>Ga0075423_10006399_pt1 | contig 11061 bp, 12 predicted proteins | sample SoiMethybrSBSTD2_FD_80114 | JGI IMG/M metagenome (GOLD analysis project Ga0075423, IMG submission 80114) | Bulk soil microbial communities from a Populus tree surrounding site in Tennessee, USA - Soil MetaG P. TD hybrid SBSTD2 | ecosystem: Environmental > Terrestrial > Soil > Tree plantation...
CAACACCGTAACCTTCAACCGAGCATTGGAGAACAAGCTCGCCCCACCATCGTTGTTCGGACACATACGGAAAAACCGCGTCGCGTTCGTCCCTTCCACCGGCGCCGTCGTCGAGCCGGCCTGGGGTACGAAAAACGACTTGTTCGTATCCGGAACTCCGGCATAGGCGGCCGGGACGATCCATGTCAAAACCGCCGCGATCGCGATGCCCAGCTTGGCCACTTTGAACATCATTACACCTCCTAGGGTCTCTACAGCTGCGTCGAACCACACGGATGCAATGGAGAGATCAGATCACGAAGTAGTAGGCGTGTAGCCGTGGCGGTTCGAAACACCTCCTTTCGAGCAATCTCTTCTGAATTGAGCTTTTGATATCTTTCTTTAAATCAAACACTTAGAGCCGTAGCGCCCGACTGGGTGGAATGCTCGCGTCCCAGAAGGCACTTTTATTTACTGAACCAGTCTACCACCGTCGGGAAGCAAAGTCAAGGACAAGAACGCCTTTGGGGTGCTTCAGAGGACAAAATTTGGGCGAAACAGGGCTCGAACCTGTGACCCCTTGCGTGTAAGGCAAGTGCTCTACCAACTGAGCTATTCGCCCCTACTTGGCCAATATACCCCACGGGATGAGAATCAGGTACCCGGTGAGCAGGAGGATCGGCGCCAGGGTGATCGAACCCCGGGACAAGAAGATGTACCCCGCCAGAATGGCGACTGCCCCTAATCCGAATAAAATGTAGTTCTTACGGCCGAACGGGAGGTCCACTCCCGACTGGCTCTCGACCCGTGCCGGAGCGCCCCTCCGCCCCTTCCTCCGAACTTCATTCGCGTTCGCCATTGCCCGTAATCTCCTTTGTTTCAGTAGGATAGGGGTCATTGCGCCGATAGCCGCGAGGATCCACCACCACCTGGGAGAATCCGATCCGAGCTAGCGCCTGACCGAGGGCGTCCAGCGCGTAGCGATCGCTCAATCGACCGACGTCGGGTGGCGACACTTCGATCCGCGCTCGCTCCCCGTCGTGTCGGACGCGAACCACCCGGACCCCGAATTCCTCCCGAATCCACGCTTCCGCACGCTCCACCTGGTTCAACTTCGCCTCCGTCACCTCGGACCCGACGGGAATTCGCGACGCGAGACATGCCGACTGGGGCTTGTCCCAGACTCGAAGTCCCACGTGACGGGCCAGGACCCGGACCTCCAGCTTCGAGAACCCCGATTCCAAAAGCGGCGCATGAACGCGGAAATCCTCTGCCGCCTTCATGCCGGGCCGGACGTCGCCCAGGTCGTCGGTCACCGCGCCGTAGGCCAGGGACTCGAAGCCATCGGCCCGGCACAGTGCCTCGAGTCGTTCGAACAACTCCGCCTTGCAGTGATAACACCGGTCGCCGGCGTTCGCTCGATAGCCCTCGCGCTCGATCTCCCTCGTCTCGAGGGTCCGAACGGCGATGCCGCGCTCGCGGCCGAGGGCAACCGCGTCCCGGTATTCCGCCTCCGGGAGGGACGCGCTCCGGGCGATCACACCGACCGCGTCCGACCCGAGGACACGGCCTGCCTCCGAGAGGAGGAGCGACGAGTCCACCCCGCCTGAATAGGCGACGAGCGTCCTTCCCAGCCCCGCGAGAATCGATTCGAGGCGGGACCGCTTGGCCCCGATCGCCGGGTCGAGCCCTCTCGTCGGGGGGAAGAGTCGGGCGGTCGCGCTCATCGCCGGTGGAACGGTCACGGGGTCCGCCGCTTCGGGGCAGGGGTCGACTTCGCCGTCGTGTCCTTGGCAGAGGTCGTGCGCGTGGTGGTGCGCTTGGCCTTCGCCGGGGCCTTCTTGATCGGGGTGGTCGTCTTGGTGGCGGTCGTCTTTGACTTGGCGGTCGTCGTCGGCTTCGCGGTCGTCGACTTCGTCGTGGCCGCCTTCGACGCAGGCTTGGGAGCCGCCTTCGTCGTCGCCTTCTTGGGCGGAAGCGGCGGGCCGATCGGGATGGAATCCGCGGCCGTGCGGACCCGCAGCGTGGGCACGTCGGACGGAGCGCCCGGGAACGCGGTGGAGCCCATCGTCGGCACGAGGGGGCTGCCGCCCGGGCCGGTCGGAACGAGCGTGGATTCGCGCTTCGCCTGCGTGCGGACGTGCGCGATCGCCTTCAGGTGCTCTTCCCACGTGTGGGAAAAGATGTGGGTCCCGTCACCTCGGGCCACGAAATAGTACTCGGTGCTGTCGGCGAGCGGGAAGAGCACGGAATGGACCGCGTCCTTCCCCGGGTTGCAGATCGGGCCGGGCGGAAGTCCCCGGTTCCGGTAGGTGTTGTAGGGCGATTTCACGTCCAGGTCGCGGTAGTAGGTCCGTCCGCGCCACACGCCGAGCGCGTAGGACACGGTCGGATCCGATTGCAGCATCATACCCTGGCGGAGCCGATTGTAGAAGACGGCCGCGATCCGCGCGCGCTCGGACGGGACCTGGGCCTCGGCCTCGACGATCGAGGCGAGCGTCACCAGCTGATGCAGCGTGAGTCCTTGGCGCGCTCCCGGAAGGGCCATCTCCTCCCCGAAGATCCGGAGAGACCGCTCCACCATGACGCGGAGCACCTCCGCGGGCGTGAGGAGCGGGTAGAACGGGTAGGTATCGGGGTAGAGATAGCCCTCGACGCGATCCGCGGGCACGCCCAGCGAGCGCACGAACGTCGAATCGCTCGCCAAGGTGAGAAAGCCGATCGGATCGATCTTCGCGCGCTCGTAGAGGTGTTGCGCGATCTGATCCGCGCGAAGGCCCTCGGGGATCGTCACCATGTCCTGCGACGACATGCCGCGGGCCAGCTGGCGGAGGATCCGATAGATGCTCGACCCCACCGGGATCGTGAATCGCCCGGCCTTCAGCCCCCGGTCGTACCCGAGGACCCGGGCGGCGAGCACGAAGAGCCGCGGATTTCCGACCAGGTCCTTCTGCTCGAGGAGCTTCGAGATCTCCTCGATCGACGCGCCCTTCGGGATGATCACCTCCCGCTCCTCGAAGTGCCGGGTGACGGTCGCCGGGAAGAAGAGGAGCCCCGAGAGAAGGATCGCCCCGACGATTCCCCCGAGGACCAGGGACCGGCGGATGCGGTGATGGCGCTTCATTCGCCGACCTCTCCCTCGGTCCGGCCGCCTCGGGCGGGACGATCGAGCCACCGTTGGAGGATGACCGCGGCGGCCGCCGCGTGCAGGGCTTCGTCCTTCGTGGCCCAGCCCCGCGCGCCCATCTTCTCCTCGGCCTCCCGCGTGCTCAGGCTCTCGTCCACGAGGTGGACGCGGAGCCCGGATTCGCGGCGAAGCGCCGTGGCGAAGCGCCGGACGCGACGCACCTCGGGCCGCCCCTCCTCGCCCTCCAGGCCGAGCGGCGCGCCGACGACGACGGCCTCGGCCCCCGCCTCGCGCGCCGCCGCGGCGACCGCGGCCGGCGCCTCCCGCACCGACGCGATGGCGAACGACCGAAGCGGCGTCGCGAGCGCCCCGCCTTCGTCGCTCAGCGCGAGTCCGATCCGCCGAAGGCCGAAGTCCACGCCTAAGACTCGCATCGAAGCGCGGTCAGAACCGCCTCGAAGTCGGGAGGCACGGGCCGGCTGAATTCCATGGGCTGCCCGCTGGCGGGATGCCGGAAGCCGAGGGTCTCGGCGTGGAGCGCCTGATGATCGAGCTCGGCGAGGAGGAGCGCCGCCGCCGCGCGACGCGCGGGGGTCAGGCGAAGCAGGGGGCCGCGACGGCCCCCGTATTCCGAGTCGCCGAACACGGGATGTCCCTGGTGAGCCAGATGGACGCGGATCTGATGCGTCCGCCCCGTTTCCAGCTTGAGGACCAGCTCGGTCAGGTACGCATAGGAGCGCACGGTCTTGTATCCGGTCGCGGCGAAGCGGCCGCCCTTCGTCACGACCGCGATCTTCTTCCGATCGCTCTTGCTCCGGGCGAGGGACGCCTCGATGCGACCCTCGGGCTCGCGCAGATGCCCCCAGACGAGGGCGCGATAGACCCGCTTCACCTCGCGCGCCTCGATCTGGCGCGCGAGCTCGCGATGCGCCTCTTCGGTCCGCGCGATGAGGAGAAGCCCGGAGGTGCCCTTGTCCAGGCGATGGACGATGCCCGCGCGTTCCTCGCCGTTCGCGGCGGGAAGCTCCCGATAGCGATGGAGGAGGGCGTGGACCAGGGTGCCGGTCCGGTGTCCCACGGCGGGATGCACGACCATGCCGGCAGGCTTCAGGATCACCGCGAAGTGTTCGTCCTCGTAGACGACCTCGAGCGGGATCGCCTCGCCCCGGAGCGGGGATGGCTCGCGTCGCGGCCGCACGACCTCGATCCGGTCGCCCGCCTTCACGCGCCTCGAGGCGCGCGCGGGCGCGTCGTTCAGGCGGACATGGCCTTCGTCGATCAGCGCCTGCACGGCGGATCGGGAGAGGGATCGCTCGGCTTCCGCCAGAAAGCGGTCGAGCCGCTCACCCGCCCGCGAGGCCGGCACGAGGTGAATCTTCGGGGTAAGGGGCGGCGTCGCGCCCCGCTCGGGCGAGGTTCCAGGCAAGGAAGAGGACCCCCAGGGTGACGGCGCTGTCGGCCACGTTGAAGACGGGCCAGCGGGTTTGGCCGAATCCCACGTCGATGAAATCCACGACCCAGCCGAGCCGAACGCGATCGATCAAGTTGCCGATCGCGCCCCCCAGGATACACCCGAGCAGGATCCGGTTCAGGGCGTTGCGGTGGGTTTCGCGCAGGAAGAGGTAGAGCACCACGCCGATCGCGATGACGGAAATGACGATGAACGGCCCGCGGCTGCCCGGAAAGAGGCCGAACGCGGCGCCCGTATTGTGGACGAGCGTCAAGCGCGCGAAGTCCCCGAGCAGAGACACCGGCTCTCCCATCTGGAGCCGCGCGGAAGCCAACCACTTCGTGGCCTGATCCAGGACCACGACGAAGGCGGCGCAGGCCGCGAACAGGGACCTACGGGCGCTTCCTTCGCCGTTCATCCGCGCGCCACGTTCGATTCCTTCTCCTGTTTCTCCTGGCACGACACGCAGAGGATCGCTTGTGGAATGGCGTCGAGGCGCGCCTTGCCGATCTCCTTGCCGCAGCCGGGGCACGTGCCGTACTCGTTCCGGTACATCCGGCGGAGCGCCTGATCCACGTCGTAGAGCAGCCTTCCCTCGGCCGATGCGAAGAGGAAGGTCTTCTCGCGCTCCATGGCGTCCGTGCCCATGTCCGCCATGTGGAACGAGTAGGCCGACAGGTCCCCGGCGGAATCGCGCTGTGTCTGGTTCAGCGTCTTTTCGAGGTACCCCAGTTGTCCCAAGAGCTTCTTTCGCTCATCGAGCAACTTTTCCTCGAAGTGTTTGAGATCCTTCTTCGTGAGCAACGTCATCCTCCTCGGCGGACCCGCTCGATCCCGACACGGGCCCGTTCGCCGTCAAGGTTCCACTCCTCTACCGTCTCGCCGCCGGCACCCCCAGCGACGACTTCCTCCGCGAGCACCTCTTCCTTCAGATAAGCCTCGTGCCGAGCGCACGCGCGCGCGAGACCCGGCGAAAGCTCCCAAGCGATACGGATGCGGTCGGTCACGTCGAAGTCCGCCGTCTTCCGGAGCGCCTGCACCCGGTGCGCCAACTCGCGCACGAGTCCCTCGTCCTTCAACTCGTCGTCCAGCGCGGTCTCCACGGCGACCGTCAGGCTCCCGTCCGCCTGCGCGGCCCAGGGCGCGCGCGACGATTCCACCACGAGAATATCCTCCGCGACGAGCCGGAAACGCTGCCCTAGGGCCTCGACCTCCCAGCCGTCCCCCTTCACCGCCGCCCGTACCTGGACCGGATCCGCGGCCTGGACGAGGGCCGCCAGTTCCTTCATGGCCCCGCCCGCCTTCTTCCCCAGGACCTGGAAATTGGCTTTCACTGAAACGCTCAAGAGCTCGTCCCGGTTCGAGATGAATGCGATTTCCTTCACGTTCAGCTCGTCCAGGACCAGGTCGGCGAGGGACCGGAGCTCCTTCGCTTCCCGCTCGCCGACGCCCGCGACCGCGACCCTCCGAAGCGGTTGGCGGACCCGCAGCGAGGCGGCGTTTCGGGCGGCGCGGCCCAGGTTCACGATCCGAAGCACCAGATCCATCGAGCGCTCGAGGGCCTCGTCGACCATCGTCGGATCCGATGAGGGATAGTCGCACCAGTGGACGCTGGCCGGCGCCCTCGGGTCGGCGGGACGCACCAGATTCTGATGCAGGTCCTCGGTGATGAAGGGCGCGTAGGGCGCCAGGAGGCGCGCGACGGTCTCCAGGCACCGGTACAGCGTGTCGTACCCGGCGCGCTTGTCGGCCGAGTCGCCCGACTTCCAGAACCGGCGCCGCGAACGGCGGACGTACCAGTTCGAGAGCTCCTCGAGGACGAATCCCTGAATCGCGCGGGCCGCCCGCGTCAGGTCGTAGTCGTCGAGCGCCGCGCGGCAGTCCGCCGTCAGCGTGTTCAGCCGCGACAGGATCCACCGGTCGAGGAGCGCCGGGCGCGCCGGTTCCTTCGCGGCGGGATCGTAGGCGTCGATGTTCGCGTAGAGCGCGAAAAACTGCGCCACGTTCCGGAGCGTCCCGAGGAGCTTTTTCGTCACCTCGGTGACGCCCTCGGCGTCGAACCGGGTCGCGGTCCAGGGCGGACTCGTGGAAAGCAGGTAGAAGCGAAGCGCGTCGGCGCCGCGCGCGTCGAGGATCGTGTCGGGGTCCACGGCGTTGCCGCGCGACTTGCTCATCTTCTTGCCCTGCTTGTCGAGCACCATCTCGATCGGAAGCACGTTGCGGTAGGGCGCCTTCCCCGTCATCGCCACGCCGATCGCCATCAGCGTGTAGAACCACCCGCGCGTCTGATCCATTCCCTCGGAGACGAAGTCGGCGGGGAACGCGCGCTCGAACTTCTCCTTGTTCTCGAACGGGTAGTGCCACTGGGCGAACGGCATCGCGCCCGAGTCGAACCACACGTCGATCACCTCCGGCGTCCGCCTCATGACGCCCCGGCACTTCGGGCAATCGAACGTGACTGCGTCCACGTAGGGGCGATGGAGGTCGAGGGGCTCGGGGACGTCCTTCCCTTTCCTGAGCTCTGCGATGCTCCCGACCGACTTCGACTCCCCGCACTCCTCGCACAACCACACGTTGAGCGGCGTGCCCCAGTACCGGTTTCGAGAAAGGGCCCAGTCGACGTTGTTCTCGAGCCAGTTCCCGAAACGGTTCGCGCCGATGTCGCTCGGGTGCCACGCCACCGTGCGGTGCGCGGCCAGGAGCTGCTCCCGGAATCGGGTCGTGGCCACGTACCACGAGCGCCACGCGTAATAGAGGAGCGGCGAGTCGCAGCGCCAGCAGTGCGGATAGGCGTGGGTCGTCATCTCCTCGCGGTAGAGCGCGCCGTGCTTCCGAAGCCATCGGCGGATGTCGCTCTCGGCTTCCTTGACGGGCCGGCCGGCCCACGGCCCGACCTCCGATGTGAAGCGTCCCTGCGGATCGACGGTGTGGTGTTGGGGAAGGTCGAGCTTCTGGCCGAGAACGTAGTCGTCCTCGCCGTACATGACCGCGGTGTGGACGACGCCGGTGCCGTCCTTCGTGGTGACGAAGCCGGCGGGAGCGACGTAGTAGGCCTTCTTCCCCGTCAAGGCGCCCAGGTCGATGAAGTCGAAGAGGGGCGCATACCGCTTCCCCACGAGCTCGCTTCCCTTCAGCTCGCGCTCGACCGTGTATTCGCCGACGAGCTGCTCGAGGCGCTCCTTCGCCAGGTAATAGCGCTCCTCGGCAGAGGTGCCCTCGGGGGTCTGGCGAACAAGCACGTAGTCGAGATCGGCGCCGACCGCGAGCGCCACGTTTCCGGGGAGCGTCCACGGAGTCGTCGTCCACGCGAGGACGAACGTGTGCGGCTCCCCCTCGACGGCGAACTTCACCGTCACGGAGGGCTCCGTCACGTCCTCGTAGCCCTGGCTGACCTCGTGGCTCGAGAGCGGGGTGCCGCAGCGCGGGCAATACGGGACGATCTTGTGCCCGCGATACAGGAGCCCGTCGTCCCACAGCTTTCGAAGGATCGCCCAGACGCTCTCGATGTACTCGTTCTCGAACGTGATGTAGGGATGGTCCATGTCGAGCCAGAATCCGATCCGCTCGGTGTTGCGGCGCCATTCCCCTTCGTACTTGAGCACGCTTTGGCGGCATCGGGCGTTGAACGCCGCGATTCCGTACTGCTCGATCTGGTCCTTGCCGCTGATCTTGAGCTCGCGCTCGACCTCGATCTCGACCGGCAGGCCGTGGGTGTCCCAACCGCCCTTTCGGGGGACGTACTTGCCGCGCATGGACTGATAGCGGCACACCACGTCCTTCACGGTGCGCGAGATCACGTGGTGGACCCCCGGCAATCCGTTCGCGGTCGGCGGCCCTTCGTAGAAGATGAACGGCGGGGCGCCCTCGCGACGCTTGAGCCCTTCCTCGAACGCGCGGATCTCCTTCCACAGCTCGAGGACCTTGGCCTCGGACTGGGGAAGATCGAGACCCGCGGGGAAGGAGCGGAAGCGCTCCGCGGTCGCGCTCACGATGGCTCCTTGGCAGCCGGGAGCCGCTCGAGCGTCCGCGTGACGAGTCGCGTCAGAAGCGGCTCCGCCTGCGCCGCGTTCGCCAGGATGTTCGGCACGTTCACCGGCTCGAGCGCGTCGGGGAGGCAGAGATCCGTGACCACCGCGAAGGCGAGCACGCGCATGCCGCCGTGGACGGCCGCGATCGTCTCGGGCACGAGCGACATGCTGACCAGGTCCGCCCCACCCCAACGGAGAAACCGGTATTCGGCTCGCGTTTCGAGATTCGGACCCGCGACGCCGGCCAGCACCCCTTCCTGGAGAGGGATCCGCTCCTCGAGCGCCACCTTCTTCGCGAGCGCGATCAGCGAGCGGTCGTAGGGCTCGGACATGTCCGGGAAACGGGGGCCGAGGGTGTCGTCGTTCGGCCCGAGGAGCGGGTTGTCTCCCATGAGATTGATGTGGTCGACGATCGCGACGATGTCCGCGGGCCGGTAGAGCGGGTTCATGGCGCCGGCGGCGTTCGTGACGACGAGCGTGCGGGCGCCGAGCGCGCGGAGGACGCGCACCGGGAAGACCACTTCCCGCATGGTGTAGCCCTCGTAGTAGTGCGCGCGACCGTTCAGGAGGGCGGCCGGCTTTCCACCCAGCGTGCCGAGCACGAGGTCGCCGGCGTGCGTCGCGGTCGATGGGGTCGGGAAGCCGGGAATCTCGCCGTAGGGGATCACGTCGGCGTCGCTCATCGCCTCGGCGAATCGGCCGAGGCCGGTTCCGAGGACGATGCCGACTTCGGGGCGGACCGCGGACCGTGCCGACACGAACGCGCGCGCCGTCTCGATGGCGCGGAGCGTCTCCGATCCCGCCGCGGCGTCCCTGCTCATGGTTTCGCTTCGAGCCTGCGCCAAAGTTCCGCCTCCTCGAGCCCGTCCGCTTCGATCCACTTGAGCCGCGACGCGGCGCCGCCGACCACTCGGAGGGAGCGGCGCGGTACGCCCAAGCGCTCCCCGAGGAGCGCCAGCACCGCGTCGTTCGCCTTGCCGTCCTCCGGCGGGGCCGTGACGCGGATCCGGATCGTGCCGCCCGCCCTGGAGGCTCGAATCTCGTCGGTGCGACTCTTCGGCGTCACGCGCACCTGAAATCGCACGGGTTCGCGCGCTCAGGCCGCGGGACCGAAGAGCGCGGAGCCGACGCGCACGACCGTGGCTCCCTCTTCGATCGCGATCTCGAAGTCGCCGGACATGCCCATCGAAAGGCCCGCGTCCTCCGCGACGACGCCCGCGCGAGCCGCTTCGTCCCGAAGCCGTCTCAGCGTTCGAAACGAAGCCCGCGCTCCTTCCGCTCCGCCGGCCAAGGGTCCAATCGTCATCAAGCCGCGGACGACAAGGCCCGGCGTCTCGCCGAGACGACCGAGGAGGTCGAGCGTCGCGGCCGGCGGAACCCCGTGCTTCGTCGCGTCGCCGGACGTGTTCACCTCCGCAAAGCAGGCAACGACGCGGCCCGCGGCGATCCCACGGCGCCCTACCTCCTCGGCCAGCGGGACGGAATCGATGGAGTGAATCTCCTCGAAGAGCGACACGGCCCGCTTGGCTTTGTTCGACTGAAGGTGTCCGATCAAGTGCCACCGCGCGCCCGGCCCGACGGGCGGGATCTTGGATTCGGCTTCCTGGACTCGGTTTTCGCCGAATTCGGTGAGCCCGGCGGCCAGCGCGTCCCGGACCACGTCTCCGGGGACACCCTTGGTTACCGCGATGAGGCGCACCGATCCCGGAGCGCGACCGGAGCGCTCCTCGGCGCTGGCGATTCGCCGCGCTACGTCCTGGATCCGCTCCGAAAGTGATGGCACGTCGACTGTTCGAACACCTCGAAAAAACGTGAGCGGGACAGTATAGGGGCCGCGTGCAAAGGGGGACAAGAAGAAAGCCCTGGGACGGCGGGGGCGCGTCCCGAGGGCTCGATTACGATCGACCCCGAGGGGGGCGTTAGGCGGGGTGGGTGCCTAACGTCCCTCGCGGAAGACGGACTCGGTCTGGATCACGGTTCCACCGCAGCCCTTCTTGCGGCAGGAGATGGCACCTGGCGGTGCGGAGGAAGGAAGGGTGGTGTCGGCCTCGGAGGAGCGAGAGGCCTGGAGCTGAACGAGCGCCAGCACCTGCTGGGGGGTGTACATGTACCCGCAACGGTTGCACCGATGCCAATACTCAGTACTCATGGGTGCAGTCTCCTGTCTAGAGGGCACAGGAGCGCGTTCCCACTCGGAGCCGGGCGACGAAACATGCAGCGAGTAACGTCCGTTCACGACGCGGGCGAACGCGCCGGCCCCCCTTCGGCGGCGACCCAAACGTACACGGGGCCGACGCCCGGGGGCAACATTTTCTTCACAAACGGCCCCGGTGTTACGATTGGGCGGCGTGGCGTGTCGAAGCACCGACCCGGAGGATACCGCCGTGATCAAGGCCCTGCTCCACTTCGCGATCGTGGTCTCGACCTTCCTGATCCTGACCATGTACCTGCCCGGCTTCTACGTTTCCGGTTGGGTA
>Ga0075423_10006401_pt1 | contig 11061 bp, 9 predicted proteins | sample SoiMethybrSBSTD2_FD_80114 | JGI IMG/M metagenome (GOLD analysis project Ga0075423, IMG submission 80114) | Bulk soil microbial communities from a Populus tree surrounding site in Tennessee, USA - Soil MetaG P. TD hybrid SBSTD2 | ecosystem: Environmental > Terrestrial > Soil > Tree plantation...
ACCGCGTTGGTTTTGCCCACAGTGTCCCTGGCGAGTTGAAGGACAGGCCGCAGCAATCCGTGCCTGGGCTCGCGAATCGCAAACTGCGTCGTGTGAACGCCGACGGCCAGTCCTCCCGCGCCGGCCGCCGCGTAGTAGCGTGTGAGTGCCCGCTGGTGGCGTTCGTCGAAACGGCCGTTCGAGTCGAGCGCGAGCGGGTGCGCAGGTATGACCAGGCCACGCGCGAGTGCGTGCCGCAGTTCGTCAAATGTCATCAGAAGCTGCCATCACGAGAGTCGAAGTGGGTCGGCTTTCCGAGTGTCGCACCGCCGCGACTCACCCAATCGGCGGTCCATTCGATCAGTTGCGACACGCCGACCGTCGGACGGCCGAACAGCGACCAACCTCGCTCTCCATTGCTCAGCAACGCGTCGGCCGCTTCGTGCCCGCTGAATGCGACCGAACGCTCCAGCAGGGACGCGAGATCTGTGCACACGGCGCGAACGCTCAACTCCTCGAGCCCGGCGATGTTGAGAACGAGAGGTGGTGTCGCCGCGTGTAAAAGCGACGCGAGCGCCATCGCGTTCGCGTCCGCCTGCCAGATCACGTTGAAGTATCCCATCGACAGATCGATTGTTTCACCTGCGGCAACGCGGCGAGCGAGATCGGCGATGATGCCGTAACGCATCTCCACGGCGTAGTTCAGCCGGAGAATCGCGACGCGCGTGCCGAACACGCTGCTGAAGTATTCGAACATGCGTTCCCGGCCGAGGCAACTCATGGCGTACTCGCCGATCGGCCTGGGAACGTCGCTCTCTTTCGAGCCGCCGCGGCCCGCGCCCGTCAAACCGTAGACGTTGCCGGTCGAAAAGACGGCGATTCGACTGTCTTTGAATCGGCGCGCCACCATCGCGGGCACATAGGTGTTCATCGCCCACGTCAACGATTCAACGCCGGTCGACCCGAACTTGCGTCCGGCCATGAAGACGATGTTCGGGGCGTCAGGCAGTCGCTCGATCTCGTGTTCATTCAGGAGATCGCAACGAAGCGTCTCGACGCCTCCCTCGTCCAGCATCCGTTGTTGAGACACATCCGAAAACCGGGCGGCACCGATCACCCGGCGCCGCGCGCCCGCCCGTTCCGACGCCCGCTTTGCCATCCTCGCGAGTGTCGGGCCCATCTTACCGGCGACGCCGAGCACCAGAATGTCGCCGTCGAGCTTCCTCATTGCCTCGACGACGTAATCCGGGGGATCGCTCAACAGGTCGTCAAGCTGCGGGACGTCCGCGATAGAACGGGGAAGCGCAGTCGGCATCGTCTCGTGCCATGATATGCCGCAGAAAAAGGGAAAAGGCAAAAGGGAAAAGCGCCTGCGGCCCGAGCGAGGCGCGGAGTCGCCGAGCGAGAGCGCGTGGGGGTGGGGCCCCACGCGCATTGAGAAAAGAAAAGCGCCTGCGGCAGTAAAAAAAGATTATGCAGCGGGAAAGCCTTGACGTTGAAGTCCGGGCCATGGAGCACGCCGATATCGAAGCCGGACTACGGCTGTGCCGGCTGGCCGGATGGGATCAGGTCCATCGTGACTGGCGGCGATTTCTGGACGGTCCTGACTCGACTGTTCGGGCGGCGGTGCACGGCAGCGACGTGATGGCTACGATCGCGACGATTCGGTACGGCGCGCAATTCGGGTGGATCGGCATGGTGCTCGTCGATCCTGCGGCACAGGGACGCGGCATCGGGTCGGTGATGGTGCAGGACGCAGTGGACAGTCTGGGCGACATGGCGTCGGTGCGACTTGATGCGACGCCCGCAGGACGCATCGTCTATCAGAAGCACGACTTCGCCGATGAATGCACGCTGACGCGCATGGAAGCCATATCCGTGAAAGTCGATCACCCGCCGCGCACGATCGTGCGCGCGATGACGCGTGGTGAGCTACCGGAAGTGACCGCCATGGACAGGTCTATCTTTGGCGGGCCTCGCAGCAATCTTCTCGAGTGGATGTACGACGGAGCGCCGGAGTTTGCCTTCGTCGCCGAGCGTCACGGAAATTTGTGCGGATACCTCTTCGGACGCCACGGCCATCAGTACGAACATATCGGACCTGTCGTGACCGACGATCTCAACGTCGCGATGAACATGGTGAAGGCTTGCCTGGCGCGGCATCGGGACCAGGCGTTCGTGATTGACGCCCCGGACCACAACGACGGATGGATCCGGTTTCTCGAGAGCACCGGGTTCCGGCCGCAGCGTCCGTACATTCGTATGTATCGTGGTCGTCCGGGACCGTTTGGCGTGCTGCGACATCAGTTCGCAGTGCTTGGTCCTGAGTTCGGGTAACTTCAATGAGGCCACTGCATCAAGCGGTCATTGTCGTTGCTGCCGCGGCGTCGTCCGTGATGGCTCCAGGCCTGACCGCGCGCTTCTCGGCGCAAGGATCCACAGCCGCCTCGTCTACGCCATGGGTGGAACCGGACTTTCCATTCTTTTCGTCGGTCGTCGACGCGAGGAAAGCGGGCGGCGGCTTTCCTGCGAACAACCTGACGCCTCGCGGCCTGGTGGTCAGAGTCGCGCCGGAGATGTGGGCCGCCTTTGACGTCGATCTTCTCAGGGTGTCCGCCATCTGGCGCGGAAAAGGTGTGACGCCGGTCGCGCTCGCACCTGGTTCGTACAATCATCCGGACCGCAAGACACCAGGTGGCCAATCACTCCTGCCCGAGCCTGATGGCGCTGTCTGGCTCGCAAACGGCATCTATTCCGGCTGGCAGATTAGTGAACGTCCGTCGTTCGACGATCCGCGTGAGCCAGCGCCGAGCCCGGAAGAAGTCGGACGTGGTCCGTTGCCCGAGACGATCGGGACGTTCGGTGCCGTTCGGCAGGTTTCACATGGGGTCGTACTCGAGTACGCAGTTGGTGGTGCCGAAGTGCGCGAGCACATGCAAGAAATCGACACCAAAGATGGCTGGACGTTCTCTCGCCAATTCCTGGTTGCGCCGTCGCAACGTCCGCTGTTGCTCGTACTCGGCATGACGACTGCGGACGTGTCAGTTCGTGTAGAAGGTGCGGGGAACGTTTCGCTCCAGAAGGCAGCCATCGGACAACCCGAGGGCGGCGGCCCGGCGTGGACTGTTCGCGTCCCGCCGCATCAACAGCCACTCAGCTTTGTCGCCACGTTCACCCATGGCCCCAATGGCGCAAGCGTCGCTCCTCGCATCACCCTCGATGCTGCGCCGCGCCGATGGCCGCAGGAAGTGACGACAACGGTGACGCCTTCGACTTCGAAGGATGCGTATGTTGTCGACGATATCGGGCTGCCCGTCGAGAACGCCTGGCACCGGAGCGTCCGGCCGGCCGACATTCAGTTCCGGCAGGATGGCACCGGCGCGCTCGTGACGCTTGACGGCGATGTCTGGCTGGTGCGCGGGCTTGCCGACGGATCGCGCGTCGCACGCTGGAGACGATTTGCGTCGGGGCTCCACGAACCGCTCACGCTCGCGATCCGAGACGATCAGATCTACGTGTTCGATCGAAACGGAATCTGGCGCTTGCGCGACACGAATGGTGACGGCGAAGCCGACGTGCACGAGCTGTTCTCGAACGCGTTCGCGCAGACCGCCGACACGCGAGAGTTCCCAAGCATGATTCGGCTCGCGCCCGGCGGTGAATTCGTGATCGCGAAAGGCGGGCAGGAAGCCGCCACGTTCGGAAAACACAACGGCAGCGTTTTGCGGATTTCCGCCGACGGCCGCCGGGCGACCGTCCTGGGCTATGGATTCCGGCAACCAAACATCGGAGTCAACATCCGGACCGGTCTGGTCACCGCCAGCGATCAACAGGGCAACTACATTCCCAGCACCCCCCTCCACATCGTCCGCGACGCGCAGTTTTATGGCTTTCTCAGCGACAAGAAACCGCGGGAGGTGTATCCGGCGCCGATTGCGGACCCGATGACGTGGATCCCCCACGCGGCCAATGCGTCGGCGATGTCGCAGATTTGGCTGTTCGGCGCGCGGCTCGGCCCGCTCACTGACGGGCTCGTCTACATCGGCTTCAATAATCCGGAGCTCTTTCGCGTCCTGCTCAACGAGCGCACAGAGAAGCCGCAGGCGGCGGTTGTCAGCGTCACGACAGCCTTTGATTTTCCGCCGCTGCACGGGTCGGTGAATCCGACCGACGGCGCGCTTTATATCACCGGCTTTCAGATTCTCGGGTGGGGCACCACCGCGACGCGCCTGGCCGGTCTCGGCCGCGTTCGCTATACCGGCGCGCCTTCGACCGTGCCGCGCGACATTGTTCCCATGGAGGAAGGCGTCCTGATACGCTTCGACGTGCCGCTCGACCGACGAATGGCGACCAACCCAGACAATTACTCACTGGCGACCTGGCATTACAAGCGGACATACCAATACGGCTCGCCACAGTTCAAAGCGGACGGCACGACAGGAATCGATCTGCTGATGCCGGCAAGCGTCTACCTCTCGACTGATGCACGTTCGGTATTCGTGGGCGTGCCGAAAATGGCCCCGGTGATGCAAATGCGAGTCGGGTGGTCGCTCGCCACCGCCGGTGGCATGAAGTTCCAGGACACGGCCTATTTCACGCCGTACGAGCTTCCAAAATTCTCATCACGCGCGGAAGGATTCGGCGATATTACGGTCGATCTGACAACAAGGGCCGCGCCGGCAAAAGCCGACGGGCCGGTCAGTGCAGACGAAGGACGCCGGCTGTATCGTGCGTATGGGTGTATCGCGTGCCACGCGATCGATGATTCGTCGCTCACAAAACTTGGACCGACGTGGAAAGGTCTATACGGCAGTGAGCGGCGATTTTCGGGCGGCGTCGTGCGGGTAACAGCAGACGAGGCCTACCTCCGGCAGTCGATACTGGAACCCGCTGCGAAGATCGTGGAAGGTTACGAACGCGGGGAAGTCGGCATGCCGAGCTATGCCGGCGTTCTCTCGGAGTCGCAGATTCAGTCGTTGATCCTCTTTATTAAAAGCCTTAGTTTGAACCAGTGAACTTGGTGAATTAGTGAATTGGTGAATCCATGCTGAAGCGGCTGCTATTCATCACGGCGGTTCTCGTGAGTCTCGGCGTAAGTACGGCTTCTATGCAGCGGGCCCCTCACATTGTCTTCATGATCGGTGAAGACGAATATCACACGTGGGATACGCTGCCGGATTTCGCGAAGCGGGAGCTGGAGCCGCGTGGCTACCGAATTACCACGATTCAGGCGGATCCGGCCGACAAGAACAATTTCCCTGGCCTCGTCGAGGCGCTGCGGTCAGCCGACCTTCTCTTCGTGAGTGTCCGCCGCCGCACGCCGCCGTCGAATCAAATGGACGCGGTCCGCGCGCATTTGACTGCCGGCAAACCGCTGGTGGGAATTCGCACCGCGTGTCACGCGTTTGCGCTACGTCCCACCGATCCGCCCGCCGGACCGAATCAGGCGGTGTGGCAAACATTCGATCCTCAGGTGCTCGGAGGACACTACACGAATCACTATCCCGACGGCCCGAAGACAGCCGTCACGATCGCGCCCGGCGGACGCAATCATCAGATTCTGAAAGGAGTGGCGGTCTCGCAGCTTGTGGGTGCCGGGTCGCTCTACAAGGTGAGTCCGCTCGAACCCGATACGACTGTGTTGTTGATCGGTGGCATTCCCGATCAGCCGCCCGAACCGATTGCGTGGACTCATCGCTTCGGTGACAAGCGTGCACGCGTATTCTTCACCTCGTTCGGACACCCGGACGACTTTACGAACGCCGAGTTCCGTCGCCTGCTCGTCAACGGCGTCGCGTGGGCGCTCGGACGGTAACGAAAGGCAAAAGGGAAAGCGCCTGCGGCCCGAGCGAGGCGCGAAGCCGCCGAGCGAGAGCGAGCGGGGGTGGGGCCCCGCGAGCAGTGAGAAAAGCCAACTGCTCTAAAACCTCCCGCCAATCTGTTGACCGTTCGAGCGACCGGCCAATTGATCGATCACTGACTGTGAGCGCGCTTTGACGAACGGTTTGATCGGGATGTTGGCGCCTCGGAACATCCCAGCATCGCCCGGCGGAACTTCGCCGGCAACCGCTCGGTCAAACCGAAGCAGACGCTGATCGGACTCCTCCTTGACTGCCGGACGAATTACGGCCGCGAGTTCGTCCACCTGACGGTGAAATCTCTCGGGCTTGAACAGCGTCGCGCTGAACTCCGTCAGTCTCGCCAGATACAGCTTCTTGAATGCATCGACGCGAAATAGCCGCTCCAGAAAACGGCTCGATTCACTCCAGGGATGATGAATGCTGAGCTGCTCTCGCGCCGACTGCGATCCGCGAAAGAACTGGCCGAACGAATGATCCTGATCCCACGCGATGAAGGAGAACTTCTGCGTCCGCGGATCCAGGTACAGGTAATAGTTCTGTCCGGGGCCGAGCAGGCCATCCATGTCTGAAAGGAATACGACGACGGCGAGGTATCGCGCGGTTTCCTCGAGATCGAGGAATTCGCCAACGCGGGCGGCAAACTGCGCGTCCGTGCCGCCGCTCACGAGACGAGCGAAGTCGATCACTCGCTGCTTGTGTGCATCGGTGAGCGTGGTCTTCGGATCGTAGGTCTGGTTGTAACGCTTCCAATCTGGACCGAGGTCGGCGAAAAGCTGGCTCGCCACCGGCTTGAAGATGGCTCCACTCGGAAGGCCCCGGGCTGCGACGAACTGTTCGTCGGGGTTTTCGACAATCGAGAAAAGCCCGGCATACGCCTGTTGCTTCTGCCCCTGGACCGTGACGTACACCCGCGCATACGACGTCCGCGGCGCCGGCACTCCCGCATCCCGGAACAGTTGAAACGCGAGAACCTCGTTCATCAAGCTGGCGTCGGTGATGTTGCTGTGAAGGTTCAGCTTCTTCAACGTCCCGAGCTTCTGCCCTTTGACGTACTCGGCGAAGTCGAGCTTGAGCGACACCTTGCCCTTCGCGGCGCCCTCGAAGTACGTCCCATTCCCCTTGTAGCGGACGCCCACGTCTTTGAGTGTCTGGCCGTTAATGGTCACCGACCCGTGAACGTAGCTGAATTGCACCCCGCGGCTCGCCGCAAACCCGTTCCGTTTTCCCTCCGGTCCCTGCAGCCAGCTCTGTGCGCTGCCGCCGCCGGAACCAAACCATCCGCCGCCGCCGCGTGGCGCGAGCGCCTCGTAATCCGGCCTGGTGAACTCCAACTGCACGTTCGCGATGTTGGCTAAACGAAATAGATCGTTCGGTGTCGAATTCGCGGCTCGCCCGGCGGAACGTTGCCCGCTCGGACCCACGATCAACGCCGCCAACAGCGAACACACGGCAAGCTGAGCTCTCATGTGCACACTCCGTCCGCTTACTTTACGCGACGATCGATCCGCATGTTCCCCGAGGTGTCACCCCCGAGAGGCACGCGTGTGCAATACCTGCGCGGCCGCAACGATCGTTCGCATTTTCGATGCCGCGGTTGCTGAATCATTGATCGGTCGGCCCGAGAACGTGCCGAATCCGCAGTCGGGATTCAGAAAAATGCGGTCGGCCGGATGGTAGAGGAGCGCCTGGTCGACGGCCTGGATGACCGCGTCGAGTGATTCGACCATTTCGGTCCGCGGGTTGACGACCCCCAGCCCGAGTTCCTTGCCGCCAAATGCGACCACGGCTCCTGCGCGCTCGGTCGCGTATTCGAGTACCAGTTGCTGTACGTTCAAGCGTTCAAGGTACGGGACGAGCGGTTGATAGCTGCCTCTGAGGAGTGTCGATTCGTCGCGGCTCCAATTACCGCGACAGATATGTACACCCGTCCGCACTGATGTGAATCCATCGACGACGCGGTTGATAAGGGATACGGCGAACTCGAGTTCCTCCGCAGGATCGTTGCGTGCTGCAAGCGCCGCGCACATGAAGGTGCGTGTGCGTCCCGGCGCGAACGCCAGTTCGGTCAGCACGGGTTCGTCGAACTGTACGAAGTCAACGCCGTCCTCGCAGAGGTCGCGCAGTTCGTCGCGTAGGATGGCGACGACGTCCTCGGCGAGGTCTTCTTTCGCTTGATAGAACGGGCGTGAGACCTCCGGGACGTACATCGCGCGCGTGAGCAGATACGGGCCCGGCAGGGTCACCTTGACAGGTCGATCGGTGTGAGCCCTGGCGAATCGCAGGTCGTTTACTGTCAGCGGCGCGCGTCGCGCGATTCGTCCGGTGCAAATCGGACTGCTGATGGAATACGCCGGAACGTCGAGCGTCTGCAGCAGCCGTTCGAACCCGGCCTTGTCTTCGACGACATCGAGCATTTCGGCGAGCGTCATCAACCGGACCCCCTCGAGCTTGTCCGCGACGAAGGAGTAGAAATTGTCGCGCCGGAGCTCGCCGTCGGTCACGATGTCGCAGCCGATCTGTTCCTGCAAACGCAGCAGTTCGACGATCGCCCCGTCAGTGATTGAGTCGAACCGATGGCGATCGATGCGGCCGCGAAGAAGCTGGCGGCTGGCCTCCCGGATTTCCGGCGGCCGTGGCCAGCTGCCAACGGAGGTGACCGGAAAGAGCGGAAGCGGCTTCACGCCTGGCCGGTTTCGCGCTCGAAGTAGCGTTCGGCGTTCACGGCGGCGGTCAACGCGTCGAACCCGCTCGTGCGGCCCGGTAGCCAGGCCTTCAGCCCTTCGAGGTCCATCATTTCGCGGTGTTCGGGAACGTCGTAGCGCATGGCAAAGAGCGCGTCCAGCCAGCGCCGTTCGCGGATCGGATCGAGATCCTGGCGAACGGTGAAGACGCAGTGATCGAACCGCGGAGTCTGCGCGATGATCCTGAACATCTGGGGATCGACTGTGCCATCGCGCGTCCATGTCTCCCAGTTCAGATCCAGCATCGCCGCCGCCGCCGCGTCGCCACGCTCGAGGCTCCGGAAGGCTTCCAGCTCGCCCCCCACATGATCGCCGTGTTTGCCGACCAGAACGTCGAACCGGAGCACGGTCAGATCGGAGTCTGGGATGATGCCGTCCTGCCGCAGCAGGCCGAGCGGGATCAGCGTCGCCTGCGGTGAATCCGACGCCCCGGTGGCGAGGGCGCGGCCTCGCAAATCACGGACCGTCTCCACGGGGCCGCCGGCACGCGCGATCAGATACGACATGCGATCGCGATCGGTATCGCGCATGGCAATCGCGCGGCATGTGTTTCCCGAACGCCGTTGCGAGTCGAGCCAGGCCAGCGGCGAGTTCCAGGCAATATCGATGGCGCCATCGATGAGCGCTGACACCTGCAGGGAGTACGTGCTGTAGAAGGACACGTCAATTGGACAGCGCTGCCCCTCGAAAAAGTTGCGAATGATCTCCCAGATCACCGAAACCTTGGGATCGTACATGACCGCTCCGACACGAAGGGGGCGCTCCATCAGAACAGCTCCAGTCCACACAGCGCGCGGCCGATGAAGTCGTACGCCTGATCCGTTGTCGGAGCCATGATTACTGGCGCACGCGCGTCGCGGAACAGTCGTTCGATCCCATGTGCACCTCCGAACGCAGCCCCTCCGCACGTTCGCATCGCGGTCTCAGTGACGCTGACGGCCGCCTCCGTCGCCGCCGCCTTCACTTCGAGCACCAGGAGTTGAGTCTCCGGGCCTGGCGTCTCAAGCGAATCGAGGACGGCGCCCAAATGCGCACGCGCGCGGTCGGTTTCTAGCCGCATCTGCGCCACACGGGCCCGCAGGGTGGGCAAGTGGGACAGGGGAGCGTCCGTATCCTCGAAGCGGGCGTGTGTCACGTGCCGGATCGTCGCCTGAACTGCGGCCTCTGCCATGCCGACGGCAACTGCCGCGGATCCAACCTGGAATACTGGAAGCGCAACTCCGAGCATGGCGTCGAGGCCCTTGCCTTGAGCACTGAGCGCGCGGTCGTCGCCAACGGCAACGTGAGCGAGCGTCATCGGCGCACTCGCATTTCCACGCATCCCCAGGCCCTTCCATGCGCCGGAAACCTTGACGCCGGCATCTTCGCGACGCACGAGATAGAGCGTGCTCTCGAGCGGTTGGGTTGCGTTTGACGCGAGCGTCGAAACGACGTAGCCATCCGCGTGTCCTGCCGATGTCACGAACGACTTGTGTGCGGTAAGGGAAACGCGACCATTGCTGGCGACCGCACGGCTGACTGGCGCCCAGAAGTGACTGCGCGATCCCGTCTCGCTGAAGGCCAGCGTGCTGAGATGTTTGCCCTGCGCCACAGCACGGAGGTCGGCTTCTGTGTTCTCAGATGCCGCCACATAACATGCGACACCGCACAGGTGCATCAGGTAGACCATTGCTGTGGACGAACAGTGCTGCGCGACTACATCAAGGACGGCGGCACAGGTTCGCAGGCTTTCTCCTCTTCCGCCGAGCGCAACCGGCACCGTCAGACCAAGAAGTCCAGCCTTCGCGAGGGCGGCAATCCCCTGTTCGGGGAAGGCAGCCTCTCGATCGATGCGTGCGGCATCAGGGCCGATCACCGCCACAGCAACCGCGGTGGCTTCCGATACGATGCGTTGTTGTTTCTCGTCGAGGCGATACATGGCCGTCTCCAATCACGCGGTAAAGGTCAAGTCGGTGGTCAAACGCGTCGCCGCAGCGAACAAGGCGATGAGCGGTAACTTGTTGCGGACGGTCTCGAACAGCTCGCGCACAGCGGGCTGGTCCGAACACGAGGCAAACACCTTGATGTGGACGTGGCGGATCAGCGGCCGGCCTGGTTCACCAATCACTTCGAGATATGCCAGCGCGTGTTCGAGATCTGCCGTCACCACCGCTTCGATCGCGTCAATCTCGAGGCGTCTTCTTTCGGCAAACACACGCAGCCCGTTGACGATTTCCCCGCCGGCGGCCCCGAGCGCGTACTCGATCGCGGCGATACGTTCGGCCGCCTCGTCGAACTCTATTGGCCTGCCGACGGCGAACTGCTGGCGGCGAACGGCCACGCGCGCCACATCGCCGGCGCTTGCGGTCACTCTCAGCGTAATGCCGTGCTCGTTCATCTCACTCCTGTGAAGAAGTTGTCGGCGCTGAACACGAGTCTCCGATCCGGAGGGGTTCGCCCGGGCCCAGGATTGTGAAACTGTTTCTAACGACTGCGTTGGC
>Ga0075423_10006403_pt1 | contig 11060 bp, 9 predicted proteins | sample SoiMethybrSBSTD2_FD_80114 | JGI IMG/M metagenome (GOLD analysis project Ga0075423, IMG submission 80114) | Bulk soil microbial communities from a Populus tree surrounding site in Tennessee, USA - Soil MetaG P. TD hybrid SBSTD2 | ecosystem: Environmental > Terrestrial > Soil > Tree plantation...
CTCGTGATCGAAGCTCAATGACCAAAGCTCGTTTGTAAGCTTTCTCCAAAAACCCAGCTCCAAGAGTGTTGGCCACGTCATAGATGGCTCCAACCACCTTTTCAACCAATTGATTTATCCATTTGCGTCCATACGCGGCGAATGCAAGAGCTCACTTCATCGACACTGCCGATTTCTCTAACGGCACTGGGATGAATGATTTTATGAGCTTGCCGGTTGCGCTCTCAAAAATCCGGACATTGCCATCGAAGCCCCCGGTCGCCACCAGTTCCTCGTTGGGATGAAACACGACCGTGTAAACGCCGCCTTCGTGTCCCGTCAATGCACACACTCTCTGCCCTGTTTCCGTCTCATAAATTCGCACCTCAGGGTCAGCGCCGCCGACAGCCAGACGACGCCCGTCGGGTTGGAATGCCAGTGCAATGATTGAGCCCTCCTGCCGCTCCAGTTGCCGCAGGAGCGTCGACTCCTCGCCTACCCGCAACGCCCGTGGACGATCCATCGTGTACAGATAAGGGATGCGATCCTCGCCACCGACCACGACCCAGTCTTTGCGAGGATGACGAGCAATCACATTGAGTTCACCGTGCAACGAGTTGACGTTTTCCAGGAATGCGCCAGTGGCGGCCTCAGTCAGTTTGACTGCCCTGTCTCTGCCTACCGATACCAGTCGCTTCCCGTCAAGGGAGAAGGCCGTGCCAAAAACCCAGTTGTCATGATGAGCGAGCTTAAGCAGTTCCTTGCCGGAGTCTACAGCGAGCACTCGGACGGTATTATCGGCACAACCCACGGCAAGCTTGGAGCCGTCCGGCGAAAACGAAGCGCCGAAAAGCGTGTCCGACGAAACCGTCACCGATCGCCTCAGTTCGTGGGTTGCGGTATCCCAAATCTGAACTTCACCAAATCGCGCGGGAGTGCCGCCTACCGCCGCCAACAATTTCCCGTCCGGCGAAAAGACGATCGACTGCACCCGATCCGAAACACCCACCAGTCGGGCGATGAGCCCGGAGCCGTCTGCCTTATGGAGGAGCACTTCGCGATAGCCAGAGACTGCCAGCTGTTTCCCGTCCGGTGAATAGGCAATAGCTGTGATTAAAGGAGCCACTTGATACGATGCCGCTTTCCCAGCTACAAGCCTGTCACGCGCGCCTTCCGGGGTGTCGTCGAGCCCGCCTTCGGCAATCCACCGCCGGAACATCTCGATCTGCTCTGCGGTGAGAGCGTCACCTCCTAACGGCATGCGCGGTTGGCGGTCGCCTTTCAAATAGGCTATGACTAGGCTCTCGTTTGGTTTCGTGGCCACAAACGCCGGTCCGCTCTTGCCGCCGGCTTTGAAGCCGTCATAACTTGTCAGCAAGAGTTCTGCTTGCTTTGAAGCCGGCTGGTGACAGCCTTGACATTGACGTTGTAAAACGGGACGAATCTGCCGGAAGTAACTAACCTTTTCGCTTGAAGCAGCAGGCTGAGTCTGAGCTGCGAGGCTGCCTGCCCAGGAGAGAAGGATCAAAATTAGTAAGGTTGGCATTCCGAATGACGGACTTGATTCCGAAAGTATGACGCAGGAGACTACACGAAGAGCGAACGTCATTGCAAGCTTCCCAGAATCTCGACGAGTTCAGTGGACAAAACCTTATTTTAATTCAACTCACGTGCAAACATTCAAAGAAAAGTTAGTCGTTGGAGGACAGTTTAGACGCGGCCAAAGAAGGATTTTCCCGAAGTGAGTGCCGAGAATCCCGTTCGCAGTGCATGCGGTTCCCAGATTGGGAGAATGGGTTTTTTCCTTTACTTGTTCTTCCCGGGCACAGCGGGAGTTCTTTGTTGATCGGAGCTAGGAGACTGACTGTCAGCAACCTTGGCCTGTTTTGTCAGCCCTTGTCCCTCGCGAAGCACCTGATTGATCTTCTGCAATGAACGCGCAATGTCGGTTTGTCTGGGTGTGTTCACTTCCGGTTGATCAGAAAGCAAATTGGCCAGCCGCTGAATTTCCTGTTCGAGGGCCCAATCATTGGCTTCGCGTAGCACCAAACCTTGACGCAACAAACGGGCGCGGCGGTCCTGTTCGCGATACTGCGCCTTCAGCTTGCTGTTCTCCTCCCTTAACCGCGAGCTGTCTGATTCGTTCGCCTTCGAAGCAGACTCCAATTTAAGCGCCAAAGATGTCTTCTCGTTCCTGAGGACGTCCATTTGGGCCTCCAGCTGGTCTACTTGTTCCTTCGCCGAGCTGGAAGACTGCACCAGCCGCTCGTTATCGTTGCGCAATGTGGTGAGCTCATCGTTTGTTTTAGCCAACGATGACTGCAGCGCACCGATCTCGCGTTGCCGCAGACTCAAACTCGCGCGCAGCTCGGCCGCCGTATCTCCCTTATTGGCCAACCCCAGTCCTTGACGCGAGACGATTTCCTGGCACGCTTCCTTATCGCGGCTCAAGCCGGCAATCTGGTTTTTGTATTCCTCACTCTTCTGATTGGCTGCGTCGAGTTGCTGCTTAAGAGATTCAAGTTGCTGATCACTTGCGGGCTGAGAGGGGTAGAGCACTTGCTGAATAGAGCCGCGCCGGAGGCCTGAGTATCCGAGGAGCAGCAGCAAAGCGGCAACCACAAGCACCTTGCCGGCTCCCGTGCGGCTTCTGACTCCCAAGCCAAACAACCAAAACTCCGGCCGCTCAGGCCGAAGACGGATCAAGCCGCCTATACCCAAATGCGCCGCTCCCAATCCCATGAGCAGCAAGAGATAGGGCGCAAGTCTATCCATGAAACCCTCCAGAAGTGGAACAGTGTTGTCAAAGTACACGAATTCTCGGTGCCAATCAAACGGACGAAAGGCCTGGGCACTCGGTCAATTTGGGGTTGAGGTTGCTGAACAGGCGGCTGGTTTTGCTGGATTCCTGTTTGCGGTTCATGCGCCGTCTCGCCCAAACCCTATGTTTTTCTTAATGGAAGCAAGGCTAGCAATCGATGAAACGAGTATCGAAAAGGCGGAGAAACAACTATGCGTAGAAGCTGGGTAGTTATGGGCTTGACGATTCTGCTCGGAGCGACGAGCGGGTGTGTGACCTCCGACACACTCATCAAACTGAAACCGGATGGAAGCGGCCTGATAGTCCAAAAAACACTCCTAAACACAGAGATGATCACGCAACTCAGTTCCATGATGCAGGGGTTCGCCAAGCAAATCGGAGGCAACGAAGGAGGTCAGAAGGATATCAAGATGCCTGAGTTATTCAGTGAGAAAGAGGCCCGTTCCCGAGCCGCCAAGATGGGAGAAGGTGTCGCCTTTGTTTCGAGCCAAAAAATCGCCGAGGGGCGAATGGAGGGCCAAGAGGTCACTTACGCTTTCCGCGACATAACCAAACTGAGGCTCAGTGAAAAGCCTGAACCCCCGTCGATCCTAGGATTGCAATCCAGCCCTTCGCAAAATGGGAATGAAACCACATTTCGATTTTCGAGGCTTCCGAACAGCCATTCGCAACTGACAGTGGTTTTTCCGCCTTCCACGAAAAACGCTTCCAGCGAGGGATCAGAAAAAAAGCTGAGCACTACCTCCAAAGTGCCCGCGACGGACCAAATGGAGCAAGCTAAGAAACTCCTCGGAGGATTGCGGATTGGAATCGCGGTTGACGTTCAGGGCCGTCTCGTAAGGACCAACAGCTTGTATCAGGAAGGAACAAAGGTGACCCTGCTTGAAATGGATTTTGCCGAGCTTTTGTCTAACGAGACACTGTTCCAACAGGCTACAAAAATCAAGGGGCAGGACCTGGAAGAGGCGAAGGAATTACTGAAGGGGCTCAAAGGATTCAAAATCAATCTTGATCCGGAACTTATGATTGAGTTCTCCGTGTAACCACTCTGCAACCAGTCAGAAATGAGACGGCACGCCTGAACATGCTACATTTCATGGGACTCCAGGGCGGGCTCAAGGAAGGGCAGCGCCGTCACTCGGGAACTCACGCCATCGGTTCCGATAAGCACCTCGGTTCCCGGTGTTAGAACTTCACGCCGGAGGTAGCCTAAAGCAATGGCGGTTTTCAAGGCGGGTGAGTATTCGCTGCTGGTAACCCACCCTACCTCCTGGTCATCTTTGTAAATCTTCTCACCCTTCGAAGCCGGATGGCTGTTTGAAAGAGTAAGCCCAACCAGTTTTCGGTTCACGTGACCGCGGTACGTGATGCGTGCCACCGATTCCTGACCAATATAGCAACCCTTGTTGAAGCTAATGGCATCCTTCTCCAAGCCGGCCTCGATAGGGAGCGAGTTCTCTTCCATATCGAACCCATACCACGGAATCCCCGCCTCAATGCGATGAATATCGAATCCCTCGAAACCTGCTGCCTGTACGCCATGTTTCTTGCCCCTCTGCATTATGAGATCCCAGACATCAGCCAGACCCTGGCGCTCAACGATAATGTCCCATCCTCCCACCCCGGTACGTCGAACATTGCAAATGCGAATCCTCGCAGACCCTAATGTTGCCTCAAGATGGTCGTAGGGGCGCTGCAGGGAGAGCGGCTGAGAGAGAATCTCAGACAAACACGGAGTTGCTGTCGGCCCTTGCAACGAAAGCAAAGCCAACTCTTCTGATCGATCCAGTAACAGTGGTCTGTCACCAATAATGTACTTTCGGAGGCCGGGACCTAGCTTCTCGCGCCCCACAGGTTCGGTTGTCAGAACCAGGGAGTCTGCGGAACAAAAGATGCGCAGATCGCTTGTCATCCGTCCCTGAGGAGAGAGGAAGGCTGCATAGCATCCGCTGCCCGGCGTCAGAGACTTGATGTCGTTTGTGACCATCCCATGCAAGAATCGCGTTCGATCATCACCCTTCAACTCGAAGATCCCGGACCAGGAAAGGTCAATCAACCCAGCCGATTTTCGAATCGCCCAATATTCGGACTCGACTGACAAGAAGCTCCGGACGATCCGCCAGCCGAACAAATCCATGAAGCTGGCCCCGGCCTCCTGGTGAATTTCGCTGAGCGGAAGGTTTCGTGAGGAACGCTCTGTTTGCATAAGATGGTGAGAATCACCCGCGGTGCGGAAGAAAGGTGTGAACTGCCGTTACCGCATATCCGTCTCTGACAAGGGAATTAGTGAATCCTGCGTGAATGCTGAGAGGGAGAGCTCGAAAGATTTGTGATGGTGTCAATTCGCTCCAGGAGCTGGCTGGCGAGGTGGCTGAACTGTTCGATGCGGCAAATGGAATCGATTTCCGTGATGATCTTGTCTAGTGCCGTCTCGATGTCGCTCAGCGCTTTATCTGAATAAAACTCCTTCTGCATCTCAAGCCGAGCTTTGTGTTTTAGAAACTCCTCTTTGTAGAACGTACTAATCTCTTGGCGCGAAGCGTCACGTCTCATGCCGTCTCCTCAAGCGTCGAGAATCTTTCGTAAAAGATCGTTAACAAGCTGCGGATTAGCTTGACCCTGTGTCGCCTTCATCACCTGGCCGACGAAGAACCCCAGAGCAGCCTTCTTTCCATTTCTGTATTGCTCGTAGGTTTTTTGATTGGTAGCAATGATCTCGCGGATGACCTTCTCGATTGTTTCAGAGTCGGTAATCTGTTTGAGTCCCTTTTCGGCGATGACGTCTTGGGGAGACTTCCTTTCTCTAAACATCACTTCGAAAACGTCCTTGGCCATCTTGCCCGAGATTTCCCCAGTTTCGACGAGTCGGACAAGGTCCGCGAGGGCTTTTGGCTTCACGGGAGAGTCTTCAATTGTCTGGTTAAACTCTTTGAGATCGCGCAGTAGATCTCCCATGATCCAGTTCGAAGCACTTTTGGCGCTTTGGCAAAGCGACACTGTTTCCTCAAAGTAGTCGGCCAGTGCACGTGAAGTGGTCAAGACTCCGGCATCATATTCTGGCAACCCATACTGCGAGACGAAACGGGACTTCTTCATCTCAGGCAATTCGGGCATGGCAGACTGAATTTCTTTTTGCCAAGCATCATCAACCACCAAAGGTGGAAGATCGGGTTCGGGGAAATAGCGATAATCGTGGGCTTCTTCTTTGCTACGCATCGAAACGGTGCGGTGTTCAGCCGTATTCCAAAGGCGCGTTTCCTGAACAACGGTGCCGCCCTCTTCAAGTACCCGAATCTGTCGGTCGATCTCATACTCAATCGCATTTCTAAGGAATCGAAAACTGTTCAAATTCTTAAGCTCAGCTTTTGTGCCCAGTTTCGATTCGCCCACAGGTCGCACCGAGATATTGGCGTCGCAGCGCAGACTTCCTTCCTCCATATTCCCATCGCACACTTCTAGATATTGGAGAATTACTTTCAAGCGTGTCAGGTAGTCGTTCGCTTCATCAGCCGAATGAATGTCGGGCTCGCTGACAATTTCGATCAAGGGAGTTCCGCTGCGATTCAAATCGATGTAGCTGTAATGGCTAGAGTCTGCAAAGCCATCATGAATCGATTTCCCTGCATCCTCCTCTAGGTGAACGCGTTTGATTCGGACGCGTTTGGTTGAGCCATTGCTGCTCCCAATCGTGATGGCGCCGTGCTCAGCAAGAGGGCGATCAAACTGCGAAATCTGATAACCCTTGGGCAGGTCTGGGTAGAAATAGTTTTTGCGGGCGAAGATCGAAACAGGGTTGACCGTGCATTCGAGAGCGAGCGCAGCCTTAGTGGCCATGACAGCTGCTTCACGGTTCAAGACGGGCAAAGCACCTGGAAAACCGAGACAAACCGGACAGGTGTTGGTGTTCGGTGGCGACCCGAAAGCCGTTGCGCAAGAGCAGAAGATTTTTGTCTTGGTCAGGAGCTGCGCATGGACCTCAAGACCGATAACTGCTTCGTAGGCCATAAAAACACTGTCGAGTGACACGTGATGGGTCAATGAATTGTGAGCGACGGAGACAGTTAGCGAGCGCCGAACTGAATATCCAACCCAACTAAGGTGAGAAGGAACATAATTCAGCTCCCGTAACCAGCCAACTAGTACCTATCGCTCATCACTACCTTAACCATCCTGGCAGAGCCCCCTCTTTACGGGCCTCTTCTTCCAGCGCAACCATCATTTTCTGCAGCTTCTCTTTGCGCTTCTCAAGTTCTTTGGCTTGACTTTCAAAGTCAGCGTAGATCACCGAATTATACGTCTCGAAACCAATCTTGATTCCGTCGCTCTTGCCCGATTGGGTTTTTTCATTCAAAGCCTTGAGTTGCTTGTCCACGCTCTCAATTTCATCACGAAGTTGTTTTGCGCGACCTCGCCAATAGGCTTCGCCCTTCTTTGTGCCGGTAACGGCTTTGGAGTTCTTGGAAGCCTCGATTTTGGAATCAGCTTCCTCAGGTTTGCCAACAGTGTTCACCGGTCTTGAGTTCTCCTTACCGGCCGAAAGGTCTTCGTTGGTAAGTACTTTGGTGGATTGCGACTTCGACAATTGCCCAGCATTCATTGACTGAGTAGCGACAACGTCCACTAGCTGAACCGGAATCGAATAGAATTGACCTTCGCTATCGGTAAATCGGTAATGTCCTTCGATAGAAACAGGCTTAGTTCGCGACTCCATCACCTTCCCGTCTTTCAGAACGACCTTATAACCGGCTTCGCTCCCTTCTTGAAGACCTACCAAGCTCAACCAGAGAACGACAAATCCAAAGAAGCGGACTGTTTGTTTGGGTGCATTCATTGTTATTCCCATCCGGCAAAAAAAGTCTAAATCAGGCACACCGGTAACTCCAAGAGTTTTTGGAGGAGCGGAAGGTCAAGACGCCTTCCCGGAAGATCGAACATTTCCCGGGAAGCGCACATTCGGTCAACCCTTGGGAGCCAGGCCAATCAACCCCGCAACATTCCGGCGCGCCGCTACAAACGCCAGATCAATGCCACTTCTTCTTGAACGGCTGCCGGCCCCTGATTCTTTAGTGTCTCGATTGGCCAAGGGTCACACTACTCGATATCTAGATCGGAATTTCATTCTCTCTGATTCCGCGCCCCTTTTGCATGTTACGCAGCGATTGACTAGCATTGGTTCTGAACCGAAGGAATCGGGCTTGCCCTGGGGCCCAAAAACGGACTAGCTATGAAGGCTCCACTGATCTTCGAAAAATTCATTCGGGCAGTCAGGACTCATCAGCTTCTCGCTCGCGGAGACCGAGTTGTGGTTGCGGTCTCAGGCGGAGCCGATTCGGTGGCGCTGCTGAGCCTATTCTTGGAGGTTCAGTCGCAGTTTGATTTAGATCTAGTCGTCGCGCACCTCAATCACAACCTCCGCGGTAAGTCGTCGGACGAAGATCAGGAGTTCGTGCGTAAGCTGGCCAATCTACACGGCAAGAGGTTCATCTGCGAACAAATTCCCCTAGAGGCTGTGGCGACCAGGAACGAAAACCTTGAGAACTGGGCCAGAGAGCGAAGATATGAGTTTCTCTCCAAAGCCGCCGAGGCTACTGGCGCCCAAAGGGTAGCTCTAGGTCATACGATGAGCGACCAGGCCGAGACTTTCTTGATGCGCTTGCTAAGGGGAAGCGGAACTGTTGGCTTGTCGGGCATGTCCTATAGGAGAAACAGATTCATCCGACCATTGCTGTCGATTGAACGACGGGAGATCCTCGAGTACTTGAAGCTTCGCGGACTCGACTGGAGAGAAGACCTTTCCAATATGGACACCCAGTTTTTGAGAAACAGACTGAGGCTGGAAATCATTCCGACGCTTGAGCAGCATTGCAATCCGAAAATCGTTCCGCTGCTAGCCACCTCTGCCGACCTCCTTCGTGAGTCGAATGAAGCACTGCAAGCCTGGGCGGTAGAGATATTTGTCCGGGAGGCGGTTGTTGACGGAAACAGAATTCTTTGGGACGTGAACTCTTTGGTCGCACTCCCGCTCGGATTGCAGAAAAGGCTTGTTAGCCTTTCTTTGGAAAAGCTGATTCCGGGAACGCACCAGCTCTCAGCACCAAAGCTCACCTCGATCGTGGATTTGTTGGGTGAAGGTAGAAGTGGAAAGTTTGTCCAGACCAAAACTTTCAAATGTTCCAGAGACTTCAATCGTCTCCTAGTTGAAGTCTTGCCTTTCACCTCGCCCAAGAACTTTTGCTATACACTCCGAATTCCTGGACGCGTGGATTTAACCGATGCGGGTACTTGTTTTGAGGCTCGATTTGAGCCTTCAGTCCCAAAAACGGTCGTATTGAACCGATGGGAGCTGTCTCTAAGCCGGGCGGAGCTGGAATCCGGATTCTTCGTTCGCAACTGGGAACCCGGCGATGTATACTTTCCGCCGGATATGAGTTCTCCGAGGAGAGTTGCGGAGATGCTGGCACGAAGAAAGATTCCGAGGCAAAACCGGGCGTCATGGCCGGTCGTCGTTCTGGCGGGCAGAATCGTTTGTGTGAAGGACTTTCCGTTCTCTGCCGACAACGCAATTCAAACGACAAAGGAGACACGGGTGGTTATCGAAGAAAGGTGTCAAGACCAATGACTCAGGCTAAAGTCCTCTACGGGGAGGACCGAATTCAGAAGCGGGTGGAGGAGATTGCTCGCGAGGTCGAGAAGGACTTCGGGGAAAGAGAGCTTTGCGTGGTGGGCTTACTCGAAGATTCCTTTGTCTTTATGGCAGATTGGATTCGGAAACTAGACAGGGAAGTGTTATGTTATTTTATGAAAGCAGATGTGGATGAGGGCGAAGATCGGGTCGCGACCAGCAAGAGAATCATGTATTCACCCGAACTCGATGCCCGGGATCGAAACATCTTACTTGTTGGAGGCGTTCTCGACACCGGCATTACGCTGGACTACATTATGAAACACATTCTGCAGGGTGGTCCGCGTCAGCTCAAAATCTGTTATCTCATTGATAAACCCGAGTCGAGACGTACTTCAACCAGAGCAGACTATGCTGCCTTTGTGATGAAGCCGGCCGATGCAGAGTATCTGGTCGGGTATGGCCTGAGTTTTGAGAATCGGTTTCGCAATCTGCCTTTTCTCGGAACCCTTAGCCACGGAGACCTTTGAGGAAGTCTGGAGGGTGGTTTGAATTCAACCGTTAAGACATTACTATTGTGGGTTGTTCTTATTGTAACTGGGGTTCTGCTGTGGCAGGTCGTCTCGCGCACGCAGGGAGGCAACGAAAAGGACAAAGACTTTTCTTACATCCTCAACGAAATCGAAAAGGGTAGCGTTGACACCGTTGAGATCACAGGCAGCGAAGTGAAGGGTAAGTTCAAGGATGGGAGTGCCTTCAAAACGACCATGCCTAACTACCCCGAATTTTTCAAAACCCTGATAGCGAAGGGAGTTACCTTCAAAGTAAAAGAGCCGACCCAGAGTCCCTGGCTGACGGCGTTGATTTCCTGGGCTCCCTTCGTGCTGCTGATCGGGTTTTGGATATTCTTCATGCGCCAAATGCAGAGCGGGGGAAACAAAGCACTCTCCTTCGGGAAGAGTCGCGCCAAGCTGCTTTCATCGCAGCAGAAGAAAGTCACCTTCAAGGACGTTGCGGGTGCAGAGGAAGCCAAAGAAGAATTGCAGGAGATTATTGAGTTCCTGAAGGAACCTCAGAAATTTCAAAAGCTCGGCGGGCGGATTCCGAAGGGTGTCCTTCTCGTTGGGCCACCTGGAACTGGGAAGACTCTGCTCGCTCGTGCAATCGCGGGAGAAGCCGGCGTTCCCTTCTTCTCGATCAGCGGGTCAGATTTCGTCGAGATGTTCGTCGGCGTTGGAGCGTCGCGCGTCCGGGATCTGTTCGAGCAAGGCAAGAAGAATGCGCCTTGCATTATCTTTATCGACGAGATCGACGCCGTCGGGCGTCACCGTGGTGCGGGTTTGGGTGGCGGCCACGATGAGCGAGAGCAGACGTTGAATCAACTTCTGGTGGAGATGGATGGTTTCGAATCCAACGAAGGCGTCATTCTAATTGCCGCTACCAATCGTCCTGATGTTCTTGATCCCGCCTTATTGCGTCCAGGCAGATTCGATCGTCGCGTCATCGTCGCGCGGCCTGATGTAAAAGGTCGTGAAGGCATTCTGCAGGTGCATACCAAACGAATTCCGCTGGCTGAAGATGTGGATATTACCGTTTTGGCGCGAGGTACACCTGGTTTTTCAGGCGCGGATTTGGCGA
>Ga0075423_10006404_pt1 | contig 11059 bp, 10 predicted proteins | sample SoiMethybrSBSTD2_FD_80114 | JGI IMG/M metagenome (GOLD analysis project Ga0075423, IMG submission 80114) | Bulk soil microbial communities from a Populus tree surrounding site in Tennessee, USA - Soil MetaG P. TD hybrid SBSTD2 | ecosystem: Environmental > Terrestrial > Soil > Tree plantation...
AACAATACCAATTTCAACACCTATTGTATTTTTACTTAATTATAGAAAGGGTATTGTAGAGGTTTTCAGAAAATCACGTAATTGCCCACACCCTGAATAGCTTTAAACAATAACAGCTTTCGGCTCGTCCTGGAATTTGCCTTGAGGCTTCCTTCTCAATAAACTCAAATTTCAATATCGATTTCTATCCTCTATTGATTTTGATTGCATCTTAATTGTATGAGGAGGGGAAATAATTCATTCTCTGTTCAACGCCTTTTGATTGCAATCTAAACTTAATTTATCTTTTAAAGTTAGGGACTTTAATCCTGCATGACAGGGGTCGACAGCGAGCGATCATCGATAAACGCTGAATTTGAATAAGGCTGGTACCAATAGGTGGCTTTTTAATTGTCAGCAAGCACCAATAGAGACGGCGTAAAATTTACGAAGGATCTTTCGAACCCATCGAGAATCGAAAAAGGATAATCATTTCTGCATACATACAAGCCGGCATGGGCATTACTGATGTCCAAATCCTACTTGCGTCCAGTATAGGACGTTACGAAAGAAGATAACAAGCTGAAAGGTACTTAAGTATTCAATTCAAATGTTACTCTTACTTGTACGAACTTATCTTAGGGAAGTATATATACTGACAATATTATAGGTCATAGACGTGGAAGATCAATCCGATTCAAGACACATAGCCCTTATTAACATGTCCATCCATCCTTCTCATATGCAAAGTCGTATAGCGTTACTGATGGTCGCAGTTACATTGAGTGTTTTAATTGTAAGTACAATACCAATAACAAGTGTTTTCGCGATAGGAAATAGATGTCCGACTGTATGGCAGAGATCTGAAGGCATAAACCTCTGTATAGGCACAGAATTGAATGATCATATTGACGGGAGTAAAGCATCCGATATTATCATAGGCCTTGCAGGTGATGACTTGCTAAGGGGAGGCCCAGATGATGACGTAATACAGGCAGGCGCAGACGATGATAAATTGTATGGAAACTCGGGAAATGACAATATGCAAGGAGGACCAGGTCTTGACCAGTTATACGGTGGTTCTGGAGATGATATTGTTTTCGGTGGATTTGAAGATGACTTTTTAGTAGCTGGCGACGGTAACGATGAGCTATACGGAGGGGATGGAGATGATGTATTGCAGGGTGGTCCGGGAGCTGATTACTTTGACTGTGGAAGTGGATTTGACATAGTCATTGGATTTGACCCACAAAAAGGAGATACCAACGCCAATAACTGTGAAGACGTAATTCAGCATCTCTAGCTGAAATAGGTTCACGCTTAGGCTACTTTTTTAGTAAAGCTTAAGGCGTAATTTTTCATCTTTTTTCTTTGACGAAAGTCTATTAAATGTCAGGATTGCTTTTAGTTTTTTTCATAATCTGTAATCAACTATAAGTTAGAATTTAACTATAGGTTAGACATGTTGTCGTATTCAAGATGTTATTAAATGCCACTCGTTAAAGGTCTAAGAAATCTGATGGGATACCTATATGGGTTAGAAAAGTGCCATATTTTGAATGTTAAATAAATTTGGAAGTCTATAAATATCTCTATTTTTGTCAGGTTAATCCATGACACCCAGAAGGGAATGTTTGATATCGGTAGTATTCATAATAGTATCTAGTATAACCGCTTTTGCCCATTTCAATTTGGGTTATTCTCAGCAGCCCTTACAGACTTCTAAACTTGTACACGCCGGGGGAGGAAATAGCACAAGCCCTGTAGTAGCCTTTGTACCACAGGAGATTAATATTAAAGCTGGAGAGAGCGTTACCTGGGATAACCCTACACCTGTAGCTGAACCCCATTCAGTTTCCTTCCTCAGGGACAATAGGTATTTCCCTGATTTTGCCGCGCCGTTCACTGTTAAAAACTCAACCGAATTTCAATCCCTGGTTCCAAATTCTAATGCAGAGCCATTGTTTGTGCCAGTTCCCGGGCAAGATCCGCAAACAAAAACTGTCGTTTTAGTGAATTCAAGAGCTTTTATTCCTGTCGTGATCGATTCAACAGGCAAGAATGTCACTTACCTGCCGCCAAACGGAAACTATTCTATGACTGGAACCGAACAATATCTTAATTCGGGATGGCTTTGGCCTCCGGGGCAAGCTCCACCGGGTGGGCCTGCCATAACAAGATTTACCGTTGCATTCGAAAAACCCGGAACATACGTGTATGCATGCAATGTACATCCGTGGATGGCTGGCAAGGTGATCGTGAGTTCAAAATGAGGCAATAGAAGACTTCTATCTAAGCACTCAAGCCTTTATACTCAATTAGGACAATCAAAAAAAGTAGTAACATTTTTACCTAAAAATGGATACGAAATTGGTAAGAATTATTGGTCACTTATAAATACCAAATATCGAAGAATCTAATAATTCATGAAATACAGAAGCAGATCGGACATAATTGGATTGATTCTTGAGTCAGCTAATGGAGGTGCAACCAAAACTAAAATAATGTACAAATCATACCTGTCGTTTGCACAGTTAAGAGAATATCTATCAATGCTCTCCGAAAAAGGATTAGTTGAATATGAAGAGGGTACACAAAAGTTTCGGACTACCGAAAAGGGTTTGCGGGTGCTCCAAATTCAAAATCAAATCAATGATGAATTCGTGGCCATTGATGAGGGTAGAACTAGGAGATTAGCTATCGAGAATTAGCTGAGCCAATTTATTTTTTGTTAAATGGATATCTAAAAAAACAATAATTTTCCAGTTACCGGCAACAAATGTTACTCACCATTAATATTTTTCGTGCAGTCTCCCCTTTCTTTGATATTGCACGAGTAACTAATCTGGAATCAAATTTTCAAAATTAATTTTCTTGTAGTCAAAATTACTTTAAGAACCTAACTAAACCCGCGTATACTACTATGTCTCCATTATGAAGATTTCCCCAAATGTCCATGAAAGTTTATGTTTTGACGTAAAACCTCCTAACTCGATACTGTGACAACAAAGTCCTTCACATCCTGGCCAAAGCATCTGGGAAATCGTAGGGAAGTCTCATCGGAATCAAAAGTCATTTATTGCTTAATATGGCATGAAAATAGATGGACGTGACTGAACTTAATGGTCTGAATCATGTTAAGTTAAACCTCGACCAAATGGACTTAATAACTTCATTGCTTCTTGATCAATTAATTGGGGCAGAAATAACAGAAGAGGATTTTAGCTCATTGTTGGCATCTTATGCAGACTTCATACAAGCGTTGCGCGTTGGGTCGCATATAACGGATTCAAATTTTGAATCCAAATTAAATGTGATTAAAGACTTCGTCAAAGACCATCCTCATTATTTGAATATAGTTGATACCATATTATCCATTTGGAAAAAGTCGTTCAGTTAGCTAAAGTAAAGACTAAAACTTTTCTCCTTTCTATACCTCATCAATTATGAATATGCGAATTAATTAGTACCAGAATATTTAATTCATAGGCTTTTATGATATAATGCGTACAACAGTCCATTGGCGCGCGCAAAGAAAGTCATAAACCGTTTTGAAAATACCAATGGCACAAACGTTACTCGAAGCTTTGGTGCCTCATTATCTCCAGACAAGCAGGACGATTTGAACCGATTACGGACAACCATGGTTTCAAATCTGATTGATCACCCGGTTTTTGTAAATTCAGAAGCCACACTTTCAAAAATTATCGGTGTTTTGAAAGAAAACCGTTCCTATGAAATATTCATAACGGTAAAAAATAAGATAGCAGCTCTGAATCTTCGGGATATTATTGGAATTACTGATGTCAGTTCGACAAAACCTTCGTTGTTAGGAAAAATAATACCAACTTTGAATACTGAAAGTACCATTGGAGAGGCAGCAAGGATTATGAGTCTTTATAGAATAAGAACCCTCCCTGTAGTTGAAGGTAGGAATAAGATTACAGGACAAGTTTCATCTAAGCAGATTGTAAAACTGATGAATGGATTTTTTAGAGAGAACAAAATTAGAATTAAGGCATCGGACGTAATGACAAGTAATCCAATAGTGATTAGTCGCGACGATACCGCTGCTTCCGCAAAAGCAATAATGAAAAAGAGACGAATTGATCATTTACCCGTAGTTGATCATGATAACTTAACCGGTATTGTTACTTCAGAAGACATAATGGAACTTATGTTACCCTCAGAAAGGATTGGGAAGAATTCATTAGGTGTAGTTAACGAAGCTAGACTTCATTTAGCAATATCTGGAATTGTAAATAAGGACGTGGTTACTGCAGATGTACAAGACAGCGTTCAATCTGTTTGTGACAAGATGCTCATCTCAGATTCGAGTTATTGTATAGTCAAACTTTGGGATGAAGTACAGGGCATAATCACATATCGGGACATAGTTTCTTTACTGGGGGAAAAAATTAGAGAAGAAATACCTATTTATATAATCGGCCTGCCAGACGATCCCTTGGACGCAGAACTTGCAAAATCTAAATTTGCAAATCTAGTCATGCTTCTTAGGAAAATTTATCCTGACATATTAGAAGCTAGATGCAGGATAAAACTGAAAGATGTCAGAGGGACTAGGAAAAGATACGAGGTTGATGCGCATATTATTACTACGCACGGAAACACTACTTATATTGCGAACGGATATGACCTTGCAAGGATATATGACGAACTCAGCGATGCATTGAAGAAAAAAATATCACACAAGCCTGTTCGAAAGCAAACCTTGCCTTCTAGAGCAATTCCCCCGCCGGAAAGCTATTAGATTGGAGTAGACGAGGTACTGTAGACATAATGGCGATTAAAATCAATTCCCATTCAAGACGTAGGATTATGTTACTGTTGGACAAATGTTTCATCGAATAATTTTAGCATGTTAATTAGTTTAATATCCAGTTATTTAACAATGAAATAGGCAAGCGGCATAGTTTGAAAATGCCAACGCCACAAGCAAAGGTCGAAAAACTAAAATCAGCATTATATCGTACCAAGGTAACACCTCATTCCCAAGGAAATATAACCCACTTACAATGATTCAAAGTCTTACCAACAAATATTTTGTGATCGAGAGTATGGCGAGTCATGAGAAATGAGAAATCACATTGCAACTTTTTTACAGCATCAGATACTTTTACAAATGTATCACCCCTATCGTAAATTTCGTCAACTATAAGATACTTTTTTTCTTTAAGCAATATGGGCATTTCCTTTAAATCAATAGATTTATTTCTTACAGGCAGGAGCTGTATATTTTCAACTTTTAGTTCACGTGCCATCAATCGTGCTGGAATTATTCCTCCATTTGCGATCCCTATAATGGCATGATACGTAATGCGCTTTCTCTTTATGTTGTCCGCTATTTTTTTTACTAACCTTTCTACTTCTTCCCAACTACAGTATTCGTCAATTGCATCTTTCTGACAGACCTTGTTATAGGACCTCAATTCATGTTACTGCCTATAGACTTTAGCTTATTTAGGTATCGCCCACTCATAATTTGTACAAAATCTTAGGACATTGGTAAATTCTTAACTGTTGACAGCGGTCCGGTAACTTATGACTTTGGTTAATACAATACCTTTACTTTCATACGCGAAGGAATTCAACCTCTAGTCATTATTCTAAATTACCCCATAGTTCTAGCTTAATTTTATCAAGATTGGATTTGAGTGTTCGTGATTTGTACAGGTCACATATCGTTTAAATATTAGGCCCCCCTAATTAGGGGGGCCTAAAACCATGTTAATTCAAGAATCAATATATGAAGAAGGTAACAAGTTGAATTTATTTCGAGAACTGTTAGATAACGTATCCTATCGCATTATCATATCCACTACTGATTATGCTAAGTCTGTCGCGAATATCTGTTCGGAAACTAAGATACCTTTAAGTTCTGCTTACAAAAAAATTAATTTACTCGCTAAACATGGTTTGATCCAAATCGATAGAATTAATATCGATAGCGGTGGTAAGAGAGTGGTATTATACAAGAGTAAAGTAAAGCGAATTCAATTTGGGGTAGAGGGTGACGATATATCAATCCGATTCGAAAATTCTCTTATTAACAAAGCCCTTAGCTTCGAGTAAAAATAAGATTCATGAGATGAGAATAATTGTCGATACAATCACTTCGGTAACTTGTTACAATGATGTCAGAAAATTCATAAAAGAATAATTTTATGGCAGCTCCTCATACTTTATCAGTTAGCTTGACTTATGGAATAAATAAAAATATTCTAACGTCGATACTTTCAACATAAATTGCTTTGACCTCCTGAATACAATGACAATCTTAATAATCTATTCCCCTTAATGTAAGATCCTGTAATGCATCGCATCATTACCCCTAAAGAGTCGCTTGGTACTGAGAAGCTATATGTTGAAACAGCCGATGCTGAACATGTGGAGATGTATTTGAAGGCGATGTGGCGTATTCTGGAGAAGGGCCAGGAAATCAAAATTGTCTCCATAGCTAAACTATTGGACGTCAAGCAACCTTCAGTTGTCCAAATGCTGCATAAGCTGAATGATTCGAAGTTAATTAAATATCAGGCCGGTAGCGCTTCCATTAAAATGACTCCCAAAGGAGAAGCGATAGGCCAGCATATGATGCGAAATACACGGCTTTTGGAAGTTCTAATGAAGGATTCACTCAAAATTGAAATTGACGAAGAAATGGTGTGTGGTATAGAGCATCACATGAAGCCTGTTTTCACAAATGCGCTTTGCTCATTACTGAAACATCCCGAAACTTGTCCACACGGTAATACGATCCCAAAAGGTGACTGTTGTAGAGATTGACATCAGTAACGACTTATCCCAAGTTCATGATCATGTATTATTCTTAATATCCTTCTCTCACTGATTTTTAAAGTCTGCCATAGATTTCCTTGCAGTTTCAATCGCTCTTTGTTTTCGTGGCCGGATAATCAGAATATAGATTGAACCTATCAGATATACTGCTAGAAGTAATATTTGCGCAATAGCAGTTTCTAATGTCGGATGAATTCCAGTCATATTTGCCAAGTTAATATCCAGTCTAGGAATCACCCCAATCATGTGAGTAGTAGATATGTATCCCACCTCTTGAAATGATCTCACTGCATTTCCAATGAATGCAATGGACATATATGCTCCCACACCCATGGTCAAAGCGAATAGAACTCTTAATGGTAACTTTTTTCCTAGCTTTCTTATTAAAAATACTATTCCTACTATTATTCCAAGACCTAGAAACAGTCCAGATATTACATAAAACTCCATATACTTTGCAAAAGATAACATCGCCTGATAGAAAAGTACTGTTTCAAATCCTTCGCGATATACCGTGAAGAACGAAAGCATGATGAATACCATAACGCTGCCAGTAGTTGTAGCCATCCAAACTTTTGCCTTGACAAATTCAATCCATTTCTTCGTTTCCACCTTGTTTAAAACCCAAAAGCTAACCCAAAACAAAACAGCTACAGCTGAAATCCCTGCAATTGCTTCTATCAATTCTCTGTTCGCTCCAGAAATTGCTATTATGTACTCAGCTATAAACCAGGTAATGCCAGTAGCTGCTAGGGCCAGGGCGATGCCATAATAAACATGCCTTTTAAACCGGTCATTTCTAGATGCTTCCAAATAAGTAAGTATTGCACCTATGATTAGTGCTGATTCGAGACCTTCTCTAAAAACAATCGAAAAGGAAGTGGAAAACGCTATAGCGGGAGCAATAACACCAGTTCCAGATACGAGTCTTTCTGATTCATCAAGTCCTTTCCTAATCTCGATGACCATATTCTGGACGGTTTCATAAGGTGCATGTGACTGGATAAGATTTCGCAACTCTGCGAATTTTATCTCCATATCCAAAGTGAAATCAGGATTAATTGGTCGTAAAGGCACTTCTATATTTTCATAACTATCAAGATAAGCCGCTCGGGAGGCAGACAATGACTCATCGAAATTATGACTATTATAAAGCCGCAGTGTATCGTCTAGCTTCATCCTAATTTGGTCTATGTTCTCCCTTACCGTTCCTTTTGATGACTCGCTTGCCTGACCCATTTGCTTCCTTTCGCCAGTATAAACCCCAAATCCCTTACTTAATGCTTGAATGTCGGCAAATTCCTTTTTCTGATTTGCACTGATTGTATTCATGTTTGTACTGGAGATACTACCAGAGGGAACAATATTTGCTCCTAACTGATTTGTACTTGCTTCTTGAGCGGTGTCATTCTTCAGAAGGGAACTTGCCTTGTCAAGGTAATGCAGCAGACTATTAACAAAATTAGTAATTGATTGAGCCGGTGCTTTTTGGGCTAACATTTGCCTAAGCACCACCCTCATTTGGATTTCAATAACTGATTTAAGTTTACTATCATGTTTTTCAATTGGGGATTCTAGGTATTCGAAATTGTCAAGGTACGCTGTAATTGCATACTGATCGGCTTTCTGATAATCACCATTTGTTACTTCTGTAATTACATTGCGTAGCAAATCATCAATTGTTGAAAAGTAATTGGAATTTTGGATATTATTTATTCCTTCAAAATTATTTCCCACCTTGTGGGTGTGATTGAAGAATGAAGTTTCTAATAGTTTATGCGCACTGGAAATTAATCTAGAGACTTATATATTATCAGACCTTGTCACAATTCTGTCCCGTAACTCCGAGTAAGTCAGATTAATTTCTGAATTCTTGTTCGTTGACGAGAGATTTGCTATTTTCTGATAGTCCTGTTTTGATGCGTCAACTAAACCTATCGCATTTTGATAGTTAACTTTTCTAATTTCCTTATCATTTGCTGTTTGTTGTAAAGCAATTGTACTGGAGGGAATTAAACCGGACAAGTTGTATGACTTGTTGACATCATCAAGCAGAACTATAGCACCCTGAGCATACAGATCTCGATTACTTTGTGCAACAGGCCCGATTAACTCTGAATATAAATTACTTATAAGTTGGTTCACACGCTGAATTTTAGGTGTTACCATTTCTTTCGGATTATTTGCTTTAATCATAAATGCAATGTCTGCCAATGATGATTCAATATTCTTTACAGAACTTGTGCCGTTACCTCGTGATATGGTAATTAGTGTATTTTTTAAAGCGGGAAAAATTACCGAATGTGGTATGTACGCGTGTGCAAAAGCTCCCTGCTCATCATTTTGATCTAGACTTTGTTGAGTCAAGGACATTTGCGTGCGAATTCTTTCAAGGTTAACCAACAGTACAATGGCTTCAGTATGGTTCACATTCTGAATACTATACGGTGCTTTATCATTGGTCTCTTGGCCATAAACGAAGCTCTTAGATGCACTATTTGTTTCAACCATAGCAAATATCCCCGACAAAATCATTACAATTAACAAGAGTCTGGCTTTATGGAAATACTCCATTTTTTTCATTTCGTCAAATCAACCCTATTTCAGAACCCATTTGTCAAAGTTAATTCTCACTGGCAACATGGCACTATGACAATATTCCGGTCCTCAGTGCACAACATGGGCATTTAAACCATGTTATGATTATCAAAATTGAGAATGGGATTTATTCAAATCTACATTTGTTAAGATTAATGATTAGAGGAATCTTATTTTTCCATATCTTAAATTTTGACAATCTGTGAATCGATTCAAATCTTCCTTTCTGTCTTCACTATGAACTAATGTGATGGGTCAGAAAATTTTTAAGCGTTCACAAGATATGAAGTTTTTCCGCACATTTCTTATGATAATAACTTCTACGGTGACCACAGCTTATAATGATATCACCGATTAGAAAATCTATACCACAGAAATGGCATTTGCCGTTTTGCCTCTTGTTTATGATGGAAAATACTCGCTTAGCAATGAAGAAATTCGAAGTATGAATTGTGACACTCTTGGTCAATAGTTTAATAGTATGTCAAAGGATATAATGAAAATAGATTAACAAGGTTAAGCAATGCCAAAATTATTCGTTTCAAATTTTTAACCTTGCGAAGGTCAGTTAGCTTTAAAGCGAGATTATCAGGTTTAGCATTAAATAGCCAACGCTATCTCCAAACAATCTAAGGGAACGTACGTCGCTTTCAAGCATAACGCACCTTCAGAAACCCATTTGTGACTTGTATATTTATATTCTGCAATTGGATTATTAACTTATTGTCACTAGGTAGGGTCAAAGGTTTCTTACTGATAATTTCTATTTGCACAGCTCTTTTAGTTACTTTTAATGTATATGGTTTGGGAACCATAACAAGCACCTCTGCGCAAGAAGGAAAAATTCGGTGTACTAATGGCAATTTGGTGAGGTCGTCTGGAGAATGTCCTTCAACTGACATATGTCCTCCGCCACCCAGCGGGGACGTAGGAGCGGTAGCACAGTGTTCCGCTAGAGAGTCTCCAAGCAATACGGGTAAAACTTCTAGCTCTAATTATAATTCAAATGCTTCTTTTGCAGTAAGAACTGACAAAAAAACTTACCATCTTGGAGAGGATATTAAAATTATTGTAGAAAACAACGGCAGTCAGCCATTCCGAACTTCTGGTCTCAACTTTGCCTTGGTGGTAGTTAATCCGGCAACGGGAGTGAAATATCAGATTATTAATACGACAGAACCCATACTAGTTGCAGCTGCGGATGCGGGTGCTTCTAGGACCTTTCCTTGGAATCAGTCTGATGCTCGAGGAATTCAAGTGAACACTGGAAATTATACTGCATCTGCTATACTAGGTCCATTTCAAGCTAACTCTAGCTTTTCGATATCATAGGATAGCGTTGTATTACTAATCAAAATATCCCGATCCAAATGAACCAAATGTAGTTAAGTTATTGACTTAGGATCTTAAGTACATGATTTTTGTAATTTTGTGAAAAAATATCACGAAGCCAAGCAGGAGCAAGCAAGGCCTTTTCCTAACCTAGAAGCCCTAAATAATCCGGAGTAGTTCAACCCGGCCGCATTTCCTGTTTATGTATCATTAACTAATTATAGTGTTTGATTTATCTTTAAAGTGTGAAGGAACCATAGACTATCCTTCCCAAAGTAACAAGAGTTACTAATTTCAGAAGGTATCGAGAATTTACTTTAATTTCCTAATA
>Ga0075423_10006405_pt1 | contig 11058 bp, 6 predicted proteins | sample SoiMethybrSBSTD2_FD_80114 | JGI IMG/M metagenome (GOLD analysis project Ga0075423, IMG submission 80114) | Bulk soil microbial communities from a Populus tree surrounding site in Tennessee, USA - Soil MetaG P. TD hybrid SBSTD2 | ecosystem: Environmental > Terrestrial > Soil > Tree plantation...
AGCGTGTCCGAGATGACCTCCTTCATGTCGACGCGCGATTCGATCCATTCGGCCTTGCCCGACTCGATCTTGGCCAGGTCGAGGACTTGATTGATGAGCCGCGTGAGCCGTTCGGCCTCCTTGGCGATGATGCCGAGGAACTTCTTGCGTTGCTCGGTCTCCACTTCGGGGGAGTCGAGCAGAATCTCGGTGAACGCCCGGATCGAGGTGAGCGGCGTGCGCAGTTCGTGCGTCACCGTCGAGACGAAATCGTCCTTGAGCCGATCGAGCTCGGTGAGCCGCTTGTTGGCTTCGCGCAGCTCGGTCGTCGCCGCCTCCAGCTCGCGCGACTTCTGCTCGAGCTTATGGCTATAGACGACCACCTGCGACGCCTCGTCGAGGATATCGCGCACCTCGTCGATGGTAAGCGCTTCTTCCTTGACTACCGAAGCCACCATGACGCGCGCTGAGGCGGCGCCGATCGCTCCGGCGAGCTGGACTTCGACGTAGTGCACCAGCTCTGCGTCGGCGATCAGACGGGCATCGGGCCAGTCGAGGCCTTTGGCGCCTGCGTACTCGCGGAACGCGCCGTCTGCCGTGGCGGTGCCCAGAAATCGCGCCAGTACACTGTACAGGTCGGGCGCGGACGCCGTGCCGCGCCAGAAGCGCGCGCCGCCCGCTTCGCCGGTTTGCTTGAACACGTCGACGAACAAGCTTGCCTGTCGATGCTCGTCGGCGCTCGGCGACGCGGAGAGCGATCCGATCACATACGCACCGATATTCGCGATCATGCTCCAGATCATCGCGTGGCTGATCTGGTCCAGCCCCGAGAGCCCGAACAGCTGCAGCGGCTTGAGCAACTCGATGCCGAACGGTCCCTGATCGAGCAGACTGATCGGTAGCCAGCCGGAACGAGCCAGAGCCGGCAGGAGCAACGTATAAAGCCAGACGGCGAAGCCCGCGGAGAGCCCGGACAGCGCCCCGGCGCGGGTGCCACCTTTCCAGAATATGCCCCCGAGGATCGCCGGCGCGAATTGCGCGACCGCGGCGAACGAAATCAGGCCGATCGAGACCAGCGCGTAGGCTTCGCCGGCCAGCTTGAAGTACAGGTAGCCGAGCAACAGAATGAGCACGATGGCGCCGCGCCGTATGCCGAGCAGCAGCCCGGTGAGATCGCGGCGCTCGTTCAGTCGCAGCCGGCGGAGCCTCAGCAGCACCGGCATCACCAGATCGTTGCACACCATCGTGGAGAGCGCGATCGTCTCGACGATCACCATGCCGGTGGCGGCCGACAGGCCGCCGATGAACACGAGCAGCGCGAGAAATTCGCGTTTCTCGGCCATCGGCAGTGTGAGCACGAAGGTATCGGCGTCGACGCTGCCATCCGGAAACCGCAGCAGACCGCCGAACGCGATCGGCAGCACAAAGACGTTGATCGCAAGCATATAGAGCGGAAACAGCCAGATCGCCTTGTTGACGTGCTTCTCGTCGACGTTCTCGATCACCGCGACCTGAAACTGGCGCGGCAGGAACATGATCGCCATCATCGAGAGGATCGTGAGCCAGACCCAGTTCGCATAGCCGCCGGCGACGCCCTCGAGCGGAGTCAGCATCGCCCGCAGTTTCGGCTGAGCCCCGGCGCGTCCGAACAGGTCGCCGAAGCCATCGTAGATACCGAAAGTCACGAAGACGCCTACGGCGAGAAATGCGAGCAGCTTCACCAGTGATTCGAAGGCGATTGCGGCCACCATGCCCTGGTGGTGCTCGGCCGCGTCGAGATGACGCGTGCCGAAGGCGATCGTAAAGGCGGCGAGGATCAAGGCCACCCACAGCGCCGTGTCCTGGCGGATCGACAGCGCAGCGACCTTGGCCGGCATGACGATCTCCGGATACTGCACGAGGATCGTGAAACTGTTCGACACTGCCTTCAACTGCAGCGAGATGTAGGGAAGGATACCGATCACCGCGATGACAGTGACCAACCCGCCGAGCAGCGCACTCTTGCCGTAACGCGAAGCGATGAAGTCGGCGAGCGATGTGATGCGGTTTTGCTTTGAGATGCGCAGAATCTTGCGCAGGACGACCCACCACAAAGCAATCATCAGCGTCGGGCCGATGTAGATCGGTAGAAAGCCGACCCCATCGCTTGCCGCCCGGCCGACACTGCCATAGAAGGTCCATGCCGTCGCGTAGACCGCGAGCGACAGGCTGTAGATATACGGGCTCGCGATGACCGACCGGCCGGCGTCGGCGCGCTCATCAGCGTAGTAAGCGATGGCGAACAGCACCCCGAGGTAGACAAACGCGGTCAGGACGATGGCAGTCTCATGCAGCATAGGGCCGCCTCTTTGTATCGCCTTGTCTAACCCCTGGATTCGGCGACGAGCGCCATCAATGCGATCAGCGCCGCCCAGGCGATGAATATGTAGGCGTACAGGACCGGCACACCGAACAGCGTGCCCGATACATTGAACAGCGCCAGGATCGGATAATTGAATAACACCATGCCGAGCATGCACAACGCCACGAAACGCTGTCCCTTGCTTTCGAATTCGCTCATTGGAGTTCCTTTACCAAACCGCTTAGCTTTCCGACCGCGGACGGACAACGGTAACGCTGCACGGCGCCTCCGCCACCACTTGGGCGGACACGCCCGGGAACAGACGCACCGGCGCGCCGCTGCGTGGGGCGCCCATCAGAATCTGGTCGACATCGTTCATCTTGGCGTAGTCGATCAGCGCCGCGGCAGGTTTTTCCGACTCTAGCACGTGGTAGGTTAAGCGCTCTTCGGGCAATTGCAGCGGTTTGGCCCAACGGCGCAAGTTCACCAGATGCTTGATATGGCGGCCGGTCGCCGTATCTTCGTACCGCTCGCCCGACAGCGCCGCTGCGGGAGGCACCGCCGTCACGCAGGCAATACGGTATCGGTCGTCCGCCGCGATCAGACGCTGTGCCGCATCTCGCAACGCTTCGAGTAACGACTCGTCGGATTGCGCGGGCCCGAGCGCTACCAGAACGATCGGTGCCGGCCCAATCCGGGTCGACGGCGGCGGACATGGGGCGGGTTCGAATCTTCTCGCCGCGAGCCAGCGGCGGAGCATCATCCGCCAGCCGGCGCGACGGTGTCGCGAGGCACGCTCGCTGAGCGCGACCTCGGCGTGATTTGCCAGATCAAAGGTGAGATCTGCCGCCGACGCATACCGGTTGCGGGCATCGATCTCGAGGCAGTGCAGGATGATCTCCTGCAGCCAGGCCGGCGTGCTCGCGACGAGCGCGCGCGGCGGGACTGGATCGCGATAGAGCCGCTGGCGCAGCTGGCCGAGGCTGCGGGGGCTGCCGAACGGGAGGCGTCCGGTGGCGAGCTCATAGAGAATGCCTCCGAGCGCGTAGATGTCACTGCGCGGATCGCAGCGCACACCCAACACCTGCTCGGGCGCCATGTAGACCCAGTTACCGACGGGAAAACGAAGCTCCTCGGCCAGCAGGTCGGGAAAATGGCTGTGGTGAGCCAACCCGAAATCGATCAGCACTGCTTCACCGCTCGCGCGATACAGCACGTTGGTAGGTTTCAGATCGAGGTGCACGACGTCCTGGCGATGAAGATCGTGCAGCGCGAGGGCCAGCGCGGCGCCCAGGCGCGCGATCTCCTCCGGTGCAATGGGCGCCCGCTGCACCCAGTCGTTCAGCCGGACGCCCTCGACATGCTCCATGACCAGGTACGGCGTCGTTTCCACGTCTCCGAAAGCCACCAGCGTCGGATGATGCGGGCCTTGCGCGAGCGCACCCAGCACCATCCGGCAGACTTCGAAGGCGATGACGTTGACGGCGCGCTCTCCCCCACCCAGACGCGGAATCTTGATGATCAAGGGAAGCGGACCGTCGCGCCCGGTCAGGCGGTAGATCGACGCCATGCTGCCGGCGTGAATCATCTCGCCCAGACGAAAGCCGTCGATCTCGCTTCCCGGCCCCAGCGAATTCACACGCGCCTCTTATGCTCCGCGCTCGAGCCGCCGGGCGAGCCGATCGGGAAGTCCAGCGGAGCGAACCTTTTGCGCGGCGAACTCATGGTCGTAGGGAACGCGAAAGAAAGTCAGTCTGCCGCGTTCGAAGTCGGCCAGCGCGTAGCACGCCTTGTTGCTACGGTCGCGCGGCTGGCCGGCCGAGCCGACGATCGCGAGCCACCGGCGGTGTTTTCCGGTGGGGATCGGGGTCCCGGGTACCGGCCGGAAAGGCATGGGTCGTCCGCTCGCGCCCATGTAGTACAGCTTCTGTTCGTGCACGTGCCCGGAAAAGATGTAACCGGCGTTACCGGCCCGTATGCTTTCTTCCGCCTCGGTCAGGCTGGTGACGTAGATCCACTGCTCGGGCGCGGCGGCACTGGCATGGACGAACAGGATATTGTCATCTCTGACGATGAGAGGCAGCCCCGCGAGAAAAGCGCGCTGCTTGGCGCCAATCTGGGCCTGGGTCCAGGCAATGGCGGTACGCGCATTGGAGTTGAGCGTATCGTCGGGGCGACCGAGCGCCGCCGCATCGTGGTTGCCGAGCACCACCACTGCGCCTTTTGCCGCGTGCTGCTCGATCAAGTCGAGCACGGCCACCGGGTCCGCTCCGTAGCCGACCAGGTCGCCGAGAAATGCATACCGATCCGCTCCGAGCGCCTGGGCGTGGGCAAGGCAGGCAGTAATCGCCTCCAAGTTGCTATGGATGTCGGCGAAAAGAGCCAGCTTCATCGGGGTCGCGCTTGCCATCGGCCAATGTCACTCATCCTGAGGCGCCTCGAGGCAGTAGCCGACACCGCGCATAGTCAAAATCTTCACGCCGCCCGGCGCCAGCTTCTTGCGCAGCCGGTGCACGTAAACCTCGATTGCATTGGAGCTGACCCCTTCGCCCCACTCGCAGAGATGATCGACGAGTTGCTCCTTGTGCACCAGCTGTCCGGGGCGCTGCAGGAACAGCTCGAGGAGGCTTAACTCGCGCGCTGACAACTCGAGCCGTTCGCCGTCGAGTTCGGCGACGCGCCCTACCTGATCGAAGCAGAGCCGCCCGTGCTTGATGAGCGTCGGGGCGCCGGACATGCCGCGACGCGTGAGCGCCCGCGCCCGCGCCGTCAGTTCCGCGAGTTGAAACGGTTTGACGAGGTAATCGTCGGCGCCGGCATCGAGCCCGCGCACGCGATCGCTTACGCTGTCGAGCGCGGTGAGCAGAAGCACCGGCAGCCGCGAGTTGCGCGCGCGCAGGCGCTTGAGCACTTCAAAACCGGAAAGCTTGGGCAAGCTGATATCGAGGATCAGCAGGTCGAATTCATGGCAGCCAAGAGCAGCGTCGGCTTCGCCGCCGTCCTTGGCCCAGTCGACAGCGTAGCCCGCCTGACGGAGGGCGCGCTGCAACCCATCCGCGAGCGTCGCATCGTCTTCCGCGATCAGGATACGCATCGGGCTCCCTCTTGCGCACCAGACCTTACTCGCCACGGGACGAGTCTAGCAAGGGAAGGTACTACCTGAGCTTTCGGAAGATACGATCGCTAGTGTCCTGAGCTACGTTCCGTAGTCGCCCAGTATCGCCGGATTTTGGCTCCGGCCCCTCGCATTCGCTCGCTTAACCTTCGCCGAAATCCGGGGCGATAGCGCCGTTCAGTCCCGTAAGTATCCGGTTGCGCATCAGAGCGCCTGCTTGAGCTGTTCCAATATCGCCGGATTTTCCAGGGTCGACACGTCCTGCGTGATCGCCTCGCCCTTGGCGATCGAGCGCAGCAGGCGCCGCATGATCTTGCCCGAGCGCGTCTTGGGCAGATTGTCGCCGAAGCGGATGTCCTTGGGCTTAGCAATCGGGCCGATTTCCTTGCCCACCCAATCGCGCAGCTGCTTGGCGATCTTCTCCGCGTCCGCGCCCGCCGGCCGCGCCTGCTTCAGCACGACGAAGGCGCAGATCGCCTCGCCGGTGAGATCGTCCGGACGGCCGACGACCGCGGCTTCGGCCACCAGCGCGTTGGCGACCAGCGCCGACTCGACCTCCATCGTGCCCAGGCGATGACCGGACACGTTGAGCACGTCGTCGATCCGGCCCATGATCGTGAAATAGCCTCTTTCTTTGTCGCGCACCGATCCGTCGCCGGCAAGGTAGAGCTTGCCGCCCAATTCCTCGGGGTAATACGACTTCTTGTATCGCTCGGGGTCGCCCCAGATGGTGCGGATCATCGCCGGCCACGGACGCTTGATCACCAGGATCCCGCCATGACCATTGGGAACGTCCTGTCCCGTCTCGTCGACGATCGCCGCCATGATGCCCGGCAGCGGCAGCGTGCACGAACCCGGCACCAGCGGCGTCACTCCCGGAAGCGGCGAGATCATGTGGCCACCGGTTTCGGTCTGCCACCACGTGTCCACGATGGGGCAGCGCTCGCTGCCGACGTTGTGGTGGTACCACATCCACGCTTCGGGATTGATCGGCTCGCCGACCGTGCCCAACAGGCGCAGGCTCTTGAGGTTGTAGCTTTTGGGCGCGAACTCGGGATGCGTATCCGAAGCCTTGATCAAGGAGCGGATCGCCGTCGGCGCGGTGTAGAAGACCGTGACCTTGTGTTTTTCGATCGTCTTCCAGAACCGTCCCGCGTCGGGATAGGTCGGAATGCCTTCGAACACGACTTCGGTCGCGCCAACCGTAAGCGGCCCGTACGTGATGTAGGTATGCCCCGTCACCCAGCCGATGTCGGCGGTGCACCAGAAGACATCCGCCGGCTTGATGTCGAACACCCAGCGCATCGTCAGCATCGCGAAAAGCAGATACCCGCCGGTCGAGTGCTGCACGCCCTTCGGGGCGCCGGTCGAGCCCGACGTGTAGAGAATAAACAGCGGGTGCTCTGCGCTCACCCACACGGGTTCGCAGGTGTCGGCCTGGTTCGCGACCAGCTCGTGCAGCCAGACGTCGCGGCCCGCAGCGATCTTGATCGGGTTGCCGGTGCGCCGATAGACCACGATAGTCTTGACCGCTTCGCAGCCGCCCATGCCGATCGCCTCATCGACGATCGCTTTGATCGGCAGCGCCTTGCCGCCGCGCATCTGCTCATCGGCGGTAACGATCGCGACGGCGCCGGCATCGATGATCCGTTCGTGCAGCGATTTGGCGGAAAACCCGCCGAACACGACGGAGTGCGTCGCGCCGATCCGGGCGCAGGCCTGCATCGCGACGACGCCTTCGATCGACATCGGGACGTAGATGATGACCCGATCGCCCTTTTTGATGCCGCGCGACTTGAGCCCGTTCGCCAGCCGGCACACCCTGTGATAGAGCTCCTGATAGTTGACACGCGTGACCGTCCCATCGTCGGCCTCGAAGATGATCGCGGTCTTGTCGGCGTTGCCGTTCTGCAGGTTGCGCTCGAGACAGTTGTACGAGGCGTTGAGCTCGCCGTCCTCGAACCATTTGTAGAAAGGTGCCTTGGACTCGTCGAGCGCCTTGGTGAACGGTTTGTGCCAAAGAAGCGTTTCTCGAGCGAGCTTTCCCCAGAAACCGGAAAAGTCTGCGGCCGCAGCGGCGTTGAGACGGTCGAATTCCGCTTTGTTGACATTGGCTTGCGCCACGAACTCCGGCGAGGGTTCGAACACCCGGGTTTCGTGCGCTACCGATTCGATCGTGGACATGCTCTGGGCCTCCTGGGGAATATGCCTGGGGTGTGTGGCATCGATGCTTTTGAACCGCAGTCTAACGACACTTCGACGCGCGGCGCAATACATGCGTTTCGAGCCGTGGTTAAAGGGAAGCGAGCCATTGCGACGCCAGCGCCGCCAAGCCGCCATGGCCGGGCGCAGTGGATGGCAATGGTAGAATGCCCTGTTTCGGGCCACGCCGCTCCCCGCCTGTCACACCCCATGCAACGTCCCGTGTCAGCCGAGGCAGCACTTGCGCGCATCGATGACGCGAGGCATCGACCATGACCGCAATCAAGCAGCAGGATCTCATCCAGAGCGTCGCCGACGCGCTGCAATACATCTCCTATTACCATCCGCTCGACTACATTCAGGCACTGGGCCAGGCGTACCAGGCCGAAGCCTCGCCGGCAGCCAAGGACGCGATCGCGCAGATCCTCACCAACTCGCGCATGTGCGCCGAAGGACACCGCCCGATCTGCCAGGATACGGGCATCGTCGTCGTCTTCGTCAAGGTAGGCATGAACGTGCGCTGGGCCGACGCGACGATGTCGGTGACCGACATGGTGAACGAGGGCGTGCGCCGCGCATACCTGCACTCGGACAACAAGCTGCGCGCATCGATCCTCGCCGACCCTGCCGGCAAGCGGACGAACACCAAGGACAACACGCCTGCGGTCGTGCACTACGACATCGTTCCGGGGGATACGGTTGAAGTGAAGCTCGCCGCGAAAGGCGGAGGGTCCGAGAACAAGTCCAAGTTCACGATGCTCAACCCATCCGATTCGATCGTCGACTGGGTGCTGAAAACGGTGCCGACGATGGGCGCCGGCTGGTGCCCGCCGGGCATGCTCGGGATCGGTATCGGCGGCAGCGCGGAAAAGGCGATGGTGCTGGCCAAGGAAGCGTTGATGGAGACCATCGACATGCACGAGCTCAAGGCGCGCGCGGCCGGAGGAGCCAAGCTCTCCCGGATCGAGGAGTTGCGGCTCGAGCTCTACGACAAGGTCAACGCGCTGGGCATCGGCGCGCAGGGCCTGGGCGGACTCTCGACGGTGCTCGATGTCAAGATTCTCGATTACCCGACGCATGCGGCGAGCCTGCCGGTAGCGATTATTCCCAACTGCGCGGCGACGCGGCACGCGCACTTCACGCTCGATGGCTCCGGTGCCGCCAAGCTCGAACCGCCGGATCTCAAGCAATGGCCCGACGTGCGGTGGGCTCCTTCGCCGCAGGCGCATCGCGTTAACCTCGACACGCTGATGCCGGCCGAGGTCGCGTCCTGGAAGCCAGGCGAAAGGCTGCTTCTCAACGGCAGGTTGCTCACCGGCCGCGACGCCGCGCACAAGCGCATCCAAGACATGCTGGCGAACGGCGAGAAGCTGCCTGTCGATTTCACCAACCGCGTGATCTATTATGTCGGCCCGGTCGACCCGGTCCGCGACGAGGTCGTCGGTCCCGCCGGACCCACGACCTCGACGCGCATGGACAAGTTCACCGACATGATGCTTGAGCAAACGGGGCTTATCGCAATGATCGGCAAAGGCGAGCGGGGCCCCGTGGCGATCGAGGCAATACGCAAGCACAAGGCCGCCTATCTTATCGGCGTAGGCGGCGCGGCTTATCTCGTATCGAAGGCCATTCGCACGGCCAAGGTCATCGCTTTCGCCGATCTCGGCATGGAAGCGATTTACGAATTCGAAGTCAAAGACATGCCGGTTACCGTCGCCGTCGACGCCCGCGGGACGTCGGTCCACCAGACCGGCCCACGGGAATGGCAGCAGAAGATCGGCAAGATTCCCGTCGCGACGGTCTAGCGATGAGCGTTCTCGGGTAGCGCGGCATGGCCAAATTGTTCTCGGCTCTCGGTGGCGACACCGTCTCGCCGCTCAATGCGCCGCCGGTGCACATGGGGCTGCTCACCAAGCTCAATTTGCTCGCCATCGGTCTTATTGTCGCGACGGCGCTGGGCGTCGCCGCATTTCTGATCGGCCAGCAAATCCGCGACGAGGAAAGCCGCCTCAGAACACAGGGGCTCGCCATGGCGGCAATGCTGGCGGAAGTCGCCGACGAAGCGATCAGCTCCAGCGACATGTCGAACGTTGCGTCGGTGCTCGACGGTCTCGTGTCGGATCGCGATATCGCCTACGTCGCGGTTCTCGATGCCCAGCAGCGACCGCTGATCACGCGCAGTTACGGCGATATAACGGTGCCCACCACGCCGCTCGCCTCGCCAATGTTGAGCGACGCGACCGCAACGGTGCAGAAAATTGCGGACCGGCAGCAGCTCGAGCTCGCGGTGCCCGTCCGCACTCCGCTCAGGCTTCTCAGCCAGACCGAGACGGCGGCGCGGCCCATCATCGGCTATATCCGGCTCGGAATGAGCTTTGATCGCGGCTGGACGCGGATGCGCGCCAACCTGGTCGGCGCGTTGAGCGTCGTCGCTGCACTCGTGATCATCGCCGTCGTGGTGACGCTGTTTTTGACCCGGAGGCTGATCGCACCGATCCGACAGCTCATGCGCGCCGCGCGCGCGGTTGGCGCGGGCAAGCTCGACGTCTACGTGCCGGCGAAGTCGAGCGACGAGCTGGGCTTGCTGACACACACCTTCAACCACATGACGCAGCGGCTCGCCGAGTCTCAGGCCGAGGTCGCCACGTATCAGCGTACGCTCGAAGACAAGGTCACCCAGCGGACGAAGGAGCTCGAAATTGCGACGGCGCAGGCGTACAAGCTCGCGCAGCACGACATCCTTACGGGGCTGCCGAACCGCGCGCTGCTGAACCAGCGCCTGAAGCAGATCGTCGCCCAGGCGGCGCGCGATAGTCATCAGGTCGCGTGCCTGTTCCTGGACTTCGATCATTTCAAACGCATCAACGACACGCTGGGCCACGACGCTGGCGATCAGTTGCTGCAGGCGGTCGCGCAGCGCCTGACCAGCGCCGTGCGCGAGTCCGACACCGTCGCCAGGTTAGGCGGCGACGAGTTCGTCCTGATCCTGCCGGGCCTCGACCCGGCGCACTCGGCCTTCGAGGTGATGACGGTGCTCACGCGCGTGCGCGAGTCGTTCCTGGCACCGTTTCGCATTGTCGACCAGACCCCTACGCTGACCTGCTCGATCGGCGTGTCGGTATACCCCGTCGATGCAACCGATCCGAACGGGCTCATCAAACAGGCGGACACGGCAATGTACGCGGCGAAGGAAGCCGGGCGCAACGCCTATCGCTTCTATACCGCGGACATGAACGCGCGCGTTCAGGCGCGCCTGCAGCTCGAGACCGACATGCGGCGCGGCCTCATGGACGACGAGTTCTTCCTCGTCTACCAGCCGCAGATCGACATGGATTCCGGGCGCGCGCTCGGCGTCGAGGCGCTGCTGCGCTGGCGCGACCCCGAGCGCGGCGTCATCAGCCCGGCCGAGTTCATCCCGATC
>Ga0075423_10006406_pt1 | contig 11056 bp, 9 predicted proteins | sample SoiMethybrSBSTD2_FD_80114 | JGI IMG/M metagenome (GOLD analysis project Ga0075423, IMG submission 80114) | Bulk soil microbial communities from a Populus tree surrounding site in Tennessee, USA - Soil MetaG P. TD hybrid SBSTD2 | ecosystem: Environmental > Terrestrial > Soil > Tree plantation...
CCCGGGCCTTCAGGCGTTCCTCCAGGCCTTGCGGCCGCGACGCTCGAGCCCCGGCCAGGCGTCGAGAAACTCGGCCCGCGCCTCCTCGCGGCGCGTGCGCTGCTTGTCCACGAGCCGCCTCGAGAGCGCGACGGCGAGCGGCTTCTGCTCGGCCCGCAGGAGGCGGCGCACCCGCTGCTCGGCCACCGCCGCGTCCTGATGCTCGCCGAGCGCGTCCTGGAGCTTCTTGGCCCGCTTGATGAAGCGCTGCGCCGGCTTGCCGGCCATGGGCTCGGCCAGCTCGGCGGCGTAGCGGGCTCGCTTCACCCGGATGCGCACCTTGTGGAGCTCGGCGTCGGCGGGCTTGTCGGGCAGCTGCTCGACCGCCTTCTTGAGCTTCTCGAACGCGCGCGCGGCGACCTCGGGCAGCGAGACGTCGGGGTCGACCACCGGCGGGCGGTCGGCGCCCCCGCGGAGCCGCTCGAGCAGGCGGGCGTAGCGCGGGCCCTCGACGGCGTCGCGCGCCCGCTCGCCGGCGCGGATGCGCTGCCGGTCCAGGCGCTCGAGCATGTGCCGGGCGGCCACGCGGCCAGCGCGGAGCGGGGCCACCTCGGTGCGCAGGTGGTCGTAGAGCACGTCGAGGTCGCGGCGCGTGCCGAGCGTCTCGCCGAGCCAGTCGAGCTCCTTCCGGAGATGGGCGACCCAGCGTGGCTCGAACATGTCCCGCACCGCGCCGAGGACGGCGCGCAGCCGCCGGACGGCGGTGCGCATCTTGTGAACCTCCTCGGGATCCCGGCCGACACGGACGCCCGGCTCGGCGTCCCGGAGCGCATCGATCTGCTCGCGCAGGAGCTCGACGACGCGATCCCGCGCCTCGCTGCCCGGCGCCAGCTCGACCTCGTCGACGATCGCTTCCAGCATCATCGTCCTCAGCATCGCACGCTCCGTGAAAAGTCTGGACGGATTTCGTCGGCTCGGCGGGCCCATCGCCTCGCCCCCGCCGCGGAGTTATAATCGGTCGATGGCCTCGCCGAGCCCCGAGCGGAAGACGGCCCTGCGCCGGGAGATGGAAACCCTCCTCGGCAAGGGGGCCGTGCTCTCCGACCCCGACGAGCTGCTGGTCTACGAGTCGGACGGCCTGACGCTGTTCCGCGCTCTGGCCGACTTCGTAGTATTCCCGCAAACTGCCGAGCACGTGGCCGCCCTCGTGCGCCTCGCCAACCGCGAGGGCATGCCCTTCGTGGCCCGCGGCGCCGGCACGGGACTGTCCGGCGGGTGCCTGCCCGCCGAGGGCGGCCTCGTCATTTCGCTGATGCGGATGAATCGGGTGCTCGAGGTCGACTACGCGAACCAGTACGCGGTGGTGGAGCCAGGTCTGGTCAACCTCCACCTCTCCTGGGCGGTCGGGCCCAACGGCTTCTACTACGCGCCGGACCCCTCGAGCCAGCAGGCCTGCACGATCGGCGGGAACATCGCCAACAACTCGGGCGGCCCCCACACCTTGAAGTACGGCGTCACCACCAACCACGTCCTCGGCCTCGAGGTGGTGCTGCCGGATGGCGAGGTGATGTGGATCGGAGGGAAGACCCGGGACCCGCAGGGCTACGACCTCACCGGCCTCTTCGTGGGCTCCGAGGGCACCTTCGGCATCGCCACCAAGATCATCGTGCGCATCCTGAAGAAGCCCCAGGCCCTCAAGACCGTGCTGGCGGTGTTCGACGAGATCGACCAGGGCTCCAACGCGGTATCGGCCATCATCGCGCGCGGCCTCATCCCCGCCGCGATGGAGATGATCGATCACCTCACGATCGAGGCGGTCGAGGACGCCTTCGGCTGCGGTTACCCACGGGACGCCGCCGCCGCGCTCCTCATCGAGGTGGACGGCATCGCCGCCGGCATGGACGAGCAGGCCATGCGCATCATGGAGGCCTGCCGCGAGGCGGGCGCCCGCGACGTACGGGTGGCGCGCGACGCCGAGGAGCGCGAGCTCCTGTGGAAGGGGCGCAAGTCCGCCTTCGGCGCCTACGGACGGGTCTCGCCCGCCTACATGGTGATGGACGGGGTGATTCCGCGTACCAAGCTGCCCTACGTGCTTCGCCGCGTGAACGAGATCGCCGCCTCGCATGGCTTGCGGGTGGGCAATGTCTTCCACGCCGGCGACGGCAATCTCCACCCGAACATCCTCTACGATCCGCGCGAGCCCGGCATCGAGGCGCGGGTGCTGGCGGCGGGCGGCGAGATCCTCAAACTCTGCGCCGAGGTGGGCGGCTCCATCTCGGGCGAGCACGGGATCGGGCTCGAGAAGGCGGACTACATGCCACTGATCTTCTCCGGCGCCGACATCGAGTGCATGCGCCGGATCAAGCACGCGTTCAACCCGTCCGGGCTCTGCAACCCCGGCAAGATGTTTCCGAGCCGCAAGGCCTGCGGCGAGGCGGGCATCGCCTATCGCCCGCACCCCATCGAAGAGAAAGGCCTCGCTCAGCGCTTCTAGCGCGGGCGCGGCACGACTTCCCCTCGTAGCGGCCTTGCAATGGACGCCGAGCTGATCCGACGGCTCTCTGCCCTCGTCGGCGAGCGCCACGTGCTGACGGGCGTGGAGTGCTCGCCCTATGTCCTCGAGGGCCGGACGCCCGAGGCGGTCGTGTTCCCCGGCACGAAGGAGGAAGTGGCGGGCGTGCTCGGCGCGGCGGATGCCTCCGGGATGCCGGTAACCCCGTGGGGCAGTGGCACTCGCATCTCGGTGGGCATGCCCCCGCCGCGGCCGGGCCTGGTGCTCTCGCTCAAGCGACTCGATCGGCTGCTCGAGCACGAGCCCGGCGATCTGACGGCCACCGCCGAGGCAGGCATGACCCTCGGCGCATTCCAGGACGCGCTGGGTCAGCGGGGCCAGTGGCTCTCGCTGGACCCGCCGCATGCGCGCCAGGGCACGCTGGGCGGTGTCCTCGCCAGCAACGCCTCCGGGCCGCGGCGGCACCTCTACGGGACGGCGCGCGATCTTCTCATCGGCCTCGCCATGGTGCTGGCCGACGGCTCCATCGTGCGCGGCGGCGGCAAGGTCGTGAAGAATGTGGCGGGCTACGATCTGCCCAAGCTCGCCATCGGCTCATTCGGTACGCTGGGGGTGATCGTCGAGGCGACCTTCAAGCTCCGGCCTCGCCCCGACACGGACCGCCTGATCGTGGCGACCTTCGAGCGCGTGAAGGATGCGGGGCAGGGCGCCCGGGCCATCATGGTCTCCGACCTCATTCCTTCGGCGGTGGAGCTGCTCGACGCCGAGGCCATGCGCGCGCTGGGGCTCGGCGGCCGCGAGGGGCCCGCCCTCCTGGTCGGGCTCGACGGCCTGCCGGAGCAGGTGGAGTGGCAGAGCGTCGAGCTGGCGCGGCTGCTCGCCTCCGGCGCCCGGGTCGAGACGCGAGCCCTCGACGGCGCGGAGCGGGACAGCGCCTGGCAAGCGGTGGGCGAGCTGTCACGCCGCGCATTCCCCGAGACCACGGCGGTCATGATTTGTGGCGTGCTGCCGACCCAGGTCGCCGATCTCGTGGAGCACGGCGGCGACATCGCGCGCCGCCACGGGCTCAACGCGGCCTTTGCCGCCCATGCCGGGGTCGGGATCATCACCGCCGTGCTCGGCGCGGCCGCCGAGGCAAAGATCGCAGCGACGACGGTGGCGGCCGCCCTCGGCGACTGGCGTGCCCTGGTCCGCGACGCCGGCGGCCACGGCATGCTCGAGTGGGCGCCTCTCGCGGTGAAGGAGCGCGTGCCGGTGTGGGAGCCGCCCGGAGCGTCGTTCCGGATCATGCAGCGGATCAAGGCCGAGCTGGATCCCAACGGCACCCTCAATCCCGGCCGCTTCGTGGGAGGGATCTGAGGACATGGCGCACGGCAGCGACACCCTCGCCGCGCCGCCGGGCCCGCTCACCCTGCACGGCCACGACGTGGAGGGGGTCAACCGCTGCGTGCACTGCGGCCTCTGCCTGGCGTACTGCCCGACGTTTTCCCTGCTCGGCACGGAGATGGACTCGCCCCGCGGCCGCATCTTCCTCATCAAGTCGATGGCGGAGGGGCGCATCGCGCTCACCGAGTCGACGGCCGCGCACCTGGACCTCTGTCTGGGCTGCCGCGCCTGCGAGACGGTGTGCCCGTCGGGCGTGCCCTACGGCCAGCTGATCGAGGCCGCGCGCGCCGACGTCGAGCGGCAGCGCCCGGGCGGCGTGCTGCGCCGGCTCTTCCGCTGGGTGAACTTCAGCGTGCTCTTGCCGCACCCGCGCCTGCTCTCGCTCGCCGCCGCCGGTCTCCGCCTCTATCAGGTCAGTGGGCTTCAGCGCCTGGCCCGCGCCACGGGGATCGTCCGCCTGCTCCCGTCGCCGCTCCCCGCGTGGGAGCCCTTACTGCCGCACATTCCCTCCCGCGCCGATCGGGCGCCCTTGCCCGAAGTCACGCGCGCCGAGGGCGGGAAGCGCGTCACCGTGGGGCTCCTCACCGGCTGCGTGCAGCAGGTGGCCTTCGGCCCGCAGAACCGTGCCACCGCGCGCGTGCTGGCCAAGAACGGCGTCGAGGTCGTGGCCCCGCGCGCCCAGACCGGTTGCGGCGCGCTCCACGCGCACGGCGGCGAGCATGCGACGGCGCTCGAGCAGGCCAAGAAGACGATCGAGGCCTTCGAGTCGGCCGGCGTGGAGCAGGTGGTGGTGAACACGTCGGGCTGCGGCGCCCACATGAAGGCCTACGGCACGCTGCTCGCGGGCGATCCCGCGTGGGCCGCGCGCGCCGAGCGCTTTGCCACGCGCGTGAACGACGTGTCGGAGTTCCTCGCGCGCGAGCCCCTGCGCGGACCCCTCGCTGCCGTCAGGCGAAAAATTACGTATCACGACCCCTGTCACGTCGCCCACGGGCAGAAAATCCGCAAGGAGCCGCGGAAGCTCCTGGCCCAGATCCCCGGGCTCGAGGTCGTCGAGCTGCGTGAGGCCGACTGGTGCTGCGGCTCCGCCGGCACATATAACCTCACGCAGCCGGAGATGGCGACGCGGCTGCAGGAGCGCAAGGTCCAGAACATCCGCGCCACCGGCGCCGACGCCGTGGTAACCGCGAATCCGGGCTGCATCATCCAGATCGCGCAGGGGCTGGCCCAGGACGGGGGCAAGCCGGTGCAGGTGCTCCACATCGTGGAGCTGCTCGATGCCGCCTACGTTCCAGAGCCGCGATGAAGACGAAAGTGATGGACCTGGCTAACCTGCCGCTGCTCATGCCCGTGCTGGTGACGGTCGACGGCACCGACGTGTTCCTCTACCGGCGGAGCGCGGAGGGCTCGGGCCCGAGCGGCGAGATCCTCGCCATCGGCAACGAGTGCCCGCATCAGGGCGGCAATCTCTGCGACGGCTGGATCGACGGCGATATCGTCACCTGCCCGCTGCACGGCTGGGAGTTCGACCTCCGCACTGGGGTCAGCATGACGATCCCGGGCGAGCGCGTGCCCGGCTATCGGGCCACGGTGGAGGACGGCGCGGTGTACCTCGAGCCCGCGGACTGAGCCCGCGCCCATGGCGGACGCGAGACCCGATCAGGTTGCCCAGGAGCATCGGAGCACCGGCCACAAGACCGCCGGCTGCTTCGTGCTCACGATCTCGGACTCCAAGACCCCCAAGGACGACACCAGCGGCAACCTGATCCGCGAGCTCCTGACCGCCGCCGGCCACACCGTGGTCGGCCACGGCATCGTGCGCGACGAGCCCACCCAGGTGATCGCGGTGATCCGCGAGGGTCTCGCCAAGCCCGACCACCAGGTGTTCATTCTCACCGGCGGGACGGGCATCACCTCGCGCGATTCCACCTTCGAGGCAGTGGAGGCCCTCCTCACCAAGCGCATCACGGGCTTCGGCGAGCTGTTCCGCATGCTCTCCTACGGGGAGATCGGCGCCGCCGCGATGATGTCGCGCGCGCAGGCCGGCGTGGTGCAGGGGCGCCTCGTGTTCTCGCTGCCCGGCTCGCCCCATGCCTGCCGGCTCGCGCTCGACAAGCTGATCATTCCCGAGCTGGGCCACCTGCTCCGCGAAGTCAACCGCTAGCGCGGCGGCGGCGATGAGCGTCAAGTGGCTCCCCTGGGGCGATGCCGCGTTTGCTCGCGCGCGCGCGACCGGCCGTCCCCTGCTCCTGTCGCTCAGCGCGCGCTGGTGCGCCGCGTGCCATCGGATGGACGAGGAGACCTGGGACGATCCCGGCGTCGCCGCGGTGGTCGAGGGGAGCACCGTGCCGGTGCGCGTGGACGCGGACGAGCGTCCCGATCTCTACGGCCGGTACCACCTGGGCGGCCTGCCTTCCACCGCCGTGCTGAGCCCCGACGGCGAGTTCCTCCGCGGCGGGACCTTTCTCTCGCCCACCCAGCTCCTGGGGCTCCTGGACTCGGCGCGCGCCGACCTCCGCGAAGGCCGGCGGCCTTCGCCCCGTGCCCGGGCCGCCGCCGCGCCCGCCGCGCCGCTGGTCACCGAGATGGTCGCGCGCCTTCGGCGCCGCGCGGATCGCGAGCACGGCGGATTCGGCGCGGGGGCGAAGCTCCCGGAGCCCGAGGCGGTGACGCTGCTCCTGCGCGAGTGGCAGCGAACCGGCGACGCGGAGCTGGCGGCGATCGCGCGCGAGAGCCTCGACGCCATCGCGGCGCATCTCGTGGACCCGGCCGACGGCGGCTTCTTCCGCTACGCGGCGGCGGCCGACTGGTCCGGCCCGCACACCGAGAAGGTGACGGTGGACCAGGCCGCGCTGATCGCGCTCTTCCTCGAGGCGTCCGCGGCGCTGGGGTCGGCGGAGTATCGGGGCGTGGCGCTCCGTGCGCTCGAGCACGCGCGGGCGCGCTTGACGGATGCCGAGGGCCGCGCTTACGCGAGCATCGCCGCGGCGCCGCGCGACGAGGTCGACCACCGTCGCTTCGCCGATGCGGGCGCGGCGCTGACGCGCTCGGGCCTGCTTGCCCGCGCGCTCGCGGGGGTGGACGCGGGCCTGGCGCTCGAGGCGCCCGGCGCGGCGCCTGACGGGGCCGTGCCGCACTGGCTGGACGCGCCCGCAGGCGTCGCGACGCCGCGCGGCCTCCTGCGCGATCAAGCCCTCACGATTGCCGCGGCCGTGGAGACGCATCGGGGACGCGGCGACGCGGCGCTGCTCGACTGGGCGGCGCGGGCCGCCGCGTGGAACCTCGCGAATCTCTGGGACGAGTCCCGCGGCGCCTTCCGCGACGCCGTCCCGCAGGGGAGAGGGCAGGGTGAGGGGGCAATCTTCACGCCCCTCCTCGCCAACGGCGAGATGGCCCAGGCGCTGCTGGCGCTGTCGGAGGCCTCCGGCGAGGCGCGCTGGCGCCGCCTCGCGGCCGCGGTCGTGCAGAGCCTCGGCGCCGAGGCCGCGCGCTCGCCCGCGGGCGCCGCCCTGGCGCTGGCCGCGCAGCGGCTCGATCGCGGCGGGTCGGCCACAACCTGATGGGCCCGTGCCCGAGCGGGACGCCACAGCGGTAGCGTCCGGCCGCTCCGCGAAGATGAAGCGAACCCATGCGGTATACTCGATGCCGGTCGAATTGGGTCCCTTCCAGGAGGCAGATGTTCCCATGAGCTATCGGGCTTCGGCGGTTGTCCTGGTCTCCCTCATCCCGCTTCTGGCCGGTGTCGCGACCGCCCAGCAACCCGCCCCCGCGTCGACCGCGCCGCCCGTGCAGTACTGGACGGAGACCCCGGCCGCGCCGGTGCCCCCCGATATCCAGCGGCTCAACGACTTCATGAACGGCCTCGCCGAGCGCATGAAGCCCGCGCTCGTGCAGGTGCGCGTGCGCCGCATGATCGATCCCTCCGACCTGCCGGAGCAGCAGCCGCGCACGCCGGGCCAGCCGCCTTCGCCGCCCGACGAGCCCCGCCGCGCCTCCGGCTCCGGGTTCATCATCCGGCAGGACGGCTACCTCGTGACCAACGCCCACGTCGTGGACGACGCCGAGCAGATCCAGGTCAAGCTCTCCGACGGGCGCCGCTTCGCCGGAAGGCTCGTGGGTCTGGATAACAGAGTGGACCTCGCCCTCGTCAAGATCGACGCCACCGGCCTTCCCGTCGCGGCGCTGGGCGACTCGAACAAGCTCCGCGTCGGCGAGTTCGTGCTGGCGCTGGGCCATCCCTTCGGGCTCGAGCAGACCGTGTCGTTCGGCATCGTGAGCCGCAAGGGCGCGCCGCTCGAGGTGGCCGCGCCGGGCTTCGACTTCATCCAGACCGATGCTGCGGTGAATCCCGGCAATTCCGGCGGGCCCCTCATCAGCATGGCGGGCGAGGTCGTGGGCGTGAACAGCATGGCCGCCCGCAACGGCTCCATCGGCTTCGCGATCCCCATCAACCTGGTCAAGGGCCTGCTGCCGCAGCTCGCGGAGAAGGGCCGGGTGGAATGGGGCTGGCTCGGCGTGACCATCGCCGAGATCGGCGAAGACGAGGCGCCCAAGTACGGCCTGGCCGAGCCGCGCGGCGTGCTGATCCGCAACGTGGTGGTGGGCCAGCCCGCGGACAAGGGCGGGGTGAAGGCCAACGACGTGATCCTCGGCGTCGACGGCGCCTCGCTCGAGGGCCCGCGGGATCTCCAGCGCATCATCTCATCGACGCCCGTCGGCCGTACCGTGAAGCTCAAGGTGTGGCGCGAGGGCAAGCCCACCGAGCTGGACGTGACGGTGGGCGCCTATCAGGGTCCGAGCCGAGTCACTCCGCCGCGCCGGGTTCCCGAGCGCGCGCCCGCCGAGCCGGAGCCCCCCAAGTAGCCGCGCGGATGGATCGGGCGCGCTGGAGCAGGCGCGGCACCGGATGGATCGCGCGGGCGATCCTCGCCGCGGCGCTGCTCGGCGGCCCGGCGGTCGCGCCTCCGGCCTGGGCGACGGAGGCCATCGCGATCTTCCCCAACGATCGCCTCACGACCCCCGATCCCGCCCAGCTCACCGGCCGGCGCGTCGCGCTGCTCACGCCGAGCTGCCCCGTCGATCCCGCGGGCTGTGACGACGTCGCGCTGCTGAATCAGCTCGACGGCTTCTCGGTGGACCCGCGCGTCGCCATCACGTTCGACCGCCCGATCCGCATCGAGAGCGTCACGCGCGACACTGCCTTCATCGTCGCCGTGGCCGCGGAGGGCGCCGCGGTGCCGGTCCCGCTGGGCCAGTTCGTCTGGGACGAGGAGAGTAAGGTGCTCTACGCGCGGCCCGAGCGCGCGCTGCTCCAGTCCCGCGTCCACGCCCTCGTGGTGACCACCCGCATCCTCGACGGCGAGGGCAAGCGCCTGCGGCCTGCCCCCGAGTTCCTCAAGCCGCGCGAGGGCACCGACCACGGCCGCAAGGTCGAGACCCAGATGTGGAAGGCCATCTCGCCCACCGGGCTCAAGTGGGCGGATATCGCGGGCATCGCGCTCTTCACGACCCAGTCCGTCACGGCCGACCTCGAGCGCATGCGCGCCGTGCTCGAGAGCCGCGCGCCGCCTGCGGTCACGTTCGACCTGGCCCCGGGTGGGGCCAGGTCCGTCTTCGCGCGCGACTACGTCCAGGCCATCGACTTCCGCCGCCACGTCGCCACCAGCGGCATGTTGCTCGGCGATCCGGTGCCGATCGCGCTCGACCTGCTGCCGCCCGCCGAGGTGACCGCGATCGCCTTCGGGCGTTACCGCAGCCCGTCCTTCCTCTCGGCCGATCGCCACATTGTCCCGGTGCCGACCCGCCGGCCGTTTCCCCAGCCCCAGGTGGAGGAGGAGATTCACCTCACGCTCTTCCTGCCCGCCGGCGAGCGGCCGGCCGGCGGCTGGCCGGTCGCCATCTTTGGCCACGGCTTCGGCAATGACCGGCACGTGATCCCGCCGGCGATCGCGGGGAGACTGGCCCGCGCGGGCTTCGCCACGGTGGCCATCAACGTGGTGGGCCACGGGTCCGGGCATGATGGCACGCTCACGGTGACGCGCGCGGGGGCGCCGCCCGTGGTGCTCCCGTCCGGCGGTCGCGGCACGGACCTGAACGAGGACGGTGAGATCGGCCTCACCGAGGGCGTGGGCACGCGCATCGGCTCGCCGCTCCAGCCGATCGGTTCGACCGACGGGCTCAAGCAGACGGTGGTCGATCTCATGCAGCTCGTGCGGGCGATCCGGCGGGGCATCGACGTGGACGGCGACGGCCAGCCCGATCTGGACCGCGAGCAGATCTACTACGTCGGCCAGTCGTTCGGCGGCATGTACGGCACTCTGCTGATGGCGGTGGAGCCGCGCATCCGCTCGGGCGTGCTCAACGTGCCAGGCGGCCCGGTGATCGAGATCGGGCGGCAGGCGGCGGCCTTCCGGCCCAGCGTGATCGCGGGGCTCCAGGCGCGCAACCCGTCGCTGATGAACGGCGAGAAAGACTTCGTCGAGGCGATCCCCTTGCCCGGCGAGCCGCCGGTGAAGGCGCCGCCGCCGGGGGCGCTCGAAATACAGGACTACTTCGATCGTGTGGAATGGCTCGGCCAGACGGCGAACCCCGTGGCCTTCGCGCCGTATCTCCTGCAGACGCCACTACGCGGCGGCCCGCCGCGCGTCGTCATGTATCAGTGGGCGGTGGGCGATCGCACGGTGCCGAATCCCACCACCGAGAACATCCTCCGCGCCGGCGACCTCGCCAAGGTCGCCTCGCTCTACCGCCACGATCAGGTGGCCGCGAGCCTCCCCGAGCGCTTCCGCGCCAACCCGCACGGCTTCCTCACCTGGACGTTCTTCCCCGACGTGGCCGACATCGCGCGCGCGGCGCAGGACCAGGTCGTGCGCTTCTTCCTCACCGGCAAGATCGAGCAGGTGGATCCGCGGTTCGAGATTCCGCCCGCCCGCCCCTGACCCACCCTCACCCGGTAGTCCCCGAGGAGCTCCGATGAAGATCACCGGTGTCGAGACCCTGCATGCCGACGGCGGCTGGCGCCCCTGGACCTTCGTGAAGGTGAGCACCGACGAGGGCATCACCGGCTGGGGGGAGTGCAGCGACAACCGGAGCCCTCATGGCATCGCCTGCTGCGTGCGCGACATGACCGATCTCCTGATCGGCCAGGATCCGCGGCCGGTGGAGCGGCTGTACTGGGAC
>Ga0075423_10006407_pt1 | contig 11055 bp, 12 predicted proteins | sample SoiMethybrSBSTD2_FD_80114 | JGI IMG/M metagenome (GOLD analysis project Ga0075423, IMG submission 80114) | Bulk soil microbial communities from a Populus tree surrounding site in Tennessee, USA - Soil MetaG P. TD hybrid SBSTD2 | ecosystem: Environmental > Terrestrial > Soil > Tree plantation...
ACGTGAAGAGCACCGCCATCTACGCCATCGATCGATCGCGCAATCTGGATCACTCGCTGGCGGATGTTGGTCTGAACGCCGAGAGCATCCAGCTCGTGCTTGCGTCGCACTTGCATTTCGATCACGCCGGGGGTTTTACCTCGAAGGACGGGGATGGAACGATTCGACCGCGCTTCTCGCAGGCGCGATACGTGGCGAGGACGGCAGAGTGGGAGGACGCGACGCATCCGCATGAACGGAATCGCGCGAGTTACATGCAGGAGAACTTTGTACCGCTCGAGGCGGCCGGCGTTCTCGACCTCGTCGCCGACGACAGGACGATCGTGCCCGGTGTCCGCGTCGTCCGCACCGGCGGCCACACCATGCATCACCAGATCGTCATGATCGAATCAGGCTCCCGCACGGCAGTGTTCACCGCCGACCTGATTCCCACGACGGCGCATGTCGACGAGCCATGGATCATGGGATACGACCTGTATCCGATGGACACGTTGGCGTTCAAGCGAACGTTTCTGCGTGAGGCCATCGATCGCGAGTATCTGATCTTCTTCGAACACGATCCCGCCATCACCGCCGGCTACATCCGCGAGAAGGACGGACGCAAGTACGTCGAGCCTGTGACCGCGTGAAGTAGAATGATAGTTTTGGCCAGTCACGCGAAGACGAATCCATGACAACTATCGGCATCATCGGCGGCAGCGGTTTGTACGACATGTCGGAGTTGACTGACCGCCGAGAGGAACGTGTCGTCACTCCGTTCGGTGAGCCTTCGGCCGCGTACGTGACCGGAACCCTCCGCGGGCAGCGCGTCGCCTTCCTTGCGCGGCACGGTGTCGGGCATCGGTTGCTGCCGAGCGAATTGAACTTCCGCGCGAACATCTTCGGATTCAAGATCCTCGGGGTCGAGTACATCCTGTCGGCGAGCGCTGTCGGATCGCTCAAGGAACGATATCGTCCGCAAGACATGCTCGTGCCCGATCAGTTTTTCGACCGGACGAAGGGGCGGATCTCGACGTTCTTCGGCAGGGGGCTGGTCGCGCACGTTGGCTTTGCGCATCCGTTCTGTCCCAACCTGAGTGACGTTGCCTTCCAGGCGGCACAAGCAGCAGGCCTTCCTGCTGCGTCGAGCACGCTTCCGGAATCACCGGTCGTTCACAAGGGCGGCACCTACGTGTGCATGGAGGGCCCGCAGTTTTCGACGCTGGCCGAATCGCAGCTGTATCGCTCCTGGGGAATGGACATCATCGGGATGACGAACCTGCAGGAGGCCAAGCTCGCGCGCGAGGCGGAGATTTGCTACTCGACGATCGCGCTGATCACCGATTACGACTGCTGGCACCCCTCGCACGATCAGGTCACGGTCGAGATGATTGTCGCGAACCTGACGCAGAATGCCGCCAATGCACAGCGCGTGATCGCGGAAGCCGTCGCTCGCCTGCCATTTCAACGCACGTGTGAATGTGCGTCGGCGTTGAAGTACGCCATCATCACGAGGCCCGATGCGGTGCCCTCGGACGTCAAGCGGGAGCTGGCGCCACTGGTGGCGAAATATCTGTCGTAGGCTGCTGGCTGCTCGCTCCTCGCTGCTGGCAGGTGATGCGATTCGGGATTCAGCGATTCGCGGATGAGCGATTCGCGATTAGTGATTCGAGACAAGTGCATACATGAATATCGTGGTGACTGGTTCAATCGCCTTCGACTACTTGATGTCCTTTCCGGGGAAGTTCACCGAGCACTTCTTGCCCGAGCACATGTACCGCGTCAGTCTGAGTTTTCTCGTCGATACGATGGACAAACGGCGGGGCGGGTGTGCGCCAAATATCGCGTATACGCTGGCGCTGCTGGGCGAACGGCCGCGGCTGATGGCGACCGCCGGGCAGGATTTCGACGACTACCGCCGCTGGCTCGAGGTGGCGCACGTCGACACCTCACTGGTTCGGGTCATCGACGGGAAGTTCACCGCGTCGTTCTTCTGCAGCACGGATCGTGATAGCAACCAGATCGCCTCGTTTTACACGGGCGCGATGGCGAATGCCGGAGAACTGTCCTTCCGAGACGTGCCCGATTGCGGCCTCGCGATCATCTCCCCCAACGATCCGGGGGCGATGCTGACCTACGCCGAGGAATGCCGTACCCTCGGCATTCCGTTCATCTGGGATCCTGGCCAGCAATGCGCGCGGATGAGCGGCGACGATCTGCGGGACGGCATGGCGGGGGCGATGATCGTCATTGCCAACGACTACGAGTTCGAATTGATCCGCCAGAAGACCGGCATGAACGAGGACGCGATCCTCGAGCGAAGTGGCGCACTCGTCGTGACGCGCGGGGAGCGCGGATGCTCGATCATCGAGCGGCATACAAATATCGACGTCCCGGCGGTTCCGCCGCACAAGATTGTCGATCCCACCGGCGTCGGTGACGCGTTTCGCGGCGGACTTCTGAAGGGCCTGGCGTGTGGTGCGAGCTACCGGGTCTGTGCGCAGATCGGGAGCGTCGCGGCCACCTATGCGCTCGAGCACCTCGGTGGACAGAGCCACGCCTATAGCTGGCCGGAGTTTCTCGAGCGCTACGAACAGCATTTTGGCCACGCGGCCGGTTTGTAGCCCGGACGCGGGTGCCCACGTTCGGCCGTGAGCCAGCCAAATCTTCTCTCGGCGGCGCGCCGCAGGCGCGAAAGCGGACCATCATCGGACGTCAATGGTCCAAAACTTACGTAATGCCGTCGAGAATACGTAACGCCCTTTTGCTATTTCTCCAATGATTCGCTATCTTCGGCGGCGGAACGCGGCTTGCACCGCGCTCGCGGTGAGGAGGAACCGTGAAACGCCTCGCCCTCGGCTCTCTTGTCGCCGTCACCCTCGCCGTTCCCACTTACGCGCAGAATCCTGCCCCCACTCAGCAATCGCAGCCGGGTACGGTCTTTCGCAGCGGCGCAAGCCTGGTGGCGCTCAACGTCACGGTCAGCGACGGGAAGCGGCTCGTACCGGGTCTCGAGCAGACGGACTTCTCGGTTTATGAAGACGGCGTGCTGCAGCACCTTCAGTTCTTCGAGTCCCACGAGGTGCCCATCGATCTCATCCTTCTCATCGATACCAGCGCGAGCATGGCCGACAAGATGGATGTCGTCCACGACGCGGCCATCGGGTTCCTGAAGACGCTTCGCGACGTCGATCGTGGCGCGGTGGTGACCTTCGGCGACAACGTCAACATCTCGCAACAACTCACCTCCAATCGCACCACGCTCGAGCAGGCGGTGCGTCAGGCGCAGCCGCACGGGTCGACGGCGCTGAACAACGCCCTCTATGTCGCGATGAAACAATTTGCCCGCTCGGCGCAGCAGGCCGGCGAGATCCGTCGTCAGGCAATTGCCGTCCTTTCGGATGGCGAGGACACGTCGAGCGTCATCAGCTTTGACGATGTGCTGGCGATGGCGCGGAAGAGCGGCATCAACATCTATACGATCTGTTTGCAGAACCGCTATTCCATCGCGCGCGCCGAGAGCGGGCGCAAGTATTTCTCAGAGTCCGATTACTCGATGAAGACACTCGCGCAGGAAACCGGTGCACTCTCGTATTTCCCGCAAACTGTGCAAGAACTGAAAGGGATCTACGCCGGTATTTCCGACGAGCTCTCCAATCAGTACTCGATTGGGTACTCTCCCTCGAACTGGCGAGCCGACGGCCGATTCCGCCGTATCGTCGTGAAAATCAACGCGCATCCTGAATTTCAACCGCGCGCCCGTCAGGGTTACACCGCGGAGAGTACGCGCACCGCGCAATCGATGCAGAATCCGCAGCGGTAGCGATCGGGATCCGTTGCCCGGGATCCGGGATCCGAGGCGCTACGAATCCGCAATTCAGCGGCTCATCGACCGGCGCCGGACTACGGATCCCGCAAACCGGATCCCGACAGCGTCACCACAGTACAATCACCTGTGCTTCGGTTTCTGCCTGGTTTCCTCACAATCGCGGCAGTGCTCTGGTCGGCGTCGCTCGTTGCCGCTCCATACGCGTTGATGAGTGGCCGCCCCCGGCTGGTGTCCGGGGCGGCGGCACTGTACAGCGGCGCCGGTCTCATCTGTCATCAGCGCGCAGCCCGGTCGTTTCATGTAGCGGGAGTGCAGTTGCCCGTATGCGGCCGATGCGCGGGCTTGTACTTCTCAGGCGCGCTCGGCGCTGTGCTCGCCTGGATTGTGTCTCGGCGACCTCGCGTTCCATCGAACACGCGGAGGACCCTGTTGCTCGCCGCGATTCCGACAGCGCTCAGTGTCGGGCTGGAGTGGAGTGGCGTCGTGGATCCCACAAATGTCGGACGCGCGCTCTGTGCACTCCCGCTTGGCGCAACGGCAGCGTGGGTTTTCGTCCAGTCGTTGCGTGGTGAGGAACTCGCGAACCGCGACTCAAAAAAAACGGATATGATCACCGAAGTGGTTTCGAAACCGAGTAGGAACGACCCGGCGAACGAGCGCGCGAGTGAGCCCACGCGAGCCGCCTCCGCGCGACGCGCTACGGCGCCCAAGGCGGAGCGGCTGATTCAAGAAGATGTCGCGCCTGCCCGCCGTAGCCTTGGCGAAGGCGGGAGCGAGCGTGCAGGGGAGTCCGAGAGGCGAAGCCCCTCGGAGAGAAGATGACTACAAAGAGCACTGCGGCTGAGCGTGCGCGCGGGGCCGTCGAACCCGGAACGCTGGTGCTTTTGTGTCTTGCGGCATGGCTTATTCCAGGCGCGGGGCACATCTGGATGGGCCGGCGGCAGAAGGGTGTCGTGTTTCTGCTTGCACTTCCCGCCATGTTCGCCATCGGGTTGTTGCTGCACGGACGGGTCTTTCCCTTCGAGTTCTCTGAACCACTCGTCGGGCTTGCGGCGATCGCGAATGTTCTCGCCGGCGCGGCCTGGGTGCTCACGCGAGTGCTCGACGGAGGCAGCGGTATGGTGACGGCCGTCACCTATGAGTACGGCAACTGCTTTCTCATCGTGTCGGGTCTTCTCAACTTCCTCGTGATTCTTGACGCCTACGACATCGCCCTGGGACGCAAGTGACTCACTTCCTGCTCCTCGTGCTGTTTTCCTTCTTCGTCTCGCTCGTTTTCGGTGTACTGCTTCGCGATGATGTGCGGCAGCAACTCCGGACCGGCGCAGTGATGTTTGGTGGGTTCATTGCAACGGCGCTGGTCCTCGGCTGGTTGCTGTATTTCTTTCCGCTGTGACGCGCGCGCGCGTTGATCTGAAATCGCCGCGGTGGCTCTGGGGGCCGGTCATTCTCATGATGGCGCTGATTTTTGCCGCGTCGTCGATCCCGAATCTTCGCAGGCTGCCTGGTGGGGTCTCCGACAAGTCCGGACATTCGATCGGTTACGCCATGCTCGCCGGCGTCCTCCTTCGAGCCTTTGCCGGCGGCCGCCTGCGAGGCGTCACGTGGACGCGCGGCCTGCTCGCGATCGTGCTGGCGACGGGTTACGGCATCACAGACGAGTTTCATCAATTGTTCGTGCCGGGCCGAAGCGCCGATCGATACGACGTGCTTGCGGATTGCATTGGCGCGACGCTCGGTGTGGCCCTTGGCTGGCTCGCAAGCGCCGCGCGCCGGTGGGGTATACTCGATTCTTCGTCATGACGCTGGATACGCTCGAGAACATCCTGATTGAACGCGACGGCGCCGTTGCCACCGTCACGATCAATCGGCCGAAGGTTCTCAACGCGCTCAGCACACAAACGATCGACGAGCTGCGCCGGGTGATGCTGTCGGTCAGACACGACGACGGCATTCGAGCCGTGATTCTCACCGGCGCCGGCGAGAAATCGTTCGTCGCCGGAGCCGACATCAACGAGCTCGCGGCGCAGACGCCGGCGAGCGGCCGCGAGGTCTCGCTTCGCGGGCAGCACGTCTTCGATCTGATCGAACATCTCGGCAAGCCGGTCATCGCCGCCATCAACGGCTTCGCGCTGGGCGGCGGATGCGAGCTGGCGCTTGCATGCACGATCCGGATCGCGGTCGACACCGCTCGCATCGGACAACCCGAAATCAATCTCGGCATCATTCCCGGCTACGGCGGTTCGCAACGGCTGGCGCGGCTGATCGGCCGCGGGCCGGCGTTGGAGCTGCTGCTGACCGGCGACCAGATCTCCGCCGCTGATGCCTATCGTCTCGGTCTCGTGAATCGCGTCGTCACCGCGGCCAACCTGATGGGCGAGGCGCGGAAGCTCGCCCACACGCTCGCGTCGAAGGCGCCCCTGGCGGTGCGGTACATTCTCGATGCGGTGAATCGAGGAATGGACATGCCGCTCGGTGAGGGACAAGCCTTCGAGGCGACGCTCTTCGGGCTCGTCGCCGCGACCGAAGACATGCGCGAAGGAACGAAAGCGTTTCTCGAGAAACGCAAGCCGGAGTTCAGGGGGAAGTAGCCGGTGCGCCACCAGAATTCCGCAGTTCCTCCGGGCGGCGTGCCTGGAGCCGCCGGGTATCGCTTTGCGGTCATCGTGTCGCGGTTCAACCAATCCATTACCGACGCGCTGGCAGCCGGCGCCCGTGCCGCACTCGCGGAGGCGGGCGCATCGTCGGCCGATGTCGAGGAGTTTGACGTGCCGGGCGCTTTCGAATTGCCGCAAGCGGCGCGGTGCGCTGCCGAGACCGGACGCTTCGACGCCATCATCTGCCTCGGCTGCGTCATTCGGGGTGCGACGCCGCATTTCGAATACATCTCCTCGGCAGTCGCGCATGGAATCATGGACGCGGCAGGGGAGACCGGGATCCCGATCGCGTTCGGCGTGCTCACGACCGATACCGAGGCGCAGGCCGCCGAGCGGGCCGGATCGGGCCGCGACAACAAAGGGTGGGAAGCGGCCGCCGCTGGCATCGAGATGGCCGTGCTCTTTCGCCAGCTTGGGCGCGCTCCGGCGCGCGCCACCGCTCGATCGTTCGGTTTTGAGCCTGGCCCGGCACGCGGCGAGTCATGACCTCAGGCGACTCGTCTGGCCGCCGCCGCGCGCGTGAAGCGGCGCTCCAGATGCTCTATCAATCGGAGGTTGGCCGCGCCAGTGCGTATGAAGCCATCGCCACGTATTGGCCGGCGCACGACGCAGAACAGCCGCTGACCGATCCGCTACGCGACTTCGCGAACGCGCTGGTCCGCGGCACGATCGAACGCGTCAAAGAAATCGACGCTCTCCTCTCGGCCCACGCCGAGAACTGGCGGGTAGAGCGGATGGCGGTGATCGATCGGCTGATCTTGCGTCTCGCCGTGTTCGAGTTCCTTGCCGATCGCGAAACACCGTCGCGCGTCATCATCAACGAAGCTCTGGAGCTGGCGCGAACGTACAGCGGGGAAGAGGCGGTGGGGTTTGTGAACGGTGTGCTGGACTCGGTGAAGAAGGAATTGAGACCGGAGTGACGCGTCGATTGAGGATTTCCGACTGCTGACTGCCGATTTTTGGATTGCCGATTTCCGATCGTGATTGCCGATTTCCGATTGTGATTGCCGATTTCCGATTGTGATTGTCGATTGATGATTGGGTGATGACCGAACACGAACGTGAGTCCGACCTTCTGCGCCAGCGGCGTGCCAACTTCGACGAGCTGGTCCGCCTCGGTCTCGATCCCTATCCTCGCAAGTTCGAGCGTAGTGACACGATCGCCGATCTCGTGTCAGCGCATGACGGAAAGACGAAAGAGGAACTCGAGGCGGCGGCCATCCAGACGCGGACGGCCGGTCGGATTCTGGCGATTCGCAGCTTCGGCAAAGCCAACTTCCTCGTCCTCTCGGACGGACGCGAGAAGATCCAGGCCTACGTTCGCCAGGATTCGCTGCCGGAAAAGGATTTCGCCGCATTCAAGCTGCTCGACTTCGGCGATTACGTCGGGGTCGAGGGCAAGTTGTTCCGGACCAGGACCAACGAGCTCACGATTCATGCCTCGGCGCTGCAGTTTCTGGTCAAGTGCTTCGAACCGTTGCCCGAAAAGTGGCACGGGCTCCAGGATGTTGAGATCCGTTATCGGCAGCGCTATCTCGATCTCATCGTCAATCCGGAATCGCGGAAAGTGTTTCACGTCCGGAGCAAGGTCCTCGCCTCGATCCGCGGTTTTCTGAACGCGCGTGGGTATCTGGAAGTCGAGACGCCCATGATGCAGCCGATTGCCGGCGGCGCGCTGGCACGGCCATTCGTGACCCACCACAACGCGCTCGACATGCAGCTCTTTCTGCGCGTGGCGCCCGAACTCTACCTCAAGCGTCTGGTCGTTGGCGGACTGGAACGGGTCTACGAAATCAACCGTAACTTCCGGAACGAGGGGATTTCGACGCAGCACAACCCGGAATTCACCATGCTCGAGTTCTATCAGGCGTACAGCGATTATCAGGAGCTCATGGTGATGACCGAGGAGATGCTGTCGACCTGTGCGCGCGAGGCCATCGGGTCGGACCAGATCGTGTTTGGCGATCACAAGATTTCGCTTGCGCCGCCGTACCGCCGCGTGTCGCTCCGCGACGGTGCACGCGTGAAAGCCAGTGAGCGCATTGGAACGTCTGTTTCTGATGATGATCTGCGACGAGTCGAGACTGCCTCGGCATTGGCGCGGCGCCTGCACATCGAACTGCTTCCCTCGTGGGGGGCCGGCAAGATCGCGACCGAAATCTTCGAACGGCTGAACGAAGAGGACCTCGTTCAGCCGACGTTCGTCTACGATTTCCCGACCGAGGTGTCGCCGCTGTCGAAGCAAAAACCTGACGATCCCGACACGGTCGAACGGTTCGAACTCTACGTCGGTGGTTTCGAGGTCGCTAACGCCTTCAGCGAGCTGAACGATCCGGCTGAACAGCGCCGCCGTTTCGAGGCGCAACTCCGCGACCGGGCAGCCGGCGATGCGGAAGCCCATGCGATGGACGAGGATTACATTCGCGCGCTCGAGTACGGACTGCCGCCGACGGCGGGGGAAGGGGTCGGCATCGATCGATTCGTCATGCTCCTGACCAACAGCCCGTCGATTCGTGACGTCATCCTGTTTCCCCTGATGAGACCGCGATAGTTGGATCTGCCGTTCGAACTCTTCATCGCGCTGCGATACTTGCTGGCCAAGCGCAAGCAAGCGTTCATTTCATTGATCTCGATGATCTCGGCCGTTGGCGTCATGGTCGGTGTGATGGCCGTGCTCATCGCGCTGGCGCTGATGACGGGACTCCAGGGTGAGCTCAGAGATCGACTCGTTGGATCGGCCGCGCACGTGTATGTCCTGAAGGCTGGCGGGCTCAAGGAACCGCAGAAAGAAGTCGAGCGGCTGCTCGCGGTGCCGCATGTTATTGGGGCCGCGCCAATCGTTCAGGGAAAAGCACTCGTGCAAGCCGATACTGGCGAGCAGGCGTTCGTCGAGGTGAAAGGGATCGTCCCGGAGCAGGAACGCACGGTGACCCAGATCGAACGCGCCATGATTTCCGGCAAGCTCGATGCGCTCAATTCGCCACCCGACCAACCTCCCGCCATTCTGCTTGGTAAGGATTTGGCGGCGCAGCTGCACGTATCGGCCGGCGACAGGATCAGGGTCTTCACGACGGAAGGCACGTTAACGCCGTTCGGCCCCATGTTCCGTCCGCGCACGTTCAAAGTCACGGGCACATTCAGTCTGGGGCTTCTCGAGTACGACTCGGGGTATGCGTTTGTAAAACTGGATGTCGCGCAGCGGTCGTTCGGCAAAGACGACCCTGACTTCATCGAGCTGCGCGTCGACGACATGTTCGCGGCCCAGCGCGTTGCCGATTCGATCACCTCACAGTTCGGAGCCGAGTATCTGGCGCAGGACTGGGCGGATCTCAACAAGTCGCTGTTCTCCGCGTTGTGGCTCGAGAAGATGGCCATCTCGATCACGATTGGACTGATTGTCATGGTTGCGGCGCTGAACATCGCCGCCTCTCTCGTGCTGCTCGTCATGGAGAAAAATCGCGACATCGCCATCCTGAAGACGATGGGGACGTCGGCGGCGAGTATCCGGAGGATTTTCGTGCTGCAGGGGCTGGTGATCGGGGTGATTGGAACGGCCGCAGGCGCGGTGTTTGGCTATTCGGTCATCTATGTGCTCGATCGCTACAAGCTGATTCACATTCCGATCGACGTGTATCAAATCTCGTACGTGCCGTTCATCCTGCAGCCGCTCGATTTCGCGATCGTCATTCTCGCGGCGCTCGCGGTTTGTTTCGTCGCCACGATTTATCCGTCGCGCCAGGCCGCGAAGCTCGACCCGGCAGTCGCATTGAGGTATCAGTGAAATTGCTGATTTTCGATTGCTGATTTTTGATTTGCATCAATCAGCAATCAGCAATCGGCAATCAGAAATTTCAGATGTTTATTGAAGTCACCGGCCTTACGAAAAGCTACCCTGTCGGGGAGACCTGGCTGACGGTCTTGAAGCACCTGGACCTGTCACTCGAGCGCGGCGAGATGGTGGCGATCGTTGGCGCGTCAGGGGTGGGCAAGAGCACGTTGCTGCATGTGCTCGGCGGACTGGACTCAGTCGATCAAGGAACCGTGCGAATCGATACGACGACGTTGACGGAATTGTCGGACGCCGAACTGGTCGCCTTCCGAAACCGTCACGTGGGGTTTGTGTTTCAGTTTCACCATCTTCTTCCAGAGTTCAGCGCCATCGAAAACGCGGAGATGCCGATGCGGGTCGCCAGGCGAAACGCGTCGGAACGGCGTGCCCGCGCCTTAGATCTCCTGCGTCGCGTCGGCCTCGAAGGCCGCCTCGAGCACCGTCCGGGGATGCTTTCCGGTGGAGAACAACAACGGGTTGCGATTGCCCGTGCGCTCGTCATGCAGCCAACCCTCCTGCTGGCCGACGAGCCAACCGGCGACCTGGACGAACACACCGCAGACTCTCTGCACGAGCTACTTCGGGAGATGCACGCCGAGCATGGTCTCACCTCGATCATCGCGACCCACAATCCAAGACTGTCGGCCGCGTGCGATCGCATCCTCCGCCTCGAAGAAGGCAAACTCAGGCCCGCGTGACGTTATCCGTGCGTCCTGCAGGCGCCAGCGGGCGTCCTATGGGTACCGGGGACGCGCTGTTTG
>Ga0075423_10006409_pt1 | contig 11055 bp, 9 predicted proteins | sample SoiMethybrSBSTD2_FD_80114 | JGI IMG/M metagenome (GOLD analysis project Ga0075423, IMG submission 80114) | Bulk soil microbial communities from a Populus tree surrounding site in Tennessee, USA - Soil MetaG P. TD hybrid SBSTD2 | ecosystem: Environmental > Terrestrial > Soil > Tree plantation...
TGGCCTTTAATTTCTGCGACCTTTCGCCTTAGCGCTGTGGTGGCTTGATCGATCCGCTCGAACTCAGGGCGCACGAATTGTCCGAGATGCGTCAAGCGGACGATCGATTTGCTTCGCTCGAACAGCAAGCCGCCGAATTCGCTTTCCAGCGACTGAATTGCGCGGGTCAGCGATGGTTGCGCGATACCACAGCGTCGCGCGGCTCGGGTGAAGCTTTGTTCCTCACACAGTGCGAGGAAGTAGGAAACCTGGTGCGTCTTGACTGGCATGTCCCGCCTATCGAGTCGCAAGCAGCATCGCGTCCGACATGAACGGCGATGCAATAGCAGCTCCAAGCAAAAGGACGTACAGCACAAGCCAGATTGTGGCGACTACACTTTCACCACGGTTGGACTTTTCGAGACGTTGCCAGCGAGACCCGCTTCCTGCCTTGATCGGTCGCATGGTCGGCCTCCAATGCTAACGTCCGCTACCATGCGTGCCGCCACATAACGGTGAAGTAGCTCACATTTGCCGCGCGATTTTTGCGGTCATCCGAGATCCCATAGACACAAGTAATAAAGGAGACGGCCCCGGCAAACGGTTCAGGCTGCCCGTGCAATGACGCGTTTACCACTTGTTTTGACCTTTCGGCCAATTTGGGTGCTGTGTGGTATCCTATGTTAGTTTTATCTGGACAGCGATTCTGGTGAGTTGTGATGGTCACGGGGGCGACTACTCAAACGCAGTCTGCCGACAAGCACGGCGTGCTTCGGTCCCATCCTTTTTTCAGGGACTTGGGCAGCACGGTCATTGATCGGTTGGCTCCCCGCGTCATTCCGACCAAAGTGAAGAAAGGCGCGGTCATATTCCGGAAGGGTGACATAGGTTCGAAGCTGTATGCCGTGCGGGCAGGCGCGGTAAGAATCAGCACCCCATCCGATGAAGGGAAAGATGCGATTTTCAATTTGGTCGTTCCGGGCGAACTTTTCGGTGAAATTGCGTTTCTCGATGGCGGACAAAGGACCGCTGATGCCGTCGCCATTGAGAACTGTGAATTGCTGGTGATTGAGCGCCGGGATTTCATACCGTTGCTCAGAGACAGTCCTGAAGTCGCTGAAAGATTGATCAAGGTACTGTGTGCTCGCATCCGAAAGACGAGCGAACAGGTGGAGGACATTGTATTTCTTGGGCTGCCTAATCGGCTCGCCAAAGTCCTTCTGCATCTTTATCAGCCTTCGTCCGACGGTTCACCCGGCAAAATTCACGTAACGCAGCGGGAAATAAGCCAGATGATCGGAGTTTCGCGCGAAAGCGCGAACAAGCAATTGCAGGAATGGCAGCGCAAGAAGTGGCTGAAACTTGAGCGCGGTGGCGTAGTGATTTTTGCGCCGAATGCTTTGCGCGACCTTGTATCCAAAAGCTTGGCCTGATGAAACGTTGCGCGGTTTATTCACCGCCGATAAAGGTGAGCGGCCGGGCGACGTCCTCTAGAGCCTTCCGCTCGGCGTCGACGCCCCAGCGCCAGGCAATCCAGCCAGCGATGATCATCAGCGCTGAGCCAAGGAGATAGCCCCAGAACACGCTTACCCGAGATCCGGTATCAATCAGGAGTCCGAACAAGGACGGTGCAAAGATGCCTCCGATTCCCGTTCCGACTGCATAAAAGAATGCGATCGCCAACGCGCGAATCTCGAGCGGAAAGGTTTCGCTGACTGTCAGATAGGCCGAACTGGCCGCACACGAAGCGAAGAAAAAGATTATTGTCCAGCAGGCGGTCTGCGTCGTTGCGTCAATCGCATTGCGCATGAAAAGCCAACCGGTCAGGGCCAGCAGGAGGCCTGAGACGATATAGGTAAATGCGATCATTGGTCTGCGACCGCGAGTGTCAAAGAGACGACCTAGCAGCACAGGTCCAAGAAAATTTCCGATCGCAAAGGGGAGCAGGTACCAGCCAATCTGGTCGGACGCGATGCCGTAGAAGTCGGTGAGAATCAGCGCATACGTGAAAAAGATCGCGTTATAAAAAAAAGCCTGCGCCGCCATCAGGCTTAGCCCAACGAGCGTTCGGCGGCGATGATGTTTGAACAGTGTCTGCACCACCAGATGAAGCGGTGTCGACTTTCGACTGCGCAATCGTACGCGCCGCAAGCCTTGCATATGAGGAGGTGGTGCAAAGCGGCTTTCGATGCCGGCGACCACACGCTCGGCTTCAGTGGCGTAGCCGTGAGTCATCAGCCAGCGCGGGCTTTCGGGTATCCAAAACCTCATCAAGAAAATCAGGCAGGCGAGACCTGCGCCGATCAGAAAGGCGAGGCGCCAGCCAAGATCGGGATCAATGAAATTTGGATCGAGTAGCACCAACGAGCCGAGAGCGCCGACAGCGGCACCGATCCAGAAGCTTCCATTGACCACAAGATCGGTCCAACCGCGCACGCGTGCCGGAATAAGCTCCTGAATCGCGGAATTGATCGCTGCGTATTCGCCGCCGATTCCCGCGCCGGTAACAAAGCGGAAAAAGGCGAAGCTCTCGATGTTCCACGAAGTCGCCGTCGCTGCGGTTGCCGTGAGATACACGGCGAGCGTGATGAAAAACAGTTTTTTGCGGCCCAGGCGATCCGTCAGCCAACCGAAGAACATTGCACCAAGCACCGCTCCGGCCAGATACGCGCTGCTGGCAAGCCCGATATCCGTATTGGAAAACCGCAGCGTGGAACTTTCTTTCAGTGCCCCGGCTATGCTTCCGGCAAGCGTCACTTCCAGCCCATCAAGGATCCATGTGATGCCGAGCGCAGCAATAACCAGCGTGTGAAAGCGGCCCCAGGGCAGCCGATCAAGCCGCGATGGAATGTCCGTTTCGACGATATGCCTGTCTTGCATCGTGGATGCGATGTAAACGCCGCAGCTTGAATTAACCTGTTCCGAGTTCCTGGTTGGCGATAGCGCCTGCTTCAGATGCGTCAACGACGTAACGCAAAATAAATCATTAATCGCCGGCCAGTCATTTTTTTAAAAGCGCGCCTCGCGTGTGCGCGTTGCTGATTCAACTAACGGAAAATCAACCGCTGTTCGCTAATTATTTGAAATAATTGATGATGATGGCTCAAATTCTGGTATTGGCGAAATCGATTGATTCCTCCTGGAAAAAGACGCGCGCCATTCTCATGCTGGATAGCGGCGTCAATACGGAAGAATACTGCGATCGATACAAGAAGCTGCGGCGGGAAACAGCCCGGTCCGCCATACAATTGTATCGACTGCGCGAACGCGCCGCCAAAAGGCGAAGTAACAGCACGCATTCGCAGTGGCGAGATAAGGGCTACGCGGGCATCTGTGCGGCGCGCCGGCCGGCGGTGGTGCCGGCAATCCTGCCGAATACCGAGCCCGCCATGAGGCCGGTGCCACCCGGATAATTGAAGTAGAAGAGCCCGCCGACCAGCTCGCCTGCCGCATGTAGTCCGGCGATCGCCTCGCCGTCGGTGTCCAGCACCCGGCATGTCGTATCGATCTTCAGGCCGCCGAAGGTAAAGGTGATGCCACAGGTCACCGCGTAAGCCTCAAATGGCGGCTCGTCAATGGTATTGGCCCAATTCGATTTGTTGATGGCCAGGCCTTCGGTTCGCCTCCCATCCTTCACGTTCGGATTGAAGGCTATGTCTGTGCGCACAGCTTTGTTGTAGGCCTTGATTGTATCAAGGGCGCGCTTTGCATCGACATCATCAAGTTTCTTCACCAGTTCTTCGAGCGTATCAGCCCGCGCTTTGGTCACCTGTTTGATGCGATATTCGTCCCGCAGCATCGGGATAATCTTTTTGTCGAAGACTTGCCAGGCGAATTGACCGGGCTGCATCAGGATAACGCGTCCGTACTTCGCATAGGTGTAGTTGCGAAAATCCGCGCCTTCATCGACAAAGCGCTCACCATTGGCATTGATCATGATGCCCCATGGGTAAGAGTGCTTCTGGAAGTTGTCGCCGACCGCAAGATCGCCGAATTCGGGCGCGTTGCGGTCCCAGCCGACCGCGTGACACCCGGACCAGTTGCCTGTCGGCATGGCGCCGATATCAAGGGCCATTCGAATCCCGTCGCCGCTGTTGAAGCGGGAGCCGCGTATCTTGGCGAGTTCCCAACCTGGACCAAGATATCGCGTACGCATCTCGGCGTTGGCCTGGAAACCTCCTGCCGCCAGTACCACGCACCTGGCCTTGACCTCGACCGTCCGCCCGTTATGTTTCACGCGCACACCTTTCACGCCATCGTCCTCGGCAATCAGCGACACAGCCCGCGCGTTATAGGCGACATGAACGCCATTCTTGCGCGCGATCTTGGTGTGCGCGTCGACAAGTCCGGGTCCACCGCCCCAGGCTTCGACCGTCAGTCCGCCCCAAAACTTGAACTTGCCGTTGATCTTGTAGGCCTGGCGTCCGTAGATCGGAATGAAACGAATGCCTTTGCTTTCCATCCAGCGCATCGTTTCCTTGCTGCGAGTAACGAGCAATTCGCACAGATCGGGATCGGTGCGGTATTCAGTGACGCGTCCCATATCGTCGAAGAACTTGTCTTCGGTGTAGGTGCCAAAATCGGTATTGGAGATCTCTTCATCAGTCAGGTCGGGCATCAGCGCGCGCAAATCGTCGACGCCATCGTAGACGCAGCGAAAGGCACCGGCAGTGAAACGGCTATTGCCCCCGGATTCTTCTTCCGGCGCGCGCTCGAGCATCAGGACCGAGACGGCATGCTCAGCCGCGGCATGGGCAGCGCAAAAGGCGGCATTTCCGGCACCGACGATCACGACATCGCTTGAGGCGGGAAGCATGAGTGCATATCCGTTCTTGTTGCGCCGAAGACTACCGGCGTTTGCTCAGGCCGCAAGACGCGCTAGGGCAGGAGATGCCCCGAGGCCGGGCTTTTCCGTTCAAAACCGTGCTTTCCGCCGGTTTTTTAGGAAATCCAGCAGCGGCATGCCCAAAACCGTAAATCTGCCGAACCAACAAGCCCTTTCCAATGTTAAAACAGGGGTCTTACGCAACAAGAAACATTCCTGCAATGAGCGGTGTGCTGGCAGTCATTTGCGTCGTGGTGTGTATTTATCTTATCGCGGGCCGTGGCAAGTTCTGGCTTTGCCCCGTACGCGATACCGGCCGACCGATGCCCGAATTGCAACGTTGGCCCGCCGTCGTTGCCGTCGTTCCCGCGCGCAATGAGTCGAAATATATCTCAGCAAGCGTGCGGTCTCTGCTGGCGCAGGATTATGCCGGCGCGCTTGACGTTATCGTTATTGATGACGATAGCAGCGATGGCACAGCTGCGAATGCAATGCACGCTGCGGAAACTTTTCCCGGCCGCCGGATGACAGTGATCGAGAGCAAAGGGCCGCCGCCGGGCTGGACCGGAAAGCTGGGGGCGCAGAACCAGGGCATCGCTGCGGCCGAAAAACTTCGGCCCGAATATCTCCTGCTTACCGATGCCGATATCGAGCATGCTCCCGATACGCTGGCATGGCTTGTAAGACAATCATCCGCCGGTCAATTTGTGCTGACGTCCCTGATGGCGAAGCTGCAATGCGAGAGCTTGGCCGAACGAACGCATGTGCCGGCATTCATATATTTTTTTCAAATGCTGTTTCCATTTCCATGGGTATCTCAACCAGGATCAAGCACGGCAGCTGCAGCAGGAGGCTGCATGCTCGTGCGCGTGGACGCGCTTGCGAGCGTTGGCGGCATTGCGAGCATTCGCAACGCACTGATCGATGATTGTTCATTGGCGGCCAAGATGAAAACAATGGGACCAATTTGGTTGGGTCTTAGCGACCGCGTACACAGCATTCGGCCTTATGAAACTTTTTCCGACGTGAGGCGCATGATCACGCGGTCAGCCTATGCGCAACTTCGTTACTCACCGCTGCTCCTGGCTGCGACGTTCGCTGGCATGGTTATAACTTTCATGGTTCCGCCCCTTCTTGCGATCTTTGCCGCCGGACTGTCTCGATTTTTGGGATTGCTTGCATGGCTGGCGATGACGGTATCTTTTCTGCCGACGTTGCGATTCTATAGACTATCTCCTTTATGGAGCCTCGGGCTCCCGGCAATTGCCGGGCTATACCTCTATTACACACTCAGCTCGGCCTATCTGTTTGTCAAAGGGCAGGGGGGTGAATGGAAGGGACGCATTCACGCCGATGCGACGAGCGTGCAATGACCTCTAGCGGACACCTTCGATCGGGCAAGGGCGCGCACGATGAAAATTTCCCGGTCGCATCGCGTCTTATTAAGCGGCAACACCGGCCTGTCATCCTGGCGTTCTACGAATTTGTTCGCGTTGCCGACGATATTGCCGACCACCCTGAGCTTGTGAGCACGGAAAAAATTGCACGGCTTGGCCGGCTGGAGGCAAGCCTGCTCGGCAGAGGCGGCGACGATCCGGAAGGTCTGCGCCTCCGTGCAATGCTTGAGGAGAGGGACTTGTCCCCGCGTCATGCTCAGGATTTGCTGAGTGCGTTCTGTCAGGACGCGACCAAGCATCGCTACGCCACCTGGGATGAGCTCATCGACTATTGTTCCCGCTCGGCGATGCCCGTCGGCCGCTTTGTGCTCGACGTGCATGGCGAAACGCGGGCAACCTGGCCGGCGTCGGATGCCCTCTGTGCAGCGCTGCAGGTCATCAATCATGTGCAGGACTGTGCCAAGGACTATCGCGCGCTTGATCGGGTCTATATTCCGCTCGATGCGCTGGCCGCTAATGGCGCCAGTGTCGAACAGTTGGACGGCAAGGAAACGGCACCCGCGTTGAAGGCGTGTCTTCGCGGGGTGGTGGCTCGCACTGCGGCTCTAGTGGACCAAAGCCGCGGGCTTGAGGCCAAGGTCAGCGATACGCGGCTCGCGCTCGAGATCTCGGTCATCCAATCGCTGGCCAGCCGCCTGATCGAAATTCTTATGGTCCGCGACCCATTTGCCGAGCGCGTGCACCTCACCAAAGCCGAAGCCCTTGCGACCGCTTTAAACGGTGGTACTCGGGCTATAGTTCGCCGGCTGGTCCGCACAGTGACGCCGACGCACCGATATCAGACCCCATGAACGTCCAGGTTCCAGAATCCTTAACAGATCGATCGTCGCCCGCTAACCGCGCAGGCGGCAGCTCCTTTTATCTCGCCATGCGTCTCCTCAGCCGCGAAAAAAAGGAAGCAATCCTCGAAGTATATTCGTTTTGCCGAGAGGTCGACGATATCGCCGACAATGACGCGCCGCGGCCGCAGCGGCTCGCGCTGTTGTCGGTGTGGCGACAGAACATTGACGCGCTTTATTCCGGGAATATTCCGATCGGACTTGAGCGGCTTGCGAAGATCATTGCCCGCTTTGAGTTACGCAAGGAGGACTTCCTTGCGGTTGTTGACGGCGTGGAAATGGATGCACGCGAGGATATTCGGGCTCCCAGCCTCGAGCAGCTTGAACTTTATTGCGATCGCGTCGCCAGTGCCGTTGGGCGATTGTGTGTGCGCATTTTCGGCATGAGCGACGCCGATGGGAAATCGCTTGCGCACCATCTTGGTCGGGCGCTTCAATTGACAAATATCTTGCGTGACATAGACGAGGATGCCGGAGTGGGCCGCCTATACCTGCCGCGCGAAGCGTTGGCGCTTGCCAATATCAAAAGCAGCGATCCAAACGCAGTCGCGTCAGATCCTCACCTCGCTCCCGCCTGTGACTTTATTGTCGAACGCGCCCGCGCACATTTTGCGAAAGCAGACGAGATCATGACGCGCTGTCCGCGCCGGGTCGTGCGAGCGCCCCGAATCATGGGAGCGGTCTATCGCCAGAAGCTCGAAGACATGGTATCGCGCGGTTGGACCCCGCCACGGAACCGCCTTCACGTGAAAAAGTCTTATTTATTGTGGATTGCGTTGCGGCATGCATTCGTCTGAAGACGGCACGGTACACATTATTGGAGCTGGACTGGCGGGGCTTTCTGCCGCGGTGCGCCTGTGCGGATCGCGCCGCGCAGTCGTTATGCACGAGGCAACCGCACACGCAGGCGGCAGATGCCGTTCATATTTCGACCAAGCCACCGATATGGTGATCGATAACGGCGCTCATTTGCTGTTGTCGGGAAATCATGCCGCTCTGTCCTTTGTCGAGACCATCGGGTCGAGCGCAGGCCTGCACGGGCCGAGCGAGGCGGAGTTTGATTTCATTGATCTGCCAACCGGCGAGAAGTGGACCTTGCGCTTTGGCGACGGCCGATTTCCATGGTGGGTTTTCGACAAGGATCGCCGCGTGCCGCAGACCGACGTCGTCGATTACCTGCCGCTGGCGCGTCTCCTCTGGACCTCGACCGATAAGCCTATCGCAGAAGTCATAAGTTGCTCGGGGCCGATTTACGAGCGTTTGCTCGAGCCCTTGTTGCTTGCCGCGCTCAATATCCAACCCCGCCAAGGATCAGCGAGGTTGGCCAGCGGACTTATCCGCGAAACGCTTGGCCTCGCCGGGCAGGCGTGCCGGCCATTGCTCGCGCGCGACGGGCTGGCAAACGTATTTGTTGAACCTGCGATTCGCTATCTGCGCGAGCATGACGTCTGGGTGGTGTTCGAGGACGAATTGACTGCAGTCAAATTTGACGGTCATCGTGTGTCGCGACTCGAATTGGCAAAAGGGAATGTCGATCTCGGAGAGAACGATGCGATGATTCTCGCCGTTCCGCCCTATGTGGCAGCGAATTTCGTGCCGGATTTGCGGGCTCCGTCCTCATTTCGTGGGATCGTAAATGCGCATTTCCGCATCGATCCCCCCGCTGGATTGCCTCCGATACTGGGGGTGATCAACGGCACCTGCCAATGGATATTCGCCCTGCCAGGCAGAATTTCGGTGACCATCAGCGACGGCGGCGAGTATTTTACCATGCCGCGCACCGATCTGGCGCAGACCATCTGGGGCGAGGTCTCGAAAGTGTCCGGCCTTCCACCGCCGCTGCCGCCTTGGCAGATCGTTCGTGAGCGCCGCGCGACGTTTGCTGCCACACCGGAACAAAATGCGCTGCGTCCACCGCCGCAAACGAGATGGCATAACCTGTTTCTCGCAGGCGACTGGACCGCGACTGGCTTGCCGGCCACGATTGAAAGCGCGGTTCGCTCCGGCTATCGCGCCGCCAATCTCGCCGCCGACCTCCTGAGGGCGGCCGCATGACGCTGGCGGAGAAATCGCATTCCTCGCCCAGCTTCGGTGATACCGCCGACCGGGCAGGACAGGCTTTGCTCGACTGCCAGCAGAACGACGGGCATTGGGTATTCGAACTCGAAGCCGATGCGACAATTCCCTCCGAATACATCTTGCTTCGGCACTATCGCGGCGAACCGAGAGACGCGGCACTCGAGCAGAAGATTGCCCACTATCTGCGCCGCATCCAAGGCAAGCATGGCGGCTGGCCGCTATATCATGACGGCGATTTTGACATGAGTGCGAGCGTCAAGGCCTACTTTGCGCTCAAGATGATCGGCGACAGCCCGGATCTCCCTCATATGAAACGGGCCCGCGAAGCGATCCTCGCGCGCGGCGGGGCGATCCAGTGCAACGTGTTCACTCGCGCGCTGCTGTCGCTCTATGGGATTTTGAGCTGGCGCAGCGTGCCGGAAATGCCGGTCGAAATAATGTTGCTGCCGCGGTGGTTTCCATTCCATCTATCGAAGGTTTCGTATTGGGCGCGAACTGTCCTTGTTCCACTCCTCGTCCTGCAAACCCTGCGTCCGCAGGCAAAGAATCCACTCGGGATCAGGATCGACGAGCTTTTTCTGCAGCCTCCGCTCTCGATCGGGCCCGCGGCTAAGGCGCCGCATCAGCGCTGGACCTGGTTTGCTCTTTTTCGCGGGCTCGATGCCGTGCTGCGCCCCGCAAGTAAACTTTTTCCCAAAAACTTGCGTCGCCGATCGATTGATAGGGCCGTGGGCTTCGTGACCGAGCGGCTCAATGGCGGCGATGGATTGGGCGCTATCTTTCCGGCCATGGCCAATGCCACGATGATGTTTGATGTGCTTGGCGATAGCGAGAATGCTGCCGTCGCGCGCGGTTCGGTGCAGAAACTGCTGGTTGTCGGCAAAAATGAAGCCTATTGCCAGCCCTGTGTATCGCCGGTTTGGGATACGGCGCTTACGTGTTACGCACTGCTTGAGCTGGGGAGCAATGAAGCGCGCGCTGCCGCTCTGCGCGGGCTCGATTGGCTATTGCCCCGCCAGGTGCTCGACGTTGTAGGCGACTGGGGGTTCCGGCGCCCTCACGTGCGGCCGGGCGGCTGGGCATTTCAGTATGCCAATGCGCATTATCCCGATCTCGATGACACGGCCGTCGTTGTCATGGCGATGGACCACGCGCGCCGGATCGGAGCGGCAGCGCGCTATGACCACGCCATCGAGCGCGGCGTGGAATGGATCAAGGGCATGCAGAGCCGTAACGGGGGCTGGGCGGCGTTCGACGTAGACAATGTCCATGACTATCTCAACAACATTCCCTTTGCCGACCATGGCGCCCTGATCGATCCGCCGACGGAGGATGTCACGGCGCGTTGCGTCTCGATGCTGGCGCAGCTTGGGGAAACATTTGACAACAGCGAATGCCTTTCGAGAGGCGTCGCCTATCTTCGGACAACGCAGAGGTCCGACGGGAGCTGGTATGGACGTTGGGGGCTCAATTATATCTACGGCACCTGGTCTTCTCTCTGCGCCCTCAATGCCTGCCGCATTGACCAAGGTTCTGCGGAGATCCGCAAGGCCGTCGAGTGGCTTCTATCTATTCAGAATCCTGATGGCGGTTGGGGCGAGGACGGTACCAGCTACAAGCTCGACTATCGTGGTCACGAACCAGCTGCCACCACGTCATCCCAGACCGCCTGGGCTCTGCTCGGCCTCATGGCCGCTGGCGAGGTAAACAATCCGGCGGTCGAAAGGGGCGTCCGATACCTTTCCAAAACACAGACTGAAAGCGGTTTGTGGAATGAGGAGCGATTTACGGCAACCGGCTTTCCACGCGTTTTCTATCTGCGATATCACGGCTACCGGAAGTTTTTTCCGTTGTGGGCACTCGCGCGCTATCGCAA
>Ga0075423_10006410_pt1 | contig 11055 bp, 9 predicted proteins | sample SoiMethybrSBSTD2_FD_80114 | JGI IMG/M metagenome (GOLD analysis project Ga0075423, IMG submission 80114) | Bulk soil microbial communities from a Populus tree surrounding site in Tennessee, USA - Soil MetaG P. TD hybrid SBSTD2 | ecosystem: Environmental > Terrestrial > Soil > Tree plantation...
ATTGGGCTTCGTCGGCTGCAACCTCAATCCGGACCCATCGGGCGGCTATTTCAACGCGCCGCCGCTCACCGACAAGTGGTGGTATCCGTTCTACGAGAAGATGATCGAGCTCGACGTGCCGGCGATGATCCACGTGTCGGGCTGCTGCAATCCGGCCCAGCACACGACCGGCTCGTATTATCTCAACGCCGACACCATGGCGGTGATGCAGCTCATCCTGTCGGACGTGTTCAAGCAGTTCCCCAAGCTCAAGCTCATCATCCCGCACGGCGGCGGCGCGGTGCCGTATCACTGGGGTCGCTTCCGCGGCATCGCGCTCGACAACAAGAAGCCCGAGCTTGCCGAGATCATGGGCCAGAACATCTTCTTCGACACTTGCGTCTATCACCAGCCCGGCATCGATCTCCTCACCAAGGTGGTGCCGGTCGACAACATTCTGTTCGCGTCGGAGATGGTCGGCGCCGTGAAGGGCATCGACCCGCAGACCGGAAACTATTTCGACGACACCAAGCGCTATGTTGACGGGACGCCGAATCTCTCTGCGGCCGACAAGCAGAAGGTGTTCGAAGGCAATGCTCTCAAGGTCTATCCGCGGCTGAAGGCGCAGATCGAGAAGCAGGCCAGGGGGAACGCTTAGCGCCTCATCGGTGGTGTGGAGGATGGGTTGAGCGGCAGCGAAACCCATCATCTTCACTGATGCCGCGATGGGTTTCGCTGCGCTCAACCCATCCTACAAGCTCCGATCTACTGCTCCGTCTGATCGAAATATCGTAGGTCCGGCGGCTTCTGGCCCTTCCTCACCGGCATCAGGAATCCATCGGCAAGGAAATAGTTTTCCTTGCCGATGACAATCTGGGCGTTGCCCTCGCCGCAATAGTATTCGGACCACTGCGGGCGAGAACTTGGATTGCGAGTATATCGCTTGTCGACAGTCCAGGGACGCGTCAACGCATGATCGATCACGGTCATGACGTTGTGCAGGATGTTCGTGTCGGCCTTGTCGAGAAAGATGCGTTCCTTGAACACTGACTGATTGTCGAAGTGCAGCGGCAAGCCGCTCGGGTCGTAGGAGCGAGGCCCTTTGAATGGACCGCGAGTCTCGACTTCGAGCACGTCGTAGCGACCGTCGCCGTCCTCGTCGATCCACTTCCCGATGGAATAGCCCGACCACGTTGGATCTAGATTCGTCGGCCAGTCGCGTCCGTCGGTGAAAATGCGGCGACTGTGGTCGTCCCAGTCGATCAGGATATACGTGGTGTCCGGCGTGATGACGTATTCCTGCGGTCCGAACGCCATCATCATGTGCGGCATGCCGGCCGGTAGACAGCGGGCGGTGGAGATGAGGCCGAGCCCCCCTCTCTTCTGATCGGCGAGGCTCTCGTTGAAGATCGCCTCATATTCGGGGGTGAGCGGCGCCTGTTGTCCATGGCCCCAAGGCTTGGTCTGGTCGTGACCCTGCTGACCAGGAATCCCCGGCACGACAAACCTGCGCCACTGGCCCTTCAGGTCGGGATATTTGCCGAAATCGACGATTTGCGCGGTGGCGGGAGACACGCAGCAGGTCGCCGCTATGGCGACGGCAGCGATCAAGCTTCGGCAAAGCATGGCGATCCTCCCTGTTGGGCACCCGCTTGCGCACAACGGGAAGCAAAACATAGGCCGCAGTCAAGGCGCCGACGTCCGCGGAGGAGCAATGAATGGGCGGAATACGCCATAGCGCGTCGAAGACGCGCGTAAACGCGCTTAAGGCCATTCCGCCCATCAGTCGCTTACGCCCGCGCCGGGGCCTTCTTGCCGCCGATCACGGTGGCGATCGGGAACAGGCGCTGCTTGCCCTTGCGGGTGCCCTTGTAGTTGTCGAGGAATTCGTGGTCACCCTCGCGCAGCTCCATGATCGCGACGTCGGCGGGGGCGCCGACGTTGAGCGTGCCGCGGTCGTCAAACGACGGGAAGATGCGCGCGGCATTGACCGTGCTGGCTGCGATCACCGCGCTCAGCGGCATGCCGAACATGAGGAGCTTCGACATGACGTTCGGCATGTCAACGACACCGGTGGTGCGCGACATCACGTTCCAGTCGGTGGAGAAGGTATCGGGCCAGAAATCCTGCTTGGTTGCGGCTTCGACTGTTGCCCAATCGAAATGGTCGGCAACCCCGTTGCCGAAGTCGAACAGGATGCCGCGGCGGCGCGCTTGCATCAGTTCAGGGATCAGCTTGCCCTTCTCATCGAGCAGGCTGTTCGGCCCCGGTGCGTAGATGTGAGTGACGATGTCGCCGCGCTTGAGCAGCGAAAAATATGAGCGTAGCGGCGAGTAGTTCTGCCCCACATGGATCATGACCGGCAGACCGTCGGCCGCTGCCTGCGCGCGCCGTAGCGCCTCCAGATCATTGGCGCCGGCAACGTTGTTCGACATGCGTCCCTTGACACCAATGACGACGTCGCGATTGCGTGCAATCGCGCCGCGCGCGAGGTCCACGTTCGCACGTGAGAGGTCATGCAACTCGCCGCCGGGCGCCACGCCGGTGCGCGCGATGTTGATCAAGCAGCGGCCGATCTGCGGCGCGCCGCGTGCGACGGCGGCGATTGCATCCATGTTATCCGCGCCGCCCGAGCCGGCATCGACCCAGCCCGTCACGCCGTCCTGCAGGCACATCGGCGGGCCTTCCTTGGTGCGACCGGCATGGGTGTGGATGTCGATCAGGCCGGGCACCACGAGCTTGCCGCGCGCGTCGATCGTCTCGGTTGCGTCCGCCGTGATATTGGCCTCGACCGCCGCGATCTTGCCTTGAACGATGCCCACGTCGCGGGTCGCATCGATGCCGACCGACGGATCGATGACGCGCCCGCCCTTGATGACGATGTCGTAGGTTGCCGCGAACGCTCTTGGGCTGTGGGCAAGGATCGCAGCACTGGCAGCGGTCGCGCAGAATTGGCGCCGGTTCATCATGAGAGCCTCCCTGAATGCAAAATTCGAATGGCTTTTTGGATCGCAGTCGAGTCAGCTTTATCAGCCGACGGCAAGTTCCGACGATCGACAGGATCGTGGGCTCCTTGATGCAACGTGTCAACGACCGCGCGGCCCCAGCAAGGGGTCGCAGATCCGATATGCGGCTTCAGTCTTTTGGAACCGTCGCCCGCGCGCGTTCGAGGTAGTCGCTCACCACATAGTTCGACATGTCGAATGTGCGCGAGGCCGGCAGCAGCCCGGCCTTGATCTGGGTGTCGAAGACCTTGCGCAGTCCGGTCTGGCTGAACGCGAGATCGCGCGTGAGCGTGCCGGTGCCGATGTAATAGTCCCAGGCCCGCTCGGCGTAGGACATCTTGATGTTCATCTCGCGCGCTGCGATTTCCGCCGACAGCGGCTTGTTGCGGTAGATCCATTCAGTGGCGCGCAGGAGCGCGCGCAAGAAGCCTTCGGTCTTGCCCGGATTGGCCTTCGCCCAATCGCTATTCACGTTGTAGGTCGTGAACTGCCATTCACCGACATAGTCGTTGGCGGCGCCGAGATTGTTGAGGCCGGCGTCCTCACCGACATAGACCCAGGGGATCGATTGCAAGCCCACATCGATCTTGCCTTCGAGCAGGAGGCCATGGCGCGCACCCGCGCCCGCGGTCTGCATGACCTTGTAGTCGGCGGGATACTTCAGGCCGTGCTTGAGCGCGATCTCCTGCCAGTTGAAGAAGCTGCCTTCGGTCAGGGTCAGGATTCCGACCGTCGCGCCCTTGAGCTCCTCGACCTTCTGAAATTTCTTCTGCGTAACGATGTAGTGCGACAGCCGTCCGGAATTCGCAGCGATCATGCGCAGCGGGCCGCCGCGCTCAGCGTTCTGCATGATGCCTTCGGTCGAGGAGAGTGCGAAGTGGAGGTCGCCTTTCAACAGGCCTTCCGCTTGGCCCTCGCCGCTGCGGATGAACCGCATGTTGGCGTTGAGGCCCTCGTCGGCGAAGAAGCCGTTCTGAATGGCGACCAGCACCGGCTGAAAGAAGAATGTGCGGTCGATGATGCCGACGTGAATGGTTTCGCGCGGTCGGCTCTGGGCTTGCGCGGACGAGCCGGCCATCAGTGACAGCATCATTGCGACAATGGCCGACGACAGAATTCGACTGAGCACTGGTTTCCTCCGTGAGCATTGTTGGCCAAAGCAAACCATTGGCTCGCTCCGGAAACAATCCCCGCCTGGCCAGGCTTGCGTGTTAGGCTCTCTCCACGGCTCGCGGCCATTGCAAGAAAACGAGCCCCACGCCTGCAGGAGGAATGCATGTTGACCAAACGCGCTATTCTGAGCGCCGTCATCGGGCTCCCGGTGGTCTTGCTCGCGCCGGCAGGGGCCTCCGCCCAACCATATCCGAACCGATTGATCAAGCTGGTCTTGCCCTTCCCGGCAGGCGGGCCAACCGATGGGGCGGCGCGGTTGATTGCCGAGAAACTCTCTGCGTCACTCGGCCAGACGGTCGTGATCGAGAATCGTGCGGGCGGTGCCGGCGGCACTGTCGGCGCGAAGGTGGTGGCGACCGCCGACCCTGATGGCTATACGCTCCTGTTCACGCCGCCAGGTCCACTGGTGACGGCGCCCTTGATCTACAAGACCGTCGGCTATGATCCGGTCAAGGACTTCGCGCCGGTCGCGACTATCTTTTCAAGCCCGCAAGTCCTGGTCGTCAATCCGGCTGTCCCGGCAAACTCGATGCGAGAGCTGGTCGCTTACGCCAAGGCCAATCCGGGCAAGGTGAGCTATGCATCGCCCGGATTTGGGACCCAGCCGCACCTGCTCGGCGAAATGCTGAAGCTTGCGACCGGCGCCGACATCGTGCACGTCCCATTCCGCGGCTCCGCGCCGGCGCTCACTGACCTCCTCGCCGGACAAGTGCAGGTGTTCTTCGACACGGCCGCCTTTCTCTTGCCGCACGTCGAAGCCGGCAAGCTCAGGCCGCTGGCAGTCGTCGATGAAGCCCGCAGTCCGCAACTCCCCGGCGTGCCGACCACGACTGAAAGCGGGTTCCCGAAGCTCCAGGGCACCTATTGGACCGCTGTCGTCGCTCCCGCCGGCACTTCGCCTGAGGTCATCGGCAAGCTCAATGCGGCGATCAACGCGGTTACAACATCGAAGGAGATGGAAGAAACCCTGACGAGGCTGAGCGCCAAGGCAAAGGTCGGCTCGTCGGCGGATGTCACGGCCTTCATGGCCGCAGAGGCCCGGAAATGGGGCGAGGTCATCACTGCCGCAAACATCAAGGGCGAGTGAAGCGGCAGGGCACCCCGCGAGCGGGCTGGCGGTTTCGGCCGCTACCGTCTATCTCCATGGGTAGTGATCTTCGGAGAATGGCCGGTATGCAGGTTTCCGCTCTTGGTTATGTTCGCGCCCGCGCCAAGGATATTGGCGACTGGGCGAGCTATGGGCCCGGGCTCCTCGGCATGCAGCGCGTCGACAAGAGCCGCTCGACCGTTGCGTTCCGCATGGACGACCGCAAGCAGCGGATCATCGTCAACGCTGATGGCGGCGAGGGTATCGACGTGTTTGGCTGGGAGGTGGCCGATGCTGCCTCGCTCGATGCGCTGGCGGCGAAGCTCGAGGCGGCGGGCGTGAAGGTTGCGCGCGGCACGCGCGCGCTTGCCGACGAGCGGATGGTGACGGACCTCATTGTTCTCAATGATCCGCTCGGCAGTCGCCTGGAGATTTTTCACGGAGCTGACGTTGCGTCCGACCCGTTCGTGCCGGGCCGGCCGATCTCCGGTTTCCGCACCGGGCCGTTGGGCCTCGGCCACGTGGTGTTCAATGTCGAGAGCGTCGAGCAGATCGATCGCGTGATGCCGTTCTATCGCGATCTTCTCGGCTTCCGGCTCACCGACTACTACTCGCATCCGTTCGAGGCGCGCTTCCTGCACGTCAATCCGCGCCACCACAGCCTCGCCTTCATCAAGACCGGCAAGACCGCCGTGCATCACATCATGATGGAGGTGTTCTCCTTCGACGACATGGGGCAGGGCTACGACATTGCGCTCGGCAGCGACCAGGTGGCGACGAGCCTCGGCCGCCACACATCGGATTTCATCACGTCGTTCTACAGCTTCACACCGTCAGGCTTCATGGTGGAGTACGGCTGGGGGGCGCGTTCGATCGACCCCGACACCTGGCAGGCATTCGAGCGCCGGGAAGGTCCCAGCATGTGGGGGCATGACCGCAAGTGGCTCTCGGCGGAGGACCAGGCCGCGGCGCGCAAGCTGCGGCTCGCAAATGCTGAGCAGGGCATGCGCCGGCCCGTGCAGGTGATGGAAGGCAATTACCAAGTCATGTCCGGTGTCTGTCCGTATTGGGACAGCGTAACGCGAGATAGCGTCAAGGGTGGCGCGTCGCGTTGAAAATGCCGCGCTCTCTCGCCCTGAGAGTCTACTTGGCGCGTCACTCGCCTCGTTCACACTTCGCGATTACTCGGCGCTTTTGCGCAGGCCCTCGGCCGAGTGCACGAGATCCTCGACGCTGATGTGCCCAAGCGTGACCGCGAAGGAGCGCTCCGCTTCGGCAAGCGCAGGCATCACCACTTGTGCCAGCAGCGCTGAGCCGTTGATCGGCATGTCGTCGGCTTCCTCGACGGTGCCGGCCGCACGCAGAATATCGTCTGCGGTGATGCGGCGCTGCTCGCGCGCAAGCTCATAGCCGCCGCGTGGTCCGCGGACGCCTTTGAGAATGCCGTGCCGCACCAGTGCCTGAAGCACTGGCTCAAGATGACGAGGCGGCAAACGATGACGGTGTGCGAGCGCTTTGGCAGCGACGGGTCGCCCCCGCGCGTTGAGCGCTATATCGATGACCGCCGCGATAGCCAAGACGCCTTTGCGAGGCAGTAGCTGCATGTGAGCGTTATCCACGACGGCATCCGGCAATCACGGTGCTCACGGAGAGCGCGGTCGAATAGACGCGCACTAGCCGTCGCTTCCGCTCCCCCCGGATGATGTCCCCGTACTTCCAAATCCCCCGAACCCTCTACTTGTAGCATTAAGAATTGCAGATTCGCAAATGCTCGCTTGCATCGCAGTCGCAATGACGAGTTGCGCTATGCGCATACCACGCTCAATTGTAAATACATCAGAACCATGGTTTATGAGGATCACCTGAATTTCTCCTCGAAAATCAGCGTCGACCGTGCCGGGCGCATTAAGAACCGTGATTCCATATCGAGCAGCCAATCCGGAGCGTGGACGGACCTGTCCTTCGGTACCGGGTGGCAGCGCCATGCAAAGGCCGGTCGGCACCATGGCCCGCTCCCCGGGAGCCAATACAACCGGGGAGTCGTGGGGCACGGCGGCCAGGAGGTCGAGACCGGCCGCGAGCTCGCTCTGGTAGGCCGGCAGCGGCAGATCGGCCGCATGCGGCAGCCGCTTCACCTGCACGTCGATTTTTTTCACGCCTGATCTCCTGTCAGCGCGCCTGCGATTTTCGCGACCAGCGCCCGCGCCACGTCATCCTTGGATTGCGACGGCCACGTTTCTACGCCATCAGCCGTCACCAGGTGCACGGTATTTGATTCACCGCCCATGATGCCGGTCTCCGGTGACACGTCGTTGGCGACGATCCAATCGCAGCCCTTACGGGCGAGCTTGACCTTGGCGTTTTGGATCACGTTCTCGGTCTCGGCCGCGAAGCCGACGACGAGGGGTGGGCGCTGCGTCTTGCGATGCGCAATGGTGGCGAGAATGTCTGGGTTCTCGACCAGTGCCAGGGGCGGGGGGCCCTTGCCCTTCTGCTTTTTGATCTTCTCGCGCCCGGGGGTCGCGACGCGCCAGTCCGCAACCGCGGCCGCGAACACCGCGCAATCGGCCGGCAGCGCGGCCTCCACCGCCTCGAACATCGCGCGCGCGCTCTCGACCTTCACGATCCTGACGCCGGGCGGATCCGGAATGTTGACCGGGCCGGAAACGAGCGTCACCGCGGCGCCAGCCGCGGCGGCTGCCGCCGCAATGGCGTGGCCCTGCCGGCCAGACGAGCGGTTGGCGATGTAGCGCACAGGATCGATGGGCTCATGCGTCGGTCCCGAGGTCACAACGACGCGTTTGCCGGCGAGCGGCCGCTCGCCCGCTTCGCCAAAGAGTGCCTCCGTCGCCGCCGCAATCTCGAGCGGCTCGGCCATGCGTCCGACGCCGGCTTCGCCCGCTTCCGCCATCTCGCCCGCGTTCGGCCCGATCGTGACAACGCCGTCGTGAATGAGCTGCGCAAGATTGCGCTGCGTTGCGCCATGCGCCCACATCGCCGGGTTCATCGCCGGCGCGATCAGGATCGGCCGGTTTGAAGCCAGTAGTACGGCGCTTGCGAGGTCGTCGGCGTGGCCGCCCGCCATCTTGGCCATCAGGTCGGCGGTCGCGGGCGCCACCACGATCGCGTCGGTGTCGCGCGCGAGCCGGATATGTCCGACATCGAGCTCGCTCGCGGCGTCGAATAGATCGGTGAAAGCGCGTTCGCCCGCGAGCGCGCCGGCCGAGAGGGGGGTAATGAATTCCTGCGCGGCGGCGGTCAGGATGCAGCGCACCGCCATGTGCCGCTCGCGCAGCCGCCGGATGAGATCGAGCGATTTATAGGCCGCGATTCCGCCGCCGATGATCAGCAGGATGCGCTTGCGCGTTACGGACAGGCCTGGCGTCGAGACAGGGGGCGGCCTTTCCACCGCCACACGCTCGTTGCGGCGAGGGGATGCCCGTACTGGCGTTGCCTCGGTCGCTCCCGCTGCAGCTCGCAGGATGGTGCGGACCTCGTCCTCCATCGAGCGGCCGTGACTCGCCGCCCGCAGCCGCAGCTGCTGTTTGAGGCTTTCGTCAAGTTGCCGGATGGTGATGCTGGCCATGAAGCTCTCCTGGCCGCAGAATGCCACATGATTGCATTGCAATCAATGCAATCATGTCCCGACATGCGCTAGATGGAGCACCGCGCGCCGCTTGCATCGCCGCGATATGGTGCGTTGGATCGGCTGCAGGCACGGAGGGCTCGCCATGATGATCTCGAAGCTACTCGCCGTCACGTTCGTGGTCCTGACCGGCGCCGCCCTGGCGCAACCAGCGCCACCCGACAACAAGCCCGACGCCACTTTGCGCTCGACGCCCGAGACGGTGGTGTGGGGCTATTTCGCTGCCGACATCCCACCGGCGCTGCGGATCAAGTCGGGCCAGACCGTGCGCGTCGACACGGTCTCGCATGGCGGCGTCAACACCGGGGTCGATCCGGTGACGTTCTTCAGCCGCCACGGCGTTGCGGCCGGCGAGGTGCTCAAGGACGCGATCGATATCTACGAAAAGGTCAGCCGCCCGCGCGGCGCGAGCGCACACATCCTCACCGGTCCGATTTACGTGGAGGAGGCCGAGCCTGGCGACATGCTGGAGGTGCGCATCCTCGCGCTCGACTACCGCGTGCCCTACGGCGTGAACAACTCCAACCGTGGCACCGGCGTGCTCCCCGAGTTGTTGACTGGCCCCACCCCGAAAGTCATCCGTTTCGACACGGCGCGCAATGTCGCGCTGTTCTCGCCCGAGATCGAGGTGCCGCTGCAGCCGTTCATGGGGATCATGGCGGTCGCGCCGTCGCGCGACTCGTGGCTCATCTCCTCGCGTCCGCCGTCGCGCTGGGGCGGCAACATGGACTTCAACAAGCTCACGGTCGGGGCGACGCTCTATCTGCCGGTGTTCCACAAGGGTGCACAATTCTTCACGGGCGATTCGCACGCCGTGCAGGCCGACGGCGAGATCAACGGCACCGCGATCGAAGCCTCGCTTGCCGGCACCTTCCAGTTCATCGTGCACAAGGGAGCCGGCCGCGCGATGAATTGGCCGCGCGCGGAGGATGCCAACTATTACTACGCTATGGGCATGGATCTCGATCTCGACGTGGCGATGAAGGAGGCCGCGCAGGAGACCGTAAACTTCCTTCGCGACCGGAAAGGCCTGTCCGCCGCTGACGCCTATTCGCTCGCCAGCATCGCGGTCGACTTCCGGGTGGCGGAGGCCGTCGATGCGGTGCAGATGATATATGGGGCGATCCCGAAGAAGATTTTCAAGAGCAACCCGGATTATTGGGCGCGCAAGTGATGCTGCGCGGCCTGTTTTCACCGTTCGTCCCCGCTAAAGCGGGGACCCAGGAGTACCAGTCTCAGACCTTCGATCAAAAGATTCTGGGTTCCCGCTTGCGCGGGAACGAACGGAGTGGGTGTCGCACGCTCGTTGGGTTCATGATCGGCGTGTTGGCGTCGTTATCTTGCGGGCTGCCCGCCCATGCCGACACGATCCGCGTCATCATTCCCTTTGCGCCAGGCGGTGCGCTCGATCCGATCGCGCGCATCATGGTCAACGGCTGGAGCCGCCTGCGACCCGCCGACAGCATCATCGTGGAAAATATCGGCGGTGCCGGTGGCCTCGTCGGCATGAGCACGGTGGCGAAAGCAGCGCCCGACGGGCGCACGCTCCTGTTCAGCCCATCGGGCAATATCGTGATCAGCCCGTCGCTGCAGCCGAGCCTGCCCTATGACACGGCGACCGCTTTCGAGCCGCTGGTGCTCGTGGGCTCGGTCAAATCGGCGATGATCGTGCGCACAAGTCTCGACGCGCGCTCGCTGACCGAGCTGATCGCGCTCGGCAAGCGCGGCGAGAAGCTCACCTTCGGCTCGCCCGGTCCCGGCACCAGCCCGCATATTTCCGGCGAGCTGCTCAACCACGCGGCCGGCATCAGCATGACGCATGTGCCGTTCCGCGGCCTCGGACCGGCGCTCAACAATCTCATCGGCGGCCATATCGACGCCATCACGACGTCGGTGATCGGTGTGTTGCCTTATGTCGAGGCCAGGACCGCGCGTGCGCTTGCGGTGTTCGACATTGAGCGCTCCAACCGTCTTCCCGACGTCCCGACGACCGTCGAGCTTGGCTATCCAGAGTTGGTGATGCCGCAGTGGTATGGGCTCCTTGGCCCCGCCAGCATGCCCGTTGAAATCAAGCGCATGATCGAGAGCCAAGTCTTGAGCGTGCTGCGCATGCCCGAGGTCATGACACAGCTTGCGGCGTCCGGGGTTGCGGGTCCGAAGGGAGC
>Ga0075423_10006411_pt1 | contig 11052 bp, 5 predicted proteins | sample SoiMethybrSBSTD2_FD_80114 | JGI IMG/M metagenome (GOLD analysis project Ga0075423, IMG submission 80114) | Bulk soil microbial communities from a Populus tree surrounding site in Tennessee, USA - Soil MetaG P. TD hybrid SBSTD2 | ecosystem: Environmental > Terrestrial > Soil > Tree plantation...
ACGTCGACCGGGATCTTGCCCACCGCCTGGGTCGCGTCGGTGTGGAAGATGATCCCCTTCTCCTTGGCCAGCTTGCCCAGCTCGGCCACCGGCTGGATCGTCCCGATCTCGTTGTTGGCGAACATGACCGAGATCAGGATGGTCTTGTCGGTGAGCGCGGCCCGGATCGCCTCCACGTCCACCAGGCCCTCGCGGCCGACCGGGACGTAGGTCACCTCGAAGCCCTGCCGCTCGAGCCGCTTGCAGACGTCGAGGGTCGCCCGCTGCTCGATGGTGGTGGTGACGATGTGATTGCCCTTCTCGCGGTACATCTCGGCCACGCCCTTGAGCGCCAGGTTGATGGCCTCGGTGCCCCCGGAGGTGAATACCACCTCCTTGGGGTCCCGCGCGCCGATCAGCTTGGCGATCTGCTCACGCGCCTTGTCCACTCCGCCCTCCGCCTCCCAGCCGAAGGGATGGTTGCGGCTCGCGGGATGGCCGAACTTCTCGGTGAAGTACGGGATCATCGCCTCGAGCACCCGGGGATCGACCGGGGTCGTGGACTGGCTGTCCATGAAGATCGGAAGCTTCAACGCCATCGCCGTGTCTCTCCTGGTCTATGCCGACTAATGGATAGCCGCCACGGGCATCACCGTGACGGCGGGGTCCGCGGCCAGCTCCGCGAGCGTCATGCTATCGAGTACGTGCGTGATGCTGGCCTGGATCTTCTGCACCGGCCCGCGCAGGTTGCAGCGCGCGAACTGCGGGCAATCGTCGTGCTCGGTCATGCAGCTGACCACGCTCAGCGGCCCCTCGAGCGCCCGCACCACCTGCCCCACCGTGATCGCTCCGGGTCGGCGCGTCAGCACGTAGCCGCCCTTGGGCCCGTTGTGGCTCGTGATCAGCTTCTTCTTCGCGAGCTGCTGCAGGATCTTGGCGAGCCGCTCCGGCGGGATGTGGAACTCCTCGGCGATCCGCTTGGCGCTCACCGCTCCTTCGTCTCCGTGGGAGGCGATGAAGTGGATCGCCATCAGCCCGTAGTCCGCTCGCTTCGTGAATCTCAGCACGGCAGTCCCCCGTCTAGCTCCGGTCCATGTCCCCCAGGTTATATACGACCCCTGGGATCTCCGACCCGTACGGTCGTACTCTGCCACCGGCCCGCCCCCTTGTCAAGGCGGAGGGGATCTTCGGGTTGGAGCGGCGGGGCCTTAGGGGAGGGCCTGTCTCAGAGCCAGGCCTCCCGGAACTGCTTGGCGGCGTCCTCGGGAGGGGTGTCGTTGACGTGGATCCCCCCGATCCCGTTGGACCGGTCCGGGGTGGTGCAGATCTCGATGTGCCAGTGGTAGTCGTCGGCGATGGTCGTCCACTCCCCCGGGAGGATCTTGGCGGCCAGGTTGGGGGCGGTGTAGAGCGTCATCTCGAACGCGGGATCACCCAGCTTGGCGGTCAGGGTCCGGAAGATGCCGCCGAGCACCCCGGCCAGGTCGGCCACCACCTCGCCGGACAGCGAGGCCTCGTACAGGCAGTTGTGCTGGCGCGGGAGGATCCACGTCTCGAACGGCGAGCGAGCCGCGTAGGGCGACAGGGCGAGAAAGTGGTCGGTCAGGCGCACCACCCGATCGCCGCCCGCGATCTCCTGGCGGATCATGTCGCAGTACACGCAGCGCCGCTTGTACTCGTAGTGCTCGCGGCACTCGCGGAGCTTGCGGCGGACCTCGTCGAAGATGATGGGGATCGCGGTGAGCCGCGAGTACGGGTGCGTGATGCGCGAGCCGGGGGCACGGTGACGCCGGGTGACCAGGATGTCGCGGATGCTCTGGTCGAGCTTCAGGTCGCGGATCCGCTCGCCGTACATCCACAGCACTTGCTCCCACTGCCCCTCGCCGAGGGTGGCGGCGGTGTCGTCGTGGTTCGGGCTCTCGACGATCAGCTCGGTCGCTCCACGCGGGGAGATCCGATCGTAGAGCCCGACCCCTTCACGGACCAGCTCCTGCTCGATGCGGAAGTAGGGATCGGCCTCCGGGATCACCCGCACCGACCAGTCGGGCCCGTCGCGACGCGAGCCCTCCTTGCGATAGGCGAAGATCTCCTGCGGGGTGAGCGCTTCGTTGCCGGGACAGAAGGGGCAGGTCGACCCCGCGGGCGGCTTGCCTCCGGGACGGACGAGAACCCAGCGCCCTCGAGTGGGATCCTTGCGGAGATCGCTCATCTCTCGGCCACCATAGGAAATGCCCCCCCCTAAGTCAAGGAGACGGGCCGGCGGCGCGGCATCTCGGGAACGACCGGCGGGGTCCGAGCCGGGCCGGCGGCGGGCCCGGCTTACGGAAGCGAGACGCTGGTACCGTCGCCGCTCGTGCTGATGGTGAAGGTCCCCGTCGCGACGTTGGCGCTGTAGCTGTAGGTCGACCAGCCCCCGGGAGCGGTCGGGACCTGGGCCATGAAGGGGCCGCCCGGCTGGCCGAGCGCATTCGTCGTCACCGAGGTGAGCTGAGCGAGCGTGGAGGGAATCCGCCCCATGTGCGCGCCGTAGACGCTGACCGCGGACGCCAGCGTCCGCGAATCGGCCTGGGCCTTCGCGAGCCGGCCACGCGCCTGCATGTTCGCGTAGAGCGGGATGGCGATCGTCGCGAGGACCCCGATGACGGCCACGACGACCATCAGCTCGACGAGCGTGAAGCCTCGTTCGCTACTCGGTGACCTGCGGGTCATGATCGTCCCCTCCGAAGTGGGCCGCAAATGCCTCCGCAAGGAGCAAGACAGGGGCCACCGGAGCAGTCGTGGTCTATCTACGTGATTTTGCGACTACGGAGGCCTCGAGGCTGACGAGTCCAGTCAGGGAAAGTGACTGAAACCGGCGGTATCACGGGAGAACTCTGGTCCTCCGGACCGCTACCGTCTCCTCCAGCTCCAGAGGAGCTTCCAGGCGAGCCGCACCATCGCGTCGCCGGCCCCCATCCACCCGTGGGTGCGCATACCCGTAGCTTCGCACAGAGTGATTTGCTCTGCGCGTCGTCCTCACCGGACCGGCGGATCGACGGCTAGCGGTCGGTCGAGGCCGCGCGATGGGCGAGCAGCGTCGCGAGGCCCGCGATGAGCGCCTTTACTCCGAACGGCTTGCGCAGAGTGGGCCGCCCCGAGTGCTCGAGGAACGCCTCGCTGTCCAGGTCCGCGTTCTCGCCGGTGACGAAGAGCACCCGCGCCGCCATCCGCGGGAACTCGCGCTCCAGGCGCTCGAAGATCGTCTGCCCAGAAAGACCGGACAACCGCAGGTCGAGGGTGATCGCGTCGAACTCCTTCGCCTCCTCGGCGAGGATGCGCCACGTGCTCGCCGCGTCGGCCACCACGGTCACCTCCTGCCCGAGATCCGTCAGGAGATCGCGCAGCATCCCCGCGACGTGCGGCTCGTCCTCGACCACGAGAATGGTCCCGCGACGGAGCGGCGGCCCGTCGGGGTCCGAGCGCGGGAGCGGCACGGGCACCGGGCCCCGATGCGCCGGCAGCTCGACCGAGAAGGTCGCGCCGCCGCCCGGCGCGCTCTCCGCGATCAGCCGGCCTCCGTGGTTCTGGACGATGCTGTAGGAGATGGACAGGCCCAGCCCCGAGTTCTGGTTGGGCGCCTTCGTCGAGAAGAAGGGCTCGAAGATCCGCGGCAGGATGTCGGCGGGGATCCCGGGCCCGGTGTCGCTGACGGTCAGCCGCACCCGCGAATCGTGCACACCCACCCCGATCGCGATGCGAGGCGTGGTCGCCGCCGCCACCGCCTGCTCCGCGTTGATCACGAGGTTGAGCACGACCTGGTCGAGCTGGCTCGCGTCGCCCAGCACCGGCGGGACGTCCTCGGCCAGATCCTTGAGCAGATCGACCCCGTTGAAGCGCATCGTGTCCTCACGCAGGGAGACGACCCGCGCCACCACGTCGCGCAGATCGAGCGGCGCCATCTCGTGCGGCCGCGGGCGGACGAACGTCTGCAGGCCCCGCACGATCTTGGCCGCCCGCATCGCGCAATCCGCGATCTTGGTGACGCGCTCGAGCGGACCCGGATCGGAGAGCCGGCGGCCGAGCATCTCGGCCTGGCCCATGATGGTGGCGAGCGGATTGTTGATCTCGTGCGCGATGCCGGTCACGAGCTGGCCCACCGCCGCGAGCTTGCCCGCCTGTAGCAGCTGCTCCTGGGTGGTCTCGAGCTGGTGCAGGTGCGCGTCCAGCTCCGCGTAGAGGCGGGCGTTCTCCAGCGAGAACGCGGCGTGGTCCGCGAAGGCCTGGGCCAGGTGGACCTCGTCGTCGGTGAAGCGGCGTCCCGCCACGTCGGAGACCCGCAGCGCCCCGGTGACGGTGCCGCGCACGATCAGGGGGACCGCGCACGCCGCGCGGTGATTCGACTCGAGGAGGCGTTTCTCGAAGTCGGGGGGCATGGCGATGCCCGGCTCGGCGAGCACGTCGGAGGTGATCACGACCTCCCGGCGGAGGACCGCCTGCCCGGTCGCCCCCGCCCCCGCGGGCAGCCGGCTGCCGAGCGGGAAGGCCGGCCCGACGAGCCCGACGGTCGCGACACTCACCAGGTCGCCGGAAGCGGGGTCGAGCCGGAACAGGATCGCGTTGCGGGCGCCCAGCAGTCGGACGATGCTCTCGACCGTCCGCTCCGCCACCGTGGCCGGATCGAGGGTGCCGGAGAGCTCGCGGGCGAGGGCGGCGAGCGCCGACACCCGCTCGGCCTGGCGGCGCGCCGCCTCGGCCTCGCGATGAGCGCGCATGTGACGATCGATCCGCTGCACGAAGCGTAGCAGCCGGTACTGCGCGTAGGAGCAGATCGCGGCGGCGAGCCCGATCAGGATGACGGTGGACAGCATCGCGCCGACGCTCACCCCCGCGAAGTGCTGCAGGAGGATCTCGTACACCGTCACCACCACCGCGGTGAAGATGACGTACCAGTGCTGCAGGGAGAACGCGGCGAGCATCACGAGGAGGACGTAGACCCCGACCGTGAAGCCGGCCACGCCGCTCGCGTTGCTGGTGGGGAACGTGGCCCACTGCAGGAAGAAGACGATCGGGGCGTCGAAGAGCGCGACCGCCATCCCGGAGGCGAGCACGATGCGCTCGGAGCGCCGGCTCACCAGGAAGATCACGGTGGTGGCGAGCCAGTACAGCGCGAAGAGCGGGAGGTTGCCGGACCATTCGGGCAGGCGGAGCACTCCGCCCAGGATCAGGAACAGCAGGAAGAACGCGGAGACGCCCCAGAAGCGGACGGTGTTGCTGCGGCGGGCGTTCTTCAGACGTTCGCGAGCGACCTCACGCTGGAGCGAATCACGGGAACCGTGAATCTCCTCCACCAGCCGAGTATAGCGCCCGGAACGCCCGGCACCCGCCTATCCGGTCCCGGTAGGTACTTCTACGTACGAGACGGCGCGGACTAGTTCCCCTGCTGCTTGAGCTTCTTCAAGTGCAGCCGAGCCACGTCGACCCAGTCCTTCTCGGAGGGCTGGCTGCCGGCCAGGCCGATGTAGCGCTCCCAGAGGCTGACCGCCTCCTTCGGGTCGACCTTCTCATAGACCAGGGCCAGGTTGTAGAGCGCGCCGGTGTTCTTGGCGTCCGCGTCGACCACCTTGCGGTACTCCTCGATGGCTTCCTTGTAGAGGCCCTTGTCCTCGTACACCTCGGCGAGACCCATCCGGGCGTCGAGGTACCCGGGATCGAGGTCGATCGCCTTCTTGTAAGCGGTCACCGACTCGTAATAGAGCCCCTTCTCCGAGTAGTAAATCTTGCCGAGGCTCACGTGGACCTTCGCGTTCATCGGGTTGTACTCGAGGCCCTTCTGGTACGCGGCCACCGCCGGGTCGACGTCGCCCTTGGCCGCGAGCGCGTCGCCCAGGCCCACATGGGCCTCCGCGTAGAACGGCCGGAGCTCGATGGCCTTGGCGTAGGCCTTGATCGCCTCTTCGAAGAGCCGGCGGGGCGCGGTCAGGTAGAGATCGCCGAGGGCCTTGTAGGGCTCCGCGTAGGTCGGATCGAGTTGCGCCGAGGCGCGGAACTGGGCCGCCGCCTTCCAGCGGTTGCCGAGGTTCTGGTGAACCACTCCCAGCGCGTACTGGGCCGCCACGAACTGCGGATCGGCCTCGATGGCCCGGCTCAGGAACTCCACCGCGGCCTCGCTCGCGTCCTGGGTGCCGCGGTAGCTCGCGTGGCGGCCCCGCACGTACTGCTCGTAGGCGCGCAGGACGCTGGTGGGGGCGGCCAACTTCTGGGCCCGGGCCAGCTCCACGTCGCTGGCGGGGACCTTGAGCGCCTTGAGGTAGGCCGCGGGCAGCGGGCGCAGGCGGTCGAGGAGCTGGCCCTCCGCCACCGCGAAGGTGTCGAGGGTGCCCCGCTCCACCTTGTCGCCGCGGAGCTCGAGGAAGCGCGGCTGGATGATCAGGTCCGAGCCGGTCCGCTTCACCTCGCCGAACAGCGCGATGTCCGCCCCGAGCTGCTTGGCCGCGGTGGTGGTGGCCGCCTCGTCCCACGCCTCGGGCTGCGGCAGCGCGCGGACGCGCTCGCGCTCGATCTGGACGAGGCCGGGCACGTGCACGAGCGCGAGCATCAGCGACTGGGCGACACCCTCACCGATCCACTGCTCGTCGCGGGTGAGATCGACGGTGGTGAACGGCAGGATCAGGACGTTGCGCGGCTTGGACGCGGCCTCCGCGCCCTCCGCGCCCAGCAGTGCGAGCAGCAGCGCGGAGACGGCGGCCCACCTAGCGTTGGTCAGCGCTCTCATGCCCTGGTCCTCCCTTTGCCCGGCCCCCCCGCACCCGCGCCCATAGCCGGCCGAGGCCAACCGGCCCGATCCGGCGCAGCGCGATCTCGGGAATCAACAGCACCGCCACCATGCCCACCAGCCACGGCCAGATGTCCACGCTGAGGCGCGACTTGTGCCGGTTTTGCAGGAACGCGTCCTTCGGCTCGGCCAGGATGCCACCCCCGGTGAGCTCGGTCAGCTCCCGCAAGAACGACTCGTCCACGCCCAGGTCGCGGAACTCCTGGCCGTACGGCACCACCAGGCCCGCGAGCTGCGAGCCCACCATCTGATCCGCGCGTCGCTGCGCCATCCCGACCAGGTAGACGCCCTCCTGCCCGGCCGGGAATCGGCCACGGTACCGGCCCGGCCCGATCTGCTCCAGATCGATCACGGTCCGCGTCTTGTCCGGGGCGACCACGCCGACCTGCGAGTCCAGGAAGTTGATGAACTCGCCCTTGGGGTCGATGGCGTCCACCGTCACCTCGCCGACGTTGTCGGTCCGGGATACGGTGGCCACCGTATCGCTGCGGGTGCCGGTGCGCAACGCCCAGCGCGTCACCTGGGACCAGAACTTGTTGAAGCCGCTCCAGCGCACCCAGAGCACGCCCCACTTGGCCTTGGCGTCGGAGGTGAAGGCCACCGAGCGCCCGAGCCCGTAGCGCCAGGTCGCGAGCAGCGGGTCTTCCTGGTGCGTCATCAGCACCAGGTCCGCGTTGGCCTTCATGCTGGTGGCCACGTAGCCGCCGAGCGGCGGGGCCTCCTTCCAGTCGATCTCCTGGATCGCCTCGTGGGCCGGGCTCGCCACCACCGCCTTGAACGGCTGCTCGACCAGCGAGGCCTTGGAGGCGAGCTGGGTCTCGAGCGTGAAGATGCGCGGGATCGTGGAGTCGTCCTCGGTGTAGTAGAAACGGCCGCGGCCCCACTTGGCCACGTCGACCATCAGGGGCACGTCCGCGTCCTTGCCGATGGCCACGGTGGACACCGTGATCTTGTCCTTGGCCATGCGGCGCAGCAGCCCCGCGAAGTCGCCGCGGGTCATCTGGCCGTCGGAGAGGAAGATGACGTGCTTCAGCAGCGCGGGCCGGTCGAAGAGGACCTGGTAGGACTCCTTGAGCGCGGGGTAGCCGTCGGTGCCGCCGCCCGCCTTGATGGTGGCGATCGCGTGGTGGATGGACTGCTTGTCGCGCGCCGGCTTGAGCGGCGAGTCCCAGATGAACTCGGTGTCCCAGCTCATGACCCCGACCTCGTTGCGCTCGTCGAGGAGGTCGACCACCAGGTGGGCGGCCTCCTTGGCGATGTCGAGCTTGGTCACCTTCTCGTCGGTGGTCATGGCCATCGAGCCCGAGCGGTCGATCGAGAGCACCACCGCGAGGCTCGGGATCTCGATCTTCTGTTTCACCTCCATGGTCACCGGCAGCGCTTCCTCGATCGGGGTGCGGTAGTAGCCGCCGAGGCCGAAGCTCTCCTCGCCGCCCAGCATGATGAGCCCGCCGCCCTGCTCGCGGACGTAGTCGCGAATGGTCTCCATCTGCTTCTTCGTCATCTTGAGCGAGGAGACGTTGGACAGGACGAGCCCGTCGTACTTCTGGAGCCCCGCCATGTCCTTCGGGATCTTGTCCGCCTCCACCACCGTCACGTCCACGTGCTGCGAGCGCAGCGCGGCCGCGAGGGCCTGGGCCTGGGTCCGGTCCTTCTCCGCGAGCAACACCTGCGGCCGCCCGCGCACCACCAGGGTGCCGAGCGCGCGGTTGTTCTCCTCGATGGTGTCACCCTCCACGTCCAGCGCGGCCTGGTAGACGTGGATGCCGCTCTGCTCGAGCGACTGGCGGTAGGTGTAGACGTTCTTGCCGGGGGCGAGGCGCACCACCTGCGAGCCGAGGAACTCCCCGTTGCGGTACAGCGAGAGCCGGCCCTGGGCCTCCGCCTGGCTCCACGCCACCACCTTCGCCTGGAACGGCTCTCCGAACTTCACCTCCTGGGGCAGCACCATCGACTCCACCACCACTTCCTGCGGGAAGGTCAGCGGCGCGGGCACATAATAGATGTCGGCCCCCGCGTCCTTGGCCGCCTGGGCCACCGCGATCGCGTTGCCCATGTTCTGCCGGCCGTCGGTGAGGAGCACGAAGCGGTTGGCCTGACCGGGCGGCGCGGTGGCGAGGCCCAGCTGGAGCGCCTGGGCCAGGTTGGTGCCGCGCCCGGGGACGTGCGCCTGCGGCCGCTCGATCTTCGAGGTCGGGCGCAGCGGCTGGTCCACCACCGCCTCCTCCCCGAATACCACCACACCCGCCTGATCACCCGGCTGCATGGCGGCCACCGACTGGGCCGCGAAGCGGTACGCGCTCTCCCGCGCGGCCAGGCTCACGCTGTCCGACTCGTCGAGCAGGAAGGTCACGTTCAGGCGATCGGCCCAGCGCGGGATCGTGGGCCGGGTCAGCGACAGGAGCAGCACCGCGAGCAGCGCGCAGCGCAGACCGAGGGCCCAGCGATCGCCCAGGCCGCGGGGCAGGTTGAGGCGGCCCCCGGTCTGGCGCCGCCAGTAGAGGAAGCCCTCGAGGGCGAACAGGAGGAGGGCCAGCATCACGAAGAACGGCCAGAGTTCGCGCTGGATCAGCACCGGCGGCGACTCCGGACGCGCCCCCTCCACGAAGGTCGGCACCGGCTGCGGGGTGAGGTCCGACTCGTCGGCGTTCATCAGGTTGACCGCGACCTTGGTCTCGCCGCGGCCGGTCACCACCGTGTAGATGCCCACCTCGTCGGTCTCGGTGAAGCTCGCCATGCCCCGGTTGACCTGCGCCCGCACGCTGCGGCCGGAGGGCGTGCGCACGGTGGCGGTGGTCACCCCGTGCTCGACCGGCAGCAGGATGGGCTGGCCCGCCTGCAGCTGCAGGCTCGACTGGTCGAGCCCGACCGGGCTCAGCCAGCGCAGCCCCTTGGAGAGGATCAAGGGGAAGGCCACCCGCAGCGGGAAGTCGGTGCGGAACAGATCGAAGCCGAAGAAGAGCGCCTTGCGGTCGCGCTCCTCGAGAGCGTAGATGAGCGGGCCGCCCACCGCCTCCACCAGGGTCTTGCCGGCGGCGAGCGGGCGCACGCGCATCGCGTCCTCGATCGTCACCTTCGCGAAGTCGATCTGACGCATGATCGGATGCGTCCGATCCCAGTCCATGATGGTCGGGTTGTCGAGCCGGCCCAGCACCTCGAGCGGCACGTCGCCCGGCACGGTGTTGACGAGCACGAAGCGCCCGTTGCCGAGCTTGGGCGGGCTCACGCTGTCGACCACCACCACGTCGAAGCCTTCCATCCCGCCCTGGTAGGCGTCCGGCTTGCGCACCTCGACCTTCACCTGCGGATCGGTGTGGAGCACCTTCTCGAGGAACAGGTTGCCCGGGCTCACCAGCAGGACCGACAGGGTCCGGGGCGCCGGGATCACCGCGTAGGCCACGTTGTCGGCGTCGAGGTCGTCGGAGACGTCGAGGCGCAGCTTGAGCACGCCGCCCCGCTGCTCGCTGAACGGCACCACGATGGCGCGCCGCACCTGCGGATCGAGGGTCAGGGTGCGCTCGGTGAGGGTCTCGTCGTCGAGGGTCAGCCGCAGCGAGAACGTCTGCGGCTCGCTCGAGAAGTTGCCCACCGAGAAGAACGCCTGCGAGTTGTAGTTGCCGAAGTAGTTGCGCCGGACGGCCAGGCTCGTGATGCCCACGTTGTGCGAGCGGCGCCCGACCCCCGTCCAGCGCACCCGCACGTCGTCGCCCTGCGCCTGCGCGGCTTCCGGATGCGCGCCGTCGGTGAAGACGTGGATCTCGGCGCGCGGATCCGCGCCGACCAGGGCCCGTGCGGTGCGGAGCCCCTCCGCGAGACGGTTGGGCAGGTCGTGCCCCTCCATGGAGCGGAGGGCGGAGGCCACCCGGTCGTGCTCGCGGGTGAACGGCACCAGTACCTTCGGCTGCACTCCCGCCTCGATCACCATCACCTCGGCGCCCTCGCCCAGGCGGCCCAGCAGCCCGAGCGCGGCCCGCTGCGCCGCCACGAAGCGCGAGGGCGAGACGTCGGTGGCCTTCATGGAGGCGGAGGTGTCCATGACGATGGCCACCCGCTTCGCCCCCTGCCCCATCACGGTCACCGCGGGACGGGCCAGCGCGACGGTGAGGGCAAGCAGGGCCAGGATCTGCAGGATCAGCAAGGGATCGCGCTGCAGCCGCTGGAAGAAGGTGGAGGCCTCGCGGTCGCGCAGGGCGGCCTGCCAGAGCAGGAGGCTCGACACCGGCACCTGCCGGCGGCGGACCTTCAGGAAGTAGAGGAGGAGC
>Ga0075423_10006413_pt1 | contig 11051 bp, 6 predicted proteins | sample SoiMethybrSBSTD2_FD_80114 | JGI IMG/M metagenome (GOLD analysis project Ga0075423, IMG submission 80114) | Bulk soil microbial communities from a Populus tree surrounding site in Tennessee, USA - Soil MetaG P. TD hybrid SBSTD2 | ecosystem: Environmental > Terrestrial > Soil > Tree plantation...
TCCTGCAGCGTCGGGGCTATCTCTCCGAAAAGCTGACTCCCCGGACGGGGGAGCAGACAGGCTTGGAAGGGAAGCTTCTCGTCCGCCCGGGCTGGCGCCCGGTTTCCTGGTACCCCTGGGAGACCCTGCGATGGCTCTCCCGGTTTCTGGCCTATGGGGCGTTCTTTCTCCTGGTGGCTGGGTTTCTGCCTGAGCGCGCTCTGGAGAAGAGGCTTCCGTGGCTTGTCGTGTCCTCCGGATTTGGACTGTCGGTGCTGGGAATTGTCCAGTACCTGACCTGGAACGGGAAGATTTTCTGGGTAATTCCCGTCTACCAGGGGCATCCGTTCGGCCCCTGGGTCAACAGCAACCACTTCTCGGGTTATGTGGAAATGGCCCTGCTGCTGGGGGGCGGCCTTTTCCTCAAGGAGGCCGGCCTGGGTGGTCGCCGGCGCAGACATCGCGATTTTCGCCGTCGCGCCGCCCCCAAGCTAACCCTGTGCGCCTTCATGCTGATCCTGATGTCGGCGGCCACTATCCTGGCCCGATCGAGAGGGGGCATGTTCTCCCTGGCTCTGGCTTTCTGTCTTTATCTTTATTTTCAACTGGTAGCCCTATCCCACAAGACCCGCACCATGGCTTGGAAAGCCCTCGCCCTGGCACCGCTGCTGCTCTGCATGGCGGGCATCGCCTACTACATCTTGAGAGGAAGCGAGATTTACGTACCGGAGTCGGGAGTGGAGGCTTCGTTTGCGGGGCGCATCAACGCCTGGAAGGGAGTCCTGCCGATGATTGCCGCCAACCCGCTCTCGGGCACGGGGCTGGGAACCTTCTCCTTGAGCTATCCCCCGTACAAGATCTATGGAGAAACGGCGATCTGGGACCAGGCGCACAACGAGTATCTGCAAGTGCTTGCCGAGAGCGGGCTCATCGGCTTCTCGCTGTTCCTCTGGGGTCTCGTTGCCTTTTGGCGGCGCGTGCTCTTTCCCCGCCTATCGACCCGCTGGCATCATCAGCCTCCCGTTCCCTTGGGCGCCAGTCTGGGCGTTCTAGTGCTCCTGCTTCACTCCCTGGTGGATTTCAACCTTCAGATCCCTTCCAACGGCCTGCTCTTCATCCTGCTCGCCGGGCTCGTGCTGAGCGGCAAGAGTGCCAGGGGTGAAGCATCCAGATCGATTTCCCCGGCCGCGAACACCGCGCCGCGAAAGTCGCGGAAGTCCTTGACTGACGCCGCTTTGACATTGCAGGGAGTTTCAGAATCTCGTATATTGATAGCTCCGTCCAGCAACCTTCCCCGGAGGTTCCGAGTGTGATCGGCCGGCCATCGCCGAGGGATGCGTGAAATTCTGGTTTCGCGGCCGGACTTGGGTGGCGGTTCTCCTGATCGCCCTCACCTGGTGCTGGACCGGCTCGCGGGTGGCGGCGTTTCAAATCCGCGCGCAAGCGGAGAAGGCATTCTGGAGCGGGAGGTTCGAGGAAGCCCTCAGGCAGTATCGGCTCCTGGAGCGATTCCGCCCCGCGGGGAGAAAGGCCAGGTCGGGGCAACTGGAGGTGTTCCTGAGCCTCATGGAGAGTTCCACGCAGCCGATCAAGGGCCGGTCGCTCTCCGAGGATGAAACGGAAAATCAGCTCCAGAGAGTCCTGCGGAGCCAAGTGCAAGATGAGCCGCTGCGCTCCGACACCTGGGCTTCTCTGGCGGATGTGGTCGCGGTTCTCAAGCCCCGCAACCAAGCCCATCGCACGTACAGTCTTGAGGACATCGCCCGGCCAGGCCAGGAAGAGCTGGAAATCGAGGACCTTTTGGAAGTACGGGCGCTGGAGGTTTCCCTCGATCTGGATGCCAATAGTGTTTATCACCGCGATACGCTCGCCGATCTGGCTTGGCAGCTGGGACTGCGGGATTACGCCAAAGAGCAATATGGTCAGGTTGTAACGATTCTTCCCGACCCGTCCAAGCACCTCTTCCTGGCGCCTGGCAAGGTGAGCGATGAACTGGGTGAAGTGGTTGTCCGGGCGTTGCAACGCGCCATGGAGCCGCCGCGCAATGCCCCCCGGGAGGTCGTCTACCGGCACCTGGGGATATTTCTTCTGGAGCAGGGGCGGTATCAAGACGCCTACGACGCTTTTCAAAAGGCCCAGGATGTTTCCGGACGGAGCTGCGCCAGCTGGAAGGCCTTGTGCGAGACCGGCATGGGGCATTTGGATGCAGCGATATCACTGTATCGTGAGGCCATGGTGGCCGAGGGGCTCGAGCCGGAGAACCGCTTCTACGTGCTGGCCAGCCTGGGAGAGCTTTTGGAGCGGCGGGGCCGACACCGTGAAGCCTCCGAGGTCCTTCGCTCCGCCCTGGTGCTCAAACCTCACGATCCCGGCACGCTGCTTCAACTGGGCAAGGTGTACGAGTCGATGGGTCTCTGGCAGGACGCGGAGGACTGCTATGTTCGAGCCTCCGAAATCGGCTCGGAGCGGACCAGCAATCTGGCTCAGTTAGTGCTGTTCTATCGCAGGATCGGGAAGCCGGGTCTTGCCCTGCAGCCGGCCCGCAAGCTGGTGGAATTGCAACCCGACGAGCCGCTGTACCGCCATCAGATCGAGGAGCTCGAGAGGGACTTGGAGAAAGAGGGACGCTGAGGCTAAGTCGCGAGACGAGAGGGGAGCGATGGTCATTCTTGGCATTTGTGGAGGAATCCGTTCCGGGCACCACGATCCGGCCGCGGTGCTCTACCGGGACGGGAAACTGGTGGCGGCTGCGGAGGAGGAACGGTTTCTAAGGATCAAGCACTCGGAGGGGAGGCTCCCGGAGAACGCAGTTCGGTATTGTCTGGCCCAGGCAGGAATCTCCATGCGGGACGTGGATGCCCTGGCTTACGGCTACGCCACCGTGCCTGGAATGGACAAGCGCCTGAGGGACTATTTCAATCTCAAGTTCGGCTATTGCCCGGAAGTCCGGCTGGTGCGCCATTACATGGCCCACGCCGCCAGCGCCTACCGGGTCTCTGGATTTTCCGACGCGATGGTCCTCAGCGCCGATGTCTCGGGAGACTCCGTTTCCACTCTCCTGTCGTTCGGAAAGGGCAGCGAGATCAAGGTCATCAAGTCAGTCCCCCGGCCCAATTCTCTCGGAATCTTCTACTCAATCCTCACTCAGATTCTGGGATTTCAGCGGGACAACGACGAGTACAAAGTCATGGGACTGGCCTCCTACGGCAAACAGGAGGTGGATCTCTCCTGGCTTCTGAAATTCGGCGGAGGAGAGTACCGGCTGAATTACGAGGAATACATGGTGTCGGTGGGGCCCAACCAGGCCTTCCCTTCCAAGCAGGAGGGGATCTATTCGGATCGCCTCGTACAGCGGCTGGGATTGCCCAGACTCAAGGAAGAGCCTCTCACCCAGAAGCACATGGATCTTGCCTTCAGCGCGCAGAAAACGCTGGAGAGGGCCGTCATCGATCTCGTGAGCTGGCTGCACGAGCAGACCGGCAGCAGGAATCTCTGCATTGCGGGAGGCGTGGGCCTCAACTGCGTGATGAACCAGAGACTGCTGGCCCTGCCTTTCGTCGATCGGATCTACGTGCAACCGGCGGCGAGCGACGCGGGGACGGCCATTGGCGCGGCCCTGGAAGTCCTGGCGGAGCGGGGCGTGCAGCCCGAGACGATGGAGCATGTCTATACCGGCCCCTCCTTTAGCGACGAGGAAATCGAGAAGGCTCTGCAGAGTTTTAAAGTCAGTTACCGGCGCGAGGAGGATGTCTGCCGCTTCGCCGCTGAGAAACTGGCGCAGGGATGCATCGTCGCCTGGTTTCAAGGAGCGATGGAGTTCGGTCCGCGCGCCCTCGGAAACCGTTCGATTCTCGCCGACCCGCGCGACCCGGCTATGAAGGACCGAATCAACGCCACCATCAAGTTCCGGGAGGATTTCCGTCCTTTCGCCCCGGCGGTCCTTGAGGAGAGCGTGGAGGAGTACTTTAGTGACGGCGTCAAGTCTCCCTTCATGACATTGACGTTCGACGTGCGCAGGGAGAAGCAGGCTCAGATTGCCAGCATCACCCACGTGGACGGGACGGCCAGGATCCAGACCGTTAGTCGCGAAACCAACCCTCGCTTCCATCGCCTCATCTCGGAGTTCGGAAAGCTGAGCGGGGTTCCGATGGTGATCAATACCAGCTTCAACGTGAAGGGCCAGCCCATCGTCTGCACCCCGCGGGATGCGGTCTCCACGTTTTTCATGACCGGGATGGACCACCTGGTCCTTGGGGATTATGTTCTCTCCAAACGCTAGATTGCGTTCCCGACCTGCGCTGAAGGGAACCTCTGCGGAGGCCATCGGGGCCCGCCTCGCTCTGCGAAGGGATGCCCTCGGCCTGCACGCCGGGCCGGCCCGGTGGTGAGCCAGGAGATCAATCGTTGAGAATCCTTTTCCTCGTGGAGGCCCTGGACATCGGCGGGGCCAACCAGACCACGGTGTCGAACGCCATCGCCATGCGAAAGCGGGGCCACGAAGTCCATCTGGCTTCACGCGAAGGGCCTCTCCTGGAACGGCTGCTTGCCGCCGGGGTGACGCACCATTGTGTGGACACCCATGTGAGTCATCCCAGCCTGGCTGTGGCGCGCCGTTTGGGAGAGATTCTGGATCGCGAAGGGATAGAATTCGCCTGCCCGAACGGTTGGGACTGCCTGGCGGACATGCTTCTTGCCACGGTGCCGCGGGGCATTCCCGTGGTTCCCACCTTTTCCTCCATCTATCCTGAGTATCACCATCCCCGGGTTCCCAAGGCGATCGTGTTCAGCGGCGAGTACCGGGACGCGCTGATCCGTGAATACGGCTGGAAGCGCGATTCCCTGGAAATGATCGTCAGCCGCATCGATACCGATCGATTCCGCCCCGGTCTGGACGGGAGCGCCCTGCGGCGCCAGTGGGGGGTAGAGCCCGAGGCCCCGGTGATTCTCATGGCCTGCCGATGGGACCCGATGAAAATCGACGGGATTCGCTTTCTGCTCGACTCGGTGGAATCCCTGGCCCGGCGTTGTCCGGGAGCCCGCGTGGTGCTGGCGGGAGAGGGCCCGTTGGCGCCGGAAGTTACTCGAAGGGCGGCGGAACTGAACGCCTCCATCGGTTGCTCCTACGTGCTCCTGGCCGGCAAGGTGCTGCAGATGGAGCTGGCGTTTGCCGCTGCGCAGGTCGTCATCGGCAATGGAGCCCGATCCGGCATGGAGGGACTGGCCTGCGGCAAGCCGGTGATCTCCGTGGGTCCCTCAGGCCTGGCGGGAATCATGTCGCCTGAGAACATCGAGGACTTCGCCTACTACAACTACGCCAAGGGGCGGGTCTACGACGGCACGACCCGGAAAGACGGCGACGGGCTCGCGGATTGCGTGGGGAAAATTCTCGAGGATCAGGAGCTGCGGGAACGCCTGGAGCAATTCGGGCGGGAGTTCGCTCTGCAACGCCTTTCGGTGGATTCCGGCGCCGAGCAGCTCGAGCAGCTCCTGCGAGGCCAGGCGCCTTTGGGAGCCGGCGCGAAGATCCGGCAACGCTGGGAGCTGGGGCGGGCTGCTGCTTCTTACCTCTGGTTCGCCGGGAGGCGAAAACTGCGGCGACTGCTCCTGGGTTCTCCGGGCACGTCCCGGGCGACCTTCGAGGATTCCACCAGCAAACCGAGTTTCGTCCGGAACAGCGCCACGACCTTTCTCTCAGGAATCTTCGCCCTGGGCGTGGGGGGGCTGCAGGTCGGGATTACCGCCCGGATCCTCGGTCCCGTGGGGAAGGGGGAGCTGACCGCGGCCCTGATCCTGCCGCAGCTTTTCGCGGTCCTAGCGCCGCTGGGGATCGATTGGTCCTCCCTCTACCATCTGGGGAAGAAGACCTTCACCCGCGAAGTCCTGATGCGGACGGTTCTCGCAGCGCTGCTCATCCTGGGGGGAGTCGGTGTCTTCGCCTGTGTTGGCGCTTCCTATTACCTGCGGGATCGCCTGTTCGAAGGGGTCTCGACGGCCGCGGTAGGGGTGGCCATCTTCACCATCCCCACTCAGCTCGCCTGGTTGTTTCTCGGCGGATTGTACCGCGGGGAAATGCGCATCGGCGAAGCCAACGTGCTGGACATCTGCCGCACGACCCTGAGATTCCTGCTGATCATGACGGCCCTGCTCATCCTGAAGTTGGACGTTCTGGGAGTGGTTCTGGCCCAGGTGGTGGGCGAGGCCATCATGGTGCTGATTGCCTTTCATTACCTCGGAGGGGTTCAGCCCAGGCCGCTGTTCCGCTGGGACGTATTCAGCAAGCTCCTGGGTTTCGGTTTGCAAATCTACAGTTGCTCGATCTTCCTCTATCTCAATTACCGCGTCGATCTCTTCCTGGTTCGCAGCAAGCTGGACCTCTATCAGACGGGCCTTTATTCCACAGCGGTGACTTTGGCGGAGATCCTCTGGATGGTCCCCAATTCCCTCGGGACCGTCCTGTTTCCCAGTGTGGCGCGGTCCTCGGGAGCGGGCCGGGAGGCCCTCACTCTGGCCATCTGCCGGAGCAGCTTCTGGATGATGGCGGTTCTTTGCGGCATTCTCGCCCTGGGAAGGAATCTGGCGCTGAGGCTCATTTTCGGTGAGCGCTTCATGGAGGCCGGTCCGGCGCTCCTGGGACTCCTGCCAGGCATTCTCGCCATGTCCCTGCAATTCATCCTCGGAACCGCGCTTTCGGGGCGGGGGAGGCCTCTACCGGTGACCCTGGGGGCGGCAGTGGGGTTCGGCGCGAACGTATTTCTGAATCTGGCCTGGATCCCGCGATACGGCATCTTGGGCGCCTCCCTTGCGTCGAGCGTTTCCTACACCCTGGTGACCCTGATTGTGCTGGTTGCCTACCTGCGTATCTCCGATTCGAGGCTGAGGGATGCGATTCTCCTGCGCAAGGAGGACCTCCAGAGGCTGGCGGGAGCATTCGGAAGGCTGAAGGAGGCGGTGGCGTGAGGCGTCGAGGCGACGAAAGCATCATTTCCCCGGGCAGCGACGGCAGACCTCATGGAGGAGGGTTGATCCCATGTGCGGCATAGCCGGCATTCTTTCCCTGCGGGGTCCTTTGGGCGAGGATGCCGAGGCGCGACTGAGGTCGGCGGCAGCCTCCCTGGCGCACCGGGGCCCCGACGATGAGGGATTCTACCGCTCGGGCGAAATGGGGCTCGCTTTCCGTCGCCTGTCGATCCTCGATCTGGCGGGTGGGCACCAGCCGATGGGAAATGAGGATGGATCGATCCAGGTGGTGTTCAACGGGGAGATTTACAACTATCGCGAGCTGACCCAACGGCTGAAAGCATCGGGTCACGTCTTCAAGACCCGTTCCGATACCGAGGTGCTGGTCCATCTCTACGAGGAAATGGGGGAAGACTTCGCCGGAGAATTGCGCGGCATGTTCGCCATCGCCCTGTGGGACTCCCGGCGCCACAAACTGGTTCTGGTGCGCGATCGGCTGGGCATCAAGCCCCTGTTTTACCGGCAGGATGGGGAAGAGATTTGCTTCGCCTCGGAAATCAAGGGAATCCTGGCAATGCTTCCCTCCGAGGCGATCCGTCCCGACCACTCCAGCATCGCCCGCTGCCTGGCCCTGGGGTACTTCCCGGGGATCCGGACGGCCTTCGAGGGAATTCAGAAGCTTGCGCCGGCCCACCGCCTGGTGTTCCAGGATGGGAAACAGTCCCTGCATCGTTACTGGGCTTTGCCCGCGGTGCAGGAGCCCCCGAGAATTACCCGGGCAGAGGCGGTGGAGCGGCTGCGCGAGCTCCTGGAAGAGTCCGTTCGACTTCGCCTGATCAGCGACGTGCCGCTGGGGGCCTTTCTCAGCGGAGGAGTGGACTCCAGCTCCGTAGTCTCCCTGATGCGGAGAATCTCTCCCGATCCAGTGAAGACTTTCACCGTAGGGTTCGAGTACCCCGAGTTCAACGAGATTCCCGTCGCCAACCTCGTCTCGTCAACCCTGGGGACGGAGCACCACTCTCTGGTGGCGCGGCCGGATGCCGTGGGATTGGTGGATCAGGTGGTGTCCTCCTTTGACGAGCCGTTCGGCGACCCGTCCGCGATACCGACCTACCTCGTCTCCCGACTGGCGCGCCGTCACGTCACAGTGGTGTTGTCCGGCGACGGCGGTGACGAGCTGTTCGCGGGGTACGGGCGTTATCGCAGTTTGCGCAGGCTGGGGGCCGTTCGCTGGATTCCCCCCGCGGTGCGCAAGGGGATGGCGTCGATCCTGAGAAAGACCCGGCCCGACTCGTTCCAGGCGCAACGCGTCGGATCGTTCCTGCAGCGCAGCACCAAGGATTTTCCAGAGGATTATCTGGATTCGGTGAACTACCTGCTGGTTCCCCATGTCTCCCAGGCGCTGAACCCGGAATGGCTGGAAAGCTTTCCGGAAATGCGGTGGGAGGTGGGAATTGACGCCGTGGCGAATCCCGTGGAGGGGGCGCAGCGCCTGGATCTGCAGAACTACCTTCCGGAAGACATCCTGGCCAAGGTGGATCGGATGAGTATGGCCTGCTCCCTGGAGGCGCGCGTACCCCTCCTGGATCACAAGGTCGTGGAGTTCGTCAGCTCGCTGCCCCCGGCGTGGAAGCAGACCGGGGATCGTCCCAAGGCGCTCCTCCTGGAGGCAGCCGGCCGCTCGCTGCCTTCCCAGGTCTGGAATCGTCCCAAGATGGGATTCGGAATTCCCCTGTCGCGCTGGTTTCGCGGCGAGCTCAAGGAATACCTGGCGGAAATTCTTCTGGGATCGCGCGCTCGACAACGCGGCATCTGGAATCCGGCCGGCATGGAGGAGCTGCTGAAAGCCCATGCGCGGGGGACGCGGGACCTGTCGGAGCATCTCTGGAGCTTCCTGACCCTGGAAGTCTGGTGGCGCAAATACCTCGACCCGGTGGGAGCCACCCGGGTGGAGATTCCCTCGGGGGTCGCGGCCGCGGTAAATCGAGGTCCCTCCCTGGTGAAGGGGGGGGCAGCATGAACAGGGGCGCCAGGGCCTTGACCGCTCCCTCCCGCTGGAGCTGGGAGACGCGGGTTTCCCTCGCGGGAGTGGGATCCGTCCTCGTCCTGGTCATGGCATGGTTGTACCTGAATCTCCCGGTGCCCCTGCTCCCCGCATTCCTCGGAGCAGCGATCCTGGGTGGGGTGACCCTGCGTCACCCGGTGTTCGGTGTCCTGGCCCTGGTGGCGGCCCAGTATCTCCCCCTCGGAGTGGGAGAATTCACGATATTCCAAGTTGTGGGCGGCCTCGTGACAACCCTGTGCCTGGCCTATTTCGGTCTCACGCGCCGCGGATTGGTTTTCAGCTGGATTCTCCTGCCGCTGGTCGGATTCATCCTCCTGACCCTGAGCTCGCTCAGCTACACCCACGACGCGACGATGACTCAGTACTTAGTGCGAAAACTGGTACTCAATGTCCTCTTCTGCCTGTTGCTGCTGAATGTCGTAGACGACTTCACCAAGCTTCGGGGACTCCTCTGGGTAATCGCCGGCATGGGCATGGTCAACGCCCTGGTAGGAGCGGCGCAGTTCGTCCTGGGGATGACCACGCAATCGCGCGCCAAAGGGCTTCAGGAAAATGAGAATCAACTGGGCGAAATCTCGGCCCTGGGCCTCATGGTGGGAATTTATGCATTTTTATACGGGGATCGATGGTGGAAGCAGCTGCTGGGACTGGTCGTGTGCGTGGGGCTTTCGCTGGGAGTGGTGACCTCTATCTCACGGGGCGCCGTGCTCGCCGTGATGGCGGGGCTGGGATGGGTCGCCTTCCGGGAGAGTCAGCACCGGAGGGGCGTGGTGGTCATCGCCATCCTCGCAGCCCTTTCACTTCCGTTTCTCCCCGAATCGTTTTACGAAAGATTCCGGAACCTCAATACGGATTTGCGGGGGACGGTCGCCCTGTCCCAGAGAGTGGGACTGACCACTCGAGGTTACTTTAACAAGGCGGGCATCAAGATTTGGAAGGCCAATCCGATCGTGGGCGTAGGACTGGGGAACTACGGCTTCTATTACATTCAACCTGAGTTCAACCCCGGGCTTCTGGGCAACAAGAAGCTGCCCCCGCACAACATTTACGTGCAGGCCCTTGCCGAGACGGGAAGCGTTGGATTTGGCTTGCTTGTCTGGTGGATTGTTCAAGCCGGTTTCAACTATTGGCGAGCGGAACGAAGGCCCCTCCGGAATCGGGCCCATCGTGCCACCTTGAGAGCAAGCGAGGGGTTGACGGTAGTAGCTCTGGTCGTTTACTTCTCATCGGGCAACATCGTCTACTCCAACTTTGCCATGGTCCTGACATTGAGCTATCTCTGCCGTCGCTGTGTGGAGAAGGAACAGCTGTCCCTCGGTCCCGACGCCGAGGCGAGCCTGGCTGTGAGTGAAGCATGAGTGACTCGAAGCTCCGCCCGCTGGGGAAGTGGATGGAGCGCTTCGATGGAGGGAGATACACCGCCGCTTCGCGAGGGGTTGTGTCAGACACGGACCGGGTCGCTCGAAACCGGCAATCCCAGGCTCCTGTTGAATCCTTGCGTGACAAAGGACCGGTGCTTGTGAAGAATGGGAGCTTCCTGCCGCATCTGGGAGGGGCGCCGGGGAGCGCGTTTCAGGCTCGAGGGGGGCTCGACATTGAGCCCCTGGGGGACGGGGTGTGAACTTCCAGGTGCTGCTCTACCACGGCGTTACGCTTCACCGCGAGGAGATTCGCGGCAAGCCATCGCGGGAATATCTGTCGCACGAGGAATTTCACAGCCAGATCCGGTGGATGAAGGAGCAAAAGTGCACCTTCATGACCCTTCAGGAATGCCGTGACCTGGCGCTGAGAAACGCAATCCCCGCTCGGGCCATCTGCCTGACCTTTGATGACGGCAAGAAGAGTCACTTGGACCTGGTGGCGCCGTTGCTGGTCGAAGAGGGGATTCGGGGCACCTTCTTCATCATCCCCAACTGGCTCGGCCAGCCGAATTTCCTGAAGCCCGCGGATTTGCGGAAGCTGTCGGAGATGGGCATGGAGATTGGATCGCACTCGTTGTCGCACCCCTTCATGACCGCTCTCTCCGAGGCGGAGATGCGCAAAGAAGCGA
>Ga0075423_10006414_pt1 | contig 11051 bp, 10 predicted proteins | sample SoiMethybrSBSTD2_FD_80114 | JGI IMG/M metagenome (GOLD analysis project Ga0075423, IMG submission 80114) | Bulk soil microbial communities from a Populus tree surrounding site in Tennessee, USA - Soil MetaG P. TD hybrid SBSTD2 | ecosystem: Environmental > Terrestrial > Soil > Tree plantation...
ATTGACGATCTCGCTGACCTGGCAGCTCTGCCCCGAGCCCTTGGCCTGGACGCAGCCCTGCAGGGCCGTCATCACGGACCCGAGCAGCGCCTTGCCCTCGGCCATCTTTGCGTCCTTCGTGTAACCCAGATACAGCGGAATCGCCACCGCGGCGAGGATGCCGACGATGAGGATCACGATCAGGAGCTCGACCAGGGTGAAGCCCTGCTCGCGCTCCTTCCCGCGAACCGCGTTCAGCATTGAGGTGAACATCTCCGTATCCTCCAGTCGATATCAGGTTATGAGTTCTGGCCGTGGACGCGCGAGCGCCGACAGGCCGACTGCTCACCTACGATTAAGCAATACACATGCCCGCAGAAGATGGTACTTGACCGCCAAGTCCGGCATATTAATCAGGCACTTGTAGTACAGGAGCCCTTGGCGGAGGGTCCTGCGCGCAACAAATTCAGGGGGGGGCTTCAAAAACCGGGGCCGACGGGGGCTTCCTCCCGTCAGCCGGGGACGCTCCCCGGGAGCCCCGACGGCGGCGGTGTCGCGACTCGCGTGGCGGGCGATCTTCTCTCGCTCGTCGCGCTCGGCGCGGGCGGGCTCGCGCCCGCTATGGTCTCGCGTCGCGGTCAGCGTTCGCTGTGAGCATGCGAGCGCCCTCCTGCACCTGTCTTAGCAAACAAGTCCCGCGACGCCGTCGCATTTTCTGCGGCGGCGCGAGGGGCCGCTCGCTTGACACCCCGAATCACGGGTGAGTATGATCCGCTCGCCCGCAGCGCACACGTCATGAACCGTACCCTCCTCGGTGGCCTCGTCGGCTTCGTTCTCGTGCTGGCTTCGGCCGGCGTGGGCTATCTCGTGCGCGATCGCGTGGGGTCGGCGCCGACCGTCGCGGCGGCGGCCCGGCCGAGCGAGGGCGCCGCGCAGGCCGATTCGCTGCAGGCCGCGTTCGTGGGCGTCGCCCAGCAGCTGCGCCCCGCCGTCGTGAACATCGGCACGCTGCAGCGCTCGCGCTCACGCCGGCCGATGCCGCCTCCGCCCGGCACCGACGATCCATTCTTCCAGGACTTCTTCAAGCAGTTCTTCGGCTCGGACGCGCCTGCGCCCGGCCAGCCCGGGCCCGGCCAGCGGCCGGAGTTCCGGCTGCCCAGCATGGGCTCGGGCGTGATCATCGACAAGCGCGGGCTCATCCTCACGAACTTCCACGTGATCAAGGGCGCGGACGAGATCCTCGTGCGGCTCTCCGACAAGCGCGAGTATCGCGGCAAGGTGATGGGCGTGGACCCCAAGACCGATCTCGCGGTGGTGCGCTTCGAGCCGGATCACGAGATCCGGGTCGCCGCCCTGGGCGATTCCGACGCGCTGCGCGTGGGCGAGTGGGCCATCGCGATCGGCAATCCGTTCGGGCTCGACCAGACCGTCACCGTCGGCGTGATCAGCGCCACCGGGCGCTCCGACGTCGGCGTCGCGACCTATGAGAACTTCATCCAGACCGACGCGTCCATCAATCCCGGCAACTCCGGAGGCCCGCTCATCAACCTCAAGGGAGAGGTGGTGGGCGTCAACACCGCCATCGTCGCCGCCGGACAGGGCATCGGCTTCGCGATCCCCATCAACATGGTCAAGCGCGTGGTGGACCAGCTGGTGGAAAAGGGTAAGGTCGTGCGGGGCTGGCTCGGCGTGGCCCTGCAGCCGCTGTCCAAGGAGCTGGTGCAGACGCTCGGGCTACCCGGCTCGGAAGGCGCCCTCGTCGCATCCACCATTCCCGACAGCCCGGCCGCGAAGGCCGGGCTTCAGCAGGGCGACGTGGTGCTGACCTACGACAAGACCCCCGTCGAGGACTCGCACCATCTGCAGCGCCTGGTCGCCGAGACCAGGGTGGGCAAGGCCGTCACGCTCGAGGTCTGGCGGAAGAAACAGAAGGTGCAGGTCTCGACCACGGTGGCGGAAGTGCCAGAGGACCGGACGGCGCGCCCCGACCGCCCCCCCAAATCGAACTAGCGGATCGCGCGCGCAGAGCGCGGGCAGGGGCGCGGGCCCTCGCGGCGAATGCTGTACTGAGCAAGCGAGGGCCCGCGCCCCTGCCCGCGTTCGGACGACGCTACGCGACGAACGGCGGGATCGGCGGGATCTCCACTTGCTGGGTGCGGACCTCGCGCACGCCGTTCACCGCGCGCGCCACGTCCACGGCCTCCTCGAGCGCGGCGGTGCCCTCGAGGGTGACCACACCGTCTTTCGCCTCCACCGTGGTGCGGTACTTGCGCGTCTCCGGGTGCGTTGCGAGCGCCACCTGCACTCGTGAGGCGAGCGCGCGGTCAGCGACCAGGCGCATGCCCACCTCGGACGTTGCCATCTCCGGCCGCCGCACCAGCACCGCGATCACCTCGACCGCCGCTTCCACCGAGACCTTCTCGCTGTTGATCACGACGTCGTAGAGGGCGGGATCGCGGATGTCGACCTCGTAGAGGTAGCGCATCCGCCCGATCTTCTCCATGTCGTCGCGCCGCACCATGTCGGTGACAGTCCGCTGGTTGGTCTGCTCGCCCATCTGACCCGCCATCTTTTTGGCGAGCCGCTTCTGGCGCAGGTCGAAGGGCGCCATCACGCGCACCCGTAGGACATGGGGGATGCCCCGCAGCAGCCACTGCCCGCCGCGGCCGAGGAGGATCACGTTGTCGTGCTCGGCGAACTCGTACAACGCGGTCTGAATCACCGTGATGTAGCGCCGCGTCTCTGCGTCGAAGCGCTCGAAGAGCGAGGGCTTGGCCTCGTCCAGATGCGAGAGCTTCTCCTCGAGAAGGCCGTAGCGGCGCGCGACGTCGACGATGAGGTCCTGGCCGACGCACCGGTAGTTGAGCCGCTCACCCAGGGCCGGCCCGATCTCCGGCCCACCCGCTCCGATCTCGTGCGAGATGACGATGATGGCCATGGGTCACTCCTTCCTGTATTTCGCCTTCAGCGCGCTCGGCGCGATGGCGATGCGCTTGCCGCCCACGTTGTCGAGGATGTACACCTCGTCGGCCAGGGTGCCGCTGGCGAAGACCTCGTACACCTCGAGCGCCTCCTCGAGGGCGGTGCCGGGGGGCCGCGCCGCCATCATGCGCTCCACCTCCTCGCGCTTGAGGCGCACGGTCAGGCCAGGGCGCGCTCGGCCTTGTCGGGGTTGGAAACGACGAGGATCACCTGCGCGCTGCCTCCCCCGCCGGTGGTGGTGGCGTACGTGCACTTGATGTTGATCTTCGCCGCCGCGAGCTTCTCGGCCACGCGCCCGAGGCTGCCCGGGCGGTCATCGAGGGTCAGCGCGAGCGCGGGCTCCTCGCCACAGCGGATCTTCGCGTCGGTGAGCGCCTGCTTGGCCCGCGCGGGATCGGAGACCACGAGGCGGAGCTTGCCCCGGTCGCCGACGTCGGCGGCGCAGACGGCGAGGATGTTCACGTTCGCCGCGGCGAGGGCCGCGCACACCTTGGCGAGGACGCCCGGTTTCGATTCGGCGGTCACCGTGATCTGCTTCACCTGCGCCATGGATTGATCTCCTTGCTAGCCCGGTGGGGTCGGAGAAGGCCGATGCGGCTCCGATCTGGCCGTTGCTTACCAGCAAACCGGGGCGAACACAAGGGGGCGAAGGGCGTTTCGGCGCCTAACGCGGGAGACCAGCCGGAGACGCCTCTCCGTCGAGGGTGCGCTCGAGCCGGGTCAGCGCAACCCGGGCCGCCACATACCCGGGCTCGAGGGCGACCGCCTGGCGGAGCAGGATCACCGCCCCCGCAGTGTCGCCCACCCCCTCCCGGGCGGCGGCCAGGCCCGCGGGGCCGTCGGCGCTGGCGGGCCACCGCCGGACCACCTCGGCGAACACCGTCTCGGCCTCCCCCCAGCGTTCCCCCATGACGAGGAGGGCACCGAGATTCCGATACGGGCCGGGCTGCTCGGGCCGGAGCCGAATCGCCCGGCGCAGCAGGATCTCGGCCTCGGCAGGTCCGGCGGCGCCAGGGGGCCGGCCCGGATCGGAGCGCATGAAGGCCCGCGCCAGATTGTTGAGGCACGCGGCGCAGTTCGGGTCCACCGCGACCGCGCGCCGCCAGAGCCGCTCCGAGTCGTGCCAGAAGCCCGTTTGGCGCCAGGCCAGCGTGCCCAGGGTCGCCAGCAGCAACACTGCGAGCGCGGCCCCCGCCGCACGCGTGGCCACGGTCCGTGCGGACAGGACCGCCACGAGTCCTCCCGCGGTCAGAAGCGTCAGCCCAAGCCCTGACAGGTAGGTGTAGCGGTCGGCGGCCACGTGCCGGCCGGCGAGCACGACGCCGCTGACCGGCCCCAGCAGGATCAGCGAGACGGCCCAGGCGCTGATGCCTGCCGGCCATCGGTGCCGCAGCGCCAGGAGCCCGGAGGTGACCGCCAGCGCGGCCAGCGCCGGCGCCAGGAAGCGCGGGTCCCGCCACGACATCTCGGCGGGCAGCTCGTAGAGGGGCGAGAGCCCGGCCGGCCAAGCCAGCCGCGCGGGATGAATCCAGAGCGCATAGCCGACCAGGGTCAGGCGCGACAGGGGTCCGTACTGCGTGTAGTCCTCCACGGCGGCGGACGCTCGCAGGGCGAGCGCGGTCGCCACGCCCGCCCCGAGCGCGAGCCCGGCATAGGGAGCCTTCTCCCTGACGAGCGCGCGCCAGCCGTCGGAGCCGCGACGCAGCGGGTACCAGTCCAGCAGGAGCAGCAGTGCGGGAACCGTCACGGCGATGCCCTTGGAGGCCAGCGCGGCGGCGAACGCGGCGAGCGAGGCCAGGCGCCAGCCACCGCGCAGGCGACCGGCGTCGGCGATGCCGCGCAGGTAGGCCCACACGGCGAGGAGCACGAAGGTCGCGCAGAGGAGGTCGCGCCGGTCGGAGATCCACGCCACCGTCTCGGCGCGGAGGGGATGGAGCGCGAACAGGAGAGCGGCGCCGAGCGCGCCCGCGTCCACCGCCGTCGCGCGGCCTCCCCCGTCGTCCCCCGGGGGCTCCCGCAACGCGAGGGCAAGAAGCCGTCGCGCGACCACGCAGACCAGCGCGGCGTTGACGGCGTGCAGCCCCAGACTCGTCGCGTGGAAGACGCGCGGATCGAGGCCGCCCACCGTGTAGTCCACGCTGAAGGAGAGCCACGCGAGGGGGCTCCAGTGGCCCATCACGGTGGCGGTCAGCATCCAGCCGAGGGGGCGCGGGCCGAGCCCGCGGTAGCCGGTCTCGGCGACGAGCATGGGCACGTCGTCCCAGCTCACGAAGCCCGCCTCGAGCGCGGGCACGAACGGGAGGAGCGCGAGAGCGCCGGCGAGGAGCGGCAGCAGCCGGCGCAGCGGACTAGGTCCGACCCATGAGGCGGGCAAGCTCGCGAGGATCGGTGGCGTAGTCCATCGCGTCCTCGTAGGAGATGAGCCCGCGATCGTGGAGTGCCTTGAGCGATTGCTCCATCGTCGTCATCCCCGCGGCGGCGCCGGTCTGGATGAGCGTCTGCATCTGGAACGTCTTGCCCTCGCGGATGAGGTTGCGCACCGCCGGCGTGGCGATCAGCTGCTCGACCGCCACCACGAGCCCGTCGCCGTCCTTCCGCACGAGGAGCTGCTGGGTCACGATGGCGTGCAGCACGTTGGCGAGCTGCACGCGCACCTGCTGCTGTTGATGGGGTGGGAAGACGTCCACGATGCGGTCGATGCCCTGCGCGGGCGTCTTGGTGTGCAGGGTCGAGAAGACGAGGTGGCCCGTCTCGGCGGCGATCAATGCGGCCTCGATGGTCGCGAAGTCGCGCATCTCGCCCACGAAGATCACGTCGGGATCTTCGCGGAGCGCCGCCCGGAGGCCGGCCGCGAAGCTGCTCACGTCGGTGCCGAGCTCCCGCTGCACCACCACGCTCTGCCGGTGGCGGAAGAGATACTCGATGGGATCCTCGATGGTCACGATGTGCAGCGTCCGCTCCTGGTTCATCCGGTCGATGAGGGACGCCAGCGTCGTGGACTTGCCGTGGCCGGTGGCGCCGGTGATGAGGACGAGACCGCGCTTGAGCCGGGTCAGCTCCAGCATGCTCGCGCCGAGGCCCAGGCTCTCGAAGGCGGGGATCTCGAACGGGATACGGCGGAGCGCCGCCGCCACCGTGTCGCGCTGGCGGAAGGCATTGACGCGAAAGCGCGCGCGGCCGGGGACGCTGCACGAGAAGTCGTAGTCGAGCTTCTCGCGGAAGAGGCGCTTCTGCGGGTCGGTCATCAGCGAGGTGACGAGATCCTCCACCTCGCTTCCCGAGAGCGCGGCGCTTCCCTTCTGGACGAGCGCGCGCTGCACGCGATAGACCGGCGGGAGGCCGGCCTGCAGGTGCACGTCGGTGGCGTTCAGCGCGATCGCTGTGTCGAGGATGACGTCGATCGGCCGCACCGGCTCACTCCTCCGCCGCGTCGGGCCGTCAGGGACCCGCGCGCGCTCCGCGTCAGTCCGCGCGAACCAGGGCGAAGTTCAGCGTGCTCAGCTCGCGCTGGATGGACGGATGCACGCGCCGGTCCAGCCGGCGTCGCTCCGCGCCCTGCCACGCCGCGCCGGCGCGGCGGCGATCCGCCCGGCGTCGGTCGAGCAGCACCTGGACCCCTTCCTCGTTGACGAACTCGCGCTGCAGGTGCGCGCAGAGCTCGGGCTCCTCCGTCGCCACGATGAAGAGGTAACGCGGCATGCGCGCATACTATCGTAGGCGATTGTCGGGAGTCCACAACCATGGGGATTCTTGGCGTATTTGCGGTGGCGAGATGCGCGATGCGCGCTCGAGCGACTACTCGACCGACTGCCGGCGAATCGTCTCGAAGACATCGAGGGGCAGATCGAGGAAGACCTTTACCACCTTCGGATCGAAATGCGAGCCCGCCGACCGCTCGATCTCGCGCCGCGCCGATTCCAGCGAGATGGCCCGCGAGTAGGGCCGGTCGAAGGTCATGGCGTCGAAGGCGTCGGCGATGGCGAAGATGCGGGCGCCCAGCGGGATCTGCTCGCCCTTGAGACCGAGCGGATAGCCGGTGCCGTCCCAGCGCTCGTGGTGGTGGTACACGATCGGCACCGCTCCGCGCAGGAACGGGATCTGCTCGACGAGCTGCCGGCCGATCTCCGGGTGCGTCCGCATGATCTTCCACTCCGCGGGCGTGAGCGGCCCGGGCTTGAGGAGGATTGCGTCGGGGATCCCGATCTTGCCGATGTCGTGCAGGAGCACGCCGTGCTCGAGATCGAGCAGGTCCACTTCCGGCATCCGGTAGGCGCGCGCGATGGCCAGCGAATACCCGCGCACCCGTCTCGAGTGGGCGTGGGTGCCGAGGTCCCGCGTGTCGATGGCGGAGCCGAGCGCCTCCAGCGTGGTGCGGTAGGTGTTCTCCAGCTCGTGCAGGGTCGCGCCCAGCTCGCGGGTGGCTTCCTCGACGCGGCGCTCGAGCAGGGCCTGGTGCTCGCGCCGCTCGATGAGGAGCCCCCGGTGCTCGAGGGCCCGCTCGGCGGCGATGAGCAGCTCGTCCATGTGGACGGGCTTCATGATGAAGTCGTAGGCGCCGAACTTGAGGCTCTCCACCGCCGTCTGCACGTTGGCGACGCCGGTGAGCACGAGGAACGCGGCGTCGGGGTCGATGGCGCGCGCCTTCTTGAGCAGCTCCACCCCGTCCATCACCGGCATGTGGACGTCGGTCACGGTGAGGGGCGGCCGGTCGGCGTCGAAGAGCTCGAGCGCCTCCCGCCCGTCCGACGCCACCTGGGCGCTGTAGCCGCTGGAGAGGAAGAGCTCGCGGAGGATGTCGCGGATGTGGCGATCGTCGTCGACGATCAGGACGCCGGGGTGACTCTGGGGACCCGGGCTCACGAGGGTGGGAGCCTGGGTCACACGCGCTCCACTTCCGGCTCGGCGCGCGGCACCGTCGTGATGTCCTCGAAGGCGCACACGCGGTTCTTGCCCGCGCGCTTCGCCGCGTAGAGGGCCTCGTCGGCGGCCTGCAGCATGCTGTCGGCGGTCGGGGTCACGTCCTCGGGCAGCGCGGCGATGCCGAAGCTCGCGGTGATCCGCCGCCCGTGGGTGAACGGATACTCGGAGAGGACCTGGCGGATCCGGTCGGCGTACAGCCGCGCGCCCGCCTTGGTCGTCTCCACGAGCAGCACCGCGAACTCGTCGCCGCCCCAGCGAGAGATCACGTTGATGCCGCGCGAGTACTTCATCAGGATGTCGGCCATGATACGCAGGGTATCGTCCCCCGCCCCGTGGCCCAGTTCGTCGTTGATCGCCTTGAAGCCGTCGAGGTCGAGCAGCACCATCGACACCGGATGATTGAAGCGCCGGAAGCGGGAGACCTCTTCCTCGAGGCGAATCGAGAAGAAGCGGCGGTTGTAGAGCCCGGTCACGTCGTCCTTGAACGAGAACTCCTTGAGGCGGGAGTTGGTGAACTCGAGCTCCTTGTAGGCGCCCTCGAGCCGCTGGGCGAACTGATTGATCTCGGCGGCCTGGTCCTCGATGGTGGCGAGCATCCGTGAGAACGAGTTCATCAGCGTGCCGACCTCGTCGTGCCGGAACGCCGCCATGCCCTCCGCCCGCCGCGCCTCCGTCACCATCTCCGCGGTACGGGCCACCGCGGCGGCGAGATCCCAGACCACGAAGCCGCCCGCCGCCATGAGAAGCCCGGTGAAGATCACGAGGGCCTCGAACCAGATCAGATCGTCCGAGGCGGTGACGGGATCGAGGAGGGGAACGACGTGCGCGTAGATCGCGTAGGTGAGGATCAGGAGCGGGATGACTGCGGTGAGCGTCAGGGCTGCGCAGATCTTCTGCTTGACCCGCTGCCCCACGAAGGCCACTTCCCGTTCGCCGTCGTATTCCATGCCCTCTCGCTCGATGTCCCCCCCGATTCGGATCGCCGCGCGCGGCTGTCAGCGTGCCGGCGCCGGCTGTCCGATTCGCAACATCCATGCCATCGGTAGGTGCTATCAAGCGCACGAAATCACGAGCCAAACCGGACCGTCAGCGGGCTGTCACTCCACGAAATTGACAGTTCGCGCTGACACACCGCCAAGAATGTCAACGCGCCCCATGGGCGAACGCGAAAGATCTGCGCCCCGAGGCCCTGTCGAGCCCCGGGGCGGCAAGGAACAATGGGGGTGAGTTAAGGCCGAGCGCTCACGCCCTCAGATGCCTCTGGAAGAAGGCCAGCAAGCGCCGCCAGCCGTCCTCGGCGGCCTCCTTCCGGTAGATCTGGGGCCGGTCGTCGGAGAAGAACGCGTGGGGTGCGTCCGGATACAGGATGAACTCCACCGCCGCGTTGTGCTTCTTGAGCTCGGCCTCGAAGCGCTTCACGTCCTCGACCGGAATGCCGGGATCGGCGGCGCCGTAGAGCCCGAGCACCGGCGCCTTGATGTGATCCACGAGGCTGAACGCGTCCACACCGGGCGCGTCCTTGTACACGCGCTTGACCTGGCCGTACCACGGCGCCGCCGCGGTCACGCCGGGATACTCCGCGGTGAAGTGCAGGGTGAGCGCTCCGCCGCCGCAGAAGCCGGTGACGCCGAGGCGATTCGCGCGCGCCCACGCCTGCTGCCGGGCGTGGGCGGTGGCAGCGCGGATGTCACCCAGGTACTGCGCGCGGGTGACCCCGCCGGCGATCTTGCCCATCTCGGTGAAGTCCTTCCCCTGCATGCCGCCCTCGCGCGCGTAGAGCTCCGGCGAGATCGCGTAGTAACCGGCATGGGCGAGGCGCCGCACCACGTCCTTGTGGTGCTCGTTGTTGCCGGTGAAACCCGCGATCACCGTCACCACCGGATACGGCCCGGCGCCGTCGGGCCGCGCCTCGTAGGCGGGAATGGCGGTGCCCGCCACGGTAAGCGAGAGGTCGCGGGCCACGATGCCCTTGGTGTCGGTGATGATGGCTTGGGCCATCGAGACGCCGGGGGTGAGCACACCGCCCACCGTGGTGAAGGCGCCGTACTTGAGCACTTCTCTGCGACTCGTTGAACCAACGCGCGGGATGGCCGACGCGTTCCCGCGGACTTGACTTGCCCTGGTCCCCCTGGTACCCACAAGGAGCCCCATGACCGACCGACCCACCATGCTCGAGGGCCTGCGCGTCCTCGATTGCTCGCGCGTCATCGCCGGACCGTACGCGGCCATGCTGATGGGCGACCTCGGCGCCGACGTGATCAAGCTCGAGCGGCCCGGCCGCGGCGACGACTTCCGCTCCCTGCGGGGCCAGGGCATGAGCGCGGCATTCGCATCGGTGAACCGCAACAAGCGCGGGATCGCGGTGGACCTCGGCCACCCGGAGGGCCGGCGTGTGGCCTTCGAGCTCGCGCGCCGGGCCGACGTCCTCATCGAGAACTTCCTGCCCGGCGTCGCGGAGCGCCAGGGCCTCGGCTACGCGGCGGTGAGCGCGGCCAACCCGCGCATCGTGTACGCGTCGGTCACCGGCTTCGGTCAGGACGGGCCGCTCTCGCGCCGGCCCGGCTACAACCTCATCGCCCAGGGCATGAGCGGCATCATGGCCCTCACCGGCCAGCCCGGCGATCCGCCCACGCGAGCCGGCGGCTCCATCTCCGATCTCGCCGCGTCGTATCTCACGTTCGGCATGGTGCAGGCCGCCCTCGTGCATCGCGCGCGCACCGACCGCGGGCAGCACCTCGACGTGAATCTCCTCGCCTCCACCATCGCGATGCTGCCCGATCCGGTTGCCCATTACTTCGACTCCGGCAAACGGCCCACGCGCGAAGGCAACCGCAATCCCAATCTCACGCCCGCCGAGGCCTACCGCACCGGCGACGGCTACCTCAACGTGGTGCTGCTGAGCCCCGATCAGTGGGAGCGCTTCTGCGGCGTGCTCGGCGATCCCGTGCTCCGCAGCGACCCTCGCTTCGCCACCAATCAGGAGCGGCTCGCCCATCATGCCGAGATGAAGGCACGGGTGGAGGCGGTGCTCGTGACCGACTCGACGGCGGAATGGGTGGCGCGCTTCGAGAAGGCGCAGATCGCGGCGGGGCCCATCTACGAGTTCGACGAGGTCTTCGAGGATCCGCAGGTCAAGCACCTGGGGCTGGTGGCGCAGGTCGCGCAGCCGG
>Ga0075423_10006415_pt1 | contig 11051 bp, 13 predicted proteins | sample SoiMethybrSBSTD2_FD_80114 | JGI IMG/M metagenome (GOLD analysis project Ga0075423, IMG submission 80114) | Bulk soil microbial communities from a Populus tree surrounding site in Tennessee, USA - Soil MetaG P. TD hybrid SBSTD2 | ecosystem: Environmental > Terrestrial > Soil > Tree plantation...
CCGGACGCCGAGCGCGACCTGAACCGGTGGCTGCCCCTGGTCAAGTGGCTGCTGGCCTTCCCACACTACTTCGTGCTGTTCTTCCTTGAGATCGCGGCGCTGGTGGTGGTGATCGTGGCCTGGTTCGCGATCCTGTTCACCGGCCGCTACCCGCGGGGGATGTTCGACTTCGTGGAGGGCGTCATCCGCTGGCACAACCGCGTCCTCGCCTATGCGCTGGTGCTGGTCACCGACCGCTACCCACCGTTCCGGCTGACCCAGTAAGCCAGTTCCTGGGAGGGCTCATGGTGATCGCCGGGTGGCTGGCCGCGGTCGTCGGCGGTCTGCTCGTCCTGGTGGTGTGGGGCAGTGTGATCGGAACGCTGATCGTGCCCCGCCCGGTGGGCAGCCGGCTGACCCGGTGGGTCGACCGGCTGGTGAACGGTGCATTCAGTCTGGTGACCACGGCAACCGCCGAGTACCGGCGGCGTGACCGGGTGCTGGTCAGCCAGGCGGCGGCCATCTTGCTGGTGCAGCTGGCGGCCTGGCTGGGGGTGGCGTTCGTTGGGTACGGGTTGCTGCTGTGGCCGTTGGTCCCTGGCGGCCTGGGGTCGGCGTTCATCGTCGCCGGGTCCTCGCTGTTCACCCTTGGGTTCAGGGAGCCGGCCGGGGCGCCCTCGGCGGTCGTGTTCGCCGCCGCGGCGACCGGTCTGATCATTGTGACGCTGCAGATCGCCTACCTGCCGACGCTGTATGCGGCCTTCAACCGCAGGGAGACCGAGGTGACGCTGCTGAACGCGCGCGCCGGGGTGCCGTCCTGGGGCCCGGAGCTGCTGGCACGCACCCACTACGCGCTGGGATCGGGCATGTCGACCATAGATACGCTGCCCGAGCTGTATGCCCAGTGGGAACGCTGGGCGGCCGATGTCGCCGAAAGCCACACCACCTACCTGCCGCTGGTCCGGTTCCGCTCGCCCCGGCCGCTGTCCTCCTGGGTGACGGCGCTGCTGGCGGTGCTGGACTCCGCCGCCCTGTTCCTGGCGCTGTCCCCCAAGGCCGCCCCGGTTGTCCCGGCCCGCCTGTGTCTGCGGAGCGGATTCACCTGCTTCACCCAGATCGCCCGGGCGATGGGCGTTGCGGTGCCCGAGGAAGCCGACCCCAATGGCCAGACCAGCCTGAACTACCAGGAGTTCCTCGACGCGGTCGCCCGGATGCGCGAGGTCGACTTCCCGATCGAGCGTGAGCCGGCCGACGCCTGGGCGGATTTCGTCGGCTGGCGGATCAACTACGAGCAGGCCGCCTACGCCGTAGCCGCCGCCGTCGACGCCGTCCCGGCGCTGTGGTCGGGTCCGCGCCGCCACGGCGATCCCGCCATCGCGCCCATCCGCCCCCGACCTGGCCGGCCACCCAAGTGAACCGCACCGACGTGCCGGGCGCCGCAGCAGCCGATGACGGCGGGCCGAGACGGGGGTATCCGGGTCGCCGGTAGCGCGGCTCGACCCGCCCAAACGACCCACCGGTGCGCTCCTGGAACTCACCCAGCCTGGCTGCCGTACCGGTCCGGCTTCTCGGCCTGCTCGACCTCGCGGCTCAGCCACGCCAAGCGTCGCACCACTTGGGCCATGTCTCCTGACCGCAGCGGCCGCAACCGGTAGCCTCCGGCCGTTCGATGAATTGGCCCAGGAGCCCCGGCGCCATGGCGTGCGGCTGGTGTGTGTCGTGTCCGTGGACGCTGCGACGGGCCTGGAGCGTGATGCATCCGTCCCACCGGTTAGCGCGGGACGACTGTAGGGCTACGGTGACCTGATCGTCCCCGGCCGGAACCGGGGCCGGGGACGACGACGTTTCGGTGCTCGCTATGCGAACTCGAGCACTGGACGCACCTCGATCGTTCCGTACCTGGCCCCCGGGACCTTGGCCGCCAGCTCCAACGCCTCGTCCAGGTCCTTGCCGTCGACCAGGTAGTAGCCACCGAGCTGCTCGGGCGTCTGCACGGCAGGGCCGTCGGTGACCTGCGCCTTGCCGTCTCGGACCCGCACGCTCTTGGCCTCGGCGACGCGCAGCAGCGGCTCCCCGCTCTGCAGGCCACGCCGGATGATCTCGCCATGGAACTGCTCGTACGCCTTGGCCTCGGCATCCCCCTCGGAGGTGCCCCAGGCCGGCCGGTCGGCCTCGTTGGTGTAGATCAACAACACATAGCGCATCGCGCTCCCCTTCCCTGGTGACGGCGACTGCCGCCGTCCTCAACCAGTCCGACGATCGGCAAGCGCCGGGATCGACAGCCAGCGATGAACAGGATCGGCTTCTGGCAGGAGCCGACGCCCCGCCATGGCAGCAGGACCGGCGCCCGTGCTGCAGCCACCCGTCGAACACTCGGGAGGTTCCCAGCCAGGGCATGGACCCAGACCTGGTCCTGGTGGCCGTACATCGCCTGGTACAACGGCACCTGGTTGCACAGCGCCCTCGGCTACCTGACCCCCGACGAGTTCGAGACCACCGGCCAGGAGGTCCTCAAGCAGGTAGCCTGACCGACCGCGGTCAGCTCCGACCACTCGAACACCGCGGTGGTCGCCTGGGCCTGGGGCGGCCCGATGAACACCCCGGCCTCGCCGTGGCGCTCCACCAGCCGCTCGAGGCCGTGCTCGATGCCGCGGTACAGGTGGCCGACGGTCTGGTAGCGAGCCCCGGGCTGGTCGAGGCGCGCGCGTTCTTGGGTGAGGACGACAGGCGATTGCGCCGTCGTCCCCGGCGCCGCGACACTCACCGCATGGGTGACGGTCATCCCCGGTCGTCTGGCCGCCCGTCGGGTGCGACCTCCTCGGGCCGCGGCACATGGCGGCGGTACGTCAAATCTGGCCTGCTGCTGCTGGTGGCCGCGGTCTCGCTCTACCTGCTGCTGCCGACGCTGGTCTCGGTCTTCGGGTCGTGGCGGTCGCTGGAGCACCTGGAGTGGGAGTTCGCGGCCCTGGTGTTCCTCTGTGAGGGCGCCAGCTACGTGTGCCTGTGGGAGCTGGACCGGATCGCGCTGGGCACGCGGGCCTGGTTCCCGATCGCCACCGCGCAGCTGAGCGGGAACGCCGTCGGTCGATTCGTGCCCGGGGCGCCCACACCGTTCACCGTCGAGATGCTGCACAGGGCCGGGGTCGACCCCGGCCAGGCGGCAGCGGCGTTCACGACCTCGACCGCACTGCAGCTCGCCACCACGGCGGCCCTGCCGCTGCTGGCGCTGCCGGCGATCATCGGCGGCGCGCCGGTCAACCATGGCCTCGCCAACGCGGCCTATCTCGGCATTGCCGTGCTGTTGCTGCTGGTGGCGGCCGGTGCGCTGGTCTTTGCGACCGACAGGCCACTTGAGCTCGCCGGCCGCGCCATCCAGTGGCTGCTGAATGCCACGGTTCGGCGGCGCCGGCCCGTGGTCGACCTCCCGCGACAGCTGCTGGCCGACCGGGACTTCATCCGCACCGCCCTTGGCGGGCGCTGGAAGCCCGCCGTGGTGGCGGCGGTGGCGAACACGGGCTTCGACTACCTCGCGTTGCTGTGTGCGCTCAGGGCGGTCGGGGCCGCGCCCCGACCGTCGCTGGTCGTGCTTGCCTACACCGCCGCGGGGCTGCTAGCGCTGCTACCGTTCACGCCTGGCGGCCTTGGCTTTGTCGAGGCCGGCCTGGTCGGCACGCTGGCCCTCGCCGGTGTCGGCGGCCCGCAGGCGCTGACGGCGACGCTGCTGTACCGCCTGGCCGCGTACTGGCTGCCGATCCCCGCCGGCGGCGTCGCCTACCTCCTGTTCCGCCGCCGCTACCACTGACGCGATCCGGGTCGAACATGGCGACCCTCGGCCACCAGCTCTCCCGGAGCGATGCGGTCGCTGCGACCCGGACTGTCGGGAAATAGGCGACCGCCGTCCCCTGCAGTTTCCCTTGAACCCGTGTCTCCACCTTGAGGGCATGGTCTGGCCGGGCCCTGACCTGCCGAACTGGGCGGCCGCGGGGTATAGCTGGTGCTGCAGCAGCCACATCACCCCATCTCGACTGCGGTCTTGATGTCGATGCTCAGCCGCGCATCAGCGGTTGCGTGGCTGGACCGCGTGGACGAACGTGGCGCCAGGTGCGAGATTGCCGGGAGAAACGCTGCCCAAGCAGCGGCGGCAGTGCTTGTCCCGCCCGACCACGCGATTGTCGCCTCCTGACCTGATCGTGCTCGACCGTGGGGGTCGTCATGGCAAAGCGGACCGCAGCCGACCAGTTCGTCGAGATCCTCCTCGCCGCCGGGGTGCAGCGGATGTATGGGGTGGTCGGCGACAGCCTCAACCCCGTCGTGGACGCCGTCCGTCACCATGACGGCCTCGACTGGATTCATGTGCGCCACGAGGAGGCCGGCGCGTTCGCCGCTGGCGCGGAAGCCCAGCTGACGGGTCGGCTGGTGGCGTGTGCGGGCAGCTGTGGGCCGGGCAACCTGCACCTGATCAACGGCCTCTATGACGCGCATCGGAGCATGGCCCCAGTGCTGGCGCTGGCCGCCCAGATCCCGAGCACCGAGATCGGCACCGGCTACTTCCAGGAGACCCACCCCACCCTGTCGTTCCAGGAGTGCAGCCACTACTGCGAGCTGGTCACCCGCCCCGAGCAGCTGCCGCGGGTCACCCAGATCGCGGTCCAGCAGGCGATTGGCCGCAGCGGGGTGGGAGTCGTCGCCCTCCCCGGGGACGTGGCCGACGATGAGGCCAGCGACGCCCATCTGGAGCACAGCTATCGGCTGGACCAGCGGCCCAGCGCCCGGCCATCCGATGAGGTGCTCGATGAGCTCGTCGGCCTGGTCAACGGGGCGCGGCGGGTCACGCTGTTCTGCGGCCGTGGCGTCGCCGGGGCGCATGACGAGGTCTTGGCCCTGGCCGAGCGGCTCAAGGCCCCGGTGGGGCACGCGCTGCGGGGCAAGGAATGGATCCAGTACGACAACCCCTATGACGTCGGCATGACCGGACTGCTCGGCTACGGGGCCTGCTACGAGGCGATGCACTCCTGCGACCTGCTGGTGCTGCTAGGCACCGACTTCCCGTACGTGCAGTTCATGCCGACCAAGCCGAAGATCGTGCAGGTCGACATCCGTCGCGAGCGTCTCGGGAGCCGGTCCCGGCTTGACTTGGGCGTCTGGGGCGACGTCAAGGAGACGGTGCGGGCGCTGGTGCCCCGGGTGGCCGAGAAGCCGGACCGGACCTTCCTGGACCAGATGCTGGGTAGCCACCAGGAGCTGCTGGGGCGGATGCGGGCCTACGCCGACGAGGTCCGCGGCCACCGGCCGATCCACCCCGAGCACGTCGCCGCGACCCTGGACGAGCTGGCCGCCGACGACGCCATCTTCACCGTCGACACGGGCATGCCGACCGTGTGGGCGGCCCGGTTCATCAGCGCCACCGCTCGGCGGCGCATACTTGGCTCCTTCGTTCACGGGTCGATGGCCAACGCGTTGCCGCAGGCGATCGGCGCGCAACTGCCCGACCGTGGGCGGCAGGTGATCGCCATGTGCGGCGACGGTGGCTTCGCCATGCTCATGGGCGACTTCCTGACCCTGCTCCAGTACGACCTGCCGGTGAAAGTGGTCATCTTCGACAACGGTTCGCTTGGCATGGTGGCCTTGGAGATGCTGGTGGCCGGCTACCCGCCCTACCAGACCGCCCTCAAGAACCCGGACTTCGCGGCCGTCGCCCGCGCCACCGGCGCGACCGGGATCCGCATCCAGGACCCGGGCGATGTCCGCGACGGGCTGCGCGAAGCCCTTGAGACCGATGGACCGGTACTGGTCGACGTGCTCACCGACCCCAACGCCCTGTCGATGCCGCCGAAGATCACCGGCGAGCAGGTCAAGGGGTTCGCGCTGGCCATGAGCCGGCTGGTGCTGTCCGGCGACGCCGACGAGGTCGTGAATATGGCCCGCAGCAACCTGCGCAACCTGCCACGCCCCTGACGACGGCGCGAACAGCACTCGGCTCCCGGACGATGAACAGCTGCCAAGGACATTGCCTTCGCAGTTTTGCTGGTTATGGCGTTGGGGTCCGACGAGCTGGCGAGCGGGATTGAACGCTCCCGTCTTGGCCTGCTCGTCGGACCCCGGATAGATCCGTCAGCCCTGCGCGCTGGCCGGTGCGACGGTTGACCGCCAACGGAGCCGGCGACCCCGTACGGAGGATGCAAGGACCGCGACGGTCGCGGCCAAGAAGACGACCTGCATCAGGGTGCGGGGAACCAGCGCGTCCTCGGGGCTGGTGGCGATGCCGTTGAGCGCCGCGTAGACATTGGCCGGGAACAGCCCGACCAGCAGGGCGGTGAGCGCGCCGGCCGCCCAGGGGGCGGTCCGTGGCAGCTCGGCAACCATCCTGGTGGAGCCGCTGCTGCTGGCCCTGCGGCGCCTGGCCCAGGTCGACGCCTCTGCCCGCCGCTTCGGGGCGGACTGACGGGTCACCGCCGATGCTCTAGTGCGCCTACCCCGCTCGATCACCTGCCTGCTCGACCGCTTCCCGTTCGCGCTGCTCCGGGTGACCGCTACGGCCAAGGCGGCCTGGCCGCGGTCGCCTGCTTGCCCGCCCGTGGCCGGCGGTGTTCGGCACCCGCTCTCTGTCCCCACCATCGCGGAAATCCTGGAGGTACAGGCAGCCTGGGCCGCCGCTGGGGCCTGCAGTGCGCAAGTCCAGTCGTTACCGACCACGCAGGTAAGAATGTCCGTAATAGTTGGTGTGTCGGACATGAGGAGACCGGAACAAAGAAGGCGTCCAGCCGTTCAAAATTGAGCTTCGCCTTCGCGCCCGGACGTCGCTGGTAGGGCAGAGCGGAACGGGCGGTGGATCGCTTCGTCCGGGTCGCTGCGGGTCCGCTGAACCGCTGTACCATCCGCTCCCGCGCCAACGCCGGCACGGGGTGGCCGCGCAGCCGACCAGTTCGTCGCCGCATGCCCGACCGGTCAGCGGCGGGTGCGGCCTGCTCGCTGCTGGAACCAGGCGACCGTGGTGGCAACGGCCCGGGGGTGCGGTGTGGGCCCCAAGGGGCCCAAGGCGCGCTGGAACCTCGAGGCGTGAAGCACGAAGGGGCGTTCCCACTGGTACAGCAGCTCGATCGTCTCCCGAGCCCGAGGATCAAAGACGCCAGCCAGCCGCAGCGCCGGGCGGGAGGTCGCGGTGACCTTGACGGGTCGGCCGAGCGCGGCGGCGATGAGCTCGACGAACCCTCGGCCGGTCAGCGGTTCGGCGGCAGGCAGGTGCCAGACCTCGCCAAGGGCTTCCGGTCGCGCTCCCAGGATGATCAGCGCCCTGGCCACGTCGGGGAGGTAGTTCAGGCTGTGCGGCACGTCCAGGCGGCCCAGCCAGCGGGCTCGTCTGCCGTTGACGGCCGCGCCGAACAAGATGTCGCCGACGACCCTGTTGGCCCCGCCCGGTCCGTAGTAGTCCGAGGAGCGTCCGATGGCCACCTGGAGGGTTCCCGAATGGTGGGCGGCGAGCAGCCGCTCGGCCATGAGCGCGCGGATGCGGCCCTTGTTGGTGGTCGCCTGCGCGGGCAGGTCCTCGGTGATGGGCCCGTCTACTGGCCCGTAGGCATACGGGTTGTCGGCGTAGACCAGCCGGGCCCCGGCGGCGGCGGCCGCGTCGGCGATGCTCTGGGTCAGGGTGGGAACTGTGCCGCCCACCGCTGGCAGGGCGGCTGCACGCAGTGGTAGACGACCGTGGCGCCCTGGCAGGCCGTGCGGGTCTGGGCCGGGTCGGCGGCGTCGGCGGCCAGCTGCTCCACGCCCTCGGGCAGGTCGGCGGCCGGCTTGCGGCTGACCGCCCGGACCCGACGGCCCCCGCCGGCCAGCTCGCTGACAAGGGCGCCGCCCGCGCCGCCGGTGGCGCCGAGGACCACGTGCAGCTGGTCAGCAGCGTCCATGGAGGCTCCTCCAGTCGACCCACCGGAAACGAAGTCAAGGCACCTGCCAGAACCGCATCCTTTCCGTGGCCTGCCCGCCAGGTGTTGGTGGTGTGACAAGGAGACCGGCCCGCAACGCCCGCAACGCCACCCGCGTCCTATCACTGCTCGGCATCACTGGAGCGGCTGCGGGCGGCGGGCGACTCCAGGGCGTCGCCGCCCTGGAGGCCATCGGTGGCGACCCGACCCGCTGGGACCTGGCCGCGTGGAACACCAATATGGCGTGGGCGTTCCGCACCAACCTGCCCACGCCCAACCTGGACCGCCGGTTGCTGTTCCCCTTGGCCTTGACCTCCCCGATCTACACCCTGCGGGACCTCTGGACCCTGTTCCAGGAGCTCAAGGCCTACGACGCCAGGCGGCTGGGCAGCCGCCTGGCGGTCCCGTTCTTCCTTCCAGAGCGAGCGCGACGTGATCACCCTGACCTCCCTGGCCACCGAGTACTTCCAGGAGGGTCCAGGCGCCGACTGAGCAGCTGGCGCTGATCCCCGACGCCGCCACTTCGCCGCCTTCACCCAACCGGAGCGGTTCCTGGCCGAGCTGCTGGCCAGGGTGCGCCCCCTGGCCGCCCCGGCCGCTCAACCGTTACGGACAGAAACCTCAGGCAAGCCGCTCAGCTGGGCAGCTCGCAGCCTTCTGAGCGGTAGGTGCCTGGGGCGGCCGGCGAGACGTTCGCGCATGCCGCTGATCGGACGTTCGCAGCAGTAGACCACCAGTGGCGAGGTAGCAACGCCACGCGTCACCGCGATCCCCGGGGGTGCGGTGGGTGGCTCAGGTGATGGCGTGGAGGACTGGGGTAGAGCAGCGCGGTGCGGTGGACCAGTTCCGCGACGTGCTCGCGGAGCCCGTCGGGTTGGAGGACCTCGACGTGCGGCCCGAGGGACAGTATCTCAACCGCCGCGCCTTCGAGGGAGTGGAGGCGGAACGTCGCCCGGAGCCATCCCTGCCCGTCCGGCGGCACGTCCCGTTCCACGCGAAGGGGCTGGAGGCGTTCGAGCAGCGCAGCCCTCCGCCGGCCTTCGGGTGAGATGCGGACCGTTGCGCGTCGTGGTCGCCCGGGCCGCCGCTCACCCGGGCGCCACTGGGTGACGCCGGCCAGCTCTGGGGTGCGGCGCTCGAGCAGCTCGAAGCCGCCGCCCGCTCCACGGGTGGCGTAGACGGGCACACCCGCGCCGGAGAGCGCCTCGATGTCCCGCAGCACGGTCCGTTCGCTGACCTCGAGTCGTCGCGCGAGCTCGGCGGCGGTCACCCGCCCATGCCGTTGAAGGATGAGCACCAAGGTGATCAGCCGACCTGCTCGCACCAGACCAGTATCTCGAGGCCGCCGCATTCATGACAACAGATGTCACCTTTGGCCGGGTAAGCTCCGGCGAGCAGGTGGACCATGACCTCGAAGGGAAGGAGACGCCGTGGCAGGCAACGACGTGGAGGGCTCCGGAACACTGCAGGACCCGTGGGTCCTGAAGACCCCTCCGGGCACCTCGGAGTTCGAGGCCTACCGGGATCCCGATGCCGCGCCGCCCGCACTCGTCGTGCAGGTCGGCGCCACAGAGCTCCGCTACCACCTGCGCTGCATCGAGGACCTCCACGCCATGCTGGCCAAGCACGGCGACTGGATGCCATTGGGCAACGCCGACGAGCAGAAGCCGGCGAAGCCGGACACCGTCGAGGCCTGGGGCCGGTCCGCCGACAACCCGGTTGGCGGCTGGTACGGCCTCAGGAAGGGCCTACGTGGTCGGTTCGGCAACTACCTGCCGCCGGTGCTCGAAGCACTCGGGATGGCCGAGGTCGAGCACAACCCACGCAACAACCGGATGCGAGCACGGTGATGGCCAAGCGTTACCACGCTAGGTGCCCGCCATATCGGTGGGTGGGGGAGTGCAACGGGCATGAACGGTCGCCACAGGTTACGAGAAACCGCAGTCGAACAGCCCGGCGAGGCTTAACCAGGCACACTCTGGGAGGCGGGCCGGAGTTCGAGTCTCCCCGCCTCCACCGGCAAGGGCTTGTTGCGGCCAGGCCCTTGCGTTGTCCTGAGGGTGGCCAGCGAGGTCCTGGTACACGCTGGGACTGGAGATGTTTCAGCGAGTGGCCACCCGAACCGGCGGCACCTCGCCAGTGGGCAGCGCGCGTGGTGTGATCTCCCCCTTGATGTCGCAGGGTTGGAGGTGGACCGGTGGCCAGGATCGTGGTTGGGGTGGACGCGTCGCCTGGGGCGCTGCGGGCGCTGGCCTGGGCGGCCGACGAGGCTCGGATGCGGCTGGCGCCTCTGCAGGTGGTGCACGCTTACCAGGCCCAGGTGCTGGCCGCGCCGCTGTACTTCCCCTCCCAGGAGGCCTTGCCGGGCAGGGCCGTGGCCGCGGGCGCGAGCCCGCCCGAGGAGGAGAAGGCCGAGACCCTCGGGCAGCGGGCCGAGTTCCAGGACGCGGTCCGTCGGCAGGCCGAGGACCTTCTGGAGGGGCTGCTCGACGAGGTGGGCGAGACCCTCGAGGGGATCGACGTGCAGCGTACCGTGGTGGAGGACCGGAGCCCGGCCGAGGCGCTGGTCGAGTTGTCGACCGACGCCGACCTGCTGGTCGTCGGCTCGCGGGGTCGGGGCGGGTTCACCAGCCTGCTGCTGGGGTCGGTCAGCCACGCGGCCGTGCTCCACGCCCTGTGCCCAGTGGTGGTGATCCCTCCCGGCGCCGAGGACCGCAAGCCCGCGGCCCCGACCCGGATGGCGCGATCGGAGGCGCGGCCATGACCGGCGGGCCTCTGGCTCCTGATATAGAAGCGGGGGCTTCTCGGGCCACCCCCGGAGGTGCAGAGGGGAAGTGCCAGTTCTCCTCACACCTCACGGAGGTGGTGGGCTCATGGTCCATGTCCCTGGCGTCCAAGCTCAGCGTTCGCCCAGGCGACCCGTGGCGTCGACCCGGCCGAGCTGGTTGCGGTCGATGTCGGCAAGCACGCGGCGATGGCGCTGGTGTGCGACTTCGGTGGCGAGTTGTTGGCCGCCCGTTGGCGTTGCCGATGACGCTGGCTGGGGTGCGGCTGCTGGTCGACCGGGTCCAGGCAGCCACCCGTGGACCGATGGGCTGGCTGGTCCGGGTCGGGGTGGAGGCGGCCGGGCAGGACCATCAGCCGTTGACG
>Ga0075423_10006418_pt1 | contig 11049 bp, 6 predicted proteins | sample SoiMethybrSBSTD2_FD_80114 | JGI IMG/M metagenome (GOLD analysis project Ga0075423, IMG submission 80114) | Bulk soil microbial communities from a Populus tree surrounding site in Tennessee, USA - Soil MetaG P. TD hybrid SBSTD2 | ecosystem: Environmental > Terrestrial > Soil > Tree plantation...
GACGTGTGGCGTTGTCGTTCTATAGAGGTGTCATCTGCCCCAGGGGGGCGACGTTCTTAAACGGTCAAGACCTCACTTCGTGCAGGACAATAAGGGTGTCGTGATTGGAACGGTCCGTGCTGTTGAGGCGACGTTCCTTTCGGCGGGGGGAGGTCGGGATTCATGGGAAGACTCAACGTCTGGGGCGTCGGGGTGTTCGCGGCCATGGTCGGCACCCTGATGCTGGCCACCACCGTCCAGGCTCAATACTTCGGTCGAAACAAAGTCCAGTATCGCGACTTCAAATTCGAGGTGCTCAAGACCGATCACTTCGACATCTACTTCTATGCGGAAGAGCGTGACGCCGCTACTGAAGTGGCCCGGCTGGCGGAACGCTGGTACGCGCGACTCTCGATACTGCTCGACCACAATCTGAGCAACCGACAGCCCGTAGTCCTGTACGGATCGCACGCCGACTTCGAACAAACCAACGTCGTGGGAGGAGAGATCGGCGAGGGCACGGGCGGCGTCACCGAAGGCCTCAAGCGTCGTGTCGTCCTGCCGCTGACTGGTGCGCTCAAGGAAACCGATCACGTCCTCGGTCACGAGCTCGTACACGCCTTCCAATACGACATGGCCCGCATCGGCTCCGATCAGGGGCAGACACGAGGGCCGTCGATCGAACGCCTTCCACTATGGTTCGTCGAAGGCATGGCCGAATATCTGTCGCTCGGCCCCGTCGATGCGAACACGGCGATGTGGATGCGCGACGCCGTGCGGCACGAGACGCTGCCGGAGATTCGCAAGCTTGGCGACCCGAAGTATTTTCCGTATCGCTGGGGCCAAGCGCTGTGGGCGTACATTGGCGGTCGCTTCGGCGATCGCGTCGTCGGGCAAGTGTTCAGCGATGCGCTGGCTGTAGGCCCTGATGACGCCTTCGAGAACATTCTCGGACAGAAGACGAAGGATCTGTCCACCGCATGGCAGGCAGCGCTGAAAGAGCAGTACGGGAAGATCATCGAGTCGACCAAGCGACCCGCAGCATTCGGGCGGCCGCTGTCGACGGAGATTCAGCTCGAGAAGAAGAACCCGCCGCTGTATGCGTCGCCGGTGCTCAGTCCAGACGGACAGCAGATCGTCGTGTTCTCCGAACGCGGAATGCTCTCCGTCGACATGTATCTCGCCGATGCCAACACCGGCGCGGTCATCCGCAAGCTGGTAAGCACGGCGATCGATCCCCACTACAGCAGCTTGCAGTTCATCAACTCCGCCGGATCATGGAATCCCAACGGGCGCGAGTTCGTTGTCGGCGCGGTGCGCAACGGACATCCCGTCCTCGCCACCCTTGATACGAAGTCGGGGAAGAGGATTCGGGAGAAGGTGTTTCCCGAACTGGGCGAGATTCTGAATCCGGCGTGGTCGCCGAACGGACAGACGATCGTGTTCTCGGCGATGGTGGGCGGGTACTCGGATCTGTATCTCTATGACTTGAAGGCCGACTCGGTGAAGCGGCTCACCAACGATCGCTTCGCCGATCTCGAGCCGGCATGGTCGCCTGATGGCAGCCGCATCGCCTTTGTCACCGACCGCTACACGACAAAGCTGCCGACGTTGGCGGCAGGTGCGTACGGGCTCGCGCTGCTCGATCCCGCGAGCGGCAGCATCGAGCGGATCCAGACGTTCGACGAAGCCAAGAGCATCAACCCGCAATGGTCAGGCGACGGTCGAACGCTGTACTTCATCGCCGATCCGTTCGGCATCTCGAACGTGTTTGCGCTCGATCTCGACGGCCGATCGGTGCGTCAGATCACCAACCTCGACACGGGTGTCAGCGGCATCACCGACATCAGTCCTGCGCTCACGGTGGCGAGCGGGATGCGGCGAGTCGCGTTCAGCGTTCACGACGAAACGCATCCGACGGTCTATGTCGCCGACAATGCCACGGTGCTCGCGGGCGGCCGACCGGCGCAGACGTGGAGTGACGTGACGGCGTCGCTGCTTCCGCCGGAGCGCCGGGCATCGAAGGAGCTCGTCGCCTCCCTTGCAGATCCGGTGAAGGGGCTGCCGGAAAAGACTGGCGAGGCCGAGGAGTACAAACCCAAGCTCGGGCTCGACATGGTGGGGCAGCCGTACGTCGGCGCCGGGTACAGCCGATTCGGGCCGACTTTCGGTGGAGGCATCTCGTTCCTCTGGAGCGATGTCCTCGGGAATCACAACCTCGCCGCTGTGGTCGATGCCAACACGTATGGCGGCCGCTTCTCGGACATCCTCAAGGACACCGGCGGGATCGTCGCGTATCAGAACCTCACGCATAAGTGGGACTGGGGCGTGTCGGTGGAGCAGTCGCCGTATCTCGCCGGCGGCGTGGCGAGCGGCTTCTCGCAACAGGGCGGTCAGACCGTCATCGTCGAGCAGGACATCATCCAGCGGCAAACGTTCCGCGCCGTCAGCGGTGCGGTGTCGCGTCCGCTGTCGCAGTCACGGCGCGTCGAATTCAGCACCAGCTATCAGAACGTGCTGTTCGAAGAGGAAGTTCGCACGCTGACCGCATCGGCGCAGACGGGGCAGCTGCTCAGCGACAACACCGAAACCACGCGGCTGGCCGATCCGCTGCGGCTCGTGAGCGGGGGTGCGGCGTTCGTCATCGACAGCGCAGTGTTCGGCGCCACCAGCCCGGTTGCAGGTCAACGGTCGCGCATCGAGATGACGCCGACGTTCGGGACGATCCAGTACACGAGCGCGCTCGCCGACTATCGTCGCTATTTCATGCCGGCCAACTTCTACACCATCGCCACGCGCGTACTGCACTACGGTCGATATGGGTCGGGAGGCGAGGACTTCCGTCTCGTGCCGATGTTCATCGGCTATCCGCAGCTCGTGCGCGGGTACGGCATCGGGTCGTTTTCGGCGAACGAGTGCACGCCGACGGCCAACGGATCGTGCCCCGAGTTCGATCGGCTCGTGGGATCGCGGATGCTCGTCGGCAACATCGAGTTCCGATTCCCGCTGCTGCGTCCGTTCGGTGCCACTGGTCGGATGTATGGACCGGTCCCAACCGAAGTGGCGTTCTTCGCCGACGGAGGAACGGCGTGGAACCGCGGCGAGAAGCCAGAGTTCCTCGGCGGCAATCGTCAGGCCGTGACGAGCGCGGGCGTGAGCCTGCGAGTGAACGCGTTCAACTTCGCGGTGCTCCAGATCGACTACGCGCATCCATTCGAACGCGCGGGCAAGGGCTGGGTCTGGGGATTCAGTCTGTCGCCGGGCTTCTGATCCGAGCGCGAGCGTCCCTCAGGGGATAAGGACGGCTGCGCCCGACAGGCGTCCTCCGCGCAGATCATCGAGCGCGTCGTTCGCGTTCGAGAGCGCGTAGCGCTGCGTGTGCGTGCGCAGCGGAAGACCGCCGGCGAGATCGAGGAATTCGCGCGCGTCGGCACGCGTCAGATTTGCCACCGATCGGACCACACGCTCCCCCCACAGCAGTCGATACGGGAACGAGGGAATGTCGCTCATGTGAATGCCAGCGCACACGACCACCGCGCCAGGAACGGTTCGCGACAAGGCCTCGGGCACGAGCCGGCCGACCGGCGCGAAGATGATTGCGCAATCGAGTGGATCGGGTGGCGGTTCGTTCGACGCGCCCGCCCACGATACGCCGACGTCGCGGGCAAAGCGCATGGCTCGTTCATCGCCGGGGCTCGCAAAGGCAAAGACCTGCCGCCCCTGATGGATCGCGACCTGCGCGATGATGTGCGCCGCCGCGCCGAATCCATAGATGCCGAGACGACGGCCCGATCCCGCCATCCGATACGCGCGATATCCGATCAATCCTGCGCACAACAACGGCGCCGCATGTTCGTCGTCATAGGAGGAGGGAAGAGGAAAACAAAAGCGCGCGTCAGCGACGGTGTATTCCGCGTAGCCGCCGTCCAACTGGTAGCCGGTGTACCGTGCGCGCGAGCACAGGTTCTCACGATTCGATCGACAGAACTCGCACACGCCGCAAGAGTACCCGAGCCATGGAATCCCGATGCGATCGCCTGGCACGAACGCATGCACGTCGCGGCCCGCCTCATGGACGAGGCCGACGATCTCGTGGCCCGGAACGATCGGCAGCGGGGTATTCGGAAGCTCGCCATCGACGACGTGCAGATCGGTTCGGCAGACGCCGCACGCAAGCACTCGCACCAATACCTGTGTCGATTCAGGTCGCGGCATCGGCACTTCGACTGGCTCTACTCGTCCGGACGCCGATCTCGTCAGCTGCATCGCTTTCATGACGGTAGGATGAATACTAAGTCGGTATGTTCCGAAGCTCGCACTCGTCAGTCGAGTTTTCCGATCGCCACGCAGCCGGACGTGCGTTGGCGGAGCGCCTGAGCGCGTTTGCAGGCCGAGGCGATGTTGTCGTCCTCGCGTTGCCTCGCGGCGGTGTTCCGGTGGGGTACGAAGTCGCGCAAGCGTTGAGTGCACCGCTAGACGTCTTTGTCGTCCGCAAGCTCGGCGTGCCCGGCCATGAAGAGCTGGCGATGGGGGCGATCGCGAGCGGCGACGTCCGCGTACTCAATCAGGAAGTGCTCGGTTGGTATCGGCTGTCGGCCGCCGACGTCGAGGCCGTGGCTCGGCGTGAGAGAGCCGAGCTCGAGCGCCGCGAACAGCTGTATCGCGGCAGCCGCCCGCTGACGTCGATCGAGGGTCGCATCGTGATCTTGATCGACGACGGACTTGCGACTGGATCGACGATGCGTGCGGCCGTAGAGGCCGTGCGCAAGTTGAAGCCCTCGCGGATCGTCGTCGCTGTGCCGGTGGGCGCACGCGACACGTGCGAGGATCTCCGTCAGATCGCCGATGAGGCGGTTTGCGTAATATCGCCGGCATCGTTCTCTGCGGTCGGGCAGTGGTATCAGGACTTCTCGCAGACCACAGACGAGGAAGTGAAGCGTCTGCTCGCGAGCGTCGGCGGCAGTTCCGAGTAGGCCCCTTTTGTGATCCTTCGGCTTGCCTTCGACCGCGGGCATGGCCCGATGCGTTACTCGCAGCGCAGCGCGATCGTGGGGTCGACGCGGACGGCTCGTCGCATCGGGAAGAATGCGGCGGCCAGAGCGATGAGCGTGAACAGGGCACCGACGGTGCCGAACGTGACCGGGTCCGTCGGCGACACGCCCCAGAGCTGCGATCGCAGCAACTGGGTCGCCAGCAGGGCACCGGCGCCGCCGATGATCAAACCCACGATGACGATGACCATCGTCCGCCGGCTGACGAGGACAACGACTTCGTGTGCGGCGGCACCGAGCGCGACTCGAATGCCGATCTCGCGCGTGCGCTGCGCCACGGAATACGCCATCACCCCGTAGACGCCGATCGCGGCAAGCAATGTGGCCGTGAGCGCGAAGGCGCCCAAGGCAAACGCATAGTAGCCACGCTGCGGCACCACGCTCGCGATACGCTGATCCATCGTGAGGACGTTCGCGAGCGGCCGCTCCGGGTCGACCTCGCTGACGATGCGGCGTGCGTGCGGCAAAAGTGAGATCGGATCGCCCGTTGCGCGCACCATGAACATCATCTGGCCGAACATGCCGACCCCGGTGCTCGGATATTTCGATGGCTGCTGGAGATACGGCGTATACACCACCGGCCTCACTTCGCCCTCGATTGTCAGCGGGATGTCCCGGACGATGCCCACGATCTTGCGCGGCCGCTCCTCCGGAGCGCTCACGATTGTGAGCGACTGTCCGAGGGGATCCTGACCGGGCCAGAACCGGTGTGCCGCGGTTTCGTTGATGATCGCCACCCATTCGGATGGTGTCGTGTCGTGCTCGTCGAAATCGCGTCCGCGGATGTGTGGCGCCTTGATCGACGAGAAGAACTTCGGTGTGACGAGAAAGTAGCTCACGATCAGATTGCGGCGATCTTCGAGATGCGACGGCATGCTGCCGACGCCGATAGCGGAGCTTGCCGGAGGCCCGCTGACGTTGGCGGCCTCCTGCGCTCTTGGTGTCGCGCTGATCGCCACTGATGGCACGACCAGACTGTTCAGCAGCGGAACCGAGACGCCTGCGACCGATTCGACACCGTTGGTGGCGCGCAGCCGCTGGTGAATCCGCTCGAACGCGAGCGACGGCGACGAGTCGACCTCGAAATAGGGAAGGCCCGCATACGAGCCCTGCAGACGTGCGTAGTCCTCGTACGGGATGTGCACCTCGAACGTCAGCAGGCGAGCGGTATCGAACTGCAAATCGCGAGAGATCACGGCGACGAAGCTTTTCGCCAGCAGTCCTGCTCCCACGAGCAGCACCACTGTCACCGCAATCTGTGCGGCCACGAGCGTGCTGCGGAACCCCGGCCGCTTCGTGCCGCCGCTGTTGCCCGGTTCTTTCAGCGAGTTGGTGAGCGATCCGCGCACCTGGGCGAGCGCCGGCGCAAGTCCGTACAGAAGACCCGTGCCGATCGCGATGAGGGCAGTGGCGGCCAACGTCCGAAGATTCACGTTTACGCCGGCGATCGCGACACCGCCGGGTGGCGGGTTCATCGTCAGGAGCGCACGGATGCCGCCCCAGGCGACTGCAACTCCGATGACGCCACCACCGATCGACAACAGAACGCTTTCAGTGAGCAGTTGACGGACAATGCGCCCGCGTCCAGCACCGAGCGCGCTGCGCAGCGCGAGCTCGGGGCCGCGAACGTGCCCGCGGGCGAGGAGCAATCCGGCGACGTTCGCGCACGCCACGAGCAGCACGAGAGCGACAGCTGTCTCGAGAGTGAAAAGCCGCTGCCGTGTCCAGTCGAACATCGCGTCTCGAATCGGCTTGATGCGAACTCCCCACCCCGAATGCCGATCGGGATCGAGACGTGCCAGACGTGCTGCAACCAGATCGATATCCGCCTGCGCCTGCTCGATATTGACGCCTGCTTTCAGTCGCGCCGTCACGACGTAGAAGCGCTGCGGGTTTCTGACCTGCGAACGATTCATGTGCAGCGGAATCCAGTACATCACCCCCTCGTTCGGGTATCGAAAGCTGTCGGGCATGACGCCGACGACCGTGCGGGTGACGCGATCGAGCCGCAGCTGCTGCCCGATGATGTCGAGGCGTCCCCCGAACCGCCCCTGCCACAGCCGATGGCTGATGACGATCACCCTGGATGGCGGTCCTCCTGCCACCTCCTCGTCGTCCATGGTGAAGACCCGGCCGAGAAACGGACGCACACCGAGCGCGGCAAACGCGTCGGCGGTGATCGATTGACCAGGCAGGCGCTCGGACGGCGCGCGGCTGACGTCGGCGCCGAAGTCGGCGTTGTGGCCCATGGCCGCGCCCATCACGTCGAAGGATCGGCTCTCGTCGCGCCAGGTGAAATAGTCGGAGACGAGCGCGTGTGTCTCCTGTTGCGGGTTGTCGATTGGGAACGTGCGCAGCACGACGACGCGATCCTCGTCCGGCACTGGAAGGGGACTTCGGAGCACCGCATCTATCACGCTCAGGATTGCGGTATTGGCGCCGATGCCGAGCGCGAGCGACACCAACGCGACCGCCGTGAAAACGGGGGTCCGACGCAGCATGCGCGAGGCAAAGACGACGTCCTGCCGGAGGTCGTGTAGCCATGTGACCGCGCGGGTATCGCGACACTGTTCTTCGATGAGCGGCATGTTGCCGATGGCGCGTCGCGCCGCCAGGCGTGCATCGCGCTCGGTCATTCCGCTGTCGACGAACTCGGCGACGAGCTGGTCGTAGTGGAACGCGAGCTCGTTGGCGAGCTCCGAATCCACCGCGCTCGTGTGGAACAACGAGCGGCAACGTTGTTGTGCCACGCGCAGCCATCGCATCACAAACATGACGTTTTCACCGGCGGACGAGAACGGCGCGTCAGGCCCGTTCCAACAGCAGGCCGACTGCCGACGACAGACGCTTCCATGTTTCCAGTTCGCGCTCGAGCTGTCGTTTGCCTTCCCGCGTCAACGTGTAGAACTTGGCGCTGCGTCCCTGATCGGTGCCCTTCCATTCGGCCTCGATCCACCCTTGCTGCTCGAGGCGATGCAGGGCGGGATAGAGCGAGCCCTGTTGCACGGCGAGCACGTCGTTCGACAGCAGGCCGATTCGCTTCGAAATCGCCCACCCGTGCAGCGATCCCCGAGCCAGCGTCTTGAGGATCAGCAGATCGAGCGTGCCTTGCAGCAGGTCGGATGGCTTGGGCATACAGTTGACAAGGATACCTCGATTATCGACAATACAATACCTAGATCATCGACACCACTATGGCCATCTCGATACGACTGCACCGACTGTTGTGGTTCGGCATCATGCTTTGCCCGGTCGTTCTCGCGGCCGCCGACCGCGCGCGCGATCTGCAGCTAGGCGACGTGCGCGGGGGAGTCGTCAAACCATTCGCCTCAGGTGCACAGGCAAGCGTCGCGTTCTTCGTGGCCACCGATTGCCCGGTGTCGAACGCGTACGCGCCAGAGATTCAACGAGTGTGTCGTGACTACAGCGCGCGCGGCGTTGCGTGCTCGCTGATCTATGAGGACATCGACACTACGCCGCACAGCTCGACGTTGCTTCAGCAGGTGCGAGGGCATCTCGACGAGTTCAAGTACACGTCCATGCCCGCCGCACTCGACGAAGATCGGGCAGCTGCGGGCGCCGTCAAGGCGTCGATTACACCGACGGCGGTCGTCGTCGATCGGGGAGGAAACATCCGGTATCGCGGGCGCATCGACAACCTGTATGCGGCGCTCGGCAAGACGCGGCAACAGATCACCAGTCACGACGTGCGCGATGCGCTCGACGCTGTGCTGGCGGGACGTCCCGTTCCGCATCCCAACACCGAACCCATCGGGTGTTTCATCACCGACCCCGCGCTTCTGAGGACCCACGCTCATGAGTAGATGCAGGATCTTCTGTCTTCTCGCACTCGCGCTTCTCCTGGTGATTCTCTTCCGGCCTGCGTTGGCGTGGCCTCAGGACGCGCGCGGTCGCAGCGCCACGACCGCTGTCGCGTCAGGTGGCCGCGTGACGTTTGCGGAGACGATCGCGCCGATCGTGTATGCGAACTGCGTCACCTGTCATCGCCCGGGTGAGGCCGCGCCGTTCTCGCTGATGTCGTACGAAGACGTCGCCAAGCGCGGCGCGCTGATCGCGAAAGTCACTGCCGCGCGTTACATGCCGCCGTGGCACGCCGCGCACGGCTACGGCGAATTCGCCGACGAGCGGCGTCTGACCGACGCGCAGATCGCCGCGATTGGCGAGTGGGTCAGACAAGGCATGCCCAGGGGCGATGACGCCAAGATGCCTCGACTGCCAGAGTTCGCTGATGGCTGGCATCTCGGGAAGCCGGACCTCATTCTGGAAATGCCGGTGAGCTACGGCGTGCCTGCCGCTGGCCCCGATCAGTTTCGCAACTTCGTGATCCCGACCAAGCTCGCCGAAGACAAGTGGGTGCGGGCCGTCGAGTTCAGGCCCAGCGCGCGGAAGGTCGTGCATCACGCGATATTCAGTTGGATCAAGGGTGGGTCGGCGGCGGCACGAGACGGCGCAGACGGGAAGCCTGGATTTGCCGGAATCGGCCTGCCAAGTCTCGGTGATGCGAACTCAGGGCCGCTCGGCGGATGGGCGACCGGCGGCACGCCCGCGTTCCTGCCCGAGGGGTTGGCGGGGCGGTTGCCAGCGGGCTCCGACTTCGTGTTGCAGATTCACTTTCATCTGTCCGGCAAGCCGGAGACCGAACGGTCCTTGGTCGGCTTCTACTTCGCCGACAAGGCGCCGGAACGAACACTCATCAACGTCGACGCGCCGGCGTTGTTCTCCTTCGGCAAGGGATTGGACATCGCACCAGGCGTCAAGGATTTCTCGGTCGACGATTCCGTGGTGTTGCCCGTAGATGTGCGCGCCTACGGTGTCACCGCCCACGCGCACTATCTCGGCAAGGCCATGAAGGCCGATGCCACGCTGCCCGATGGCACCACACGGCCCTTGCTGTGGATCGCCGATTGGGACTTCAACTGGCAGGATTCGTACAGGTATAAGCAGCCGTTCGATCTTCCGAAGGGGACTCGAATCGACGTGAAGGTGGTCTACGACAATTCCACCGACAACCCTCGGAATCCGAGGAACCCGCCTCGGAGAGTCAAATTCGGACTACAGTCGCGGGACGAAATGGGCGCGGTCAGCCTCATGGCCACTGCCAAAACCAAAGACGACGAGCAGGCGCTGATCACATTCCTGGGTGAACGTGCTCGGACTGCGGGGCAAGCTGGCTTCAAGAATGGAGACCTCGCACGCGTGCAGCAGGACTTGCGTGTTGCCGAGGCGCCGTCGCAGCGCATCACGCTCGTCGATCGCCAAGGGGCCAGCCTCGCAACGATGGGTGACCCCGGTCTGTTCGCGCAGCCGGCGTTTTCGCCAGACGGCACTCGTGTCGCGGCCATCCTCACCAATCGCGATTCGGGCTACAGGAATGTGTGGGTGTACGACGCCGATGGCAAAGGCAAGGCGCTCACCGCTGGTGAGGAACCGGATTCGACGCCGGTGTGGTCGCCCGACGGCCGGCAGATCGCATACGTGCGCGCCGACGCGGATACGAACGGAATCTATATCAGCGCCGCCGACGGTTCCGGGCGCGCGGAGCTCGCCTACAAACACACGGACGGCGCGCCGCTGTTCTTGACCGACTGGTCCAATGCCGGCCTGCTCTGTTTCTGGACCGGCGATACGCTCTATGTGCTGCCTCTCAAAGGTGATCGCAAACCGGTCCAACTGTTCAAAGGGCGCGCCGGGCGCATCTCGCCTGATGGACGCCTCATCGCTTACAGCGACAACAACGGCGGCGGGCCGATGAAGACTTACGTGCGTCCGCTCAATCTCTCGGCGCCCGCTACCGAGGCTGTGCAGGTGTACGACGGCACTGCGCTCGGCGGCCTCGTGTGGCGTGCCGATGGGAAGGCGCTGACGTTCACGTCGCTCAACGTCCTGCAGATCAGCGGTGTGTGGCAAGTCGAGATCATCGACACGCCCACACTCGCGGTCGGCAAGCCGCAGTTGCTGTTCAAGCCCGTGGGTGTCGGAACCCCTGCGCAGTTGAGCA
>Ga0075423_10006420_pt1 | contig 11043 bp, 12 predicted proteins | sample SoiMethybrSBSTD2_FD_80114 | JGI IMG/M metagenome (GOLD analysis project Ga0075423, IMG submission 80114) | Bulk soil microbial communities from a Populus tree surrounding site in Tennessee, USA - Soil MetaG P. TD hybrid SBSTD2 | ecosystem: Environmental > Terrestrial > Soil > Tree plantation...
TACAGATCAAAAATTATCTCGACGGCGCGCGCCCTGCGCTGCGCCGCGTGAAATGAAGAGAGAGAGAGAGAGAGAGAGAGAGAAGGTGAACCTATGATCGACCGAAATTCACCCGTAACCGAGGATGAACTGCACGCCTATGTGGATGGCGAACTGCCGCCGGACCGCATGAACGCCGTGGCGGCGTGGCTTGCCGATCATCCCGAGCAGGCCGCGCTGGTCGCGTCCTGGAGGCTTCAGGCCGATAGTATCCGCGCGCATTTCGGCGCCGCTGTCGACGAGCCGGTCCCGCAGCGACTCAAGCTTGACCAGGTGCTCAGTCAGGATCGAGCGGCGGGGCGATCCTGGGCGGCGATGGCTGCGGCAGCAGCGATTGCTGCTTTCGTGGTCGGCGGGGCGGCGGGCTGGATGGCGCGCGGAGCTTCTGCCGCGGCGCCAAGCCGCTTCGACGTGTTCGCCAGCGAGGCGCTTGACGCGCACAAGCTCTATGTTGTCGAGGTGCGCCATCCCGTCGAAGTGCCCGGCAGCGAGCGCGCGCACATGACGCAATGGTTGTCGAAGCGACTGGGTGAGGATTTGCGTGTTCCGGACCTTCAGTCGATCGGACTGAAGCTCGTCGGCGGCCGGCTTCTTCCCGGTCCTACCGGCGCTGCGGCTTTTTATATGTATGAAAGCCCGTCGGGCGAGCGCTTCACGATGTATTGCGCCAAAGCCGATTTGCCGGAGACGGCGCTACGATATACCGGCGGAGAGAAAGTTGCTGCGTTCTACTGGATCGACGACAAAGTCGCTTATGTCATCAGCGGCCCCGCCGATCGCGAACGCCTCGAGAAAGTGACCAAGGCGGCCTACGAGCAGGTCGACAAGACAGGCACCAAGAAATTGTAGTTTTTGCGCAAACCCCGCCGTTCGTCCTTGCGACCCAGCCTTCGCTCGCTTCGCGAGCTTCGGCGGGTTTCGGTCCGCAGCAGCACGGAGTGCGAAGGCGGAAAGCGGGGACCCAGGCATGGGCTTGTCAGACGTAATCCGCGCGCGGCACTGGATTCCCCTTATCGGGAATGAACGGATTTTGGAGTAATGGTTACCCCATATCCCCACGCGGATCGTAGGGCTTCTTATCGCGCCACGTCTTCATAAGCTCTTTGAAGTCGTCATCGACACGCTCGGGCAGCACGACCCGGACAGTTGCAAGCAAGTCACCGGCGCCACTCTTTGCTTTCAGGCCCTTACCCCGGAGACGGAATGTACGTCCCGAATTCGTGCCGGCAGGAATCGCGAGCTCCAACGCGCTATCGAGCGTGGGAATGCGTACCTTTCCTCCAAGAACTGCTTCGTAAAGCGTGATCGGCAACTCCAGGCGCAGGTCAGCACCATCGGGCTTGAACAGCGGATGCGGCGCCACGTTGACGGTGATCAGCGCATCGCCCGATCTGCCGCTCGCGCTCGGCCAGCCCTGCCCTTTCAGCCGGATCTGCTGGCCACTTGCGATTCCCGCCGGGATCTTGACATCGACGTCCTTGCCGGTCGGCAAGTGCACGCGCGTCTTGGTGCCTTTGGCCGCATCGGCGAGCGTGATCGTCAGCGATGCATGCAAGTCCTGTCCGCCGGCAGGCGCCGCAAAATCCTCGGTTTCGTACGCCGAACCAAAGCCGCGCGCTGAACCCCCGCGGCCGAACATTCCGCGCAGCAGCTCCTCAAAGCCGGCACCGCCTCCGCCGCTGCTGGAGCGGCGGAAGCCGTCCGGACCAAAGCTGAAACTTTCGAAATGCCCGCCGCCCCCCGGATGGAAACCGCCTCTGCCGGGCTGCGCGCCGAAACCTTCGAAACCCTGGAACCGCGGCTTGCCTTCCGCATCGATCTCGCCGCGATCGAATGCCTTGCGCTTGTCGGGATCGCCAACGACTTCGTATGCAGCGTTGAGTTCGGCGAAGTGCGTGGCCGCTTTCGGATCGTGCTTGTTGGCATCCGGGTGCAATTTTTTAGCAAGCCGGCGAAAAGCGCTCTTGATGTCCGCCTCGCTCGCACCCTTTGAAACCCCCAGCACCTCGTAGGGGTCGCGCATTGTCGTCCAAACTCCCGTGAAGTCCTGTGCCCGCTCGCAGAATATCTGCGAACCATAATGTGGGGTTGCAGCATAACGGATGCAACGCGAAAACGCTTGGAATTCCGGGGCGGTGCAGGGTCAGGGTCGCAAAGCTCGGATCGTTGTTTCCTGAGCGCGGACCTGCTTTATCGCGCCAGCGATGACCGGCTTGTTCACGATCTCCAGGGCTTGAGGGTGCGCACTTCCCATTCGCCCTGTTGCTGCTTGCAGGCTTCGCCTTGCAACCAGGATTGGGAATTGCCGCTCACGAAGCTCGCCAGAAAATCGCGGCAGGTTCGCCCGTCCTGGGTATACGCGGTTGCGATCGGGGTAACTGTGCCACGGGTGCCGGTGCTGGGGTTTTCCCACGGCATGCTGGTGTCCTTCTCGCCTCGGCTGAGCACCGCGCTGGCAGCAGCGCGTGCGTAGACAAGATCGGCGTCCGGAGGCAGTTGCACGGCTTCCTTCGTGCCGGGCGGAGGCGTGATCGAGGCAGTGCGGTCTGATCCGAACAGCGAGTCGAGTGGGCCTGACAAGCTGCAGCCGCCTGTGCCAAGCGACAATGCAACAGCACCTGCCGTCGCCAGCCCTCGCCATAGGCGGCTGCACACGCATCGACTATAAAGACGACGGTCTCGACTGTTACTGGGCCTCACGCGAAGTACCCCAGAAGATGTCCGACACAGCGCCAATTGAACACCCGAGTTGGTTAACGACTGCTGATTTCACCAGCGCCGATGAGCCATTGAGGCTATTTACCACGTGGCTGACAGAGGCGACGGCCAAGGAGCCGCGCGATCCTACCGCCATGACGCTTGCCACCGTCGATTCTCGGGGTCTTCCCAATGCCCGGATGGTGCTGCTCAAGGGCGTCGATGAGCGTGGGTTCGTTTTCTACACCAACATGGACAGTCAAAAAGGGCGGGAATTGGACGCGCACCCCCAGGCGGCCCTGGTGTTCTATTGGAAGTCTGTGAATAGGCAGGTCCGCATCCGCGGCACAGTCGAGCGCGTCAGCGACCAAGAGGCCGACGCCTATTTCGCCACCCGGCCCAAGCAGGCGCAGATAGGCGCCTGGGCCAGCAAGCAATCGGCGCCGCTCGAAAGTCGTCTGGCCTTCGAAAAGGCAGTGGCGATCTATGCCGCCAAATATGCCCTCGGCGAGGTGCCGCGCCCGCGCAATTGGTCCGGTTATCGGATCGTTCCGCTCTCGATCGAATTCTGGCAGGAGCGGCCGTTTCGCCTGCATGACCGGATCGAGTTCAAGCGCGATCGCCTGGGCGCGCCATGGAACAAGACGCGGCTCTATCCGTGAGCTAGGCTGGTTGAGCCGCTGCACACGCTAGAACCATTCCAGAGTTGGCATGCCGAATTCACAGACAAACCAGCAGCGCCGCACGCTTCTTCTGACAGGAGCGAGCCGGGGCATCGGCCACGCGACGGTCAAACGTTTTTCCGCCGCCGGCTGGCGCGTGATCACCTGCTCCCGTCATCCATTCCCGGAGAATTGTCCCTGGGAAGCAGGTCCCGAGGATCACATTCAGGTCGATCTGGCCGATGAAGCCAGCACGCTGGAAGCGATCGCCGAGACCAGGCGTCGGCTGAATGGCCGCGAATTGCACGCACTGGTAAACAATGCGGCGATCTCGCCCAAGGCCGAAGGCGGCAGGCGACTGAGCACGCTCGATACCACGAAGGACGATTGGCACCACATTTTCCAGGTGAATTTCTTTGCGCCGATCATGCTGGCACGCGGGCTTGTCGATGAGCTCAAGGCCGCCAAGGGCTCAGTCGTGAACGTGACGTCGATTGCCGGCTCGCGCGTGCATCCGTTCGCCGGAGCGGCCTATTCGACGTCCAAGGCGGCGCTGGCCGCCCTCACCCGCGAAATGGCCAGCGATTTCGGACGGCTTGGCATCCGCGTCAATGCGATCGCGCCCGGCGAGATCGACACGTCCATCCTGTCTCCAGGTACTGAGAAGATTGTCGAACAGATCCCTATGCATCGCCTGGGTACGCCGGACGAAGTCGCCAAGATCATCTACGTACTGTGCACCGACACCAGCTCATACGTGAACGGCGCAGAGATCCACATCAACGGCGGACAGCACGTGTGAGGTCACCGGGATCAGCCCGGCACTAACAGGATGAAAGCCTCGCTGCGCACCTCACAGCCACTTGCGCCACTTGAAATACAGATACGGCAGCACGGCAGCCACCAGCATCAGCAACAGCGCGAATGGATAGCCGCCGATCCAATCCAGCTCCGGCATGTGCTTGAAATTCATGCCGTAGATCGAGGCGACGAGAGTGGGCGGCATAAGAACCACCGCAGCCACCGAAAAAATCTTGATGATGTTGTTCTGCTGCAGATTGACCACGCCGAGCATGGCATCGAGGAGGAACGTAATCTTGTTGGTCAGGTAGCTGGCGTGATCGGACAGGGAGACAACGTCTCGCTGCATCGACTGCAGCTGTGCGCGTGTGTCCTTCGGCCATTTCATATTGTCCGCCTCGTTGGCCAGGAACAGCAGCAGGCGCCCGATTGACACCAGACTTTCGCGCACCTTGGACGTCAGATCGCCCTTGCGACCCAAGGTCTTGAGAACATCATTGTAGGAGGGCTGCTGAACCCCCTCTTCCGGCTCAAATATCGAGTGAGAAACCTGGTCGACCTCGCCGCCCACGCGCTCCAGGATGTCCGCGGAGCGATCGATGATCGCATCGAGCAGATCCATCAGCACATCGTCGCCTGTCATTTTGGTCGGGCAAGCGCGCGCGAGCTTGTGCTCGACGATTGCGAAAGGCCGGGGGTCGTCGTAGCGCACAGTGACGAGGCGATGGCCCGAGAGGATGAAGGTGACAGCCGTCGTCTTTGGGGCGGGCGTGTCTGACTGGCACATCAATGTCGCCGTCATGTAGCGCGCGCCGTTTTCCACGTAGAGGCGGCTTGAGACTTCGATCTCCTGCATCTCCTCCCGGGTCGGGATAGCGATTCCGAGCAACTGCTCGACCACCCTGTCTTCCTGGACGGAAGGGGTGACCATATCGATCCACACCGCATTTTCCGACAGCGGGGATCCAGGCTCGACGGTGATTCGCTCGAGTGTCGTGCCGTGCGGAGCGTAAACCGAAAGCATTCATCACCATCTTGCGCATGATCTCCTCGCGATCATGCCGCGGCCGGGTTATCCCTCAATGATCCGATCGCGCGGATTTGCGCAAGACATAATTCACTGCAGCACGGCCGGCGATCGCCGGCCGTGCACAGTTCGCGATGATGTCGAAACTTGTTCCTTTTAATGCCGCAGCCGGCGCCCGAGGCGTCAGTCGCGATCGTATGGCTCTGGATGAGACTCGGTCACGTTCCGCTGTTCGCCTTGGTGGCACACCGCGGCTGCCACTGCGGAAATCCCGATCTTCCCGTAGCGATTATCGAGGTTTGTGTATTGCCCTGCGGAGTCTTGCTTTTGCTCCGTTGCTTTCGTGGTCATTGTCCTGAACTCCGATCCTTCCTCGGCGTCCCCACCGAACCCAACGTGGTGAGTCAGTAGGGCGGAATTGCGCGACAAATCGTGTCGTCTTGTGACATTTCCGTCGCCTGCCCCTGTTCCAACAGAATAGATACGGCCATGGTAAATTCCTCATTAAGGTCTTGCGGCGAAAGTCGTTTTTGATGGTGACAGCGCGGGGAACCAGGTGCGGCATTCCTGCCACAGGTGCAGAGGAAGGTGATAGCGCACGCGCTGGAAATCATGGCTTCGCCGTGATTTTTTAGGTTAATTGCGGGTCAGAAATTTTTGTTGCAGCGCCAAAACGGCGTACCGGGGAAAGAGGAAGAAAATGGCTGCGCGGGGGTTGTTGCTCGTTTTGTTCGGGTGCGGCGTCATTCTCGGTGGCTGCACGCTGTCGTCGGTCGAACCAGCGTCGGAAGCGAACCTGACCCCTCGCGATAGGAAATTGCTGGCGGCGGCGCCTTACGAAAAGGCGGCGATTCCGGAACCCTATAAGCGGCACATTGTGGATTATCACCGCAGGGAAGCACCCGGCACGATCTTAATCGATACCGATGCGCGCTATCTCTATTACGTTCTGCCCGGTGGCAAAGCCATCCGCTATGGCGTCACTGTCGGCGAGGAAGCGCTGGCGTTTTCGGGCGTGGCCAAGGTCGGCCGCATGACCGAGTGGGCGACGTGGGTGCCGACCGCAGACATCAAGAAGCGCATGGACGTGCCGAATTTTGTCGGCCCCGGCCCGCAGAACCCGATGGGCGCTCGTGCCATGTATCTTTATGAAGGCAACAAGGACACCCTCTATCGAATTCACGGCACCAATCAGCCGGAATACATTGGCGAGGCCATTTCCTCCGGTTGCATCAGGATGACCAACGAGGATGTCATCGACCTGTACAAGCGCGTTAAAATGGGCACGGTGGTGGTGGTTTTGGCGCCGCATCAGGGCGACTCACCAACCAATCCGCGAATGGCTTCAACCATTCTCCGCTTCCGCTGAGCGTCAACAGGCTGAGCGCAAACGGCGCCCGCAAGGCACCGTTTGCTTTTGTGCTCCAGCAATTGGCAAAGCCGTTCCCAGCCGCATTTACAGTTTCCGTGAATGCCTTGGGCGCGATTCGACAATGACCGGTCGCGGGACCGGGAGCGGCACTTGGTCGGTGACTTGGTTGCTGCCTTGGGAAGTGCCTTGGGCGCTAGCTTGAGCGGTGACCTCAGGCTTTGGCGTCCTCACCTCCCACTGACACATGCGGAAGCCATTCCGGCGTTCGATCAGATCAAGATGGATATGGCTCTCGTGGTAGCTATCGGAGCCCGGTCCGAGCACCGTCGTGAAACGACGGCAGGCACTGTCACGCATGTCATCACGGAATTCTTTCGCGGCCTTTACATCTGTCAGGCCCAGGGTTCGTCCATCGGCAAGAGTGAACGAGCGCAGGTCGACAGCGTTGGCCTTTCCGTGCTCGCTGATCTTGGCGCCTGCCACGTGATTACGACCACGGCATTCGAAAGCATCATAGGTTTCCACGACGCGCAAAGGTGCGCCGAGCTTGTCCGCCTGTGTTGCGGCCTCGTCGCGCAGCCAGCCGGCCACAGCCGCCGCAAACGCGCAGCGCAATATCGGAGCCGGCCTGAGCTCGATGCGTGAACCGTTGCCGGCAGGTATGACTGCCTGGAGCCGCACGATGTCACCGCCGCCGCACGCGTCAGGCCCGATCAGCCGGGGCAGCAGGTCGATAACGGCGATGGCCTGCAGCCGTTGATTGCATTCCGTCGGCGCGTTCGTGACCTGGTTTGAATTGAAGTCCGGCCCGGCGGCCTCGCGGAATGTGTGCGTCTCTACCCAGACTAACGGACGTGACCTGGGCAGCGGAACGTCTTCTGCCGACCCCCCTCCGCCGACTCCCGTCAGACACAATAACGCTAACAGCAGACGCCACAACAGCAGACCCCGCCCGCGTCGCGATACTAATTCACGCGAGAGACTCGAATTTGGTGCAGTACCGTCGCTCATAACGAAAACCGTTGCGCCCGTCGGCGCTGGGGCTAACCTTAGGCATGACTGGCGAGGGGCGCCGGTCCGGAACCTGTATAACGGCGCACGATCCCGAAAGTTTCGAACGGGACCGCGCCCATAGAGAGGGGAATGCCATGCTCGGCCTGATGCAGGATTGGCCGTTGCTGTGCCATCGCATTATCGACCATGCCGCCAGATATCACGGCGAGCGAAAGATCATCACGCGCTCGGTTGAGGGTCCGATCCACACGACCAACTATGCCGAAATGCGCGGCCGCGCACTGAAGGTTGCGAAGCGGCTGGACAAAGACGGCATCAAGCTGGGTGATCGGGTTGCAACACTTGCGTGGAACACCTGGCGCCACATTGAAACCTGGTATGGCATTCTCGGCATTGGCGCGATCTATCACACGGTCAATCCTCGCCTGTTTCCTGAGCAAATCGCCTGGATCGTGAATCATGCCGCCGACCGAATCATGATGACCGATCTGACTTTCGTGCCGCTCTTGGAAAAGGTAGCCGACAAGCTGCCGAGCGTCGAGCGCTACATTGTTCTGACCGACTCAGCGCACATGCCAAATACGACGTTGAAAAATGCGATGCCTTATGAAGAGTGGATCGGCGAAGTAAACGGCAATTTCGAATGGAGGTCGTTCGACGAGAACACGGCGGCGGGCATGTGCTACACGTCCGGCACCACCGGACATCCGAAGGGCGTGCTCTATTCGCATCGTTCCAATGTGTTGCACGCCTTCATGGCGGCGATGCCGGACTGCAAGGGCTTGTCGTCGCGCGACATCATCTTGCCGGTCGTGCCGCTGTTCCATGCCAACGGCTGGTCGCTTGCCTTTTCCTCGCCGATGGTCGGAGCCACGATGGTGCTGCCGGGCGCGAAGCTCGATGGCCCTTCGATCTACGAGCTGCTCAACACCTACAAGGTCACCTTCACAGCAGCTGTGCCGACAGTCTGGCTCATGCTGCTGCAAGATCTGGAGAAGACCGGCGCCCAGCTGCCGTATCTCAAGCGCGTCGTGATTGGCGGCTCGGCGTGTCCGCGCGCCATGACCAAAACTTTCCAGGACAAATACGGTGTTGAAGTCGTGCATGCCTGGGGCATGACCGAAATGAGTCCGCTCGGCTCGCTCTGCACGATAAAGCCCGAATACTTGGAGCTCACCGGTGACGAACGCCTTAACCTCCAGATGAAGCAAGGTCACCCACCATTCGGCGTTGAAATGAAGATCACTGATGATAATGACAGGCCGCTACCGTGGGACGGCAAGACGTTCGGTCGCCTGAAGGTGCGCGGGCCGGCGGTCGCGAAGGGGTATTACAAGGTCGATCGCGACCCGGCATTCGAAAAGGATGGCTGGTTCGACACAGGCGACGTGGCCACCCTGGACCCATGCGGCTACATGCAGATCACTGACCGGGCCAAGGATGTGATCAAGTCGGGCGGCGAATGGATTTCTTCCATCGATCTCGAAAATCTCGCGGTTGGTCACCCCAAGGTGGCCGAGGCAGCCGTGATCGGCGTGTCTCACCCGAAATGGGACGAGCGACCGCTGCTCGTGATTGTGCTCAAGAAGGACGAAACCGCCAGCAAGGAGGAAATCCTCGGCTTCATGCAAGGCAAGATCGCGAAGTGGTGGATGCCGGATGACGTAGTCTTCGTGGACGAAATTCCGCACACGGCGACCGGCAAGATCCAGAAACTTGTGTTGAGGCAGCAGTTTAAGGACTATCGATTGCCGACCGTGCAGGCAGCTGAGTGAGACTGCCCGTCGTGATGACAGCTGTCTTGCGCTAACGAACGGCGTCGTCGATCATTTGCGCAAGCGCGACGCCGATGCAGCGGTGACCTTCGGCGGACTTGTGCAGACCGTCCAATCCAACGAGACCCCTCACGCCGCCATCGATAGCGCGCTTCATCAGTACAAATCTTGGAAATTGCCCGATCCTCTGTTCTCGCGACACATCGCTGATGATTTTTTCCATCCGGATATGGCGGCTCGTGAGCAATACAAGTGGAGCATATTGCAAATCCACGAGGATGACGTCGGCGTTTGCGGCTTTGAGTCGTTTCACGGCGTCGGTGAGCATTTCCTTGGCATTCTCGGCAATGCCGCGCCAAACCGCATCGTTGCTTCCAAGTTGCCAGACCACGAGATCGGGTTTGTGACGCAAGACATCATTGTCAAGGCGGGCGATGTTGTCCGGGATGTTCTCCATAATGCGCCCGCTATTGATCAGCTCGATCCTTGCGGTGGGGCGCAACCGGACCAACTCCTGTTTCATCACATCGGGAAAGGCGCCTCCGGCGCTGAGGATTCCAAAACCGGTCGTGGAGGAGGAGCCGAGTGCGACAATTTTGAGCGTTTGGCCTGCTTCCAGCTTGGTTTTCGTGCGGGGAAGCGGCGCGCCGAGTGACAATCCCTTATTGAAAGCAAGGCAAGCGGCGGAAGGACTCGCGAAGGACCCCTTGTCTTGGGCAAAGGCCTGCGTGCCATAAACGAACAGCACAGGCAGCAAAAGCAAGAAGGCGCGGCAACAGGGGGACATCGGCAGGAACGATTTCGCAGGCAGAAGCTCGAAGTCTAACCACGGATCGCAGGCGGGAGACTGCCCGAGTTGGGCCCAACGCCGCGGCATGGTGGCGCTGGGGTTATGCATTTTTACGGGCTAGACCGCTTGTCATGATCGCCTATCTATATTGCCAATAATGACATCGGGTCTATCTGCGCCGAACGAATGATTTTGCATCTGTAGATATCACCACGGAGTAAGACCAATGAAACGCTATGTAATCGAGCGCGACCTGCCGGGCGTGGGCGCCATGAATCGCGCGCAGCTCAAAGACGCAGCGGCGACCTCCAATGGCGCGCTGGTGAGGCCGTGTGCGATCTGGGATTGGAAGGCATCGTGTCCAAGCCTCACATCAGTTTATCGCTCCGGCCCGTCGAGAACGTGGATAAAAGTCAAAAATCCGAAGGCACCGGCGGCCACTCGCGCTGTGGATGGGACGTTTTAATTTGAATTTTATTTTCCTGTAGCGGGTGACGCGGTAGCTTTTTGCCAAGCAACCGCCCGACTTCAAACCCCCGGATGGAAGCCCGAGCCGCAGATGGCAGAGCTACGGCTCTTGTTCTTAGGGCACCGATGGTCGTTCCAATGAACCGAAAGTTAGTTGTTGCCATTTTGCTGACCGCCGCCATGTCCGTGTGCGCACAGGCTCAATACCCGATGGTAACCAAGGGTGACGCACAAAGGGTCGTGACAATTATCAGCGGCGACCAAGCTAAGACCCAAGCCTATTGCGATATACGGAAACTCAGTGAGCAGATAGGACCGGCCTACGAGAAGAACGACACCGAAATGGTCGACGAATTGTTCGAGAAAATTGACACATTGGAAAAAACCCTCGGCCCCGA
>Ga0075423_10006423_pt1 | contig 11042 bp, 11 predicted proteins | sample SoiMethybrSBSTD2_FD_80114 | JGI IMG/M metagenome (GOLD analysis project Ga0075423, IMG submission 80114) | Bulk soil microbial communities from a Populus tree surrounding site in Tennessee, USA - Soil MetaG P. TD hybrid SBSTD2 | ecosystem: Environmental > Terrestrial > Soil > Tree plantation...
CAAGCCGCGGCAAGGCTTCCAGGCGAACCAGGCCGACGAGGACGACGATAGCGACTCGGGCCGGTTGGATCAGATGGGATTCATTGCCGTCTACGCACCGGACGACAACGGCGACATTCCGCCGCGCGCGATCATCAAGGGTCCGGGCATTCGGCTGGCCGGCGCCGCGGGTGTTGCGCTGAACCCGTTGAAAAAGGAAATCATCGCGGTCGGCGGAAACGGCTTCCAGACGTTCCTGCTGCCTGAGTTCTTCAAGCCGCTGATCAGGCGACCGGCGACGCGACCCTGACGGATTCGTGAGATTTAAGATTTATTTAAGATTTTCGAGCGTTCGGGCCGTCAGGGTTTATTCGGCGGCGTGCACTTGACGATGAGTTCGCTTGCGGCGGTCGGCGACGAGGACTCTGACGTAGACAAATAACACCACTGAAGGGATCCCGTTTCCGAGTCGAGCCGCCACACGGAGCTGTTGCCCTGCGACGGCTGAATGGCCTGCATCGAATAGCGGGTGGAATTCGGGACCGGTGCCGCCGCCGGCGTCGCCGCGCATCCCGATAGTCCGATCAGAACCAGCAACCAAACCGAACGCATGAAGTCTCCTTCCGGGCGTAGCCGCCTCAAGAGGTATCGGCGGCTCCGGAAGAAGACTGCACTAAATCTTGGATTTCACGAGACCGTTACCGTCCGTACACCACAAACCATCTATCTTCTGGCAGCCCATCGAACTCTGCGACCGGCTTGAACCCTGCCGCCGCGAGCCATGTTTTCGCCTGCTCCTTGGTCACCTGCAGCTCCGGCTCGTCCTTGTGCGATCCCGTCGTCGGCGACAGCTCGATGATGGCGATGCGTCCGCCCGGCTTGACGTATTTGGCGGTGGCTTTCAGATACGCGGCGCGGTCCTGGATGTGATGCAGCACGTCGTGAAACAGCGCGACGTCCACGTCCGCGGCCGGCAGCGCCGGATCGGTGAACTTCCCGAGAATCGGCTTCACGTTCGCGATGTGCTGTTCTTTCGCGCGCATCGCAATGTGGTCCATGAACTTCTGATCGATGTCGACGGCGTACACCTTTCCGCTCGGCGCCACGGCCTTCGCCATCGGCAGGCTGATCACCCCGGCCCCCGCCCCGAGGTCGGCGACCACCTGGCCCGGTTTCAGCGCGAGCTTCGATATGATGTAGTCGATCTTCAGGCCCGCGATGCGGTCGGGCCGTTCGAGGCGGGCAATCCAGTCGTCAGCGGGACGCGACGACAGCTGGCCGGCAACGACGGCGCCGGTCGTCAGGACGAAGGTAAACAGAACGATTGCGGTCGTGAAACGTGAATGGCGTACCATCGGTCGTCGCCTCCAGGGAATGGTCCGACCTTTTGCTGTGGGTACGGTGTATCGTTTTGCCCGGCCAGTCAATAAGGAACTAACGTGGCGCGGTTAGCTCGTTCGGCGGGCGCCGGTGCGGCGATTCTGGCGCTGGTCGCCGGAACTGCGGCGCTTGCATACGGCTGGTGGACGCGGCCGGCTGCCGACGGCGACCGCGCGCTGTCGGAGGGCCGTTACGAACAGGCGCTGGCGAGCTACGCCGAAGCTGAAGCGCGGTTCGCGCGAGCCGCGCCTGCCAGGCAGATCTTCGCGGCCGACCACAGCCACGTGCTCGCGAACGAGCTGTGGATTCTGCACCACCTGAATCGCTACGACGAGCTGATCGACAAGGCCCAGCGCGCGCCGGAGAGCGCGCTCCCGCATTTCTGGACGGGCTCGGCGATGTTCGCAAAAGCCCGTGCCGAAGAGAAGCCGGAACCGCGGCTGGCGTGGTTGACGCGCGCGGAAGAAGAATTCCGCAGCGCGATCGAAGCAGACCCCCAGGACTGGAACACCAAATACAACTTCGAACTGGTCACGAAACTGGCCGCGGAATTGCGCAAGCAGCCTGAGACGCCGCCGAACCAGTTGATGCAGCTGCTGCGCCCACAGCCGAAGCCCGGTGCGAAGCCGGTGAAGCGCGTCGGATGAGACTGCTCAACCCCGACTTGCTGCAATGGTGGTTGGTGGTTCCAGTGCTCGTCGCGAGCTGCGCCGTGCATTGGCGCCTGCGGCGCGCGTTCCGGGATCACTCGACGATTCACAGACGCTTTGCGGCATTGTCGCGACGGTCCACCTGGAAGCGGGATGCCGGCGTGCTGGTCGTCAGCGTGCTCGCCGCAGCGGCGATCGTGGCGGCCATCGTGCGCCCACAAGTCCTCGCTTCGGTCCGCGTCCCGGATTACGACCGGCAGGATCTGATCGTCATGCTGGATCGGTCGGCATCGATGCGGGCTCGCGACATCGCGCCGTCCCGGTTCGCGCGCGCGACGCTGGAGCTCCGAAACCTGATCCGGCGGAAGCCGGAGGGGATCGATCGAATCGGGCTCGTCGGCTTTGCGGACAGCTCGCTGGTGTTGTCGTACCTCACCGCCGACGTCGACAGCCTCGTGTTCTATCTCGATTGGCTCGATCGCGACGACTCGGTGCTGTTTGGCACCAACATCGGCAGCGCCCTCACGAGCGCCATGGACGTGGCCGGGAAGGACGATCGGCCGACTCCGAAGCGCTTCCTGCTCGTCTCTGACGGCGAAGATCAGGGGAGCGAGCTGAAGGAAGCCGTCGCGACGCTGCGCAATCACGGCTATCGCGTCGACTGCATTGGCATTGGATCGGGTCAGGCCGTTCCGATCCCACTCGACGAGTCGTCGTATCTTCAGGACGATGCCGGACGGCGCGTCACGACCACATTCAACCAGTCGACGCTCGTCCAGATCGCGGAGGCGACCGGCGGCAAGTACATGCGCTCGACGAGCGGGACGGAGCTCGCTCGCGCGCTGAGCGACATCACGGGCGGCGATCGCCAGGTCCGGCGGTGGCGAATCTCGACCGAGTATCGCGATCTCTATCCGATCCTTCTCGGCGCCGGCGCGCTTGCCGTCGCGGCGCTCTGCATCCTGGTATGACGAGTCCTGATGGCGCGGCCGTCTCGAACGGGATCGCCGCAGCGCAGGCGGCGTCGCTCGTCGAGGGGCTCGAAGCGGAGGTCGGCAAGGTCATCGTCGGCCAGCACACGCTCGTCCGCCGGCTGCTGACGGGCCTCTTCGCCGCGATTCCGTTCGCGACGTCGCGCAGCGAGTCGCGCGCCGGCTGCGGGCATATCCTGCTCGAAGGCGTGCCGGGCGTCGCCAAGACCCTGACGGCGACGACACTGGCGCACACGATCTCGTCGCGCTTCCAGCGAATCCAGCTCACGCCCGATCTGCTGCCCGCCGACATCGTCGGCACGCGCGTCTACGATGCGAAGAGCGGGACGTTCCGGATCGAGCGCGGCCCGATCTTCACCAACATTCTTCTGGCCGACGAGATCAACCGCGCCACGCCGAAGACGCAGAGCGCGCTGCTCGAGGCGATGCAGGAGCGCCAGGTCACGCTGGCCGACACGACGTTTCCGCTCGACGATCCGTTCTGGGTGCTCGCCACGCAGAACCCCGTGGAGCAGGAAGGCGTGTATGCGCTGCCCGAAGCGCAGCTCGATCGCTTTTCGATGATGCTGCGCGTGCAGTATCCGAGCGCAGCCGAAGAGATTGCGATGCTGCAATCGCGTGCGGCGGAGGTGCGAATCGAGCAGCGGATCACGCCGTCGGATGTGGCCCGGCTGCGCACGTTCATTCGCGACTCCGTGTACGCGGACGGTAAAATCACCGAATACATCGTCCGACTCGGACGCGCGTCGCGGTCGCCCGAGGAGGTCGGACGGAGCAATCTGCGCGAGCTGCTGACGCTCGGCATGTCGCCGCGTTCGTACCAGCACGTGCAGGCGCTGGCGCGCGTGACCGCGTTCCTGAACGGCCGGATGTACGTGCTGCCACAGGACGTGAAGGAGATCTATTGCGAGGCGGCGCGGCATCGCATCGTCCGCACCGTTCGCGCGCAGGCCGAGAACATCGACGCCGACGAAATCCTGCAGCAGCTGCTGCGCGCGGTGCCGATCCCATGATTCCCGAGCACGTGATGCGCGAGCTGCGCTACATCGAAGTCGTGACCGCCAGGCGCGTTCTCAACATGCGCCTCGGCGCCTATACCAGCCCGCAGCGTGGCGCCGGCTTCGACTTCAACGAGCATCAGCCCTATCGCGAGGGCGACGATGTCCGGCGCATCGACTGGAACGTCACGGCGCGGCTCAATGCGCCGTTCGTGCGCCATATGCACGAGGACCGCGAGCTGAACGCGATGATCGCGATCGACGTGTCGCGATCGATGGAGCTGGGCGCAGCGCATCGATCGAAAAAAGAGTTGATGACGCTCATCACCGGCTCGCTGCTGTTTTCGGCGCTGTCGGATCACATCAACGTGGGATTTCTGGCGTTTGCCGACCGCGTGCTCGAGTATCAGCCGCCCAGGCGAACGCGCGCCGCGGCATGGACCATCCTCGAGCGCTGCTGGGCGCTGGCACCTGCTCGGGGCACGACCGCGCTGGCGCCGGCAGTCCGCTACCTGGTCAGCGTGTTGAAGCGCACGAGCGTCGTGTTCCTCGTGTCCGACTTCATCACGGACGAGGACATTTTCGCCGGCCACGATCTGACGATGCTCGCGGCCAGGCATGATGTCATTGCCGTCGTGCCGCAGGATGCGACCGAAGCGTCGCTGCCTCCCGGCCGCGGCTACGTGCAGGTTCGCGATCTGGAGTCGGGACGACGCGCGATGGTGACACTCTCGCCAGGGACGCGGCGCGACTTCGCGGACCAGATGCGCCGCCGGCGCGACGCGCTGGCGCAGGCCTTTTATCGCGTGCCCATGGATCACGTGTTCGTGCCCACCGACGGCAGTCCGGCCGAGGCGTTGATGGAACTGTTTGCGGCGCGGATGGCGCGATGATGAGTGAACTGGGCGGACCTGAAGGTCCGCACTACATCTTGAGACGTATGTTCACTCTCATTGCGATCTGGCTGATCGCCGGCGCCGCTCGGGCGCAGACCGGGCCGCCGACCAACGACGTCATCGTCAGGGCGGCGGTCGATCGGACTGCAATGTGGGTCGCGGATCGCGTCACCTACACGATTGACATCACCTGCAAGCGCGGTGTCGACATCCTCGTCGACGATCTGTCGCGCGACCGGTTGAAACTGGACGGTCTCGAGATTCTCGAGAACGACACCGATCGTCGAACGATCTCCGGCGACGACACGGCCTACACGTTTCGCTACGTGTTGACGACCTACCGGACCGACATGCCGACGCTCACGATCGCGCCTCTCGCCGTGCGATATGCGGTCAGGCGGGCGGGCGAGCCGCTCGTTGAAACGCCGCCCGCCGGTGAAGTGCAGGTGCCCGGTGCCGCCATCGCGCTTCGGAGCGCACTTCCTGACGATGCGGAAGTGTCCGGGATCCGGTCGGATAGGCCGCCCCATCAGCGACCGCGACGCTTTGCGGTGCTGCCCGCCATCGGAATCGGTCTCGTGATCGTCTCGATCGGTCCGGTGCTGTTCGCCGCCGTCGCGTTCGCCCGCCGTTCCCGTTCCGACGTGATCAAAGAACTCCCGCGCGCCCGCCGTTCGGCCCGGACAACGCTGCGGGACGAGCGCGAGTCGCTCGACGCCGTGCGCGCGATCGACGTCGATACCATCGACGGACGGCGCGAGGCATTTACCCGATTGGAGGCGATCGTACGAGACCACCTCGGCCGCGTCTCCGGCCTGGACGGCGCCAGTCTGACGCCGGCGGAAGTGTCGGCCGCATCGGCGTCCAACGGCGCGAAGGTGCCGGCGGAGCTCGTCGCGACGGTTCTTGCCACCTGTGAAATCGCGCGATACGCCCCACCGTCAGCGATTCCGACCGCTGACGCGTGCCGCGACGCGATCACGAAAGTGGAAGAGATCATCGGCCGATGACGTTTCTCCATCCGGAGTACGCGTGGTGGATCGCCATGGCCGTCGCCGTACTCGGCGTGCTGCGGTGGCGGCTCCGGCGCCGCTTCGTGGCGTCGACGACGGTGCGGTGGCTGGACGCCGGGGCATATCGAGCCTCTCCGGTGCGCCGGCTGCCGTTGGGGATCCTGGCGCTGGCCCTCCTGCTTCTCGGCGTCGCATTGATGCAGCCGGTGCTGCCGTACGCGCAGACCGAAATCACATCGCGCGGGCTGGACATCGTCATCGCGCTGGACCTGTCGTCGAGCATGCTCGAGGAAATCGGTCGCACCCGTCCGTCGCGGACGACCTTCGAGACGCTGACGTTCGGTTCAGCCACGACGCCCTCGAAGAGCCGGCTGACCGCGACGAAGGACGCCATCAAGTCGTTCGTCGCCTCGCGGCGGGACGATCGCATCGCCCTCGTGGTCTTCTCCGACAACGCCTACGTCATCAGCCCGTTGACGTTCGATCACGACGCGGTCATCCGCTACGTCGAGCTGGTGGACGATCAGCTGCTTCGCGGCGAAGGGATGACGGCCATCGGCGACGGCCTCGCGCTCTCGAACGATCTGCTGGCGAAGCAGGCGAGCGCCGCCGGCGCGCGCAACCGCGTCGTGATCGTGTTCACCGACGGCGAGAACAACAAGGGACGCGACCCGCTCGAAGTGGTCGGCGAATCGAACGCGGCGAACATCCGTGTGCACCTGGTGGGCGTCGACCTCGAGGCCGAAGTCCGCGACCGGCCGCAGGTGCAGCGGCTGTTCGAGAGCGTGCGGCGCTACGGTGGCCGCTATTTCAACGCCAACACGGCGCGCGAGATCGAGCTTGCGTCGCAGACGATCGATCGGCTGGAGAAAGGAGTCCTGGTCAGCAGGCCGTTCGTACGTAATGCGCCGGTCTACGAATGGTTCGCGCTGCCGGCGCTCATCTGCCTGGTCGGCGCCATTGGCCTGCGCGCGATTCCGTTCTTCGTCGATCAGACGTAGGGCTGGTCAGACGGCGGGGGAAGCCATTCGTGCGCCGGGTCCAATAGGACCCGGCCTACAAGCGTCAGCTCGCGTTAGCGGTTCTTCGGTGCGAGGTCGGCCGTCTTCGCCTGGTCCACGTACGATTGCGCGGTCTTGTCTGAGAAAAAACCGTCCGCCCGCAGCCGTTCGGCGGCGTCCCGCACGCAGCGGACGTAGCGCTCGCGCGTGAGGGCTTCGTCGCTGCGCAGCAAACCGAGCCGGCGCCACGCTGCCGTCGGCGTCTCGCGATAGTCCCACACGCCGTTGCGGTTCATGTCGACGAACACCTTCTTGCCGTCGAGCGGCTCGATCCCGTCGCCGGAGAACGCGGCGAACGACGTCGTGCCGGACGTGCTGTCCGGGTAGGAAAAGTACACGCCGAGCGGACAGGCAATCTCGGGAAACGCGAGCGCCGGAGATTCGATGACGCCGTCGTGGTTTGCGTCGCCCAGTTCCGGCCAGTCCGACCGCGTTGGCGGCGGCGCGACGCCGCGATCCGCCCACGCGTCGACCATGTCGATGAAGCGGTCCATCGCTTTGGCCAGATCGAGATTCAGCACCTCGCCTCTCCATCCCGCGGTTTCGCCTCCCGCGTGGCTGACGCCGCGGACCTCGTACATCCGATAGTTGGCGATGGCCTTGTCTCGCAGGATGCGGGCGTTGTTGCGCTTGTTCTCGAGATAGCTGTCCGACATCCACGCCGGATGCTTCGGCTCCCAGATGTTGTTGTACATCTGATGTGCGACGTCGATCTCCGGCACGAACGCCGCCCGCGCCTCGCTGGTCGAGAACAGCACGTCCCTGCCGTCCTTCATCATTACCGGATACCACGTGCCGGCCGCCGGATCGTCGGCGAGAATGCCGTCGAAAAACGGTTTTCCATCGCGCGCGACGTTCAGGCCCGGCGCGTAGTTCACGGCGTGACCGATGCGGGCGCCGGCCGAGTGGCCGTAGAGATAGACGCGCGCCGGAGCGCGACTGAGCCGATCCGCCACGATCGACTTTGCGACGTCCGCAAAATCCATGACGTAGCGCGCCGTGTCGTTGAACGCCGCGTAGTCGACGGTCGATCCGTCCTGCAGCGTCGTGATGATCTCGCCGAGTCCCTCGGTGGAGGTCCGGCGCGTCTTCACCAGCGCGTAGCCTTTCGCCACCATCAGCAGGTCGTAGCGATCCAACCCTTCGAGTGGACGGGCCGCGTCGACATATCGATCCCACGGCTTCAACTGACCCTGCTTGAACGACACGCCGCGGCCGTGCGCCGTGACCCACACCTTCCCGTTCCACGCCGCCCGCTCGCGCGGAAAGACGATCGTCATCGACGCGCCTTTGGCACGTTCGTACGCGGCGACACCGAAGAAGAGCTCGCGCGGACCCCATGTCTGCGGGAACACGAGATCCGGCGAGTTGGTGAGGTACTCCTTGTAGTTCCCGACCTTCGCGAGATATCCGTCGACGAGGCCGTCGAGTCCGACGTCGAGGCGCACGAGCGCGCGCCCCTCGAAGGTGGCGCTCGTTTCCTGCAGACGGCACGAGGTCGGTCCCACCGCTTTGCCGTTGACCTGGCGCGGCGGCAACAGAAAGCGATCGCACGACGCTTGTGGCACCTGCGCGTTCGCCGCCGCTGCGATCGAGAGCAACGCGACCGAGCGGAAAACCGTTCGCAGCGACACGCTAACGGGCTCCGCCCGCTGTCCGTCCCGGCTCCCTGAAGAAAAACTCCGGGGTGTGGAACATGAAGAGCGCGTTGCTCACGCTGTCGATGGCGTAGACCTCGTGGTTGGCCGGATTGATCGCCACTCCCGCCGGCCACACCAGACCGCTGGCCGGTCCCTTGATCACGCCGCGCGGTGGCACGTCGCCGTTGTCGGTGATGTTCCACACGCCGATGAACCCGGTTTTGTCCGGGTCCCACGGCGACGGCCGATTGTCCGCGACGTTATACGCTTCGAAGTTGTTCTTCACCGTCACGAAGATCTGTCCGCGCGTCTCGTCGGCGACTATCTGGCGGATTTTGATGATCCCGGTGCGCGGCCCGCTGATCATCGCCCGCGGCGCGACGTTGCCGTTGTCGGTCCGGTTGAAGATCAGAATGCCGTCGTTCGACTCGCGGCCGCCCATCTCGACGCGGTTCGCGACGATGATCAAATCGCGCGAGGCATCGACGGTGAGCCCATAGATATTGTTGATGTGCGTGTTCGGCCCGCCGATGCGGCGAAGCGGTGCGACGTCGCCGTTCGCGGTACGCGAAAACACCAGCACCGCGTTGTCGCCCGACTCGACGACCATCTCGTCGTGCACGAGGTCGACGTAAAGCGTGTCGGGCTGCACAATCCCCGTCTTCGGTCCCTGCAACACGCGGAGCGGCGGGTCGGCGCCGTCGGCGCCGCCCGGAAGCGTCAGTACCGCTCCACCGAGGGCCACCGGCACCACGATCTCGTCGTGCAAGTGGTCGTAGAAGATCCCGTGCATCGTCCGGCTGACGCGGGCTGACTGTCCGGCAATCACTCGCGTCGGTTTCGCGTTTCCGTTTGCCAGCCTGGCAAACGCCGAGATTCTCGGCTCGCTCACTCAATTCGGCACCAGGATCTCGTCGCGCTTCGAGTCGTAGGCGACGGCACCCGGGTTGCCGAAGCCGACGGTCGGCGATCCGGCCGGCGCGTTGCGGATGATGCGTTTCGGCGCCACGTTGCCTGAAGCGGTGTTCGAGAAGACCAGCGCCGTGTGGTCGCCGTAGTTCGCCACCCACAGCTCGCCGTTCTTGCGATCGAAGGCGACGCCCATCGGCCCGGTAATCCCCGTCAACGGACCCTTCAAGACGCGGAGCGGCGCGACGTCGCCCGAGTCGGTCCGCCGGAAAATCCGAATCGAGCTGTCGCCGTCGTTGGCGACCGCGATCTCGTTGCGCGCCAGGTCGACGTCGATCGCCATCGGCCAGTTCAGGCCGGTCTTGCGTCCCTGAATCCTGCGGATCGGCGGAACGTCTCCGGTGGCATCGGCGGCGAAGACGGCGATCGACGGCTCGTCGAACCGTCCGCCGACAATCGGTTCTTCCTCTGCGACCCGCGATCCCCGCTGGCGCGCGGGCCGATCGCCGGGCGCCGGCTGGCGGCCACCCTGGTTCCCGTGGTTCGCGACGATGATCTCCTGGTTCGTGCCGTCGAGGAACACGCCGTGCGGATCGCCGAGGCCGGTCTTCGGACCGCGGATCGTCCGCAGCGGCTGCTCGGTCCCTTGCGCGCCCTTTCGGTAAACGACGATCTCGCGCGGCGCTTCCACGGAGACCGCGACTTCGTTCCGCTCGTGGCTGATCGAGAGGCCCCACGCCTGATGCGGCACTTCGAGCACGCGCTTCGGCTTGACGTTGCCGTTCGCGTCGTACGGGAACACCATCATTCGATCGCCGATGTCGTTGTCGACGGTGTAGATCTCCTGCGCGGCCGCATCGATCGTGACGGCGGCAATGAACATCATCCCGGTCGCCGGCCCGCGAATGCTCGTGAGCGGCTGGACCGCCTCACGCCCTTTCGACGCCGCCAGCCGGTCGTACGACCAGAGCGCGTGCCGGTTCGGATCGCTGAAGAAGACGCGGTTGCGATCCGGGTCGACGACGACGCTGTGGAGGCTCGGGTAAGGATCGGAGACGACGCGGGAAGGCGGGACGTCGCCGCCGGCAATGGTCGCGGTGTCCCAGCTGGGCGGCCATCCGTCGGGCGCCGCCGCGGCCATGTCGAGGCAGCCGTTTTCGGCTTCGATCGCGAGGAGCGTCGCTTCCGACATCGCTGGCGTTGGACAGTAGCCTTCGGTGGCGGTGGGGTCGACCTTGTCGCGGTCCGCGAACGACAGCAGCAGCAGGACGGCAATTGAAAAGACGAGTCTCCGCATCGAGAACTCCTTGGAGCAACAACGCCGCGTGTAGGCCGGGTCCTTCGGACCCGGCTCAGAGGCGGGTCTAAGAAAACAAGACCCGCCCTACATCACTGAAGGCCCGCACTACATCAGAACAAGAGCTTCGCACCGAGCTGGAACTGTCGCGCCGATGTAACGGTTCGTGTGATGCGGCCGGCCGTCGCCAGCGGCGCTTCGTTCGCCGCCGCCGCCGCGAACACCAC
>Ga0075423_10006424_pt1 | contig 11041 bp, 9 predicted proteins | sample SoiMethybrSBSTD2_FD_80114 | JGI IMG/M metagenome (GOLD analysis project Ga0075423, IMG submission 80114) | Bulk soil microbial communities from a Populus tree surrounding site in Tennessee, USA - Soil MetaG P. TD hybrid SBSTD2 | ecosystem: Environmental > Terrestrial > Soil > Tree plantation...
CAGCAGCTCATTGGGCGCCAACACCGTCATACGCGTGATGTCGACGCTCGGGCCAATGAAGTAGTCCTCGGCATTGACGACGCGAACCCCGCTCGCGCTCTGGATGACCATCTGCGCATCGAGCGCGACGAGTGCCGGAGCGGTGTCGGACGGGTTGACCGCCACGCAGCGGTCGGCGCCGAGAATGGCATGCTCGCGATTGATTGCCGTTGGTGTGTCCGCGTAACAGATGTTGCCTCCCGCCCGGTAGCATGACCATCCGGCGCGGTAGTACCAGCAACGCGTGTCTTGCGTCACGTTGCCGCCGATCGTCCCCTGGTTGCGGATCTGCGGTGAGGCCACGAGCTCGGCGGCCTGCGTCAGCAACGAGAACTTGTCACGCACCAGCGGATCGCGCACAACGTCGGTCAGCGTCGTGCCTGCGCCGATTTCGAGACCGCCGTTGCTCTCCTTGATGCCGCGCAGATCCTGGACGCGGCTCAGATCGATGACGACGCTCGGACGCTTGATGCGATCCTTCAGCCAATCGAACGAATCCATCCCGCCCGCCATGACCCAGGCGTTGGAGCTGTAGCGGTTGAGGAGCGTCACTGCATCGCCAGTGCTCTCAGGCTGAAAGAGCTCGAATGCCGGTATTACGTCGTGAATCACGGCCATGGCGTTCCTTCTCCTAGCCGTCTTGAACGGCTGAATTCCTCACGCACGAGTCAAGCCTTCATGCCGTTTAAGACGGCTCGCCCGCCCAGGGGGCGGGCAATCAAACACTGCCACTCTAGCGAGGCGGAGCACATGATCCGGAGCGCAGCCTCGCTAGATGTGGGCCGTGAGCGGCTCGGTCGTTGGCCGGCCCGCTTCAAGGGCAGTCAAGATCATGTCGAGCGTCACCGGCGCGCGTTGGTAGATGTCGTCTCCCAGCGCATCGCTGATGGCATTCATCACCGCACACGCACCGGCACCGACCGGCGGTTCGCCGATGCCCCGCGCGCCAACCGGCGTTTCCGGATCAGGCAGATCCACCGTGGCCCACTGCATGTGCTCCGGCGCGTCGAGAATCGTCGGCGGCCGGTTGTGGTGGAAGCGCCTGGCCAGCGCCACACCGTACTGCTGGTCGTAGACCCACTTCTGACTGATCGCGTGGCCGATGCCGAGCATCGAGCGCCCCAGGATCTGGCCACCGATGTTGCGCGGGTGAATGACGGTCCCGACGTCGGCAACCGCCAGATAGTCGAGGATGTAGTACTTGCCGGTTTCGACGTCGATTTCTACTTCGGCAAAGCCCGCGACGAACGATCGCGACTGCCCATCGTGCGGGTAGTTGTCCTTGCCGACGCCCATGAGACCCTGACCCGCGAGCGCCGTCGCCGACGTCTTCGTGAAACGGTTGATGTCTTTCGGCAGTTCATGACCATCGTAGGTGCCGCCGAGTGCGATGGCGCGCTCTGCCGCCTTGGCCAGGGTCATCCCGGCGCCGCCGCCCTTGCGGAACACACGCTCGCCGGCGACCTCGTAATCCTCGGGCCGGCCGCCGAGATCTTTTGCCGCGATCTCCTGCAGCTTCTTCACCGCATCCATGCCTGCGGCATGCGCCGCGCGCGTCATCGCATGGATCGTCTGGCTGCCACCGCTCGGGCACGTCCACGGCAGATTCTTTGACGTGTCGCCGAAGGCGATCTCGACTTTGTTCCAGGGCATGCCGAGGAGATCGGCCGACACGCGATGGCAATCGCTGACCGATCCGGTCCCGTGATTCCCGATCCCCGATTGGACATACAGCTTGCCATCGGGCTTGATCACGAACAGACCGTCGAACCCGACGGAGCCGGCGCTGTACGTGCTCACCGCGACGCCAACGCCGCGCACCTTCGAGCCATTTCGCTTGCCGCTCTGCTGCTTGCGCTCGTCCCACTTGAACAACGTGGCGCCCTTGTCCAGCGCTTCCTTGACGAACGCGCTGGTGGTGTACTGCCTGACCGCCTTGGCACCGGCGGGCGGGCCAAACAGTGCCTTTCCGGCCGGCGCGTTGATGCGGCGGATCTCCACCTGATCGATCCCGAGCTTGCGCGCCGCTTTCGAGAGCACCGGCTCCATCAACATGTGTGACTGCGTGCCGCCTGGCTGACTCTGGGGCCCGCGCGGCGGCGTGTTCGTCAGCACCGACACGCCGCGGAACCGCATCGCCTGCGGTTGATACGCCAGCGATGCGATCACACCAGTGTTGTTGCAGTCGCCCTGCCGCTCGAACGGACCGTTGTCGCTGACCGACATCATGTCGAGCGCGAGGATGCGGCCCTCCTTGGAGAAGCCGATCTTCATCCGCCCGCGAACGCCCGGACGGGCGCGGCCGATGTAGTGCTCTTCTTCACGGCTGATGCGCATCATCACGGGGGCATTCGCCTTCTTCGCCAGCAGCACCGGGATGAGGAGCGAAATCGCGCCGGTGATCTTGCTGCCGAACCCGCCTCCCGTGTACTCGCTGACCACGACAACGTTTTCAGGCTCGACACCGACCCATCGCGCGACGCCCGTGACCGTCTGGGCGGTACTCTGCGTACCGGTATAGACGTGGACCTTGCCGTTCTGCCAGTACGCCATCACGGTTCGCGTTTCGAGCGTCTGGTGGCTGGTGTCCGGTGTGACGTATGTCTCGTCGAGCACCAGTGCGGCATCCTTGAAGCCCGCGTCGAGGTCACCGTACGACCATTTTTCAGGCGCGTCCTCCATCATCGGCATACGGCCGCCGTCGAATTCCGCCGCTTCTGCCGCCGTCCACTTGATCTCGCGGACCTCTGGACGCGGCGGGTTCTGTGGCTGGCCGCCCTGCCCGGCTGGGGCAGGCGGAGCCGGTGGCGGAATGAACCAATAATTGCCTTTCAGTCTGGCGTTCGGACCTCCTGGACGAAGGCTCACGAGCGGATCGACCGTGAATGGCAGCGGCTCGTAGTCGATGACGATCTTCTCGATCGCATCGGCGGCGGTGACCTCGTCAAGCGCGGCGACCGCCAGGACCGGCTGGCCCTGGTAGACCGGCTCGTTGGTGAGCGCGACTTCCCCATCGAGGTTGGCGAAGATCACCTGGCCGTTGTCGTTGATCGAGTCGGACGGCTTCGGCAGATCGTCAGCGGTGACGATCGCCTTCACGCCGGGCATCGCGAGCGCCGCGCTCACGTCGAGACGCCTCACGCGCCCGTGCGGCAAGGGACTCAGGAGGAGCTTGGCGAAGAGCATCCCCTCGGCGCGAAAGTCCTCGGCGTACTTGGACTGCCCGGTGACCTTCGCGACCAGGTCGGGAACCACGTAGTTCTGTCCCACGAGCTTCTGTTCAGCCATGATCACGCCTTCCGCATGTTCTCAGCACCGCGCATCATCGCGGTGAGAATCTTGTCGTAGTCCTGACACCGACAGAGGTTGCCGGAAATCCCGTGCGCCAGTTGCTTGCGCGTCGGATTCGGGTTCGTCTTGAGATAGCCGACGGTGGCCATCACGAACCCCGACATGCAGAACGCGCATTGGAACCCCTGCTCGTCGATGACGCCCTGCTGCACCGGATGCAGCGTCCCATCGGCCGCGGCAAGTCCCTCGATGGTGACGACTTTCTTGCCGCGTACGGCGTGCGTCAGGATCGAGCACGAGTAGTGCGGCACATCGTCGACCAGAACCGTGCACGCGCCGCATTCCGCGCGGTCACATCCCAGTTTGGTGCCCGTGAGTCCCAGCTTGTAGCGCAGTGTCGTCGCCAGCGTTTCCTGCTTCAACACGTCGACACGCCGATCGCGCCCGTTGACGTTCAACGTGATCAGACGCTCAACGCTTCCAGGTGCGGATGGCTGCTGGCCAAGCAGTGCCGACGAGCGCCACAAATAGGCTGCTGAGGACGCCACAGCTCCAGAAGCGACAACGCCCTTGATGAAATTGCGCCGTGAGACGTTCTTGGGAGTGTCTTCAGTCATCGTCTTGTCTTCCATAAGCAGGCCCACCTATTGGTGAGTGTGCAAGCGGGTGGACGGCTGCGTGAACATAACGCCAACTCACGCGCGGTGCAATACCTACGTTAGGCATAAATCCTCCATATAGCGCAGAGGCTTCCGCCCCAGGAACCTCGCGACAGACGCCTGAACGGGAGTGAAATCGGCGTGGAAAGGCCCGAAATCCTCCACGCTACAATGCCTGACGTGGCGAATCCCGTGCCCGCACACCGGTGGATGCTCCACCCCGCCGTTACCATGCCGGTCGTGGCTGCGCTCCTGACAGTCGCTTGCGCGGCGCCGGCACCCAAACCTGCGCAAGAGCAAGTCGTGGCGTGGAAGAACCTCGGCGAATGGTCCGGGCGGGGGAATGCCCAGACCGAATCGTTCATCGGGTTGACCGGCTCATTGCGGATGCGCTGGCACACGAAAAACGAGGCTCCCCAGGGGGCTGGAACCTTCCGGCTGATTCTTCAGAGCGCCATCAGCGGCCGTGATCTGCACGAAACCGTCGACGCAACAGGCCCGGGAGAGGGCACGGCCTACGTCGCCGAGGATCCACGCGCGTTCCAAATCACGGTCGAATCGGCAAACCTCGATTGGTCGTTCACGGTTGAAGAAGCGATTTTCGGCAGTTCGGGTAACCAGTCCAGACAGCCGGACTGAGATTGCCGGTCCGGCTAAAGCCGGACACTACGTTTCATCAGTCCACTACGGCCACCACCTGAATCTCGACGAGCTGTTCGGGCTCGCCAAGCTCCAGCACCGCCAGATTGGTCGTCGTCGGCTTGTGGTTGAACGGCGCGAAGTACGAGTTGACCACGGCGCTGGCCCGCCCGATATCGCCGATGCGTGGCCGCGCGCGGAAGATGAAGAGGTGCACGACATCACGTGGCGAGCCGCCGGCGGCTTTGAGCGTCGCCATGATGCCGTCCATCGTCTGTCGCACCTGCGCTTCGAGATCGTTCGGCAGGTGTTTCACGATCTGATCTCGCTGGTGCGGGTGATCGTGATAGACCGGCAACGCGGTTCCGCCGGACAGCCAGAGCAGCTTGCCGCTCTTGACTTTGATCGCCGGCACGAACGGCATGAAAACCGCCGTGTCGTAGCCAGGGTGGTGGATCACTTCCAGGTGGTCGCCACTTGCGGTGGTCATAGTCGATTCTCCATGTGACTCGTCCGCGACGATCGCCTCGTCAGGCTCATACTGTCAACGATGAAACGCACTTCGTCCTTCTGGCCGCAGCGCGCCGCACGGCTGTCGGGGCTCCTGTATCTCGTCGTCATCGTCGGTGGCGGCTTCGCCGAGCTTGGCGTGCGCGAGCGGTTCCTCGTTGCTGGCGACGCGGTGGCGACCGCGAACAACATTCTCGCGAACGAATCGCAGTTCCGCTGGGGATTTGCCTCGGACCTGATCGCGGTCCTCGGTGTGGTCCCGCTGATCTACCTGCTGTACGAGCTTCTGAAGGACGCCAATCGCCACGTCGCACGGGCGGCAGTTCTCTTCTCGCTGGTGGGAACCGCCGTGCAGTCGGCTGCGCTGCTCGGCCATTTCGCGCCGCTGATTCTGTTGAAGCGCGGCGTGGCGCTCGGCGTGCCGATCGACCTGCTGCGTGCGCAGACCTATATGGCGCTGCAACTCCAGGGTATCGGCTACGCGGTGGCGTTGACGTTCTTCGGCGGGACTATGCTGTTCCGCGGCTACCTGATCGTGCGCTCGGCGATCGTGCCGCGCGCCATCGGCGTCGCGCTCATGGTCGAGGGCGTGGCGTACTGGGCCAACAGCTTTTTAAACTTCCTCGCGCCCGGCTTCGCGGGGGCCGCGCTTCAGATCCTGATGGCAACCGGGCTGGCGGAGGTCGCGTTGTGTCTGTGGTTGCTGATCATGGGGGTCAATGTCCAGCGTTGGCAGGAGCTGCGTGGGGTTGCGGACGGGAGCGCGCGTACGCCTTCGCGAGTGGGGTTCGCAGCCCGTTAGTGCTTCGCCCCCGCCGCCCAGTTCAGGATCGCGGTCACCGGAGGCACGGCCGCCGAGCCGCCCGCTGGTACCACGGCGAGGATTCGCTGGCCGTCAGCGGAGACCGCATAGCCAACTGCATTGGGATTTTTGAACAGCACCTTCGGCGTCCCGATTTCAATGTGTGGTTCGAGCGCAATCGGCACCGCGAACAACGTCCCGTTTTCGACGTAGAACAGCTCGCGCCCGTCCGCCCGCCATTGCGGCAGCACACCACCAGAGGTCGAAACCTGGAACTTCGAACCGTTGGCAGGCTGCTGTTGCAGATAGACCTCGAAACGACCGGACTCGTTCGACTCGTACGCCACCCAGCGCGTCGAAGTCGGCGTCGGGGCGAACACGGCGTCACCTTCGCTGAACGATGTCTGCAGATATGGCGTCGCCTTACGCTCACCCGCCAACGACACGGTCCAGATATCGGCATCGGTGTTGGTGCCAGTCCGGTTAGAGAGCGCGATCTGTCCGTCGCGCGATACATCAGTAATCGTCCCATTGATGCCGGTGTCGAAGACTCGCTCTTCTTGCCCGCTCCCCGACGCGGGCTTGCGGAACAACACGTACCCGGCGCCCCCAGCGGATAGGAATGCGTAGTACAACGAGGTCCCGTCCGCTGACCAGACCGGATTGCGCGCGACGCCTGGAGCAAAGGTAAAACGGGTGGTGATGTCGCGCACGAGATCCTGCACCCATAGCTCCGCGAGGTCGCCCGTGGCCAGTGAATACGCCACACGTTTTTGATCGGGCGAGAGCGCAATGGGGGCCTGGTAGATCCGCAGCGGCCTGGTCACCGCCGACAGCCGCACGCCCTGACGGTCGAACCAGACGATCTCGCGGCTCGTCGAAGCGGAGCTTCGATACACGAGCGTCCCATCGTTCGAGGCGCTGAAAGCTCCGAACCCCAGGTTCTCGGTGGTCGGCACGGACGTCGCGATCGGGAACACGTCGCCCGAGACTCTCAGCGCGTCCGGATCGAACCGTTGCGCCATCAATGTGTCTTCGCGGCGAAACAGGATGTACCCCTCTCCGTTGGATCTCGCGAAAATGACGTTGCTCGCGTCCTTAATCAATGGAACTTTGTCATCGCTGTCGAGCGAGCCGATGAACACGCCGTTATCACCGCCCGATGATGCGGCAAGGTAAAAAAAGTGCTTCCCGTCGGGCAGGAACGACGGGAATCGCGCCCCGGCGGTCGGGTCGCCGGCCTGCGGCTTCGTTACCGCCACCGGAGGAGAACCACCGGTGGAGGGGACCTTCAGAATGGGACTACTTGGGCCGGACGAGAAGATGATCGTGCCGTCGGCTGCCCACGATGCGCCGCGCCCGCCCGGAGAGTCGCACAGCGCAACAGGCGGTCCACCGGCCACCGCGATTTTCTTCAGCTTTCCCTGCGCGAAGAAACCAACGTACGAACCGTCGGGTGACCAGAATGGATACGTCGCGCCCTCCGTGCCCATCAGCGCCCGCGATTCAAGGCTGTCCAACGGTCGAATCCACACCATTGGCGGACCGTCGGTGGCGGCAACGAACGCCAGGAAGCGGCCGTCTGGCGAGAGCGCGAGCAACTCGGCGGACGTCGGTCCGGGAGCCGTGATCTCGAAGCGAACGCTGCGCACCTCCGCAGCTCGCTCGGTGAAGTGCAGAAACGCGAGGACACCCGCGACGAGCACCGCCAGCGCTGCGATGCCATAGGCCGCGACCGGCGTGCGAGCACGTGGCGGCGCGGCCTGCACTGGTACATCGGGAAAGGCTGCTGCGGGCGCGCTCGCCGTGTGCGCGGACAGCGCTTCGAGGGCGAACGCGAGATCGCGCGCCGACTGAAAGCGCGATCCGGGGTTCTTTTCGAGGCAGCGGGCAACGACTCGGGCAAGTGCTGGCGGAATCCCGCGAGCTGCCATCGGCAACTCCGGCGGATCCTCCTTGAGAATGGCGGACATCACGTCCACGGCAGTGTCGCCGCCGAACGCGCGGCGCCCGGCGAGCATTTCGTAGAGCACCACGCCCAGCGCAAAAATGTCGGCGCGATGGTCGGCGGCCACGCCGCGCACCTGCTCCGGCGACATATACCCCATCGTCCCGAGCACGACGCCCGCAACAGTGTTCGGCACGTTGGTGAACGCCGGTGTGGTCGGCACCACAGTCATGCTGCCGGCCAGCGACTCCGGCTGCGTCAGCTTCGCCAGGCCGAAATCGAGGATTTTCACACGCCCGTCAGGCGTGATGAACAGGTTGTCCGGCTTCAGATCGCGATGGACGATCCCCTTCTCGTGCGCGGCGGCGAGCCCCTGCGCGATCTGCACGCCGTAATCGATCGCCTTGCGTGGCGGCAGCGCGCCCTCGCGGAGCGTGTCGCGGAGCGACAGGCCCTCGAGCAGTTCCGTGACGAGAAACGGCGCGCCCTCGTGCTCTCCGAGGTCATGAACCGCGACGATGTTCGGATGGTTGAGCGCTGCCGCGGCCCGCGCCTCCTGCTCGAAACGCGCCATGCGTTCCGCGTCAGCGGCGAAGGACGCGGGCAGGATCTTGATCGCGACGTCCCGATGGAGACGGCCGTCGCGAGCCCGGTACACCTCCCCCATGCCACCGGCGCCAAGCAGAGACTGGACTTCGTAGACGCCAAGGCGGTGACCGGGGGGAAGGCTCATCGGTGTTCGGATTATAGGTCGTCGTCTGGATCGTTTCGGCGATAGGTTCTAAGCTTGACGCCGAAATCCGAAAGCTCGAAAAGGATCGGAGTTGGCTATGAACCGGAGCCTCCGCTGGATCGCTGTTGCGGCCCTTGCGCTCTTCTGCGCACCCTCGAGACCTTTCGCGCAGCCCGGCGCGTTCGGAGGCGGGTACGGACCGCCGCTCGTGGTCGTGCCTCCGCCGAAGACGTTCGCAACGTCTGAAGAGCACTACAAGTTTCTCCTCGCAGCGGCCAAGGGCGGCACGAAGCACACGATTGCGTCCGTGCCGCGCTGGGACGGCTTGTGGGTGACGGCTGGCAATACCCACATGGACAGTTTCATCGATCCACCAGGGTTCACCGGAAAGGTTCGTGAGGGAGTGCTGACACCACCGTACGAAAAGGCCTACAAGGAGCGGTGGCGGCAGCAGCAGGAGCTCGGCGAAGTGCAGTACGACCGGCTCACGCACTGCGAGCCGCCCGGGTATCCGCGCTGGCTCCTCGAACCGTATTCGCACGAGTTCGTCAATCTGCCGCAGGAGTCGTATCTGATCAACGATTTCGGGCCCGGGATCCGTCGAGTCTATGTCGGCCAGGAGCACAAGAACGTGTTCGGAACGCACTCCTGGTACGGCGACACGATCGGATTCTGGGACGCCGACAAGCTCGTCACGAACACGAAGTACCTCTTGCCCGCCGACTTCACGCGCTGGTCGCCGATGACGAGCAATCAGTTCGAGTCGGTCGAAACATGGCAGCTCAAGAAGTATTCCGGCGACGTCGAGCGGCTCGAGGTGCAGGTCACCTTCTACGATCGTCACGCGTTCATCAAACCGGTCAACGCCGTCTACGCGTTCCGCCGCGGCAAGGAGCTCGAAGCGGCCGGCCATCGCGTGCAGCACTGGGAGTGCGAGACGAGCAACAACGACGTCTTCGACAAGGGCACCACGACGTCGAGGCTGCCGGGTGAGGTGGGGTTCAAGGACGCACGGGGAACCACGCTCTTTCCCGAGCTCCCTGGACAATCGCGCGATCCGATCTACAACACCACGCTTCCCGGCGGGAAGGAGAGCAAATGAAGACGACCTTCGGGATGCTCGGCAGCGCCTCCGTCGCAGTGTTGATGACGGCGTCGGCCGCCGTGGCCCACCACTCGTTTGCGATGTTCGATCGGACCGTCGAGAAAGTGGCGACCGGCACCGTCGCTCGCTGGCAGTTCAACGCCCCGCATTCGTGGCTCTATCTGAATGTCAAGAACGCGGACGGCAGTGAGACGCTGTGGAGCTTCGAGGGCTCGGCGCCGCAGGCGCTGCTCACGCGCGGCATTAACGGCAGCACGTTCGAGCCCGGCGCCACTGTGACCCTCTCGTATTGCCCGATGAAGGACGGACGCCCGGGTGGAGGCCTCGGATGGGCGAGGCTGGCCAACGGCACGTTCGTCAATCCCTCCGACGGCGGCTGCGACGGCAGCGACAACGCGATCGCGAAGTGGAAGGGCTGGATGGCGAAGGGATACACGTCGAGCGCGGACGCACAGAAGGGAAAGTAGACGACACGTTCCCCGCTGAGAAGGAGACAGAGACATGCACAGGTTCATCGTCCCGTCGATCGCGGCAGGCGTTGCGGTCGTTCTCACGTTGGCCGTGACGTCGATGACGTCGACGGCTGCCGGCACGAGTTACGCCGAAGATCGCGCCGCGATCGAGGATCTGCAGGCGCGGTATCTCTTCGCCATGGACTTCGGCGATCCGGATCTCTACGTGACAACCTTCACCGAGGACGGCATCCTCGATGTCGGCTCTGGTGAGATCAAGGGCCGCAAGGCGATCCATGACGTCATCGCGAAGATGCCGAACTCCCGCACGTCTGAAAACGGACTGCGTCCCGCGTCGGGCCGTCACAACATTTCCAACATCGTGATTAAGGTCACCGGGAACAAAGCCGTTGGGCGCGCCTATTGGTTCCATTACAGCAACACCAATCCGGAGCGGCGCCCGGTATTCGACGGCTACGGCCACTACGAGGACGAGCTCGTCAAGGTCAACGGCCAGTGGCTCTTCACGAAGCGAAGAATTTACAACGAAGGTCGCGCTGAGTGGGCCTACAAAGGTGGGGGCAATCCCGCCTCGTAGCTGACTTGTGATCCGAGGCGGGACCGTGAAGCGCGCAGCCTTGCGCTGGTATTCGACACTCTTTGGGTCCGTGCGCGCGGCACAGCCGACGAGCAGTCTTCCGTTCGGTGAAGTGCCGGTTGGCGAGGCTGTCGAGGACGGATACGTTGACGTGATCGCGACTCACGCCGACGGCACGTTCGCCGTGCTGGGCTGGTCGAAGAGTCTCGAGACCTTTCACCGCGCGCTCTCGCTCACGGTTGCCGGCGTGCGGCTCGAACCGACA
>Ga0075423_10006427_pt1 | contig 11040 bp, 7 predicted proteins | sample SoiMethybrSBSTD2_FD_80114 | JGI IMG/M metagenome (GOLD analysis project Ga0075423, IMG submission 80114) | Bulk soil microbial communities from a Populus tree surrounding site in Tennessee, USA - Soil MetaG P. TD hybrid SBSTD2 | ecosystem: Environmental > Terrestrial > Soil > Tree plantation...
AGGCGCGTGGAAGAACCGGATCTCATCTACCGGACCGAAGTCGAGAAGTACGAGGCGATCGTCAACGACATCATCGAAAAGCAGAAGTCAGGACGCCCGACGCTCGTCGGCACCGTGTCGATCGACAAGTCCGAGAAGCTGTCGCGGCTGCTGCAGAAGCGCGGCATCAAGCACGTGGTCCTCAACGCGAAGTATCACGCGCAAGAAGCGGAGATCGTTGCCCAGGCCGGACACAAGGGAAACCTGACCATCGCCACCAACATGGCAGGCCGCGGCACGGACATCCTGCTCGGCGGCAACCCCGAGCACGCGGCGCGACAGCAGTGTCTCGCCGAAGAAGTGGCCGAACGCCTGGCGAAGGGCGAAGAGAAGTTCCTCGACGACGAAGAGTACGTCTATTTCTTTCACGTCGACGGCTTCTACCGCGTGAAGCGGCCCGACTACGAGCGCATCTTCTCGCACTTCAAGCGGCAGATGGACGCCGACCACAACGATGTCGTCAATCTCAATGGCCTGCACATTCTCGGCACTGAACGTCACGAAGCGCGTCGCATCGACAACCAGCTGAGAGGTCGTGCCGGCCGTCAGGGCGACCCGGGATCGTCCCGGTTCTATCTCTCCCTCGAAGACGACCTGATGCGCATCTTCGGGTCGGATCGCATCGCCGGTCTGATGCAGCGCCTCGGCATGGAAGAAGGCGTGCCGATCGAGCACGGCATGGTCACGCGTGCCATCGAGCGCGCGCAGAAGCAAGTCGAGGCGCAGAACTTCGGCGTTCGCAAGCACCTCCTCGAATACGACGACGTGATGAACAAGCAGCGTGAGAGCGTCTACACGCTGCGGCGCGAGGTCCTCGAGGGCAAGGTACATCTGACTGAAGAGGAACTGGTCGATACCGGTGTGTATCTGCTCGCGCTCGCCGAAGACATTCTCGACGACCAGATCGAGCGGTTTGCCGGCAAGACGCTCGCGGTCGAGGAATGGGATGTCGAGGCGCTCAAGCGCGAGGTATCCCGAGTCTTCGGTATCGAGGCGGCCGCGCTCGACGCGATCGATCTCGACGAGAAGAACGCCGACGAGATGGGCGATGCGCTGTGGAATGTGATCAAGGGCACCTACAAGGAGAAGGAGCAGTCGATCGGCACCGAGCTGCTGCGGCGCATCGAGCGCGACATCATGCTCCAGATCGTCGATGCCCAGTGGAAGGATCACCTCTACTCGCTCGATCACCTCAAGGAAGGCATCGGTCTGCGCGGGTACGGGCAGCGCGATCCGCTCGTCGAGTACAAGAAAGAGAGCTTCGCGCTCTTCCAGGACATGAAAGCCCGCATCGAAGAGGAGATGGTGCGGTATCTCTTCTGGCTGCGGCCGATCGCGGCTCCAGGAGAAGAAGAGGCTGCTCTCGCGCGGGCTGTCGCACCACGTCCGGCCCCACGACGTGCCTCGCAGTTGTCCTTCAACAACCCAGGCGCTGAACCGGTGCCGGCGTTTGCCGGCGCGTCGCGGTCGGCAGCCGCCGTTGCGCAGGCGCCTGCGCCGACGCCGGCGCGCACCGGCGGCGACGATGTGATCAAGACCGTACGCCGCGAAGAGCCCAAGGTTGGACGAAACGACCCGTGCCCATGTGGCAGCGGGAAGAAATACAAGAAGTGCCACGGAGCCGCCGCATGACGAAAAGGCCGACGCAATGTCGGCCTTTTGCGCATTAAGAGGAGTCCATGGATTTGACGACGACCGCTTCCCCGCTCTTGACTGAAACCGGACTTGGCCTGACCACCGCGCTGACCTTCGACGACGTGCTGCTCGTGCCGCAGCATTCAACCGTGCTTCCCACTCAGGTGGACGTCTCGACCCGCCTGACCAGGAACATCCGCCTCAACGTTCCCGTTCTCAGCGCCGCCATGGACACGGTCACCGAATCTGGACTCGCCATCGCGATGGCGCAGCTCGGCGGCCTCGGCATCATTCACAAGAACCTGCAGATTCACGAACAGGCTGCGGAAGTCGATCGCGTGAAGCGGTCCGAGAGCGGCATGATCGTCAACCCGATCACGCTGTCGCCATCGAATCGCATCTTCGAAGCGCTCGACCTGATGAAGAACTACCGGATTTCAGGCGTGCCCATCACTGAAGACGGCAGCAAGGAAGGACGGCTGGTCGGCATCCTGACGAACCGCGATCTCCGCTTCGAGACCAACGTTCACCGCCCAATCTCGGAAGTCATGACGCGCGAGCCGCTCTTCACCGTGTCGGTGGGCACGACGCTGGATGAAGCGCGCGAGATCCTGCACAAGCACAAGGTCGAGAAGCTGCTGGTCGTCGACAAGGACTACCGCCTCAAAGGGCTGATCACCGTCAAGGACATCCAGAAAAACATCAAGTACCCGAACGCGTGCAAGGACGCGCTGGGCCGGCTGCGCTGCGGGGCGGCCATCGGCGTGTCGAAGGATGCAATCGAGCGCGCGCGGGCGCTGGTGTCTGCGGGCGTCGACGTACTCGTCATCGATACCGCGCACGGCCACTCACAGACCGTGATCGACATGGTGGCGCGCGTGCGTCGCGAGTTCCCGAACACCGACCTCGTGGGCGGAAACGTGGCCACAGCGGAGGCAACAGAAGCGCTCATCGCTGCCGGAGTCGACGCCGTGAAGGTGGGCATCGGTGCCGGATCGATCTGCACGACCCGCGTGGTCGCCGGCATCGGCATGCCGATGATCAGCTCGATTCTCGAGTGCGCGACGGCCGCGGAGAAGCGCAACGTGCCGATCGTCGCCGACGGCGGCATCCGCTACTCGGGCGACATCGTGAAGGCGCTCGCCTGCGGCGCCAGCTGCGTGATGACCGGAAACCTGTTCGCAGGAACTGACGAGAGCCCCGGCGAGCTGATTCTCTTCCAGGGTCGCACCTACAAGGAGTACCGCGGCATGGGATCGATCGGCGCGATGCGCCGCGGCAGCCGCGACCGCTACTTCCAGGACGAATTCGATCTGGAGGGCGGACGCGCCACCGAGAAGCTCGTGCCGGAAGGCATCGAGGGCCGCGTCGCGCACAAAGGCAGCGCGCAGGCGGTGATCTATCAACTGATGGGCGGCCTACGCGCCGGCATGGGCTACTGCGGCAGCGCCACGATTCCCGACCTGCAGCGCAAGGCCAAGATGATTCGCATCACGCCGGCCGGCGTTCGGGAAAGCCACGTGCACGACGTGGCGATCACGAAGGAGGCTCCGAACTATCGGATGGAGTGAGCTCTATCCGGCGCGTCGTGGCGTCGACGACGTCGAGACGGACGCGGAGCGCAGGCCCCAACGAGTGCGTGAGTCGATCGGGCCACTCGATCGCGAGCACTCCATCGGCGACACCCATCTCGTCGAGCCCGAGATCATCTGTCGCTGCGCGATCGAGTCGATAGAGATCGACGTGATACAGCGTCACACGCCCACCGCGGTACTCGTGGACCAGTGTGAAGGTTGGGCTGCTCACCTCGTCTTCGCCGATCCCAAGCCCCTGGGCGAGTCCGCGCACGAAGGCGGTCTTCCCTGCCCCGAGCTCTCCCGACAGCAACAGGACGTCGCCCGCTGACAGCGTCGCCGCCAGATCGCGCGCGACGGCCATCGTCTCTTCTTCGGAATGTGTGACGCGTGAGGACGCGGTCACGACTCTTCGGTCTTGCCGCGGACCAGCGTCGTCAGAACTTCACCAAGGCAGTCGAGCAGATCGGTGGCGATCATGCTGACCTGCCCTTCCCGAGATTCGACGAGATCGCCGGCCGCGCCGTGCAGGAACACGGCGAGGCGGCACGCTGCCTCGGCGTCGAGCAGCTGGGCGAGCCACGCGGCGATCATGCCCGTGAGCACGTCGCCGGTGCCGCCGGTGGCCATGCCGGGATTGCCGGTCGGATTGATGTAGACCTTGCCTTCGGGCGTGGCGATCACCGTGCGGTGCCCCTTGAGGATCACGTACACGCGGTGCGTTGTCGCAAAGGTGGCGGCGACCTCGATGCGATTGGCCTGCACGTCGGCAATCGACGATCCGACCAGCCGCGCCATCTCGCCGGGATGCGGCGTGATGATGATGTCGCGCTCGTCGCTTCCGGTAAGGCGCCCCGGATCGTCGGCCAGCACAGTGATCGCATCGGCGTCGAGCACGAGTGGAACCGTGGCGCGATCGAGCAGGGCCTGGACGAATTCCGAGGCGTTGGCCGTGCGTCCGAGACCCGGACCGCACGCGAGCACGTCGTGATCGATATCCAGAACGCGCTCGACCGCGTCGATGATGACGCCACCGGCCTCGTCGTCGGGAAGCGGCATGGTCATGAATGCCGGCTCCATCGACGCGACGATCGGCAAGCAGCATTTCGGGGTGGCGACGGTCACGAGTCCTGCCCCCGATCGCAGCGCCCCCATGGCCGACAGATGCGCGGCACCAGTCTTTCCTATCGATCCGGCAACGATCGTGACGCGCCCGAAGTCGCCTTTGTGCGAATCGGCGGCCCGCGGTGCGACGAGACCGCGCAACTGCTCCGGCGTGAGCAGATCGATGTGGCTTCCGTCGAGACCTTCGAAGACTTCAATCGGAATCCCGATGTCGGCGATGACCACGTCTCCGGCATAGGCTTCGCCGGGCGGCAGCACCAGCGGCAGCTTCGGTGCGCCGAGTGTTACCGTGAGCGAGGCGTCGATGCAGTCGCCGATCAGATGCGGAGTGTCGGCGGACATGCCGCTGGGCAGGTCGACGGCAACAATCGGGATGTCCGATGCGTTGATGTCGGCGATGACCGTTTCCATCATGCCGGAGACGGCAGCTCTCAGGCCGGTCCCGAAGATGGCGTCGACGATGAGCGAGCACTTCGAGATCTCAGAGAAGTGCAGCTCCCACTGCTGCTCGTCGTTGACTTCGACAACAGTGACGCCGAGACGCCCGAGAATATCGAGGTTGGTCCTCGCATCGCCGCGGACGTCGCTCAACGCGCCGACGACGAACACCGCGGTCTCGATGCCGCGCTGCAGCAGGGTGCGGGCGACAACGAAGCCGTCCCCACCGTTGTTGCCGCGACCGCACAGTACCGCCACGCGGCCATCGAGCCTGGACTCGTACGCGGCCTCGATGGCGGCGACGACCTGGCGCCCGGCGTTCTCCATCAGCACCAGCGACGGGATGCCGATGTCTTCGATCGTGTAGCGATCGGCCTCACGCATCTGTGCGGCGTTGAGGATCCTCATCGAGGGATTATCTAATCAAACGACTCGACCGGAGGGCAGGAACAGAACAAGTTCCGATCGCCATAGGGATTGTCGATGCGCCCCACCGCAGGCCATACCTTCCGCTCCTTCACGAACGGCAGCGGATAGGCCGCCTCCTCGCGCGTGTATCGATGGCTCCAGGTCGTGGCGGCGACGGAGGCGGCAGTATGCGGGGCGTGTTTCAACACGTTGTCGTGCCCATCCGCTGTGCCGACAGTGACCGCCTCGATCTCACGGCGGATCTGAATCATCGCCTCACAGAATCGATCCAGCTCGCTCTTGTCCTCGCTTTCGGTGGGCTCGACCATCAGCGTGCCGGCCACCGGGAACGAGACAGTCGGCGCGTGGAACCCGAAGTCCATGAGGCGCTTGGCCACGTCCATCTCGTCGATGCCGGCCGCCTTGAATCCGCGGAGATCGAAGATCAGCTCGTGCGCCACGCGGCCGTTCGGGCGCATGTAGAGCACCGGGTAATGTTCTTCGAGGCGCGCCTTGAGGTAATTGGCGTTCAGGATCGCGTAGCGTGTGGCATCGGTCAGGCCGTGCGCACCGAGCATCCGGATATAGCCATACGAGATGAGCAGAATGCTCGCACTACCCCAGGGTGCCGCCGACACGGCATGAATGCCGTGCTCCCCGCCGGTTTGCGCAAACGGGTGACGAGGAAGATACGGGGCCAGATGTCGGGCCACGCCGATCGGACCCATTCCAGGACCGCCGCCGCCGTGCGGAATCGCAAACGTCTTGTGCAGATTGAGATGGCAGACATCCGCGCCGATCGACGCCGGGCTCGTCAGGCCGACTTGCGCGTTCATGTTCGCACCATCCATGTACACCTGACCGCCATGGGCATGGACGACGTCGCAGATTTCACGCACCTGATCCTCGAAGACACCGTGCGTGGATGGATAGGTGATCATCAGACACGCCAGCCGAGCGCGATGCTCGCCGGCCTTCTTGCGCAGATCGTTCAGATCGACATTGCCGTCTGGTCGGCTCGCCACCACCACGACGCGCATCCCCGCCATGGCCGCGCTCGCCGGATTGGTGCCGTGCGCCGATGAAGGGATCAGGACGACGTCGCGGCCGCCTTCACCTCGATCGCGATGGAAGGCACGGACCACCATCAGGCCGGTGAACTCGCCCTGAGCTCCCGAATTCGGTTGCAGCGAGACCTCCGCGAAGCCCGTGATCTCGCACAGCGCAGCCTCGAGCTCGCGGATGATCTCCTCGTAGCCTTTTACCTGATCGACCGGCACATACGGATGGATTCGGCTGAAGCGCTCCCAGGTGATTGGCAGCATCTCGCTCGCCGCGTTGAGCTTCATCGTGCACGACCCGAGCGGGATCATCGATGTGTCGAGGCCGACATCCTTGCGCTCGAGGCGGCGGATATAGCGCATCAACTCGGTTTCGGAGTGGTGCGTGTTGAATACAGGGTGGGTCAGGAACGTTGACGTTCGCACCAATTCCCGAGGCAGCGCCTCGCTGTTCGCCGCGACGGCTGCGCGACGGAGGTGATGAGGATCGACGGCAACGGGGCGATCCAAGGCGGCAGCGAACACCGCAATGATGTCCGCAACATCGTCGACGGTCACCGTCTCGTTCAGGGCGATGCCGACCGTGCGCTCGTCAACATAGCGGAAGTTGATCCCGTGCTCGATCGCGTGCGGGCGAAGCGCGTCGACGTTGCGTGGCAGCTCGACGCGTAGCGTGTCGAAATAATGCGTGTTGAGCTGCGTCACGCCGAGCGCGGTGAGCTCCCGCGCGAGCATCGCCGCCAACCGGTGCACCCTCGTGGCGATCGCTCGCAGTCCATGCGGACCGTGATACACCGCGTACATGGCGGCCATGTTTGCGAGCAGCGCCTGGGCGGTACAGATGTTCGACGTCGCCTTCTCGCGACGAATGTGCTGCTCGCGTGTCGCGAGCGCCATGCGATAGGCCGCATGGCCATGCGCGTCGACCGACACGCCAATGATCCGTCCCGGCACTTGACGGACGTAGGCGTTGCGCGTGGCAAAGAACGCCGCATGCGGACCGCCGTAGCCGAGCGGCACGCCAAATCGCTGCGACGATCCAAACACGACGTCCGCACCCATTTCCCCAGGCGGCGTCAGCAGCGCCAGGGCGAGCAGATCGGCTCCGACGGCAACGAGAACGCCGGCCTCGTGTGCACGGCCGATCGTCGGCGTCAGATCGCGCACGAGCCCGGCTTCGTCCGGATACGCCATCAGCGCGCCGAACGCGTCGGGACCGAATGCCATTCGGTCGATGGGGCCGACTTCGAGCGTCAATCCAAGCGGGTCGGCGCGAGATTTCAGAACGTCGATCGTCTGTGGAAACGATCGGTCGCTGACGAGGAAGCGATTGCGGCCAGGGCCCTTCGATGCAGCGACGCGGTGCAGCAGGGCCATCGCCTCGGCGGCGGCAGTCGCTTCGTCCAGCAGCGAGGCGTTGGCCATCTCCATCGCGGTCAGGTCTGCCACCATCGTCTGGAAATTGAGCAGCGATTCGAGGCGCCCCTGTGCGATCTCCGCCTGGTACGGCGTGTACGGTGTGTACCAGCCAGGGTTCTCCATGACCATACGGAGGATCACGCTGGGCGTGAACGTGTCGTGATAACCGAGACCGATGTAGGAGCGGAACACTAGATTCTGGTGCGCCAGCTGGCCGAGTCGACGCAGATATTGATGCTCGCTCTCTGCATCGGGAAGATTGAGTGGCGTGTTCAGGCGAATCGAGGCGGGAATCGCTTCGTCCACGAGCGCGTCGAGTGACGCTGCGCCGACCGCGGCGACCATCGCGTCGCGCTCTTCAGCGGAGGGACCGATGTGACGCGAGGGAAACCAGTCCGTGGCGTCGAGTGGGTCCATGCGCTAGGTCGTAATCAGACGTTCGTAGCCGGTGCTGTCGAGGAGCGACGCAGCCGCGCTCGGATCGGACAGTCGAATCTTGACCATCCAGCTGTCGTGCGGCTGGCTGTTCACCGTTTCAGGGTGATCCTTGAGTGCCGGATTGACCTCGATCACCTGACCACCCATCGGCGCGAAGAGCTCGGAGACCGCTTTCACCGATTCGATTGATCCGAACGACTCCCCCGCCGCGAGCTGCCGTCCGACATCGGGCAGTTCAACGTACACGACGTCGCCGAGCTGCTGCTGCGCGAAGTCGGTAATTCCAACGTCGGCCGTGTCGCCGTTGATCCGGATCCACTCGTGGTCCTTCGTGTATTTCAGGTCTGTCGGATATGCCATGACAACTCCGTAATGGGGTCAGAGGTCACCCCATTACACGCTTGTAAAACGGAAGCGGAATCACTCGCGCTCGCAGCGAGCGGCCTCGCACGTCGATGTCGATCTCGGTGCTCGGCGCGCTCAGATCGATTGGGACGTACGCCATCCCGATCGCCTTCTTGAGAAACGGCGTCTGCGTACCGCTCGTGACGATGCCGACGCTGTGCCCATCTTTCACCACCGGATATCCGTGGCGCGCGATGCCGCGATCGAGCATCTCGAAGCCGACGAGTTTGCGGCTGGCACCGGTGGCGCGCTGCGCGACAAGCGGTTCGCGGCCGATGAAGTCGCCCTTGTTCCAACCAATCGTCCATGCCAGATCAGCTTCGAGCGCCGTCGTCGTCTCGTCGATGTCGTTGCCGTAGAGTCGCATCGCTGCTTCGAGTCGCAGCGTATCGCGTGCCCCAAGCCCGCAGGGAATCACATCGGCGCTGCGACCTGAATCGAGCAGCGCTTGCCACACCCGATCCGCCATGTTCGGTGGCACGAAGATCTCGTACCCGTCCTCGCCGGTGTACCCGGTACGCGAGATCGTCACGCGCGCCGACGCCACTTCCCCGTACGAGAACCAGTAGTAGCGCAGCTGCGCGAGATCGACAGCCGTCAGCGGCTGCAGCGTCTCACGCGCGGCGGGACCCTGTATCGCGATCAGGGCATACCGACTGCTGCTGTCGACGACGGCGGTGTCGCTCACCGACGTGATCTGCTCGCTGACCCACGCGTAGTCTTTCGCGGTATTCGCCGCGTTGACGACCAGCATGAAATGGCTGGGTGCCATGCGATACACCAGCATGTCGTCGACGTACGTCCCCGCCGGCGTCAACAGGCCCGCATAGTGGGCCTGGCCCACGGACAGCCGGCTCGCATCGTTGCTCGAAATGCGCTGCACCGCGGCCAACGCATTCTTGCCAGCGATCTCGATCTCGCCCATGTGGCTGACATCGAAGAGGCCGGCGCGTGTCCGCACGGCAAGGTGCTCGTTCGAAATGCCCGAGTACTCCACGGGCATGTCCCACCCGGCGTATGGAACCATCCTGGCGTTCGACGCGAGATGACGGGCGTGAAGCGGTGTTTTTCGAAGAGCGGCGGCAGCCGTATCGGTCATGAAAACGCGTGCTGGATGCGGAGGTGAGGCTGGACGTTTCGAATGTACTCGGCGTGCCGCGAACGGGTCAAGGACGGCAGATCCGGTGCGGCATCAACACGCGGTGCACCGACGAAGTGAGCACGGCACCGTGCGATGCGAGCAACTCCTCGAGCTGCCGACTGGTGTTGCCGATGGGACTCGTGCGGAGTACCTCTTCAACGCACTGCATGTAATTCTTCTTACACACGGACTTTCTCGTCATCGATCCGACGACACTCCTATACACACACTAAGGTAAAGTTCGGCATTCCGGTTGCCGTGCTCTTCGGATCGATTCCTGCAGAGTCGTTCTGCGGGACACGCAATTCCCCTCTGCGCTCCCGACCCAACTAAACTCATGAACGCACGAACCCTGCGCACGTTAGAGGTGTGTCTCGTTGTAATCGGGGTCAGTTTCGCCCTCACCGGCTCAGCTTCTGCCGGCAGCATCTCTCTGGCGTGGGACCCCAACACGGATCAGGTCTCGGGCTACAAAGTTCACATCGGCACGATATCCGGCAGTTACACACAACATCTCGACGTTGGTCTCTCGACGTCGTACATCTATGCGAGCGCGACCGATGGACAGCGCTACTGCTTCGCGGTGTCCGCCTATAACGCCTCGGCCGTGGAAGGAGCGAAATCGAATGAGGTGTGCGGCTTCAGCAACACACCACCGACGCTGCAGAATCCGGGAAACCGGTCATCGACGGTCGGACAATCGGCCACCTTGCAACTGGTCGGATCGGATCCTGAAAGCCAAGCGTTGACGTACACCGCCTCCGGATTGCCCACTGGTCTTTCGTTGATGGCGAGCACCGGTTTCATCTCGGGGACGCCGACCACAGCTGGAACGTTTTCAGTCAGCGCCCGAGCGTCCGATGGCGTGCTTCAGTCGGCCGCGCAGGCGTTCACCTGGACAGTCGCCACAACGCCGGTCTCGGATACGACGCGGCCGACGATCACCATCACCGGTCCCACGAGCGGGTCGACCTATTCGACCAGTTCCACGGCGATGCCCTTGAGCGGAACCGCCTCCGACAACGTGGGCGTCACCCAAGTGACGTGGGTGAACGATCGCGGCGGCAACGGCATCGCCTCGGGCACCACCAACTGGAGCGTGTCGTCGATTCCACTTGCCAGCGGCACGAACAACATCACCGTTCAGGCACGTGATGCGGCCGGCAACCTCGCGAACGACCTGCTCGCGGTGACGATGTCGACGGCTCCTCCGGCCGACACCACGCTGCCCAGCGTGTCGATCAGCGGCCCGACATCGTCGGCAACGTATTCGACCCGGGCGACATCGGTGACCGTCAGCGGCACGAGCTCCGACAACGTGGGCGTGACACAGGTGGCGTGGACGAACAGCGCCGGC
>Ga0075423_10006428_pt1 | contig 11037 bp, 7 predicted proteins | sample SoiMethybrSBSTD2_FD_80114 | JGI IMG/M metagenome (GOLD analysis project Ga0075423, IMG submission 80114) | Bulk soil microbial communities from a Populus tree surrounding site in Tennessee, USA - Soil MetaG P. TD hybrid SBSTD2 | ecosystem: Environmental > Terrestrial > Soil > Tree plantation...
GAGAACGCGGCCTTCGCGGTAGACGGCTCTCCCGTCGACCCACGTTTCGGCGATGCTCGCCGGCGATGCCGACCAGACGAGTGCCTGAAGTGGATCGTCGTACGGCATCCACTCGACGTGATCGAGGTCGAAGAGAACGAAGTCGGCGCGTTTACCCGGCTCGAGCGACCCGATCTCGTCGTCCCACCCCAGCGCCTCGGCGCCCTCGATCGTGGCCATCCTCAGTGCTTCGCGCGCCCCGATCGCCGTCGGATCGATCCGCGCATCCTTGAAGAGACCGGCCGCCAGGTACATCTGCCTCATGAGGTTGAGGTTGCCCGCCGCGGAGACGCCGTCGGTGCCGAGCGCGACCGTCACACCAGCGTCACGCATCTCGGGGTACTTCCCGATCGCGGTTGCACCCTTCCCGAGCTTCAGGGACGTCGACGGACAGAACGCCACTTTTGTCGCGTGCCCGGCGAGGAGCGACACCTCTTCATCGGTCGTGGCAACCGCGTGGGCGATGACGAGGTTCGGACCGAGCCCTCCGAGCTCCGCGATCCGGGTGATCGGCCATCGGCCGTAGCGCTGCTCGGAGATCCGTGCTTCCTCGATGCTCGAAGCCAGGTGATAGGTGGTCCCGACTCCGAGCCGTTCCGCGAGCTCGCGCGCACCGACGTGGAGTTCGGGACTGCAGGGCTCCTTGCCCTCGATGTTCACCCAGCACCGGATCAGGCCGTTCGCGTAGCCGTGCCAGTCGCTGACGGCCTGTTCGAGCACCTCCAGGGCGGCCTCGGCGTTCGGGAAGAAGTGGTGCTCGACCATTTCCGGAGTCCAACCGGGAGGAAGCTCAGCCGGTTTCACATCGGCGGCGTGGCGCCCGACGATGCCGCGGATGCCCGCCTCGGCCGCCGCTCGCGCGGTGACTCCGGCGTCGTTCTGTGCCCCCATGTCGAGAAAGCAGGTCGTTCCGGACCGCAGCATCTCGGTCGTTCCAAGCAGCACACTGAACCGCTCGTCCTCGAGGTCGACGTGCGCGTAGAACGGCTTGGCCCAATGGAAGACCCAGGCGCGTGTCCCGATGTTGTCGGGGAATACCGCGCGGGAGAGCGTCTCCGAGAGGTGCACGTGCGCATCCACGAACCCGGGCACCATTCCGCGACCCCGGCCGTCCAGAACCGTGGCCGCCTTGCCCGCGTCTCGGGCGAGCAAGTTCTCCGTGGACTCGACCGCAACGATCCTGCCGTTCTCGATCAGGACCCCGGCGTCACGAATGACGCGGTCGTGAGGGTCGACGGTGAGCGCGAAGTCCAGATGTGCGAACAGGGTTGCGTTCACGGGACCGATCATCGCAGTTGGCCGGGGATGCGTAACAGACCGCCGCGGGCCGGACGAAGCAGGCGTCCGGCCCGCGGCGGTCAACGGGGAATCACTCTCGAGCTAGGTGATCCGCTTCGGGCAGCCTTTCTTCGGAAACCCGATCTTCGGGTTGATGAACTGGTTGGTCGCGACGCTGCGTGCCTTGAGATTCGGCTTCATCGTGTCGAAGCCCTTCGCCTTGAAGATCGGCAGGTCCTTGTTGATCACTCCCTGGAGCCGTCGGAAGTTGAAGTTTCCGAGCGTACAGTCGGGTCCGTCTTGAACGAGTCCCAGCTTCCTCTGGGTCGCGACGTTGTAGGCATCCCCTCCCGGCGTCAGCTTCCAGAAGGTGTTCAGCTGGGTGACGAGCTTCTCGAGTAGGCGATTGACCGGCTTCGGGTTTTGCACGAAATCGACCTGCGCCTTCTGCACCATCGGAACCAGGAGCCTGAAGCACGCGGCCTTTTGCTTCACGACGGAGGGCTTGGCCGCCAGCGTCTGCGGATACGGGACATAGCCCGAGTTCTTGATCAGCAGATACTTCACCGCCTTGCCGTACTGCGGAATGTCGTGCCGGTACTGGTAAGGCTCGCTCGTGGCAAACCCCTGCTGAACGATTCCGCCGTCTGCCGCTACGAACCGGGACGGCGAGCCGTCATATGACGTATCGACCTGCTTCGAGGCGACCCAACCTTTGCCTTCGAGGTAGTCGATCCAGACTCCGCCTGCGAACACGAGAACCTTCGCACCCGTCTTCTTGATGTCCGCGAAGCGATTGATCTTCAGCTTCTTCGGATTCCACATCAGGATCTGGGGGCTGTACTCGAAGGTCGAGACGATCGAGACCAGCGGCAGCTTCTTCGAGAGCTGGATCTGCTCGTCGCTCGTCGCATACCCGAGGGTGATGCTCGAGTCCTGATAGACCTGTGAAATCGGCTGCTGGAACCCCGTGAAGGGCCCGCCGGCTCGGATTTCGATCTTCACCCCTTGAACCTGCCCCGTGTAACGCCCGTGCTGCTTGTCGAAGGATCCGTGCGTCCCCGCCAGTTGGTAGAGAGCACCGTGCTCGGGCTCTGGGAACCAGTCCGTTTGGATCACGATTTTCGATCCGCATGCCTTCCGTAGAGGTGTTGCTGTCTCCTCGGCCCCCTTCTTTGGTGCCGCCTGGCCGAGGCCCGTCGCAAGGACGGCCAGCACCGCGACGCCCGTCGCGGCGGCCGTCGCCGCAACGAGTCGCCGTCGTCGCTGCATCGTCATTTCGCTCCTTTCTCTCCCGCCTCAAGAGAACGGGCCGGCACGATTCGCCTGACTGTCCTCCCGGCAACCCCTATATGCAGTTAGCAAGCCTGATCACGACCGGATTCACTGTCAAGGGGGTCGGCCCGCTCGGCGTGCAGCCGCAGCCGCTACCTGTTGTCTTCTTCGTACCAGTCCTTGGTGAGCTGTCGGCCGATCAGCCCGACCGCAAGGAACGACGCGATCCCAAGGGCACAGCAGAACAGAAGCGTGCTCATCATCAGATCGGTTTGAAGGTAGGCGCGGTAGAGGTCGAGGAGCCGGCCGAGCCCTGGAGTCCCTTGCCGGAAGAAAAACTCGCCGACGATCGCGCCGATCACCGATAGCCCCGCAGAGACCCGGAGCCCGACGAAGACGTCGGGGATGGCATGGGGAATCTGGAGCTTGAGCATGCGCTTGATGCGGCCTGCGCCGTGCAACTTGAAGAGATCGTGAAGTTGGGTGTCCACGGTGAGAAGTCCGTGGAGCGTGTTGGTGATGATCGGGAAGACCGAGATCAGAACACACACGACGACCCGTGCAGTGAAGTCGTAGCCGAACCATGTTGCGATCAACGGCACGATTGCCAGAATCGGCGTGACCTGGACAATGACGGCGTACGGGTACAGGGAGCGCTCGACCCACTTCGCTTGACTCATTGCGAGCGCGGTGGCGGCGCCGATGACGAAGGCGATCGCGAGACCCGCCAGTGAAACCTGTGCCGTATCCCAAAGGGCGTTCAGCTGATCGTGTAGATGTTGTCCGTTCAGAAGCCCGTTCTTGACGACGTCGTGGGGCGGCGGGAGCAGCCACCGCCGATCGGGGCTGAGGATCACGTAGGAGACGAGGTACGCGATCCCGACGAATACTCCAAGTGTCACCAGCGGTGGCCCCAAGACGATCAGTAGGCGTTTCAGGCGCCCCTGCCGACGGGGCCGGGAATCCAAAGTCAGCTCGGCCGGCTCGATGACCGTAGGTGTCACGGAGCCGCTCGTCACTCGTACCCCTGGCGTAGTGCTTGGGAGACCTCACCTGCAACGCTCGAGAACCGCGGATCGAAGCGCAGCTCGGGGGACCGTGGGTAGTCGAACGGGACGGTAACCTCCGCCACGATTCGCCCGGGGCGGGGCGTCATGACGAGCACCCGCGACGACAGGTAAACGGCTTCGGAGATCGAGTGCGTCACGAAGATCGCTGCGAACCCCTCGGATGCGTACAAGCGAATCAGCTCTTCGTTCAGCGCGCCGCGCGTGATCTCGTCAAGAGCCCCGAAAGGCTCGTCGAGGAGAAAGAGCGGCGGTTTCGTCGTCAGCGCGCGTGCAACCGAGACGCGCATGCGCATCCCGCCTGAGAGCGTCTTCGGATAGTGCTTCTCGAAACCTTCGAGCCCGACGAGGCGGATCGCCTCCGCCGCGAGCGCTTCGCGCCGGGATCGCTTCAAGCCGTCGAGCTCGGCGAGCAGCTCGACGTTGCCTTGCACAGTCCGCCACGGCAGCAACGTTGCGTCCTGAAAGACGAAGCCGATGTTCCGCACGGATCGATCGACCTGCCCCGACGTCTCCGGAGAAAGACCGGACGCCATCCTGAGGAGCGTCGATTTCCCGCACCCTGAGGGCCCGACGATCGCCAAGAACTCTCCCTGCCGGAGCGAGAACGAGACATCCCTGACAGCCTCAGTCCCGTCCGCGAAGGTCTTGCCGGCGGACCGGAACGAAAGCACCTCGCCGGCGGCCGCGGCGGAAGATGTCGCACCCCTCTTGTCGATCGAAGCATCGACACTCATAGGCCGCTTCCGTAGGTGTCAAGCGGTGTCACAACCCGGCTGCCAAGACCCACCCGGTAAGCGTAGACCGCTTGGACTGACGCGGAAAGGTCATGGCGAACCGTCGGTGACATCTCAGTCGCGGCGTGATGAATCGGCTTGGGCTCTGCCGCTTCGCACGTGGAGGTGGAGGATCTTGCCTGACCGTGTCCGTTCGGGCTCCCGACGTTCCACCTGCAGTACTCCCGCTTCGCGCCAGACGAGCTCTGCGACCCTGGGACCGCCCGATCCTGCTCCGATGGCGTCGAGGAAGGCGTCGGCGACCACAGCGTCGTCGACCGGCCCGATCGACGGATCGACCAGAAGACGTAAGCACGGATTCCCACTGGGCGCTTCCTCCTCGACGAGCTGGTAGTCGGTCGGGCCCCCGCCAAACCTCTTCGGCAGAACTTCCTCGAGCACGCGGATCACATCTGTGTCGAAGAACGTAATGCCGCCGGCAGTGAGCTTCTCGAAGCTACGGATCGTGTGCAAATGGGTCGACCAGCCGATCCGTTCGAGACCGCAGCCACAGTCTCTCCGTACGAGGTTCGCCCGGTCTCCCATCGACACGTTCAGCAGGATGAGTGGTGCCGTCTTGCGGATCGATGAGATCAGTAGTGCATCACGCGGCAAGGGAGCGTTCGGCTCGTCCTGCTCGGCCTGAACGATCGCGTGAAGGTCGTGGTGGAGATGGACCTCGTCCGGCGTCACCGGTTCGAGGCACCCGTACCCGATGAAACCGCCGGCCTCGTTGCTTCCATAGTTCGTTGTTGCCTCGGCTCCAGCCCCCTGAATCGTGGCCATCCGAGTGTCCGTGATCGGCTCGCCCGTCAGCGTCAGTTTTGCGCCTCTCAGTTCCCTCCCGGCTTCCGTGGTGGCTCGACACAGGCTCACGCCCGTGCTCGTATAGGCGTAGAGGTGGGGCGTGCCACCGGCTTGCAGCACGTCAGCCATCCACTCGGCGATCTCGAGCGGTGACCACACCGGTACGAATCGCGGGGCGGGGATTCGAACTCCACCGAGCAAGGATCCAAAACGCAGCATCCGGACGCTCAAGGCGTAGCGCGGATGAAGACCTCTACGCGCGAGATCGATCTGGGAGAACCATTGGTCCGGCGGATGCCCGACACCCGAGAAGAGCAGGACGTTGATGAGTGCAGCGCCGCCGGGGACTCCCCAGACCGCCGAACGCCAGTCACTTCCCCCTCGGGCTTGGAGGACAAGCGAAAGATCGACGAGCCGATCTGCGATATGCCCAAGGCTGACCGGGACCTTGATTGGCGCTCCTCTGCTGCCGCTGGTCTGGGAGAGCATGTGAAATCCAGCCGCCGGGTTTCGCAGAAGACTCGGCTCTAGCTCGATACTGCTGCTTCCCCTGATCAAGGGTTGGCGGCCCTTGAACTCGTCGACGGTTAGATAGACACCACGCGAATAGAGAGTGCGAAGTGCGCCCTCGACCCCGTCCGCCGTGACGAGTCTTTCCAGGTCGCCGAGCTCGCAGCCGGCTGTTTCGAGGAGCTGCCTGTAGGGGCTCGCCGGCACCTCGTAGATCGCCTCGCGGGCAAGATCGAGGAAGTTGGCCTCGCGCCGCTCCAGGCGCTGCTGCAGCAAGATGCCTGCCCGGTCGGGATTCATCGGGCGGCGCAGGAACAACGGCAGGCCCGCGAGTAGGCGGGTTCCCCCGACGATCTCCTCGAGCGGAAGTCTTCCGATGGTTCTTCGATTCATGGCCTGAGGCCGAGACCCCCTTCGCCGTTCTTGCGAGCGAGGAACAGGTGCTGTGCGCCGGTGCTCTTCCAGGCCGTAGCCCCGCGATCCGCCGCGGCTTGCAGGCGGTCGTACAGCGGCGCTCCCAGGCTGTCGGGCAGCAGTCGCCGACGAAAGACAGTGAATGGTCCGAATCCGAGGGTCTGCCACCTGACGCGTTCGAGCCCGAGCGAGGCGATGAGTCGATCGAGCTCGCGCCGGGAAATGGGGCGATTGCGCTTCGCCGCCCTGTGTCTCCGGCCGTGTTCTTCCAGAACTCTCTTCAGCATCTCTCTCGCGGGATGGAGCACCGGATTTTCCAGGGGCTCGACAAATCCGGTGAGTGCGCCCCGGTTGTCGGCGCTTGCCAGCAAGAAGCCCTCCGGCTTAAGGACGCGGACCATCTCCGCCATCGCTGCAGTGGGCGAGTGGAGCCAAGGAACGACGCCGAGGGCGATTACCAAGTCGAAGCTTCCGTCACCGAACTCGAGCGAGTGGACGTCTGCGAGACCCGTTGACACCCGGTCCGAGACGCCCGCTTCGGTCGCATGGCGTCGAGTGGCGTCGAGCATGTCAGTAACGTGGTCCACGGCGGTGACGGCGAACCCGCGCGACGCAAGCATCGTGGACAGGAGTCCCCGACCGCATCCCACGTCGAGTATCTGTGCGCTTGCTCGTAATCCCAAACTGTCGATCCAGGCAAGTGTCACCGCCCGCCGATTCCGGTAGACGTTGCCCACGAGCGATGGGTCCTCATAGATGCTCTCCCAATAGGAAGAGGTCTCCTCGAAATGCGCGTCGACGACGCTCTGGCTACGTTCGCCGAGCCGGGTAGCCGAGCGGCCGGTGCCGAGCCCCTTCAGGCGCCCGTTTGTCGGCACCCTGATCCGGTGCAAGTCGAATCCCCGAGATAGCCGCCGCCGCATCGTCGCAAACCGCTTCCGCGCCCCTGTTCGGGGCTCATCCCATAGCTTATTGCTCGCGCCCGCGCGTCAAGACGGAGGTGGGGGAATTCGTAACCAGAGGTGGGGGAATTTCGTAACGCAATGTGACACGCTCGGGGTCGATCCCCCTAAAGGAGGAGACCGTGTCATCGTCCGGCAGGCGGGCGGCCTCGATCAGTCGGCGACGCCCGTGACGACGCTTCTCTGCGACTGATCCGATGTGCGGGATCGTTGGTGTCTACGATCGCGCTGGCCGCAGTCCGGTCGATCGAAGCGACCTCCGACGCGCGCGCGACCTGCTGCGGCATCGCGGGCCCGATCAGGGCGGTGAGTACTTCGACGACGACGCGGGAGTCGCGCTCGGTGTTCGGCGCCTCGCGATCGTCGACCTCGTCACAGGAGATCAACCGATCACGAACGAGGACGGGACGATCGTCGTGATCTTCAACGGCGAGATCTACAACCATGGCGAGCTGCGTCGCGAGCTGGAAGCGCGCGGTCACTGCTTCGCCACGGGTGCAGACACAGAAGCGATCGTCCACGCCTACGAGGAATGGGGACTCGACTGCGCCGCCCGTCTGAACGGGATCTTCGCCTTCGCTGTATGGGACGCGCGTGCGCGTCGGATGTACCTTGCGCGCGATCCGTACGGCGTGAAGCCCCTCTACTACGCCGAGCAGGATCGCGTTCTCACCTTCGCTTCCGAGCTGAAAGGGATTCTCGCTCAGCCGGGGTTGACTCCGGAGGTCGATCCCGACGCGCTGCATCTCTGCCTCACCTTCCGCTACGTGCCATCCCCGTGGACGCTCTTTCGAGGCATTCGCAAGCTCGCGCCGGGGACGTATCTCTGTGCCCGACCCGACGGCGTCGTGGTGGAGAGCTATGCGCCTGCGCCGGAGCCCGCGCTCGAGGATGCGGATCCGCGCGAGCTCGCCGAAGAGCTCCGGCGGCGCTTGCGGGCCGCGGCGCGCCGCCAGATGATGAGCGACGTTCCCATCTCGGTCTCGCTCTCGGGTGGTGTCGACTCGGCAGCGATCCTCTCTCTCGTCAGCGACGCGGCCGATGACCCGGTCCAAGCGTTCACGATCGGATTCGGAGAGAACAGTGAGATTCCGCTCGCGGAGGAGATCGCCAGGCGCTTCGGCGCACGCCTCACCACCCGTGTGGCGTCACCCGCCGACTACGTGGAGTTCCTCGATCGGTTCGTCTGGCACCTCGAGGAGCCCACGAGCAACGAGTCGGCGCCCGCCTACTTCTTCGTTGCCGAGATGGCGCGCGAACACGGGATCAAGGTGCTGTTGACGGGGCAGGGGCCCGACGAGACCTTCGGGGGCTATACGCGCTACCTCGGCGCCGCCTACCAGCCTGTGATCTCGAGTCTGCCGGCGGCTCTGATGCGAAGCGCCTCCACGTTCGGCACAGTCGCCGGAAGACGCTCGTACAACGCGCGGCGTTTCACGGACATGCTGGCGGGGGGCGGAGAGGCAGACCGGCTTCTCTCCGCGTATACGTTCATCCGGCCCTCCCTACGCGACGCGTTGCTGGAGAAGGACGTCCTCATGGGGGTCGACCGCGAGCTTCCGCGGGCTTTCGTCGAGCAGCAGCTCGAAGAAGCACCGGAAGGGACACTGCTCGAGCGGATGCTGTACGTCGATGCGAGAACCTCGCTCGCAGACGATCTCTTGCTCGGCGAGGACAAGCTCTCTATGGCCGCGAGCGTCGAAGCGCGCGTGCCCTATCTCGACCTCGACTACATGGCGTTCGCGGAGCGCGTGCCCGGCGGCTTGAAGATCCGGCTCGGGCGCCGGAAGCATCTCCATCGCGAGGTCGTCCGGGAGGTCATTCCCCGCTACGTCGCCCGGCGCCGGAAGCTGGGGTGGGGTATACCGATGCGTCACTGGTTCCGTGGCGAGCTCGGCGACCGACTCCGTGAGGCCGTGAACGATCGCCCCTCCCTTACCCGCGAGTACCTCGACCGCGTGACCGTCAATCGACTACTCGACGAGCACGCCGCGGGACGCGAGAATCACGACGGCGTCCTCTTCCTGTTGCTCGCGCTCGAGCGTTGGTTTCAGACCTTTCTCGTCCAGTCGGACTCGACCGCTCGGGCGTTCTCGCAGGGACCGTCCCCGGTCTAAACAGCGCTCCAGCAGAGGTCTAGCCTCGACAGCAAGGCCCGGGGTCTGCACCGGCTAGGAGCCGGTGGAGGCGATGCCGTCAGGCACAAAGGTCGGCTCGTGAGCCGTCTGCTTCCGCTTCAATGAGCTCCAACGGGCCGGTAGCTCAGTTGGTAGAGCAGGGGACTTTTAATCCCAAGGTCGCAGGTTCGATCCCTGCCCGGCCCATAACGAGAACAGGCCGCAATCAAGCCAGTTCGGTCAAATCAGCTGCACGCTTCTCATCGATAATCACAAGCCGTTCCGCGTCCATGAGCCAGGAGGAACCATGAGCGCAAGCACCGATCTACAAGTGCCGGCCTCCACGCGCGAGGCCGTCCCGTTCCGCGTCCAAACCGCCGACGGCGAGACCATCGAGCTGTCCTATTCGTCGCCACGCTCGGCGGCGACCCACGACGAGCGCGAAGTCCTCGAGACGCTCCCGTGGTTCGAGCCGGGCAAGCCTCTGCGGAACCACATACTCCACGAGACCGATTTCTACGATGAGGTCGAGCAGATCTGGGGCCGCCCGTGGGGTGCCGAGGGCATCGGGACGTTGCGCGAGGTACTCGTGTCGCGCCCGACGGAGAACGAGATCCGGCCCGAGTACGCGGAGGAGTGGCAGTACTACTACTCGAGCGCGTCAGGCAACGCCGATCTTGGTCGCCTCCAGGCACAGTACGACGAGTACTACGCGGCGCTCGAGTCGAACGGCGTGCGGGTGAACTACATCGAACCGCCCGTCCCGGCGATCGGCGCGTACGGCTGGATCAAGAACCTCGTTACGCTCGCCGGCGGTGGCCTCATCGTTCACGGCGGCGCCATCCTGCATCGTTACGGCCTTGGCTCCTGGCAGCGCGGGCGCGAGGTTATCTGGGAGAAAGTGTTGGCGGCATTGCAAGTGCCGGTCTATCTGACGATCCACGGCAAGGGCATCTGTGAGCCGGGCGCCGGCCGCTGGCTCGACGAGAAGACCTTCGTCTTCAATGAGTCGGTTGTCGCAAATGAAGAAGGGCTACGTCAGCTCGAGTTCGTTCTCGCCAACCTCGGCATCGAGCTCGTCGTGTGCCACTCGCCCGGCTGGTTCGACTCGACCGGCCACGGCAACATCGGCACGTCCCATATGGACATGGTGATGATGACCGTCGACAAGGGAAAGGTGCTACTCGCCCCACACCTCGTGAACTACGGCTTCGTCCGAGAGCTCCTGAGACGCGGGTACGAGATCATCGAGGTGCCCGTCGAGGAGTATTGGGATCTCGCGCTGAACGGCGTCACCCTCAGCCCCGGCAAGGTGATCATGAACGCGGGCTCGCCGACGGTCCTCCGTGAGCTCGAGCGGCACGACGTCGAGGTGATCCAGGTCGACTTCTCCGAGAGCCATCGGTTCGCGATCGCCGGGCTCCACTGCGCGACCCTCGAGCTCGTCCGAGACCAGCCGGATTAAGCGAGGGCCTGTTTTAGGCCGCCACGAGCGGCAGGCTGTGTCGAGTTTTGATCAACGCCCGGCCGCATGACGTGCGCAGACGGCGAGCCAAGAGGAGCGCCAGGCGTCCTCCGGATCGTCCGCCATCTCCGCAATCCACTCGTCCTGACCAAGCGCGCTCGGTCCGCCGATGCGCGCCATTGCGGCCGCCTGCTCGTCGGGCGTGAGGTCGCGGCGAACGAGCGGGACGGCGATCTCGGCCTCCTCTCGGGAGAGGAGCACGTCCAGGGCCTCAACCGCCAATGCCTGGCGCTGCCCGTCTGCGCGATCCACGACTCGAACGGCATC
>Ga0075423_10006433_pt1 | contig 11033 bp, 11 predicted proteins | sample SoiMethybrSBSTD2_FD_80114 | JGI IMG/M metagenome (GOLD analysis project Ga0075423, IMG submission 80114) | Bulk soil microbial communities from a Populus tree surrounding site in Tennessee, USA - Soil MetaG P. TD hybrid SBSTD2 | ecosystem: Environmental > Terrestrial > Soil > Tree plantation...
CGAGTAAAGACACTATGAAAGTTGTCGAAAAATATTTCCTCGAGTTTCGGAGATAAATAAACAATCGTATGACTGATCTTCTTCTTCAGCGCTAGTGACAATGGGAGTTTCCAGAGTATTTTTCGCACTAGGTGCTCGCGCAGTCCTTCAGAGATAACATCGCCGCCCATTTGGGCTAATCGACGATTCAGTATGGTTGCCCAGTATCGGTCGTTGTACCCCGCGAATAACTCATCGCTACCCTCACCAGTCAACACGACTTTAACGTGTTCGCTCGCTAGTCTGGATATAAAGTATAGCGCGACGCTTGCGGCTCCCTTTAATGGTTCATCCTCATGCCATATGAGCTTAGGAATGGCATCAAGAAATGCTTGTGCCGTTATTAGCACTTCGTGATGCTGGGCTCCTACATGGGCTGCGACGGTGCGAGCATACTTGAATTCACTGTAATACCTGTCTTCGAATCCGATGGTGAAGGTCTGAATCGGATTAGAGAGCAATCTCGCCATAATTGCGGCGATTAAACTCGAATCCAACCCGCCGCTCAGAAATAACCCCAGTGGGACGTCGCTCATCAGATGGCAACGAACGGAATCTTCAATAAGTTCAGTAAAACGCTGTATATAAAACTCATCCTCCAAATAGGTGGGAGGTTCGTCGAACTGCCAATCCCAGTATCGCTGGATTTTGATACCCTCTTCGTTATACGAGAGCCAGTGCCCCGGCATCAGTTTGAAGACGCTTTCGAAAAGGGTGTCATCCGCGACAGTTTGACCAAATGTAAAAAATTCCGGTAAGGCGTGGAGGTTCACCGACGTTTGCAATAACCCGCTAGCAAGTATCGCCTTTATCTCGGAACCAAATACGAGCGTACCCTTGTGGAGCGCATAGTAGAAAGGTTTAATGCCCAGTCGATCTCGCGCTGCGAATAGACGTCGATTTCGACCGTCCCAAATGGCAAAGGCAAACATGCCTCGGAGCTTGTGTACGCAATCTTCCCCATATTCTTCATAGGCATGCAGAATCGTTTCGGTGTCGCTCCGGGTTTTATAAACGTGTCCTCGTTTTTGCAGGTCTTTGCGCAGCTCTTGGTGGTTGTAAATCTCTCCGTTGTAAACGATCCAAATGTCTCCGTCCTCATTTGTCATCGGTTGGTGACCGCTCTGCAGGTCAACAATACTCAAACGCTGGTGTCCCAAAGCTGCTCTGACGCGACTGTTTTGCCGAGGCGACAAATAGAGTCCGTGGTCGTCGGGTCCTCTGTGCGTAAGGACCCGTTTCATGGCTAGAAGTTGTCGCTCCGCCACTGCTTTACTGACATCGGAGCCAATTATCCCGCAAATACCACACATGTTTAAAGTAACCTGTAGATCACGAGACACACGCTTGCAACCAGTGCATGTTCAGCCGACAGGATCAAATGTAATCCACGCTTCTCAGAGCAGCTGGACAGCTAATGTAAGATTTAACATATTACTCCCATGCATATGCGCATCGCAGACTTTGATCACGAAATATCGGCATTCGATTCATCATGCGAACAAAGTGGCGACCATGACGCGCGCTTTCAAGCTAGTGCGACAAGCTAGTCCGTCGGCTTCGGGGCCTTTAGAGCAACGCTGGGACCAATGGATAAAGTCGAATATCTTTGTAAATCGACAACTTAATGAACAGTTTCTCTGGCACAGTTGTCTACGCAAATTACCCGATTGGGAGGAGAATCTCGATCTTACGTCCAACCTTACATGCGTCTCACGAGGGCTGATTTGCCTGTTTGGTTTTTCGAGCAACGATCATCGGGCTGCGAAAGTCGGCCAAAAGGGGGGGGCCGATTGCCCAATTATGTTCCATCGCGAGGCCTCCTGAGCGCCTTGCGGATGAGATGGGGAATCAACAGATAAGGCGGCATACGCAGCCAGTGAGCGCGGATGTAGAGCAACTCCTGCGATAACTTGAGGCATAGGTCCTTGCGCCAAGGACCCGCGGTAATCACATTATCGACCGTCGCGTCCATTACGAAGGATACCATTCTAGCGGGCCGCCAGGCGTTCGACACGTCAAGTATGTTTTGCGCGATCGGTGTCTCGAGATAAAACTGGGAATATCTGAGTGCGTAATAGAGTGGTCGACAGAGATCCAGCTCTTCCGCCCGCGCTACCAACTCATCCCAGAAATTTTTTTTTTTGCCCAACTCGCGGAGGAGATCATCGATGTCGACAAGGTCGCGAAGACCGCGCGTAAGATCTCCGTCCTGGAAAGCATGGGCCGCACTATGCAATACCATGTCAGCGGGCGCGAGTACGTTGAACTTTGTCCCCTTCAGCGGCACCGACGCCTCTAATAATTTTCCCGGATCCGGATGCAACCGCCCTATTGGCGGCAGGATCGTGTGGTGAACATCAACAACCGTCCCACGGTCTCGGTGATGCAACGGCGGCAGCTCATGCGACCATTGCCGGTAGAAATACTGGTCATATTCGTCCAGCTTGATATGTTGCCAGCCATGATCGAGCAGGCCTTTTTCAACCTGTTCGATTGAAGCTTTGGGCACGAGAATATCGACATCGGAGGAAATACTACCTCTGCCATTAGGGAGGCCGCAGAGTATATAGGCCGCGCCCTTTAAGAGGACGACAGGAGTGTCGATTCCCGCCAACGCGTGCGCGATTCGATTTACCTCCCACCGAATTGCACAACGCTCGTTGTCGGCAATCCGCCGCGCGGCGATCAGATGGGGCTTAACTGGATTTGGAATGCCATCAAACATGCCACGTTCATTTAGCAACACATCGATCCTTGCAAGTAAACCCGCCGCCCTGGCCTTGGGCAACAGCCGATCCCACTCGTGCATTCGGAGACCGTCAAGCCTGTCGGGTTCTATGAGAACTCGCCTTAACACGGCACGATTAGTCCGATGCGCTCGGCTGAGCCACGATTGACTTATCGCCAAAGGCGAGGTCATCGAACCAACGCACGGCCCCGTTCAAATCACTATATTCGAAGCGATAGCAAGAAATTTCGTCGATCAGCGTAGAGACCAGTTCGAATCCCAACTGTCCCAGAGCCATGTAATTTACCGCACTTTCTGCCACTCTCATAAACGCTTCACCTTTGCTTATTGCGCCGACTGAAACGGTTGCGCCGGATCGAAACGTAGGCAGAATCATCCACGCGATCGGACAATACTCATCAAGCCGCGCCACGCTCTCCGCCGGCGGCCTCATGTGGGCAATCGTTCCTTTAATGGTATTAGGAGAAACCGGACCGAAAACAGCTTTAGGAGCAAAATTCTTGATCACATCGATGGATTCGTTTTTGAGACTCACGGGACGCGCCAGAGGAACAATTGTGCGGCTATCAGTTGCAATTAAGGTGAGTTCATCCGTTAGCAAACGCCACCCCCGATTAACCAGTGCCGCGCACAGAGTACTTTTGCCGGAGCCCGGCGGCGCGGGCAAGAGCGCCGCTCGCCCACCCCGCTCAATGGCCGCGGCATGAATAATCAAGTACTGGTAGGCTTGGGTATAGATACACCAATTCAAACACCCCTCAAAAACCGCATAAACCTGCTCAATCGGTACCGGACCAGACGGCCGATCGCCATCGACTTCAACAGACGCATACGGACGAAATCCTCGCCGCCAGCTTCTCCTCTCTTCGAATCGAATGTGAAAGTCGGCAAAATCCTGGCAACTCGCAATCCGAAAATCGCCGTAAAGTACTCGAAGCCCCTCAGCTATCTGCGGAACTTTCGTACTTATCTGAAAAATAAAAGGGCCGGCGCTGAGAAAGAGCCCAGGACTTACGAGACTCTCGAGCAGCTGGACCGACGTCAACTGCGAAATTTTCACTGAGAAAGTGATTCGATGAGTCCGAGATGATCTAGTGTTTCAAGAACGACTTTAACTCGTAGAAGGATTTCGTTATCGGGATCGAGCCGCATATCGGTAGCAATGTTTTGACAAATTTCTTCGGCCGAACGGGGTTGTACTTGCAGCAGCGAAAGAATTTTCGCGGCCATCGAGTTTACCAGGTGGGTGTTTCCGGAAAACTTATTGAAGACGATCGACTCCTCTCCCCACGTCACCCAAACAAGCGGAAAGGTTTTCCAAACGATATGCGGCAAATTCAGCCAGCAAAACTATTTACAGTGGTCAATGTCCTCTGGGCGAATGGCAAGCGTCCCATTTCCGTTGATTGGACGAGGAGATTGCCACTTATTACCCGCGTGAACATAAGATGCGACAAGAGCGCAGGATACAAAAGCCGGCGCCGCCCCCCCCCAGGCTGAACGGTTCATCAGCGATAGCACCGCCGGGGCAGCCGCGAGGGCAGCGATGAGGGTGCGGCGGCGCTGTAAGTCAGCTGGCGTTTTCTCTTCGGACGTATCTGATTTGACGGCCTCATTAGCCTCGCTCTGGATCTTTTGCGCCTGTTCGAACTCTTTTTTATTCATTGTCCACTCCGCTTCCTCTCGCGTCCAGCCGGCTCACTTCCACTTTTCTCACTAATTTTCGGAGCCCGTGATCTTTATATCCAACTGTTCAATTGAACGCAATAAAAATGCCACACATAACCTATCAATTAGACAAGCGAAAAAAATTGTGTAAGTCGACTCAAGTGTAAGACGCGTTAACACTATCATGGGATTTCTAGAAATTAACCTCCTAATCAGTTGATTTAGCGAGAAAATGTATCACATTCCTGGAACGTAAGAAATGTTTACATTCACATGACTAAATTATGGTTATTCGTTCCCACCCATTTATCAGTCACAATGGATCCCGCTAAGGGCCAAAATACATTGCGGCCACAATAGTGCCATTAGGAATTTTTCTCAAATATAACTGTGATATACGGGGGCTGAACTTTCCTCCAGCGAAGCCGATATCTTGATTGACAGACCACACGGTGGACACTAAAATGTTGTTGTTCTGACGGCGGCTTAGGGACTCTTGCGAGCGGCTAGTATGCTACTCTATGTTTGATGATTATTTCGAAGTCTTCCTTGCAGACTGCCCAGAAGGGAAAGAAATTAACTACCGGACACGCTATCAGGTCTACTGTCTCGAGACCGCTTATGAGGATCCGTCGCGCTTCCCACAAGAAAGAGAAACTGACGAATTCGACGCGCATTCCGCGCATTTTATCGTGAGAGCGCGGGCAACTGGCGACTGGATCGCCGCACTAAGATTGGTGCTTGGCCCCCTAGAGAGGTTGCCAATAAGTAGGTTTGCTACCATAGATAAAGACTTACTCCTGCGGCTGGAGCGTGCAGAATCAATGGAAGAGTTTACAACATCCGCTGAGATTTCGCGAATGTGCGTAGTTGCACAATATCGACGCCGCCCGTTAGAGCGACATACGCCGTATCAAATTCCCTGGAACGCGGATGACGAAGCCAGCGATAGTGACATTACTGTGGCCGACGAGCGAAGAAAGGCTCCCTGGCTAATGCTGGCGTTGCTGTACGCCGCTCGCGACTACAGCGTACAAAATGGTATTAATCATTGGTTCTTTCTTGCAGTGCGGTCGTTGGCAAGAATTTTTAAAGGTTTGGGCATGCAACTCGAACAAACTGGGCCCGGGTGTGAGCATCGCGGTATTAGATTTCCTCATGTAATCAAAATCCCGAGCGGTTTTGACAATTTCGAATTGAAATATCCCAGGCTTGCCCAGTCGATTCCCACGGGAATTCGATACAAGCGTTTCTCCGAGTTAAAAAAAGAGGATTATAAAATTCCCACAGCGATGTAAGCCGGTGTTAGACTTGTGGACGCTTTGCGGAAACATAGATCGAGCGAAGCTGCCGTTTTTTCGCAGGCCGAAGCCTTCGAACGAAATGCTGGTCTCATCTCCCTCGAAGAACAACAGATACTGGCCTCGTCTTTGGTCGTGATCGCCGGCTGCGGCGGCGTTGGGGGATTGCACGCGCACACATGTGCCCGCCTCGGCATCGGACGGTTCCGAATCGCTGACACCGACACGTTTTCAATCGCCAACATAAACCGACAAATTGGGGCTACGGTTCAAAGCGTCGGCAAGAATAAAGCGGAAGTCACTGCTGACATGATCCGTTCGATCAATCCCGAGTGTAGAGTGGAAGTCGTCGAGCGAAATATCTGTGCAGATAACGTCGGAGCCTTTGTGAGGGACGCCGATTTGGTTTTTGACGGCGTCGATTTCTTCGCGTTATCTGCGCGTCGGCAACTCTTCGCGGCCGCATGGCAAGCAGGTATTCCAGCTTTAACCGCTGCACCATTGGGTTTTTCGGCAACCTTGCACGTGTTCGCGACTGGCGGCATGAGCTTTGACGATTATTTCGATTTGACGGATGAACAAGAGCCCTTTGAACAGTTGATGAGATTCATAGTTGGATTAGCACCGGGCGGCCTTCATCTTCCCTACATGGATCTCGGCTCAGTCGATACTCAAACCGGTAGAGGGCCGTCAAGCATACTGGGCTGTCAATTGGCGGCTTCCCTGGCGGGTGGAGAAGCCCTGAAAATTTTGTTGCATCGTCAGTCCCCGATGCTCGCGCCGACATATCTTCAATTTGATAGCTATCGCCAACTGATGTGCAAACGGCGAATCCGCGGCGGTAATCGGAATTGGTTACAGCAAGTCAAACGAAAATTGCTTTCTCGAAAACTGCGCGTCCTGGGGTTCGATCGGGGTTATGCGAGCTAAATGGAATTGCGATCTCGGAGCCGTTAAGGCCATTTAATTCGCGGGAGTTAATGTTCTTCGACGCACCAACCGGACCTTTCTGCCGCTAAGACTGTGAGCTTATCCTTTGAATTTTTTGAAAGGGTCGCTCGTTCCGGCGCGCAAGCGCCCTCCGGCGATAACCTTCAACCATGGTCATTCCGCGCCGACGGCGACACGCTCGTCGTGAGGCATGACCCTCACCGCGATCGTTCACTTTTTAACGTTCGATATGCTGCCTCTTTTATTGCTCTAGGCGCTGCCCTAGAGAACATTATGATTACAGCATCGGCTGACGGGTATTGGGCCAAAATCAAGTATTTTCCGGATTCACACGATGAAGAACTCATTGCACGCGTGTCATTTGAGTCTGGTGCGAGCACGGATCCGCTGGTCGCGTTTGTCGAAAAACGCTGTACGAACCGCAAACCTTACGCCACCGGCCCCATTGATCCAAAGATTCTAAAAAGCCTGACTAGCGCATCGGAACAATTTCGGAACGTCGAGCTTTCATGGATTCAGGAAAAAGCTAGACTCAAACGATTAGGCCAAATGGTTACTTGCGCTGACCGACTGATCTTCGAGAATCCTCATATTCATAGCCATTTGTTTTCTACTCTTCGTTGGAGCAAAGACGAAATTGAAAGGACACGAGACGGCTTGCCGATCGAATCTTTAGAGCTCGGGCATGCCGGTTCACTAGCATTTCGCGGCCTAAAGAGCTGGTCCGTCGTGGCGTTTTTGAACCGCTTTGGCTTCAGCAAGATCGTGGCCCATCACAGCAATCTTCTAATGCAGCGTTGCTCAGCCTCAGGCTTAATCTCGACACCGGATACATCACCTTTGAGCTTCTTAGAAGCCGGACGCGCATTCCAGCGTGTATGGCTTCAAGCGACTAAAGAGAACCTCGCGCTCCAACCCATGACCGCGATCATTTTCCTTCAGCTACGGTCGCGGTTCAATGATCATAATGGATTGAATCACGAGCAAATTGCGATTATCGACCGATTGCGGCGAGATTTAGAGAAATTTTTTGGTCTTTGTGAAAAGGCCGTTCCCGCGATGCTCTTCCGGCTCGGTTTCGCCGCCTCTCCATCGGGAAGAACGATCAGGCGCATGATGTCAGCGGCCGCTATGCCGCTAGACTCACAACATTGAGACTCGCCAAAAAAAAAGCAATGAACCGATTTGCAAACACAGAGGGAAAAAGGGGCCAGTCTAATCGGTTCATGAGCTGGAAAGATCTTGTCGTCACTCCGATGGTGGAGACAGCAATTCTTGCTCTTAGTTTTTTCACCGTCCTCTTTATAAATCGAGCGATCAGCCTCAGCCTGTTAACAAAAGCAGTCGCTTTTTACATCGCCATGATTGTGTGGACAATTATTTTCCTAAAAATTATTCGAACGGTTTTTCCAATCAAAGAGGGCATCTACTCTTATAATGAAAAGCCTTTGGCGTGTTACATTTGGAATTTGTACACATTTCTCTCAATCGTTAACCTAAGCTTGTTGTATTCTAATTCCCTCGTAGCGATTCCTTTCCGCAAATTCTTTTACCAACTCCTGGGAAGTCGAATCGGTAAAGGCGTTGTAACTATCGCAGGAAAACTCCTAGACCCGCCGCTGATTTCCTTGGGCGACAACGTAATTATAGGGGAAGAATCAATACTAATGGCGCATGCTCACGCGTCGACCCCATCGCCCGTGTTAGTGCTCGGTGGAATAGAGATAAAAAATGGAGCGCTGATCGGTGTCAGATCGATTATAATGCCGGGCGTGATCGTCGGGGAGAATTCAATGGTCAACGCGATGTCATTGGTTCCTATGAATACTAAGATTCCGCCGAATCAGATTTGGGGCGGGAATCCTGCAATTAAGATCGCCGACATGTCGAATCCGTAAAAGCTCTCGGGTAAATCGATTCGATGCTAGAATCCGACATCCTTATTGAAAATGTGAATCGTATCGCGAGCTTGCAGTCGGAACGTCTCTTCGCAAAGCTGCTGTTTGCGCAACGAGGCGCCGTCAACATTACTTATGGAGGTCTTATCGAGAGGGCAGGTCGTTACGTTTCGATGTACCACGAACACGGCGTGCGGCCGGACGAAGTGGTCGTTATCGTTCATAACGACACCGAGCAAACTATTTACGCGTTCGTAGGGGCAACGATGTACGGCGCAATCCCGTCAATCTTTGCTCATCCATCGGTAAAAATCTCCCCGAAGGAATACACCAAGACTTTGGCTTTGCTATTATCGGTTTCCCGGACACGATTTTTGGTGGCATACAGAGATCTTCATGACCAGCTTAAAGGCTGCATTCCCGCTGACAGCGTAGACTTAATGCTCAGCGAGGATGTTCTCGCCCACTCTGTAGCTCCTGCACTCCCCAATGCAAACCTTGATAAAATCGTTTTGTTGCAACATTCGTCGGGAACGACCGGTCTGAAAAAAGGCGTTGCTTTATCCAACTCAAGCGTCATCAACCAGTTGCGCAATTACGCGTCGACGCTGCAGCTTTGTCAGTGCGATAGGATTGCGAGTTGGCTGCCGCTTTATCACGACATGGGACTTATCGCCTGCTTCCTTCTCCCATTAGCCACCGGAATCCCTCTCATCTTAATGTCCCCTTTTGATTGGATCGCCGATCCGATGATGCTGTTTCGGGCCATCCACAAAGAAAAATGCACGCTCTGCTGGATGCCAAACTTTGCTTACAATTTTTTAGCTGCGCGCGTTAGCGAAACAGATCTTGCAGACGTGGATCTCACCTCGATGCGCGCATTCATCAATTGCGCCGAACCGATAAGCGCGGATAGCCACCAATTATTTTGTGAGCGATTCCGTCGCAACGGTGTACGCGAAGATATGCTTTGCACCTGTTATGCCATGGCGGAGAACACGTTCGCCGTAACCCAGGGCGGGATTCTCGATCCGGTAAAGATTGAAACGCTCGACGCAACAGCCGTGCGAAACCGAAAAGAGGCTATTCCGGCGAATTGCGGCACCGCGGTTTGTCAAACCGTAATTTCTTCAGGCCGGACAATTCCAAATAATCACGTTCGCATCATCGACGATTGTGGGAATGAGCTTCCAGAAAGATACATCGGTGAGATTGCGATCAAAAGCGACAGCATGCTTAGCGAATATTACAACCGCCCCGATCTGACGTCGCAAGCAATCAAAAACGGCTGGTACCACTCCGGTGACCTTGGCTATTTGGCGGACGGCGATCTTTTTGTTCTGGGCCGCATCAAAGATCTCATCATCGTCGCAGGAAAGAACATTTATCCTCAAGATATAGAAGAAATCGTTAGCGGTATCGAAGGCATCTACCCAGGCAGAGTCGTTGCGTTCGGGATCTATGACGAAACAATCGGCACCGAAGAAGTCGTCATACTCGCCGAGACCGTTGTGGAAAGAGCCAAACATCTAGAAATAAAACTGGCCATCGCCAAAGCTGTGCGAGAACAACTCGAATGCGTCGCCAATGATATCGTGTTACTCCCCCATATGTGGCTAATAAAGTCCTCATCGGGGAAACTCTCACGACCGGGAAACCGGGAGAAATACTTAAGCGAACTGAGGGCCCCATGAGGGCGTGGTTTCGAAAATCCGATCCGATAACAAAAAACATCAACGGTCCGGTTGACTATGAAGCCGCTGCACAAAAGCTTCGTAGTTTTGTCGCGGCTAAATCAAAATTTGTCGAGGCTTCAGAAATAGCGAACGAGACAAAATTGTTCTCGTCGGGACTTCTCGATTCATTGGCTTTTATTGAACTCGTTCTTTATGTCGAAAAAGAGTTTCATTTAAAGCTTGCCGACTTTACAGAGGTCAATCTTAACTCTCTCGATAGCATCGAACGAATTTTGGACCCGATATTCAAGCGCAGCGGAAACGTTTCGCCGGCCTCGTGAAAGCATGAATCAAGTTCGGCGTAAGCGCATTCTCTTCGTCGCCGAAGCCGTTACCCTCGCTCATGTCGTGCGCCCTTTAGTCTTGGCTCAGTCTCTTGATCCGGCCCGATTTGAAATCCACTATGCTTCCGCAAGGCGGTATGATTTCGTCTTTGACCAAGCAACTTTCCATCGTTGGGAAATCAACAGCGTACCGAGCCAAGCGTTTCTAGATGCTCTCGCCGGCGGGTCGCGACTGTACAGTCTTCGTACACTAAGTAAATACGTTGAAGAAGATCTTGAGCTTCTTCATGGGATCCGCCCTGATCTTGTCGTGGGTGACTTCCGCCTTTCGTTGGCCGTCAGCGCGCCACTCGCCAAAGTTCCGTACGCAGCCATCGCCAATGCATATTGGAGCCCATTCACGA
>Ga0075423_10006434_pt1 | contig 11032 bp, 5 predicted proteins | sample SoiMethybrSBSTD2_FD_80114 | JGI IMG/M metagenome (GOLD analysis project Ga0075423, IMG submission 80114) | Bulk soil microbial communities from a Populus tree surrounding site in Tennessee, USA - Soil MetaG P. TD hybrid SBSTD2 | ecosystem: Environmental > Terrestrial > Soil > Tree plantation...
AGCCTGCTTGAACTCCTCTAGCGCGCTCTCGGCATCGCCCATCTGCTGGAAGATCTGCCCGCGCGCGACGAATAGCGGTGCATTGGCCGGCTCGCGCTGCAGCACCTCGTTGTAGTCGTCCAGCGCGGCGTCGAACTCGCCGCGCGCTGCGTGTACCTCCGCGCGGCTGGTCTGCGCGCCGGCATTGGCCGGGTCGAGCTGAAGCGCCTGGTCGAGATCCCGAAGCGCAGCAGCGGTGTCGCCAGTCACCTGCTCGGCGCGCGCCCGCTCGATGTATGCCCCAACGTTTTTAGCGTCGAGCTTGATCGCCTCGCCCAGTGCAACGACCGCTTCGGCGGGCTGGCCGCCGGCCTGGTAGGCTTGCGCGAGCGCCAGATCGATCGCGGCCGAACGCGGATCCAGCTCGGCGGCCTTGCGCAGGTCGGCGACCGCGCCGGCAAACTGACCGGCTTGCATGCGTACATTGCCGCGCTGGAGATACACCTGGCTATCTTGCGGGCGCAGCTCGATCAGCTTGCTGAGGCTCGCTTCGGCACCCGCGTAGTCCTTGTGCAGGGTCAGCAGATTAGCCAGCCGCAGCTGGATGGGTGCCTGATTCGGATCAAGCTCCACCGCGTGCTGGTAATCGACTTGCGCGCGCGAGAGATCGCCGCGTCGCTCGTAATAGCCGCCGCGCAGGCCATACAGCTCGGCGCTCTGACGATCGAGCTCGATCGCGCGATTCAGGTCGCCCAGCGCCCCCACGAAATCGCTGGTCTGCTCGCGCACTGTGGCGCGGGCCAATAGTACTCCACGGTCGTGCGGTGCCAGCACGAGCGCATGGTCGAGATCGGCAGCGGCCGCCTGCCACTGCTGTAGCGCCGCGTAGGCTTGGCCGCGGCCGGCGTAACCGGCCGCGCTGCTCGGATCGCGCGCGAGCGCTGCGTTGAAGTCGTTCAGCGCATCGCCCGGCTTGCCAAGCCGCAGGTTGCTTGTGCCACGGCCCAGGTACCCCGCCGACTCGATCGGCATCAGCGCGATATAGCGCGTAAAATCGGCCACCGCCTCGGCGTTGGCACCAATCTGCTGGCGTGCCAGGCCGCGTTGTAAAAGCGTGCGCGCGTCCGAGCCGTCGAACCAGAGCGCCTGGCTATAGCGGCGCTCGGCCAGTGGGTACTGCTGCGCGGCAAACTGGCGGTCGGCCTGGTTGACCAGCAGAATATGCATGCGCCGGGCACCAAACCACGCCAGCAGCACGCCCAGCAGCACGGCGGCGGCGACAAGCGCGAACAGCGTCAGGCGCCGCCCGCGCGGGTTGACATGGTCGAGGTAGATGTATTGCGTGACAAACGGAAGCAAGTTTTTGGTCTGTCCGTCCATTCGTTTTCTCAGCTCAATATAATTCGTACGATGAAGATCATCGCATCAACAGCATAGCCCTATATGGCGCAACATGGAATGATGGCGAGTGGGCAGCTAGACGCCAGTAAGTTGTCAGAAAGCTGACATGCGCGCTGTGGCGCTGTCAGCGCATGAGCAGTGGCAGGAAAACGCTATACGTGGGCGCGCCGCTCGCGCACGGCGCAGCAGCAGCGCTGAACTGGACTGTCGCGCCGTACCCGCCGGCGTAACCGAACGTGACATGCCCGCTGGTGTCGGCGCGGTAGTTGCCGATCAAATGGCTGTTCGCGCTGACGGCGTAGCAAGCGCTCGGCGTCAATGCGCCAAGCTGGTGCGTTACCGTGCGGGTGGTATTGCTTGACCGCTCGCCCCAGGCGCGCGTCGTTGCGCTCCAGGCCGAGGTATTCACCGCGATCGCGCCGTTCTGTGGCCGCACAAGCAGGTCGAGCGTCGTGATGACGACGCTGGGACCGGCGTTGGCGAACGTCAGCTGCAGCGACGCGCCCGCTGCCGTCACGGTCGTGTCGAGGCCAGTCCGGTTGAGCTGCCAGACCGCGCCGCGTGTGTCTTCGAGCGTCACGCTGCTGGCGCTGTCGAGCGTGAGCTGGAAGGGCTGGCTGATCGGGCTGTTGCGAATCGTGTTGGCTGGCGCGTTGATAAAGCTGAGATTGGCTATAGCGCCGGCAATCGTATTTCCCTCAAACAGGTTGCCGGTCGCGTCGCCGAGCTTCATCAGCGGACTCTTGTAGGCCGTCAGCCGATTATTGCGAAACACATTATTTTTGGGCCGGCCGTCGCCGCTGGTCGGCGGGTCGCTGCCCTTATAGGTGTAGATCACATAGCCGGAGCCAGCTCCGCTAGCAGCCAGGCCAGTCAGTGTGTTGTTTTCGATCAGGTTGCGCGACGAGCCGACGCTCAGCCGAATCGCCGATTCGCCGTTGTTCGCGACGGTGTTGTTGCGCACCACTGCATCGTGCGAGTCGAAGATCGCGATACCGGCACCACGATTATCACGGCTGACATTGCCCTCCACGATCGCGCCATTGGTATTGCGGTGCAGCATAATGCCGTGCTCGTTGCCATACGACTGGTTGTCGCGAATGACCAGGTGATCGCACTCGACCGAGCAGATCACGCCGTGCGTGCCGTTGTCGTGGAACACATTCCCAGCGATCGTCAGATAGTCCGAGTCGTCGTGCGGGTCGAGCCCATACATCACATTATTCGCGAACGTGTTAGCGCTCCAGCTCATGCAGTAGCCGCCGAAGGTGTAGCTGCCGAAGTAGTTATCGTGGAACGAACTGCCGCTGACATTGCCAAAAATGTCCACCAGCGCGTACAGCTGGCGACCGGGCGGCGGCGCGTCATTCGGGTCGGCGGGGTTGACCTTGTAATAGACCTTCCAGACCACGCCGTAGGACTCGCTGGCATAATAGCCCAGGTAGCTCAGCTCGGAGTTAACCACGTCCATGCGCCCTTCGTACGGCTCCTGCGAGCCGCCGTTGACGCCGCAGGCCGTCGGCGGCGCGGTGGGCCGGCCCTTGGTCAGCACCGACCGCGCGGCAATGTATGATCGCCCGCCGCTGCCATCCTGCGCGACGGCCGGGTCGGTGTCGGGACCGTTGTGCGCTGGGTCCCACGAGGTGACCTTGGTATTCTGAAAGCGCAAATTTCCATTGTCGGTCCGCAGCCAGATACCAGTTGTAGCAGTGCTAAGTAGGCGCAGCCAGTTTGCATCGCCCGCCGCGCCGCCGGCTACCACCAGCGTCGCGCCTTCCTCGACCTTCAGCTTCACCTTCAGCAGCCAGATTTTGTTGATCCGGTCGGTAAACTCCAGCTTGTCGGGGCCGATGCCGGCTGCGATGATGTCGGAAAGGCGGAACGTTTGCCCGCACCCTTGCAGGTGAATCACGCCATCCGAGGTGTAGCGCACCGCGCGCGCTGGTGCGCCGAGGCAGTCGGCTGGCCCGACCGCGCCCTGAGCATCTGGGGCAGCCGCATCCGGCGTCGATAGATCGGCAGCCACATCCCAGAGCGCCGGCTGCCCAGGCGGGTCATCTTCGCCCGAGTCATCGGCGAGCGCGGGCGCGGCGCTGGGCCACAGCCCAAGCGTCAGGATGCACAGCACCAGCAGACTACACCAGAACCTGCGATAGTAAACAAATGCAACTTTCATAGCTAGCTCCCTCTCTGTGCGGCCTCGCCGACGCGCGTTACCTGGCCGTTCACCACCGCCACCGCGCGCGTGAGCCATTTGTGTTGTGTCAGCGTGCAAAGCGCGTAGGTTTTCACCAGCGACATGTAATAGGTCATTGCGATATATAGTGGCATGATCAGCAGATCAGCGGGGCGACGCCGCAGGTGCGGGATGATCTTGAAGGTGCGGCTCACGAACCACCAGATCAGCAGCGCGAGCGCCAGCCGCCAATTGCCGACCACCAGCGACACGACCAGGACGACCGGCCCCAGCAGCAGTGTGAATGGTGCCACGGTCTTGTCGATCAGCATGAGCGCCAGGTATGGGTAGCGCCAAACCCAGCCCTGCCAGAGCGCGCGCAGGTCGCTGCGGAAGCTGTTGCGGCTCCAGCGGATGCGCTGGTTCACGAATCCCCGAAAATCGGGCTTGAACGTCGAGTAGATTCGGGCGTTCAGCTGGTTCCATGTCTGATAGCCGCGCTGTAGGACCAGGCAGGTATAGCGCTTGTCGTCGCCGCTCATGCAGGGTGTGCCCAGAAATGTCTCGTTCAGAAACGCCTCGCGCATGCTCTGAAGTAGGCGCGTGCGGTATGCGGCCGTGCGGCCCGACAGGCAGCTGACCGCGCGGCCCCAGCGTGTGGTCGCCGGCACTTCGTCCGCATAGCGAATGTCGAGGTAAATGTCGGCGATCCGCTCCCACACGGTCGGGCGCTCACCATTTGTCGGGTACATATGCTGGCGCGTGCCAACCCCGCCGATCTGCGGGTCGGCGAACGGCATCTTGATCTTGCGCAGCACCTCGGGCTCCCAGATCACATCGCTGTCGACCAGCACCACGATGTCGGTGCGGGCGGCATCCACGCCGGCCGCGAGCGCCGGGCGCTTGCCGGGGCTATCGATCGCGATGACGTCGATCTCGGGGTACGAGCGCGCGTTCTCCATGCAGGTCGTATCGGTCACGTCCACCACCGCGATGATCCGATCTGGATGGTTGGCGAGCCACGACTCGATCGCCATGCGAAACAAGAGCGGGTCCTCATTATAAACGGGCGTGACGATCGTCGCCGTGCAGTCGTAGTCGTTTTCGATCGGGCGGTAGAACAGCGCGGGTAGGCGCTTTGCCAGCCACATCGCCCAGCGAATCAGGCCCAGCGCCCCGATCGGGATGAGCAGCGCCGTACCGGTTAATATGTCGAACATTATGTGAAGATAATACATTGATTTGGCTTTCTAAGCTTTTCTTTTTGGTGGCTATCGACCACATTCGTGGCCGATAGCCACCAAAAAGGAGGGATGCGAGGGAGGTGCAACCTCCCTCGCGCTCCCGCTGTGTAAGCGCTATAATTTACAGGTGGATCGGCGACTTCTGCCCGCCCAGCTCGATCGCCAGCTCCTCGGCGATCGGCTGGCCCTGAGCCGCCGCGAGCGCTGCCTCGATCTGGTCGGGCGACGCGGCAGCCGGGACGATCTGCTCAAGCCGCTGGTTGACCTCGATCGTCGCTTCGAGCATCAGGTGCTCCAAACCCCACTCGCGCGCGAATTGCATAAACGCGATGGTATCTTTGGGCAGGCAAGCGCCGCCATAGGGCACGCCGCCGCGAGTGCCGTAGAGCGGGTTCCACATACTCTCGGCCGAGCGCGCCACCGCTGAGCCGACGAGGTTGCCGTCGATCCCCAATTGCTCGCAGATCGCATGCACTTCGTTGAAATAGCTAATCTTCACCGCGTTGTAGACATTATTGACATATTTGATCATCTCGGCCTCGGTCGGCGTGCAGTTGACGATCAGCGCGCCAAATGGCCGGTACAGCGCGTCGAGCACTTCGGCAGTGCGCCGGTCGCTGGTGCCCAGCACGGTGATCCAGGGGCGCGCGAAGTCCTGCTCGCTCGTCACCTGGCGCAAGAATTCCGGGTTCATCGCCACACCAAAATCGACCCCGATCTGCTTGCCAGAGGCGTGCGCAAGAATCGGCGCGATCCGAGCTTCGGTGGTGGTCGGCGGCACGGTGCTGCGTACCACCACGGCGACGAAATGGTCGCTCTTGGCCAGGCCGCGCCCGACATCCAGCGCCGCAGCCTCGATATAGTCGAGCACAATCTGCCCGTCCACGCTAGGCGTCGGCACGGCCAGCATCACGGCGTCCACGGCGTTCCAATCGACATCGGCGGCCGTCATCGCGTCGAGCCCTTCGGCCCGCAGCTTCGCGATCGTCTCTGGATTAATATCGACATAGCTGACGCAGTGGCCCTTTTTGGCGAAGCCCTTGCCAGTCGCCTGACCAACCACGCCAGAGCCAACGATTACTATCCTCGCCATCTCTTCTCTCCCTAACTCATGTTATTGGCACGTCCCACGCGGCTATTAGAACTGCGTAGGTCGTGTAACCAAACCTGTTAGGGATAGCATAGCGCTAGTGCAGGGGAAACTGAATGATGGGCCGGCGTCATGTGCTGATCACTCGCCCGCCAGCTAGATGACGCCAAGTGATCACAAAACTGACATAGCTTGCGCGCTCACGGATTATCTGCTGACGGCGCGCTCTTTGAGGGCCGGCAGGCGCTCGGCCGATCTGACCGTCGCGACGCTGTCGAGGCGGAAGCCGATCCGCTTGATTGTGGTAATTTGCGGAGCTAGCTGGCCGACAGAGGCGGCAGCGGCACGGAGATTGCGACGTAGTCGTGCGATACAGGCGTTGAGCGCATCTTCGCAGGTGGCATGGTCGTAGGGCTGGCCCCACACGGCCAGAAAGCACTCTTCGCGCGTGCAGACCTGGCGCGGGCGCTCGGCCAGGTAGAGGATGAGCTCATATTCGAGCGTAGTGAGCTGCAGCGGTACACCATAAACCTGAACAATGCGCGCACTTTCGTCGATCAGCAACGGCGGGCTACTGTTGAACATCACGCCGAGCGTCTCATCGGGATCGGAGAAACGAAGCACAACTTCGCCCAATCCCAGCCAGATCTCGTCGTCGGTGCTGAGCTGGCGCTCGCCAACAACCGGCTCGCCATCCAGATACGTCCCGTTCGCGCTCCCGGCATCGCTCAGAATATAGCGGTCGTGTTGCAGCGTGATGCGGGCGTGGAGCCGCGAGACGATCGAATACGGCAGGACAATGTCACAGCTCGACGAGCGGCCGATGGTGATAATCTCGCGATCAAGCGGAATATGTTCTTCGGTGCCGTCTAGACGCTGGTGAATCAGGAGCGCTGGTCGTACACGCGGCATGGTCGCCTCCACGAAATTTCAGGTTGCGTACGACGTGTATAGCAAGAACGGCACCATCGCGGGCCGCGCGGGTCGCCATGAATTGAGTAATAATGAAAGATATATCGAACACATATCTGGGCCAGTATTACATCACCGAGGTCGTAGGCCGCGGCAGCACTTCCACGGTGTACAAAGCCTTCCAAAGCTCGCTGAACCGCTATGTCGCCGTGAAGGTGCTGGCGAATAATGTTGACCCGCAGTTCGCCGTGCGGTTCAAGCGCGAGGCCTATGCGGTGGCGCAGTTGCAGCACCCGAATATCCTGCCGATCTATGATTATGGCGAGCAAGACGGGTTGCGCTACTTCGTGATGCAATATGTCGAAGGCAGCACCACGCTCGACCACCTGCTGGGCGGGCGACCAATGGAGCCGATCGCAGCTCTGCGGCTGATTCTGCCGCTGCTCTCGGCGTTGAGCTACGCGCACGCCCAGGGCGTGGTGCATCGCGACATCAAGCCCGCCAATATCATGCTGCCGCGCCCCGATTGGCCGATGCTGGCGGATTTTGGCATCGCCAAGCTGATCGACGACAGCCAGCAGCTGACCCCGCCTGGTCAGAGCCTGGGCACGGCGATCTATATGGCACCCGAGCGGGCAACCAGCCGCGCGGTCGATCTACGCACCGATCTCTATTCGATTGGGGTGGTGCTGTACGAGATGCTGACTGGCCGCGTGCCCTTCGACGGCGTCGGGCCGGTGGGCGTGCTGCGAAAACATCTGAACACACCGCCGCCGCCGCCGCGCAGCCTGAATCCTAATCTACCGGCAGTGCTGGAGCCGCTGCTACTGCGTTCTCTCGAAAAAAACCCGATCGATCGCTACCAAACCGCTGATGAGATGTCGCAGGCGATCGAGCGCGCGATCAGCCAGATTGAGCGGCAGAATGCACAGCGCCAGCTCCAACAGATGCTGCAACAGCGCGCTGCCGAGACCCCCGTAGCGACGCGAAAGCCGCCACCTGACCCGTACCAGACGCGCCTGCTGCCAGAGTTCGACACACCGCGCACGCCAGCGCCTAAGCGCGCGAGCCCAGTCGCAGGCTGGCTGCGCTGGGGTGTGCCTGTGCTGCTTCTGCTCGTGTTAGGTGCCATTATGATCGCGCGCGAGGTGCGCGGCGGCACCGGCGAGCCCGGTTCATCCGCGACCAGCGTAGCAGGTGCTGCAATGCCAACCGCCGCCGCGATTGTGGAAGCGGCACCAACCAGTATTGCCACCGACGTTCCGCCTGAGCCATCACCTGCGCCGGCAAGTCAGCCAATCACCCAGCCGCAGCCGACTACGGTGTCGCCACAGCCGACAGCTGCACCAGCCGCACCGCCACAGCCGACAGCTGCACCAGCCGCACCGCCACAGCCGACAGCTGCACCAGCCGCGCCGCCACCTCCGGCGGCTCAATCGACACCACAGATCGCGCGCCAGGACCAAATCACGACAATCCGCTTCGAAGATAGCGACTGGCAGGGCGGCTACCGCCGGGCAGCTGGCCGAACATATGGCGGGCGCACTGCGACCTGGATCTATGGGACATCCACTGAGTGGAGTATCATGCAGGCCGACTTCGATCTCGCCGCCCAACCAGACGACATTGCCACGCTGACGATCGAAGGTATGGACTCCGAGGACCGCTTGAAGACCCCGATCAGCATCTTGGTAAACGGAGTCGAGATCTTCAACGGCCCAAACCCACTGCCCGATGACGACCACCCGCTTGAGACCGGCACCTGGGCGAGCTTTGTCTGGTCGTTCGACGCCCGGCTGCTGCACCCCGGCCATAACGAGGTCCAGATCAAAAACCTAGCCCCCGGCGCGTTCAGCCTGCCGCCGTTCTTCATGCTCGACTACGCCGACCTGGCCTATAAGAGCAGCTAATATCTTTAACAAAGCGGTCTCCTGCGATTACCCCTGCGGCTCATCCTACAGCTGCGGACATATCTGCGCAAACCCAGGGAGAGATGTGGTATGAGTGATATCAACAAAAAGCTCGCGGCTCTTGCTCCAGAGCAGCGCCAACTGCTGGAATTATTGCTTCTCAGGGAAGCGGGGATCGAACTCGCGCAGTCGCGCATTAGCCCTCGTACGCGGGACTCGCACGTCGCTCCGCTCTCGTACGCCCAGCAGCGGCTGTGGTTCCTGGACCAGTTGCGACCGGGCAACCCCGCCTACAACCTGCCGGTCGGCGTACACCTGGCCGGGCCGCTCGACGTTGCGGCGCTCCGCCAGAGCCTCCGGGAGGTTGTGCGCCGCCACGAAACGCTGCGGACTACCTTTACGGCGGTGGATGGCCGCCCGGTCCAACTGATAGCGGCAGCTCGCGAATCGCTCTTACTGCTGCCGGTGATCTTCCTCCAGGATCTTCCGGCGTCCACGCGGGAGGTTTACGTGCAGCAGTTGGCCACTGCGGAAGCGCTACGTCCTTTCGATCTGACGCGGGGCCCTCTGCTGCGGGCAGTCCTGCTGCGTCTGGCCCCCGACGAGCACACGCTGCTCCTGACGATGCACCACATCATCTCGGACGGCTGGTCGGGCGGGGTGTTGATGCGCGAGCTGGCAGCGCTCTACGAAGCCTTCTCCAGGGGGCGGCCCTCACCGCTGCCCGCGCTGCCCATCCAGTACGCCGACTACGCGGTCTGGCAGCGGCAGTATCTCGAGGGCGAGGGCGAGCAGGGGAACCGGAGACACGAGACAGGAGACAAACGCCCAGAGGGCACTCAAAACTCAAAACTCCTGGGCTCGCCGGACTCGCTCCTACAGACCCAACTGGCCTACTGGCGGCGGCAGTTGGCAGGCGCGAGTCCGGCGCTCGAGCTGCCGTCCGACCGGCCCAGGCCGACGCAGCAGAGCTTCCAGGGCGCGACGCGGTCGCTCGTATTCTCCAGCCCGCTGGCCACACCGCTCGCGGCGTTGAGCCGACAGGAGGGGGCGACGCTGTTCATGCTGCTGCTGGCGGCGTTCTACGTCCTGCTGCATCGCTACAGCGGGCGTTCGGATATCGTCGTGGGTACGCCTATCGCCAACCGCGTCCGTGCCGAGCAGGAGGGGCTGATCGGCTTCTTCGCCAACACGCTGCCGCTGCGCGCCGATTTGTCGGGCGACCCGACGTTCCGCGAGTTAGCGAAGCGCGTGCGCGAGGTCTGCCTGGGAGCGTACGCACACCAGGATCTGCCCTTCGAGCGGCTGGTGGAGGAGCTGGCCCACGAGCGCGACCTTAGCCGCACACCGCTGTTTCAGGTGGAGTTCATTCTCCAGACATCCCCGGCACTGAACCTCGGCCTCTCGGATCTGACCCTGCGCCCGCTGGAGATCGACAGCGGGACGGCGATGTTCGACCTGGTGCTGGTCATGAAAGAGACGGCGCGCGGGCTGGAAGCGGCGCTGAAGTACGCGACCGACCTGTTCGACGGCGCTACAGTGAGCCGGATGCTCGGGCACTTCCAGGTCGTGCTGGGGGGTATCGCCGCCGATCCGGACATGCGCCTCTCAACGCTGTCACTCCTGACGGAGGCCGAGCGGCGGCAAGTGCTCGTCGAGTGGAACGACACGGCGACAGGGGGCAGAAGTCGAGCATCTCATTCCTGGTGCATCCACCATCTGTTCGAGGCCCAGGCCGAGCGGACGCCCGACGCAATCGCGCTGGTCTTCGACTTCCCAGACAAGGAGACAACGAGACAACGAGACAAGGAGATAACAGATCGCACAACGAACGATGATTCAGCCTTCAGCCTTCAGCTGACGTACGATGAGCTGAATCGGCGGGCCAATCGACTGGCACACCATCTGCGAGGGCTGGGCGTCGCGGCGGAGGCGCGTGTCGGCATTTTCATGGAGCGTTCCCTGGAGCTGATCGTCGGCATTCTCGCAGTCCTCAAGGCTGGCGGCGCGTATGTGCCGCTCGACCCGACCTATCCCCAGGAGCGCCTGGCCTTCATGCTCGAAGACAGTCAGGTGCCCGTGCTCCTCACCCAAACGTGGCTGGTGAATACGCTGCCAAGCACTTGGGCGTACCTCATCTATCTCGACGATGACTGGCCGGCTATCGCACGGGAGTGTGGGGAGAATCCAGCCAGCGCCGTGCAGGCGGACAACCTGGCGTACGTGATCTACACCTCGGGCTCGACGGGGCGACCCAAAGGCGTGCAGATCACCCACCGCGCGGTGGTCAACTTCCTGACCGCTATGCGCCGTCGACCCG
>Ga0075423_10006435_pt1 | contig 11032 bp, 7 predicted proteins | sample SoiMethybrSBSTD2_FD_80114 | JGI IMG/M metagenome (GOLD analysis project Ga0075423, IMG submission 80114) | Bulk soil microbial communities from a Populus tree surrounding site in Tennessee, USA - Soil MetaG P. TD hybrid SBSTD2 | ecosystem: Environmental > Terrestrial > Soil > Tree plantation...
GCCAGGATTGCTGTACTGAAATTTCTCGCCGGGCTCGTCGCGCGCAGGCGTCCGATCGCGAGCAATCGTGAACGGATCGTTCGGCGGATCCAGCCGCTTCCAGAAGTCTCCCTGCCAGCCGGTGAGTTTGTCGTGCGGCAGGTGGTCCGCTTCAGCATCCTCCAGGCCCGAGGTGTGCGACCCAAGCTGACGGATCGTGATCCGTGATTTCCGGGCGTCCGCCTTCCATTGGGGAACGTACGTCGCGACCCTGTCGTCGAGCGCGAGACGGCCGTCGGTGAGGGCGACACCGATTGACACGCCGCCGACAATCGCCTTCGCCATCGATGCCGTGTAGTGCTTCGCCGTCGCGGAATGATCGGGCGAGTACCACTCGTACACGAGCCGATCGTTGCGCACCACGAGGAACGCCTTCGTATTCGTGGACGCCAGCCGATCCTTCAGCCGGTCGAGCGCCTGCGCTGACAGACCCTGGCTCGCTGGCGTCGCGGTTCTCCAGTCGAACTCTTGCATGGTCCCACTCGGCGTGGACTGGAACAGCATCGCGACGCTCAGCGCGAGACAAGCGGAGCGGATGGCCGCGGTCATACAAATCCTTCCGGCAGAGACGATCAGCCTCTCGGGCGTCGAGGACGACGGGCGGCGGCGGTCCTGGCCTGAGTGCGCGCCGCCAGAGTCGCCGCGTTCGCGCCAAGATGCTCGGCCATCCGCTCGAGGACCCGTCGCGCCGCCCGCCGATCGCCCGGACGTACTTTGTCGAGCGCGGCCGCGACCGCGGCTTCGACCGTGCCCGATCGTCTGGCATTGATCCGGGCGCCTCGGGGTGCGAGCCGCAGCACCGCGCGGCGCCGGTCGCCCGGATGAGAGACCCGCACCAGCATCCGCTGCGCGACCAGCCGCCGCAAGACGCCGGTCAGCGTGCTGGGATGCACGTGCAGGACCGACGCGAGCTCGCCGGCCGACATGCCGGGAGAGAGGCCGACGACCCGCAGGACCAGCCGTTGCGGTCCGGTGACGCCGAGATCGGCCGCCATGCCCTTCGAACTGCGCTCGAGCCCATGGACGACCGCCCACAGCAGCTGCATGAAGTCGAGCACATGCGGAAGCGCCACGACGCGCCGCTCCTCGGCCGCTGTTCCGTCGCCTCGAGGCCGCCTGGAGTTCCTGGTCATCGTCTTCATTACTCTCTACGCTATCTCATCCGGCCGATTCGTCTTTGCTCTACTACTGTCGTGTAGTAGTAAAGAGGTTTGTGCCGCAGGAGACTTTCCTGATGCAGCCCCCTTCGATCCCACCCTGTCGAGCCCAAGGAGGTTCGGGATGATTACCGTTACTGCCCTGCGCAGGATTGCGCCGGGCGTGCTGTGCGTGCTGGTCGCCCTCACGGCCGGCGCGTCGGCGCAGGAAACGCGCGCCACGGTCACCGGCACCGTGAAAGACGCCCAGGGCGCCGTCATTCCCGGCGTCACGGTCACGGTGCTGAACACGGACACCAACGTGTCCAACGAAGGACTGACGAACGACGCCGGCGTCTTCACGGTGCAGCGGATTCAGCCCGGCCCGGTGAAGATCTCGGCGACGCTGCCCGGCTTCAAGACGTTCGTTCGCGAAGGCGTCACGCTGCGCACGGCCGAGACCGTCACGCTCGGGATCCAGCTCGTCGTCGGCGGCCTCGAGGAGACGGTGACGGTCAGCGCGCAGGCGAGCGCGATCGAGTCGAACGAGAGCACCATCGCCCAGACGATCGAGAACAAGCGCATCGCCGAGCTGCCGCTGAACGGCCGGCAGGTCTACATGCTGATGCAGCTGACCGCCGGCACGATCTTCACGCAGACCACGTTCGGCGCGACCGGCTTCTCGGGCACCCGCGCGTGGGACGTGAACGGCTCGCTGTCGGTGCACGGCAGCCGCACCGGCAACAACGAGTTCCTCATCGAAGGAGCGCCGAGCTCCGGCACCGGCGGCGGCACCGGGTCGTGGAACTACGCCCCGCCGGTCGACGCGATTGAGGAGTTCAAGATCGGCACCTCCAGCGTCGACGCCTCGTTCGGCCGAACCAGCGGCGGCGTCGTGAACATGACGCTGCGCTCGGGCACGAATCAGCTGCGCGGCTCCGGGATCGTCCTGCATCGGGGCACGTGGCTCGATTCCAACCAGATCCAGAACATCCGCAACAACATCTCGAACCAGGGGCACAAGTACTACAACGGGGAAACCACGGTCAGCGGGCCCATCAGCCGGAACCGGACGTTCTTCATGGGCGGCTACCAGGGGTTCTACGAGAACATCCCCTTCCCGGTCACGCGCACCATCCCGACCGACGCGCAGCTGCGCGGCGATTTCTCCCAGACGACGACCGCGAACGGTACGCCGATCGTCATTTACGATCCCGCGACGACCGTCTGCACGGCGAACTTCAGCAGCTGCACGCGGGAGGCCTTTCCCGGCAACATCATTCCGGAGGCGCGGTGGAATCCGATCGCGAAGGCGCTGATCCCGTTCATCCCGCGCCCGAACGCGACGCCGAGCAACCTGGCCGGTTCGAGCAACTTCATCAGCTCCCCCAACATCGGCCGCTACCGCTACAACTCGTACCTGACGCGCATCGACCATGTGTTCAGTACCAACCACCGGTTGTCGCTGACCAACACCGGCAACTGGGGCATCGAGTACCGCAACGAGAACGCGCTGCCGGAGCCGGCGATCCGCAGCGACAATTACCCGACCCATCGCAACCACTATCTGGTCACGGCCGACGACAACTACACGATCAACTCGAGCACGCTGTGGAACACGCGGATCTCGTGGGATCGATTCGACGAGCCGCACGACAAGGTCTTCGGCGACGTCGATCCGAAGCTCCCCTTCCAGGGCGCGTACCAGGTCACCGGCCCGCCGTTTCCGCAGATCAACGTCGGCGGCTACGAAGGCATGTTCCCGCGCACCTTCCGGCAGCCGAAGAACGACGCCTACTCCGTCAACAGCAACCTCACGAAGACGATGGGGCGTCATTTCATGAAAGTGGGCGGCGAGTTTCGCGCCTATCAGTTCTTCCGGCAGGATGAAGTCAGCTCGAACGGCGCGTTCGGCTTCGAGAACGACTTCACGCGGCGCGATCCGTTGAACAATACCGGCGCCGCCTCCGGCAACGGCTTCGCCACCTTCCTGCTCGGACTGCCGACGAGCGGCAACGTCACGCTCGGCACGCCGCGCACCGAGCAGTACCGGTATTACGCGGTCTACCTGCAGGACGACTGGAAGCTGGCGGCGCGCACGACCCTCAACCTGGGGCTGCGGTGGGACTACCAGCCGGCGGTGACCGTGAAAGACGACCTCACGGTCTCGGGATTCGACTTCGACGCGGTGAACCCGCTGCAGTCGCAGCTCCCGCAGGGGGCCAACACGATCAATCCCGCGACCGGTCAGCCGCTCACGCTGCGCGGCGGCCTCCTGTTCGCCAACCACGGCGGCCCGAAATCGCCGTACAAGAACGACTGGAACAACATCCAGCCACGCATCGGCATCGCCCATCGCGTCACGGACTGGCTGAGCGGCCGCGCCAACTACGGGCGCTCCTACCTGGGACTCTCGAGCAGCGGTCAGGCTGGCGTCTACACCACCGACTTCCAGCGACAGACGCCGTTCATCGCGAAGGCTCCGAACGGTGTCGACCCGGGCTCAATCTGGGCGAATCCCTTCCCCTCGGGATTCCTCCAGCCGCTCGCCGGTGAGCTGGGACTGCTGACCGCGCTTGGCACCGGTCCGACGATTCCCAACCCGGACTTCGAGATCCCGTACACCGATCAGTGGATGGCGGGCGTGGACATGCAGCTCCCGTACAACATCGGGCTCGACGTCGCCTACGTCGGCAACAAGGTGAGCAAGCTCCCCGTCGGCCGCAACATCAATATCGTGCCGCGCTCCGAGAACGACAAGGCCATCCCCAGTCTCGGCGGCAACACCGGGTACCTGAACCAGACCTTCCCCAATCCGTTCGCCGGTCTGATCCCGGGCCAGGGCCTGAACGCGGCGACCGTGTCGCGCGGCAACCTGCTGCGGCCCTACCCGCAGTTCTCGGGCGGCCTGGCGATGAACAAGCTGAATCTCGGATCGGCGTACTACAACGCTCTCGAGGCCGCCGCGACGAAGCGCTATTCGAACGGCGTGATGTTCGCCGTCAACTACACGCTGATGAAACTGGAGGACGCGCTCAACTTCTTCACCGATTACGACGCCGAGCCGTACCGCGACCTCCAGGGCGATCAGCGCCGGCACCGTCTGACCATCACCACGCTGGTGGATCTGCCGTTCGGGCCGGGCAAAGCCATCGGCGGCAACACCAGCGGTTTCGTGGCCGCGCTGATCGGAGGCTGGCAGTTCAACACCATCGGCGAGATCCAGTCCGGCCGGCCGCTCGGCCTGAACGGCAGCGCGATCCAGCTCGATCCGGACGTGGCGCTGCCGAAGAGCGAGCAGTCGTTCCAGCGCTGGTTCGACAACAGCAGCACCTCGCTCAACAATCCGCGGCCGGACGGGTCATTCGCCTGGAGCGTGCTCGGAGCGAACGACTACCGCGTCGTCAAACAGCGCTTCCATGACGTGAACGAACCGACCGAGCCGCAGTGGTCGTTCTCGCTGTTCAAGAACACCGGCGTGGGCGGCGGCAAGACCCTGCAGCTCCGCGTCGAGACGTTCAACGTCTTCAACGTCCGAATCTACGGCGGGCCGAACACCAACCCGGCGAGCGCCAACTTCGGCATCGTCGACACCGCCAGTCAGGTCAACTTCCCGCGCACGATTCAGCTCGGCGCGAGGTTGATGTTCTAGGTTCGGGGGATCGGGGGGGCGCGATTCGACTCGCGCAAAACGTGAGCTCGCTCATGGCGGGCGGGTTCGCGGCCCCCTGCATTCTTCCGTCTGACGGACGGAAGCCACGCCGGTGTCTGGTTTTCAGGTATAAACCTCCATCCATGCACCGCGCCGGCGTATCGCTCGCCCTTCTCGCGCTGTCAGTCCTCGCCTCGGCCCAGGACCATTCCGGCAACTACCCCGCCGCCGACATCGCGGCGGGGTCGAAGATCTATCAGGCCAACTGCGTGCAGTGTCATGGCGCCACCGGCATCGGCGTCGGCGGCATCGATCTCCGGCGCGGCCGCCTGCCGCGCGCGCCGACAGACGACGCGCTCGCTGCGCTCGTCGCGAGCGGGATTCCAGGCACCGGCATGCCGGCGTTCCGGCTCAGCGCGGACGACATGCGCGGGCTGATCGCATTCGTGCGGGCCGGACTGGGGATCGACGCGAACGCGCCGGCAGTCAAGCTCGGAAACGCCGCTCGCGGCCGAACGATCTTCGAAGGCGAGGGCCGGTGTCTCACCTGCCATCGCGTCGGGATGGAGGGCAGTCGCTCCGGCCCGGATCTCAGCGAGATTGGTTCGGCGCGAACGCCCTCCGCGATCATGCGGTCGCTCGTGGACCCGAACGGCGCGATGCGGCCGATCAACCGCCCGGTGCGGGCAGTCACCAGAGATGGCGCCACGATTACCGGACGGCGGCTCAACGAAGATAGCTATACCGTGCAGCTGGTCACAGGGGAGGGACGCCTGGTTTCGCTCGTGAAGGCGGAGCTGCGCGACTGGTCGGTCGCCGCAGTCTCGCCGATGCCGTCCTATAAAGACACGCTCGGCGCCGAGGCGCTCGCCGACCTGCTCGCGTATCTCGTCTCCCTGACGGACGGTGCGCGGTGAAGCGCCGCATCGAGGTCCTCGTGCTCTGCCTGTCGGCCGCGGTGGGGATCGCCGGCCAGGTCTCGAGCGATCGCCTGCTCGGCGCCGGCGCCGAGCCGCACAACTGGCTCACCTACTCGGGGAGCTACTCGGGTCAGCGCTACAGCACGCTGCGGCAGATCGATCCGGGCAACGTCAAGAACCTCGAGATGAAATGGATGCTGCAGAACCAGGTCTTCGGGCCCTGGGAATCGTCACCGCTCGTGGTCGACGGCGTGATGTATCTCACGCAGCGGCCGAACGACGTGATGGCCATCGATGCCAGGACCGGCCGGATGTTCTGGCTCTACAGGTACCCGACCCCGACCGATTTCCGGGTGTGCTGCGGCGCGAACAACCGCGGCCTGGCGATCCTCGGCGACACGCTGTTCATGGGCACGCTCGACGCGCACCTGGTGGCGGTCGACGCGCGCAACGGCCGTCTGCTCTGGAACGTCAAAGTGGCGGAACATACGCACGGCTACTCGGTGAGCCTGGCGCCGCTCGTCGTCAAGGACAAGGTGATCATCGGCGTCGGCGGCGGCGAATACGGGATCCGCGGGTTCGTCGCCGCCTACGAGCCGGCCACGGGTAAGGAAGTCTGGCGATTCAACACCGTTCCCGCGCCTGGCGAACCAGGATCGGAAAGCTGGAGCGGCGAGGCGTGGAAGACCGGCGGCGGCTCGCTGTGGGTCACCGGGTCGTACGATCCGTCGCTCAACCTGACGTACTGGGGCACCGGCAATCCCGGCCCGGATTTCAATCCCGCACAGCGGCCCGGCGACAATCTCTACACCGATTCCGTCGTCGCTCTCGACGCGGACACCGGCAAGCTCAAATGGCATTTCCAGTTCACGCCGGGTGACGCCTACGACTGGGATGCGACGCAGGTGCCGGTGCTCGTCGATACGAACTGGCGCGGCGCGCCGGCAAAGCTGTTGATGCTCGCCAATCGCAACGGCTTCTTCTACGTCCTGGATCGCTCGTCCGGGAAGTTCCTGCTCGGCAAGCCGTTCGTCAAACAGAACTGGGCGAGCGGCCTCGACGAGAGCGGCCGGCCGATCCAGACACCGCAGCCGCCCGGCGCGACGACCTGGCCAGGCCAGCAGGGGGGAACCAACTGGTATTCACCGTCGTACAGCCCGAGGACCGGGTTGTTCTACGTGTCGGCCTGGGAAGATGTGGGCGGCGTCTATCGCAGTCAGGAGTCCGTCTACAAGCCAGGCGGGAACTTCATGGGCGGCGGCTACCGCGCGACGCCGGCTGCGCCTGAAGCGCCCGTGCCGCCCAACATCCGTCGCCCGACCATCAACAACTGGACCGATGCCGCCGGTCATGGCGCGGTGATCGCGATCGATCCCGCGACGGGCGAGCGCCGGTGGACGTTCCGGATGTACGACCTGACCGACTCGGGCATCCTCACGACCGCGTCGGATCTCCTGTTCACCGGCGGGCGCGACGGCTACTTCCAGGCGCTGGACGCGCGGACCGGCGCGCTGTTGTGGAAATCGAGTTTCGGTTCGGTGCAGATGCTCTCCGGACCGATCACCTATCAGGTCGACGGCCGTCAGTACGTCGCGACGATTGGCGGCAACGTCCTGGCGGCCTACGGACTGCGCGAGTAGTCGCGAGCCGCCCGTCACGGCCGGGGTTTCGGCGATCCTTATCGTATGAACTGTCGCAACTGCGGCGCGCCGATGGAGCTGTTCGAGCGGCGCCGCTACTACTTCTGCACGCACTGCGGCACCTTTGCCTTCATCGAGACGCCGGCCGTGGACGGCGTCCGCGTGCTGGAGCGCCCTGTCCCGGCACCCGAGTGTCCCCTGTGCCGCGCGCCGCTCGCCAAAGCGCTCCTGGACGATGCCTACCACGTCGAACACTGCGAGCGGTGTCGAGGGATCCTGCTGAAGCGCGCCGCCTTCTCGGAGGCCGTGACGCGCCGTCGCGCGCGCCAATCCAGCACGCCGGCGCCGCCGATCCCGCTCGACCCGCGCGAGCTGAAACGCGTCGTCTCCTGTCCCTCCTGCCGCACGCAGATGGACGTGCACCCGTACTACGGGCCGGGCAACGTGGTGATCGATTCCTGTCAGCAGTGCGACCTGATCTGGCTCGACTTCGGCGAGCTCACGCAGATCACCGAGGCGCCCGGACGCGACCGGGGGTGGAGGGTCTCATCGGCATGAGGACGAAAGCACACGCAGCGCTCGCACCCTGAGCGCTCGATCTTCGAGCGTTCCCGTCGCAGCCACGCGCTGCCCGACGTGATTCTGCAGCTGCAGCGTGTTGCCGGCATCGACCAGATCGATGGTGGACGCGCGCTTCTTGAACCCGAATCGCCAGCTTCGCGTCATCGGCGCCGACGCTCCGGACGTCTCTTTCAGCCTGACCGTCCGCTTGTCGAGATCGAGGCAGCCGGTCACCGTCACGACGGCCGGGGCCTCGCTCGCTTCCGGTGCCTTTGCCGGCGCGGCGGACAGCGGGGAGGCCTTCACGCCTGCGGGCGCCGGACTCTTGCGCGTCGCTCGATCCGTCGCAGCCGTGTTCAGCGCCAGAGGTTTCGGCGCGGACGCGATCTTCCGATTGGCTTCCGTCGTCGCAGTACCTTCGACTTCCGCCTGAGGCTGTGCGGCAAGTCGTGGACGTGTATCGTCGCCAGTGGTCGTGCCGGATGGAAGGCCGGCCGCGATCAGGATTGCCAGAGTAACGACGCCGGTCATCGCGAGACCAATTGCCCGCGAGCTCGCCCACCTCAAGTGAGGTGTGTCGTTGGAGTGCGGAGAGTCGGGCTGGGGCGTGGGTCTCGCTCCACCGGAGCGCGCCTTGGACTTCTTCTTGTTCCGGCCGTCCGACATCTTTCGAAGCGACAGCCGCCGAAGCCGCTGGTCTGCAGAAAGCACGTATCGAACGCGTTTGGCGGGCTTGTTCGGCTTCTTCGCTGGCACGATCATCCTCCTCGTTCACGTTGTCCGAGGATCCAATGGCCATGCAGCAAACCGGGTGCCTGGGCCGACCGACCAATGCCCGTCCGCAAAGGGCTGAAGAATCTGTGGTTGGCGACCTGCAGAAAGACCCCGCGGCCAGGTGGTCCAGGACGGACCACTCAAATCCGTGATGCGGAGGGCCGTAACCGACTCTGAGCTGATTCCCCTGGAACCTGCGCCTTCCTCTCATAAGGACCGGAGGTGCGCATGGCATCGGCATCGGCAGCAATGGCTGCGTCACTCATCGCCAGCGTCGCGCTGTCCGCGCCGGTGTCGGCAGCTCAGGATGCGCCGCACACGATCGGCAAGGGACCGCTCGCTGCAGCCATCGAGCGAGACGTCGATCGGCTGGTCGAGACCGGACGCGCGGCGAGCGGCTCACAGTCATCGGTCGGCGCAGCGGCACAGCCTGAGCGTCAGCAGTGGGCCCGCGTGATCGCCCTGCCGCCGGGCCAGGAAGTCCTGCTCCGTACGGATACGGGGATCGACGGCCGCCGAACAGTTGTGTTCGCGGACGCGGCGGAGCTGACCGTCGTCTCTCTCGAGCACCCGGCGCTGCCCGGGCCCGTTCGGAAACGGATGCGCGAGATGACCGCCGATCGATCGGCTTCGCTGCTGGCGGCCAGACAGCGCGCGATCATCCGGGACGGCGATCTCAGCATCGGCGCGGGCGTCATCTCGCAGTCAGGCCGGACCCTGGTCGCCCTGAACGACGTGCTGCAAACCATTCCGCGGGATCGAGTGCGTGACATCACAATCGTGCGCACGCGTGGCTCGAGCGTTGGAGCGGTCGCCGGTGCGGCCGGCGGCATCGTTGCGGGTCTGCTGACCGCACCTTACCTGATGATGAAGCCGTGCGGCGCCACCTGCGCCGACGAGCGGTTTCTGCTGCCGGCTGCGCTGGTGGGATTGCCGGTAGCGGGTGCCCTCATCGGATATCAGCCCCGTCAGAGCGAGGTCGTCGTCTACTGCACGGGACCCCGCTCTGACTGAGAAGCGCGGACACAGACCACTAGAAGCTGTAGCGCAGCCCGATCCTCACCTGGCGCTCGGCGAAGGCGCTGTTCAGTCCGAATATCCGCATGAAGTCGCCGCTCGTCAGGCTGCTCGTCGGGTTGGCGAACTTCGGCGTGTCGGTGACGTTGGTCGCTTCGATCCGCGTTTCCAGCCGGTGCTTGCCGCCAATCGGGAAGGTGCGGAACAGCGACAGGTCGAGATTCCAGCCGCCGGGACCGCGGAACTGGTTGATCAGCGTGTTGCCGAACCGGACGCCGGTTGGCTGCGACCACGCCGCAGGATCGTAGTAGACGCCGTCCGCGCCGATCTTGCCGACCTTCGTCACCGTCCCCACCAGATCGGCGGTCTGGGCGTTCCCGGGCGTATTGAGCTCGGTGTTGCTCGCGGTCACGGTGAACGGCGCGCCGTTGAACGCCTGGAAGATGCCGTTGATCTGCCAGTCGCTGACCAGCGCCTTCGCGATGCTGCTGTAGCCGCCGTCGCTGACCCACGGCAACCGATACAGGAACGCCATCGTGAAGGTGTGCGGCCGGCTGTTCGCTGCCGGCGCCCAGTTCCGCTCCTGGACCACCGGGTCGGGAAGCTCGTAGCTCGTGCCGATTGCCCAGGAACTGCTGTAGGTGTAGTGCCCCTTGAGCAGCAGTCCCTGCGTGAGCGGGCGGCTGACGCCAACCTGCAGGGCCTTGTAGTCTCGTGACGGATTGCCGTAAGGCGCGAACACGTCGACGGCCAGCTGCCGTCCGTGCGACACCAGGTACGGACGATCGAGTCCCCCGCCCCCGAGCGTGCGCGCGACGTTGAGGTTGTAGCGGCCGAGCGCCTCGTTGACGCGATTGCTGACGTACGCGACATCGACCGACGCGATCGGGAACTGCCGTTCGAGCGCGACATTCCAGGAATGCGTCCTTCCGCGCCGCGTCGACTCCTGCGTCGCCGACTGGATGCCGACAATGTTCGGCAGCGGCAGGCGTCCCGCGCTCACGTTCGGGTCGGCGAGCCGAGGAATGCCCTGATCAAGCGTGCCGTACCAGCCGAACTGGGCCTGAGCCGCCGGAGGGTCGAAGCTCGCATTGAGCATCAGCGGGTAGCTGCGGTACCCGTAGAACGCCAGTTCGCCCGACATGCCCTGCGCGTCGTAGGTCAGCCCGTAGCCCGCGCGCACGACGGTCCGGTCGTCGAGCCGGTAGACGCCGCCGACCCGCGGCGCGAACGAGTCCTTCGGCGCGACGAGCCCGACGTTGCGGGGATTGCCACCGAGACCGCCGAGCACCA
>Ga0075423_10006436_pt1 | contig 11031 bp, 9 predicted proteins | sample SoiMethybrSBSTD2_FD_80114 | JGI IMG/M metagenome (GOLD analysis project Ga0075423, IMG submission 80114) | Bulk soil microbial communities from a Populus tree surrounding site in Tennessee, USA - Soil MetaG P. TD hybrid SBSTD2 | ecosystem: Environmental > Terrestrial > Soil > Tree plantation...
AATTGTGACAGCGCCGGCGCGGTTCGAGGAGGCGGGGGATCTCTGGAGCCGGCTGCGGACCTCGAAGCCGGCGAATCTCGAGGCGGTGTTTCGAAAATACGCGTCACGACGCAGCTGATGACGCTGCGCCGTGACGCCCGAGTAGACGATCGCTCGCCCTAGCTTTCGTCTACGTCGTCTTCAGTCCCCTCCTCGTCCGTATCGTCGAAGTCTTCGTCATCATCGACATCATCGACCGTGCCTGCGTCGTCTGCGCTGTCGGGCTGGTTTCCACCGCCCTCGCGCTCCGGAAGCGGATCGTTCATCGGCTCGCGGTCGTCACGCGGCTCAGCCTGGATACCGTCAGGGTTCTCAATCGCCATGTCCGCTCCTTGTGGTGATCCTGTCGTTCGTTCGGTCAATCTGCCTGTCGGTCGCCGCAGCTCCAGCAAGGCGGGTGCCACTGCTGCGATATGATGCGGGGAGACCCATGGGCAAGAAGAAGGATCAGAAAGTCGAGGAGTCGGTTGCCGCGTTCGGCATCGGACAGCTGAAGCGTCACGTCTTCATCTGCATCGGCCCGGACTGTGTCGATCCCGACGACGGCGATCGGACGTGGCAGTACTTGAAGAAGCGGATGAAGGAGCTGAACATCACTGGTTCGGACGGACCGTACTACCGGACGAAGTGCAACTGCCTGCGGATTTGCGCGGCCGGCCCCATCTGCGTCGTCTATCCGGAAGGCACGTGGTACCGGGATGTCACGCCGGACAACGCGGAGCGTATTCTTCAGGAACACGTGATCGGCGGGCGGATCGTCGAGGATCTGTGCTTCGCGCACAATCCACTCGAGCCGTGATCGTTCGCCGCACCTCCCGACCGAGACCTGGACTTCCCGCCGAAATCGAAGACTACCGCGACGAGCGCTGGTGCCGCGAAGGCACGCGGCAGGTGGAGACGGCGGCTGACGCGGAACGCTTCATCGAGCAGGTGGGATTCGCTCACTGCATGAGAGACGCGCGGCATCCGGGGCCGTCGCTGTTCGTCGCCGTCTGCGGCCGCCGCGATGCCATCCTGCCGCGCAACGTCCAGAAGGATCCGGAGTCTTCGCTGACCTGGGTGTTGAAGGATGAGATCGTCCGTCGCGCGCGCGTCTACTATGCGAAGCTGGCGCGCGGCCGCGCGATGTTTCTCGCCCCGCGCATGATTCCCTACTTCAACGCCATCTGGGGAGTTCGTGGCAACGAGCGCCGCCTCAGCCGCCCGGCGCGCGCGATCTTGCGGGTGCTTCGACATGAGTGGGAGATGAGCACGTCCGACCTGCGCGACGACTCGGGCGTCAAAGATCGACGGGCGTTCACCAAAGCGCTCGACGAGCTGCAGGCCGCCATGCTCGTCGTCCCGAGCGAGGTCTGGTATCAACCAAAGTTCACGTACATCTGGACGCTCGCGATTAGTCGCTTTCCCGACGCCCTGTCGGAACGCGTCGGCCGCGACGCAGCGCTGCGCGAGATCGCCCGCACGTTTCTCGCCGGCGCCGGGCTGACGATTCCTGGCGAGCTGGCGCGCGTCACCGGGCTGTCACGTCCAGACGCCGGCCGCGGCAATCGCGCGCTCGTCGCGGACGGCTACGCGACGATGCTCTCGAGCGGAACGTATCGGCTGGGCATGTTTTCCCAACCGGATCCCAGTTCCTCCTGACTAAATCAACATGGCCCCCAGCGCTCGAGGGCCAGCAACGAAAGGAGCCGTGGATATGCCAAAACTCTCTCTCGCACTCGTCGTAGTCATCGCCGTCGGCGCGGCGGCGTTCATTTCGTCGCCGAGCGCTCGTGCTCAACCGTCTACGAGCATCCAGTACGCGCGGGTCACGCCGTACGTAGCGCATTTCCGCACTTCCCCGAACAGTGTGCTCGAGCGCCACGGGTACCGGGCCTGCGTTGCGAACGCGGAGAACTGGGCGTGTCGAGACTTCGCGCCGGCAGATTCGTCGAACGACGCCCTACGCACGGTGTTCGCGACGCTCGGGAACGAAGGATGGGAGCTCGTTTCTGCCATCAAGGAACAGCCGGAACAGATCAGCCCGATGGGGGTAACCTACTTGTTCAAGCGTCAAGCGCGGTGAGCGACTGAGAATCCCACGGCATCCCGCCACGCCGCTCCTCGCCTCGCGAGTCGATCGAGTATGATCGTTGCTCGCTGACACGTCAGTATGCGCCCGTAGCTCAGTTGGATAGAGCGCCGGCCTTCGAAGCCGTAGGTCGGGGGTTCGAATCCCTCCGGGCGCGCTTCATTTATTCGGGGGATTTCGTCCCCCGAACCCCCTTACTGGCTCGCTCGCGGGGGCCCCTTGGCCCCGCTCCGCTCACCAGGCTCGCTTCGCTTCGCTCGCTCGCTCGATCTCTTAGTCGAGGGGCTTCGCCCTCGCACTGCGGTACTGGCTCGCATAGCCCGCGACTTTCATTTCGCCGCCTTGCCCGCCGTAGCCCGCGTTGGTCACGGGCGGAGGTGGGTCGCCGCTTCGCCGGCTCGCTCCGTTCGCGTGGCTCACTCGCTTCGCTCGTTCGCTCTCTCATTCGAAGGGCTTCGCCCCACGATTGCGCCGAGTGATACACTCGAACTCCCTTTCCGACACGCTTACACAATCATGAACCGACACGATTACATCCTGTTCAGCGGAGGCGCGGGCGGCGCCGAGTCAGAGTTCGGCGCCTGCGCCGAGCGCCACGGCATCGAAGAAGTCAACTTCACGTTCGACGGCCACAAGATCGCCCGGCAGCGCGGCGTGCGCGTGCTCAATCACGAGGAGCTCCAGGCCGGCGATGTCAGCCTCGAGTACGTGTCGAAGCTGATGCACCGCCGTTACGTCGATAGTCCGACGATCCGCAAGGTCCTGCAGACGCTCTGGTATCAGGTGAACAACGGCCAGGAGATCTACGTCGTCGGCACGATCCTGGAGGACGGGACCGTGCGCGGCGGAACCGGATGGGGCGCCGAGTTCGCCAAGCTGTGCAACAAGCCGCTGTTCGTGTTCGATCAGGAGAAGGACGGCTGGTTCGAGTGGACCCGCACGGAGTGGCGGCCGCGCGGCGAGGCGCCCACGATCACGCACCCGCACTTCACGGGTACGGGGACGCGGCAGATCGGGGACAACGGCAAACGCGCGATCGAGGAGTTGTTCACGGGCTCGTTCGAAACGACCGGCTAATCGTCCGCAAACGGTTCCAACTGGCGACGTATCTCGACGTACATCCCGAAGGTTCGGCAGGCCTGAAGGCCTGCGCTACTGGTACATCCTAAACGTTCGTAGCGCAGGCCTTCAGGCCTGCCCTTTTCCTCAAGCGACGCGACTGCCGACTGTGCTGTCGACTGCCGACTGTGCTGTCGACTGCCGACTGTGCTGTCGACTGCCGACTGTGACTGCCAACTGCCGACTGATGACTGCAGACTGACGACTGTATGTTATAAAAATAACATGTCAGACTTCCGCTCCAGCCTGCGATCGCTGCGCGCCTCCCCCGCCGTCACCGTCATCGTCATCCTGTCACTGGCGTTCGGGATAGGCGCGAACACCGCCATCTTTTCCGTCGTCGACAGCCTCTTGCTGCGCGCCCTGCCGGTCGAACGGCCGGAGCAGCTCGTGTCGCTCGAACCCGATGACCGCGGCGCCGCGTGGTCGTACCTCACGTGGACGCAGATCGACGCTCGGCGCCAAACATTGTTCGCCGACGCGTTCGCGTTCCGATCGACGCGATTCAACCTGTCGCCTCGCGGCCAGGCGGATCAGGTGGACGGCGTGATCGCGAGTGCAAACTACTTCGACGTCCTCGGCGTCAGGCCGCTGCTCGGACGTGGGTTCGAGTCGTCCGACGATCGCGCCGATGGCGGCGCTCACGGTCCAGTGGCGGTGTTGGGCTATGCGTTCTGGCAACGGCGGTTCGGCGGCGCCGCCGATGTGATCGGCAGGACGCTCACGATCGAGCACGTGCCCTTCACGATCGTCGGCGTCGTGCGTCCGGGATTCACCGGCGTCGACGTCGGGCGGACCTTCGATGTGGCGGTGCCCATTGGAACCGATCGAGTGATCAGCGGCAAGAATACGATGCTCGATCGAGCGGGCTGGGTGTGGTTGCGCGTCGTCGCCCGCTTGAAGGACGGGCAAACCCGGGACGCGGCGGAGCAGGCGTTCCGCGGCGTGCAGCCGCAGATTCGCGAGGCCACACGCAATCCTGATACGCCGGCAGCCTTCCGCGATCAGCATATGCGCCGGCCGTTCCGGGTTGTACCCGCAGCGCTCGGCACTTCGACTCTGCGCTCGGCGTACCGCCAGCCCGTACTGGTCGTCATGACGGTCGTCGCGCTCGTGCTCGCAATCGCGTGCGCGAACATCGCGAACCTGATCCTCGCGCGAGCCGCGGCGCGGCGGCGCGAGATGAGCGTGCGGCTCGCGTTGGGCGCCTCGCCGTGGCGCCTCGCGCGTCAGCAGCTCGTCGAGATCCTATTGCTCTGCGGCGCCGGCGCCCTGGCCGGACTCTGGATCGCTCGCTGGGGAAGCCGGCTGCTCGTGCGACAACTGTCTACACAGGTGGAAACGGTCTACTTGGATGTGACGATCGACTGGCGGGTGCTGGCGTTCACGACGGTGGTCGCGGCCACGGCGGCGCTCCTCGTCGGGCTGGCGCCGGCGCTGCGCGCTGCCGACGCGAATCCAATCGACGCCATGCGCGGACGCGGCCGCGGCGTCACGGCCGAACGCCGTTTCGGACTCTCCGGTGCGCTCGTCGCCGGACAGGTGGCTCTATCGCTCGTGCTCCTCGTCGCCGGCAGCCTCTTGGTTCGCACCTTCGTCTCGCTCGCCACACTCGACGTCGGCTTCGATCGCGACCCCGTTCTCGTTGTCAGCCTCGATGCGGAGCGCAGCGCGGTCGAACCCTCGGCACGAACCGCGTTGTTCGATCGGATACGCGAAGTGGTGCGCGCGGTGCCGGGCGTCGCGCAGGCGGCCGTCTCGAACATCACCCCGGTCAGCGGCATGGTCACCGATTTCGGCGTCGAGGTGGAGAACGGACGCCGCCCGACGGAGCTCGCGCTCGTGACGCCGGGGCGCCTGCCGCGCGACGCCGCCTACATCAACGCGATCACGCCTGGCTGGTTCGCGACCTACGGCACGCGATTGATCGCGGGGCGCGATTTCGACGCGCACGACTCTGCCGGCGCGCCGCCGGTCGCGGTCGTGAACGAGACGTTCGCGCGGCGGCTATTGCCGGATGGTCCGGCGCTGGGCCGCCGCTTCCGGTCGGCATTCTCGCGACCCGGTCGGCCGAATCCGTGGATCGAAATCGTCGGCGTCGCCGAGGACTCGATCTACCGACGCCTGCGAGACGAGCTGCCGCCGACGTTCTACGTGCCGGTGGCGCAGTGGGCCGACACGCCCGGTCGCGAGGTTCCGGCCACCATGAGGTTGAGCGTGCGTGCCGCGACCGGAACGGCATCACCGCTCACGAGGTCCGTGGCCGACGCCATCTCGCGCGTCGATCCCGATCTCAGTCTGACGTTCATTCCGCTGGCGCGACAGATCGATGATTCGCTCGTCCGCGAACGCGTCGTCGCGATCCTCGCCGGTTCCTTTGGCATGTTGGCGCTGTTGCTCGCCGCGCTGGGTGTTTACGGGCTGACGTCGTACTCGGTCGGCTCGAGGCGTCAAGAGATTGGCATCCGAGTCGCTATGGGAGCGAGACCAGGCGACGTCGTCCGCCTCATGATCGGCCGCGCACTGTTGCTCGTCGTCGCCGGCGTCGCCGCAGGCGCGTGCACGGCACTCTGGGCCTCGCGCTACATCGAGTCGCTGCTCTACGGCGTCAGCGGTCACGAGCCGGCAACGTTCGTCGCGGCGTCAGTCGTTCTCGTCGCCGTTGGTCTCGCCGCCGCGTGGATTCCGGCCCGCCGGGCGTCTCGGTTCGATCCGGCTCGAGTGCTGATCGCCGAAGACTGACGGCCGAGTATCCAGCGCACCCCGAGCACCGCGCTGCCTTGGAGCGCGTACAGCGAAATGTTGTTGTTGTGCGAGCCGCCGAGCAGGTCGAGGCGCACTTCGCCGACGATCTTCGCGCGCTGTCGGATCATGACCTCCATGCCGGCCAGACCGTGCGCGCCGCTCTGGAAGCTATTTCCCTGCGTCACGTTCGACAGGTGATAGAGTCCGAACCCGCCGCCGGCGAACATGCTCACCGGAAGGGAACCGGCGTACGGCGTGGTCCGCACGAGCGTGGCGGATAGTCTGGTCAGGTCCGTGCGTTGAGGGTAGCGGCTGTCATTGAGCTCGTGCTGCAGGTGAAAGTGCACGCGGCCCACGTCGGCGCGCAGTCGCCACGTCGGCAGCATCGGCTGCTCGAACGTGGCGGTCCACATGGGCCCGCGAGCGGTTTCGACCGTATCCGAGGACGCCCGACCGACCGAGACGCCAACCGCCGCGCGATCGTTTTCCCAGGTCAACACCTGCGCCGCCGCCCGCTCTGGCGCCGCCAGACCAACAGCCGCCGCGATCAGCAGTGCACCCTTGCTTGCCGTCATGCTCCACCTCCCTGACGATCGATCGCCACTCTACCGGCTCGATCAATCAGAAGAGGTGAGGAAAGCCTGAAAAATGCTCAGGGCAGCCCGGCTAGCGCGACCGTGAAGCGCAGGGCGCGTGTGACTGGCTGTCGGCCGGCCGCTGACGCTTCCAGCTTGAGCGCGTACTCGCCCGGCGGCAGCTTCGCGAGCGGCAGCGAGATGACGCAGTCCGCCCGGCGATTGGTGAACGCCGACTCGCCGAACGGCAGCGCTTGATCGCGGACTGCCGCGCCCTTGGCGTCGACGACCTGAACGCGCATGGACACCGGCACAATCGGCTCGTCGCGCTGCGTGCCCTGATAGATCTGCAGCACCGCGCGGACCTGGTGGTCCGGCCGAAACACGCGCAGCGTCGTCGGCGCCGGCGGCGCCGCAGGCGCGCTCGCGATTTCGACGCTGAGGTCCGACAGCGACAGACGGTCGTCGTCGAACCGTGGGACGGTGATGTCGGAAAACACGCTGGCAACCGAGCCCTTCGCTGGATCAGAGACCGCGACCCGGATGCCGTAGTCCCCTTTCGCGAGCTCCAGATGCGATTGCACATTGACCTCCGTCGAGCGTCCGGCGCGGCCGCTCACGGAAACCGTCGACGTTTGACGCGCAGACGCGACAGGCCGCCCGGTCTGATCGACCGCGAGCACCGTCACGTCCAGCGGCACCGACGTTCCGTCTGCGGGCGCAAACGCTCCAACATCGACGTTCACGCGGACGATGGCCTTCGAGCTCGAAGGATTGGCGAACGCTGTCACAGCGAGCGCGAGCGGACGCGACGCTGTCGGCAGCAGCCGTCCCATCGCTTCGACCGGCGAGAGAGGCGCATCGGCAACCCGCGACATCGGCGCGTTGCCGGATCCGGTGGACGGAACGATGTATTGCCGCTGGGCGTAAACGTGAACGCCCTTGCGCTTCACCTTCACCTCGAGTGACTTCGGTCGACCAGCCGTCGCGGACGGATCCCGTTCGACGCCGAGGACGTAGTACGCCTCGCTCTCACGATAAATCGCCGGCACCGTTTGTTCGGGATTGTTCCGGTGCGCGACGGTCCGGCCACCGGTTCGGCTCGTCAGAACGTCGAGGCTCTGCCGCGCCGAGATGGTCGAGCGTGCTTCTTCCTGCTGTTGTGCGAGCCGCCCGGCGCCGCCGCCCGGTCTGGTGATCGCTGACGCCCGAGTCTGCGGTCCGACGCTGAGCAGCCCTTGTGGATCGAGCGAGTGCACCGTCAGATTCGCGCGATCCACGGCCGCGAACATCGCGTTCCGCGCATCCTTCAGGCGAACGGCGCAGCCGACCAACGTGTCGGCAGCCGTGTCCGACCCGCTGGTTTGGAACGTCACCCCGCTGCCGATGAAGAACAGGATTTTCCGCCGCCGCGGCGTGTTCTGGAGTGCGTCCGCCACGCGCGTGATGGTCTCGAGCACGCAGACGTTGCAGATACAGCCGCCGTGCTCGAAGGGATCGTAAGTCACTCCTAGCGCTGCCCAGACGTCTTTCGCGTCGGCGCTGATCCCCACGGCTGGATCCGAGGCGTTGATGGCGCGACGCAAGCGCGCGCGGTCCGCTGTCAGATTCTGGACGACGCCGTGGCTCGTCGTGATGACGGCGCCGAGATCGTTCGGCCCGAGCTCGTCGATGGCCGCGGTCGCGATTTTGCGCGCGATGATCGTCGGCTCCTCGACCGGAACGGATCGATCCATCAGGATGACGACCAGGCGTCCTTCGTCCTGCGCGACGCGGTTGGTAGCGACGTCCGGCGCGATCTCCGACGCCCACACGGCCTCGGCGGCACGCGCGCGCGGCGCGAGCTCCACCGGCGTGAACGCGCGGATCGCCCGCTCGACACCGTCCTCGAGCACGGTGAAGTCCGCCTCGGTCAGGCCGCGCACCGGCAGCCGCTTGTCGTCGAGGACGGCGACGTCGAGCTGAATCAGCTCTACACCGGCGCGAAACTGCGGCCGATCGCCCTGTTGTCGCGCGACCGCCGCCGCAGACGCCGCGACAGCGACGACGATCACGCCGAATGTGGACACACGCATCGCTGCGCTCCGTGGAAGACGCCGCGGTCGCCCGCGGCAGCAGGGCTGGCTGGCGCAGGTAGTGTAGCCGATGCGTGTGCTAGGATCGGGGTTTCGACTGTCGACCGACGATTGTCGACTGACGACTGTTGCGCCCGTAGCTCAATTGGATAGAGCGTCGGCCTCCGGAGCCGAAGGTTACAGGTTCGAGCCCTGTCGGGCGCGCTTCCCTTCTTCGCTCGCCTCGCGATTCGCCCGGCTCCGCGATGTTCAGCTATCTCGATTGCGCGCCGAGCGGGTGTAGACTGGCCCGGTGGCCAGCGACCGATCTGATCCACCAGTCGACGACCTCGGACAGTACCGGAGCGACATCGATGGACTGCGCGCTGTTGCTGTGTCGTCCGTGTTGCTGTGCCACTTCGGACTCCCTGGTTTCCCCGGCGGGTTTGTCGGCGTCGATCTGTTCTTCGTCATCTCCGGTTTCCTGATCGGTCAGATCGTCTTCGAACAGCTCGACGAGCAGAGATTCTCGTTCCGCACCTTCTATATCCGCCGGATCCGACGCCTCTTTCCGGCCGCGATGGCCATGATGGTGGTCACCTCGGCGTTGGCGTACTGGCTCTTCCTCCCCAGGGTTTTCAAGGACTTCGGGCAGAGCCTCGCGGCCTCTGTGCTCTACGCCTCAAATGTCCTCTTCTATCTGCAGGCTGGGTACTTCGACACCACCTCGCAACTGAAGCCGCTGCTGCACACGTGGTCACTGGCGGTGGAGGAGCAGTTCTACGTCGTGTTTCCCTTGGTCGGCTGCCTCTGCCACCGGTATCTCAGAAGGTGGTTGCTCCCCTTCTTTCTGCTCGCGCTGCTGGCCTCGTTCGCCGCCGCGGTGTATGGCATGGAGCATCACCCACGCGCGGCCTTCTATCTCTATCCCTTCCGAGCGTGGGAGCTCTTCATCGGAACGGTGCTGGCGCTGAAAGTCGGATGGTTGTCCGACGTCGCCCGCGGCAAGTCGACGGCCACTCTGCTGGGTGTTGCTGGGGTCCTTGGCCTCGGGTACAGCATCATCTTCTACGACAACATCGTCGAGTCTCCGACGCACAGCGCACTGCTGCCGTGTATCAGCGCGGCGCTCATCATCGTGGCGGGACTCAATCGCCACAGTCTGGTAGCCCGGGGCCTTGCGATTGCTCCGCTGGTATGGATCGGTAAGCGCTCGTACGCAATTTACCTCTGGCACTGGCCGCTGCTGGTCTTGTACTCCTATGCCAAAGCAGCCGAGTTGTCCGTGGCAGAGAAGTCGATGCTTCTGGCCGTCACACTGGTGCTGAGTGCATTGTCCTCGCGGTTCATCGAGGAGCCGATCCGTTTTGCCAGGTTCTCATGGACGCGAAGGCCCGTGTCGGTGTTCGGATGGAGCGCCGTCGCCTCTCTGGTCCTCGTCGGCGCCGGTCTCTACGTCTACCGAACCGATGGAATGCCTTCACGACTCAGCGAAAGGGCTGCACAGTTGGCAGCCGTGGAGAACGACTTCTTCCGGGACTGGTCCGACTGCGTACTGGATAGCAACACGCAGATCCCCGGGTTGAGCTACTGCGGAACGGGGGATCCCTCGCAGATGAAGGACATCGTCGTCGTGTGGGGCGACTCGCATGCCGGCGCGCTGAAAAACGGATTCCTCGCCATGGCCCGGGAGCGTCGGCGCGATGCGCTGATGTTCTGGCGCGCGGGTTGCCCGCCTGTGCTGGACGTCGACATACGCGAGTCTTCCAGCACCGCCGACGAAGACCGGCGGTGCTCTCGCGACAATCAGGCCACCCTCGCCTTTCTGACGCGGAACCGGCAACGTATCAAGACGATCGTACTGGTAGGTCGGTGGGCCTACTACCTCAGCGGCCGAGGTCTGGGCGCGGATACGAACCACGCAGTCACGCTCAGCCCCAGTGCAGGTGCGCCTTTGTCGAGCAGGAGCCAGCCGGAGCTGTTTGAGGCCGCGTTAAACAGGACAATCGACGAACTGCGGGCGCTAGGGCTTGACGTGTTCATCCTCGAGCAGTTGCCGGAGTTCGGCGATTTCAGCTCGAGCAAGCTGGCCCGCGGCCTGCGCCGCGGAACCGCAGACTACCAGCAGACCATCGCCAGCCTCGGCACAGAGGACTACCAGATCGTGCAGCAGCGCCAGGCGGTCATGTCGGCGTACCTCAAGGACGAGGAGTCACGAAGCCCCGGAAGTGTCCTTCGAAGTCACTCGTACTTCTGCAACGGCGATGCGTGTTCGTTGGTCTCGGGCGGGGTGCCCAGCTACTTCGACAACAACCACGTCACCGCGTCGGCGGCTGTCCGCCTGCGTGGTTTGTTCGCGCCGGCGCTGCCGGAGCTGAGCGCCCAGGCATCACGGTGACGCCAGCGCTTCAATGAGCGCGGCCCTACG
>Ga0075423_10006439_pt1 | contig 11027 bp, 9 predicted proteins | sample SoiMethybrSBSTD2_FD_80114 | JGI IMG/M metagenome (GOLD analysis project Ga0075423, IMG submission 80114) | Bulk soil microbial communities from a Populus tree surrounding site in Tennessee, USA - Soil MetaG P. TD hybrid SBSTD2 | ecosystem: Environmental > Terrestrial > Soil > Tree plantation...
GCCTTGAAGTCGTAATCGCGGCCGAGGAACGCCTTGACCGACTCTCGCGCGGGGCGTGAGCCGCCGGGAGCAAGGACCAGATCGCGATACCGCCTCGCCACCTTGGTGTCGAGCAGGTCCGCCTTGTTGAATCCGCTGAACATGTCCTTCGCGATGACGAGCGACCACTGGTACGTGTAGTAGACCGCCGAGTAACCGTCGAGGTGCCCGAAGGAGCACTGCATGTGCGTGCCCTGCATGGGCGGCACCGCGGAGTAGCGCGGCTCGAGGTCGCTCACGGTCGCGTCAATGTTCACCTCCGAGGCGGGGCGATTGTAGATGTTGAGCGACACGGCCGAGTAGAAGACCTGCGTCGCGGTCCCGAGCGCCCGGCCGAACGTGTCGGCGCGGCGCATCTTGTCCACCATCTCGGCCGGAATCGGCTTCCCCGTTTGATAGTGCTTGGCGAAGGACTGGAGCACCTTCGTGTCCCAGCACCACTCCTCGAGGAGCTGCGAGGGCGCCTCGACGAAATCGCGCTCCGTCGACGTCCCGTTCACCTGCTCCCAGCGGCCCTGGCCGCCGAAGATGCTGTGGATCAGATGGCCGAACTCGTGGAAGAAGGTCTCGACGTCGGACTGTTCCATCAATCCGGGGTCGCCTGGCCGGTCGCCGGGGAAGTTGCAGAGCAGTGCCGCCTCGGGCAACTGGAGCCCCGCCGTGCCCTGGCGCACGCCGAACCGCGCCGCGTGGTTGAATTTTCCGGGACGCGGATGCAGGTCGAAGAAGAAGCGGCCGAGGAGCTTCTGCCCGTCGTACACCTCATACGCCTCCACCGACGGGTCCCAGACGGGCGTGTTCACGCGCTTGTAGCTGATGCCGAACATCTTCGCGGTGACGTCCAGAACACCCTGCTTCACCTCGTTGAACGGGAAGTAGGGGCGGGCCGCCTCGGGGTCGAAGTCGAAGTCGCGCTTCCGGATCAAGCGCCCGTAATAGGAGACCTCCCACCGGTTGATCTGCGTGGCCGAGGGGTCGTCGTCCTGCTTTCGCTTCAGGTAGACGGCGAGTTCTTCTTTCGCGCGCTTCAGCGTCAGGTCGTTCAGCCGGGTGATGAAATCGCCGGCGTTGGTCGCGTTTCCGATCATCTTGTTCTCGGTGATGTATTCGGCGTAGTTGGGATAGCCGAGGAGCAGCGCCAGGCGATACCGCTTCGCGATCAGCGAATCGAGCACCGCCATGTTCACCGGATAGCCCCGGTTCTGGCTCTCCATCATCAGGCGGCGGCGCAACTCGGCGTTCTTGGCGTACCGAATCACCGGATAGAAATCCGGATACTCGATCGAGATGCGGATCTTGCCGTCCGCCCCGGCCGGGTGCGACTTGATGAAGTCCTCCGGAAGCCCGTCGAGATCGGCCGCCGAATCGAGCAGGACGAACCGCGAGTCGTTTCGGATGTTCTTGTCGAACTCCTGGCCGATCTTGGTCAGCTCCTCGAGCAGCCCCGCGATCTGCTTCCGGGTCGCGTCGTCCTTGTCGACGCCCGACCGGCGGAACTCCTTCAGCGTGCGCTCCACGAAGTACCGGGTCGGGCCGTCCGCCTTGGAGACGTCGACCGCCTGGAGCGCTTCGAAGACGTCTCGATTCAGGCCCAGGTCGTCGAGGAACTTCGTCGAGACCTGCGTCTGGTGCTCCGCTTCGGTGCGGAACGTCGAGTCCGGGTGGCTGGACTCCATCAGGCTCGCCTGGTAGGCGACGTTGTCGGCGTGCGTCATCACCAGGTTGTAGGGGACGAGGGTGTTCTCGATGGTGCGCTTTCCCTTGACGCCCAGCATCGTCTCGAGCGCCGCGTTCGCCTGGCGCAGCTCGGCCTCGGCCCCCGCTTTGTAGGCCGCCACGTTCGGGTTGTCGCTGAAGAAAATGGCGGGCATGGCCTGGCCCTTGGCCGCGGCGGGCGACGGGGCCGCGAGCCACGAGGCGAGGAGAAGCGCGGCGGCGAGAGAGAACGGGATCGCCCGGCGAGTGGGCGCGTTCGGGGTGCGGACCTGCATGAGTCCTCCTCTTCTGGGAACGAGACCGATGAAGAGCGCGAAACAGAGTACCCCCGGGCGCCAGCCGCAACAAGCGTCCTGGGGGGGTATTCGAATCCCGGCGTTCAACATAGAATAGAGGGGCAGACGGGGTCGTTTCGTTGGAAGACCGAAATCCAGGAGGGAGCCATGATTCGGAAGGCGTCCGCCGAATGGCGGGGAAGTTTGAAGGAAGGCAAGGGGACGATCTCGGCCGAGAGCGGCGCGATCGCGAACCTCCCCTACTCGTTCAAGACCCGGTTCGAGAACGAGAAGGGAACGAACCCGGAGGAGCTGATTGGGGCGGCCCACGCCGGGTGCTTTTCGATGGCGCTGTCGGCCCAGCTGGGTGGCGCGGGGATGACGCCCGAGAGCATCCGGACGACCGCTGCCGTCACGCTCGAGAAGGTGGGGGAAGGGTTTTCCGTGACGGCGGTGCACCTCGACGTTTCCGCCAGGATCCCCGGCGCCGACCGGGCCGCGTTCGAGAAGGCGGCCAACGAGGCCAAGGCGGGCTGCCCCATCTCGAAGCTCCTGAACGCCAAGATCACGATGAACGCGCGGCTCGACGGCTGAGGGCGGTCCCGCGGGGCCGTTACGCCTTCGTAACATCGTCGTGGACAGGCGCCCGGCAGCGGTGTTACAACGACCCCGCCATGTTCCGCCTCCTTCCGACCGAGCCCAAGTTCTTCGCCCTGTTCGAGGCCCAGGCCGCGGCCGTGCTCGAGGGCTCCCGCGCGCTCCAGGAGTTGGCGCGCAATTTCGAGCACGTCGAGGAAAAGGCCCGCCACATCAAGGAGCTGGAGACCAAGGGCGATCACATCACGCACGATCTGATCGACAAGCTGAACCGCACGTTCATCACGCCGTTCGACCGCGAGGACATTCACGCGCTGGCGAGCGCCCTGGACGACGTCCTGGACAACATCGAGGGGGTCTCGAGTCGTTTCGCGCTCTTCAAGGTGCAGCGAATCACGCCCGAGACGATGGCGCTGATCGACATCATCGAGAAGGCCTGCCAGATGATTCACGAGGCCGTGAAGAACCTTCGCGACTTCAAGCGGATCCACGAATACTGCATCGAGATCAACAAGCTGGAGAACGACGCGGACCTGATCTCGCGGAACATGACCGCCCGACTGTTCGAGGACGCCGCCGACTTCCGTGAGTTGATCAAGTGGAAGGAACTCTACGGACGCCTCGAGGCCACGACCGACGACTGCGAAGACGTGGCGAATATCCTCGAGGGCATCGTCGTGAAGAACAATTGAAGGGCGGCGGACCGTGAACAACCTGTTCGCCGCCGACCCGGGTTCGCTCTACGTCCTCCTCATCATCGCCCTCGCCCTCTGCTTCGATTATCTCAACGGCTTCCACGACGCCGCCAATTCCATCGCCACGGTGGTGTCGACCCGTGTCCTGACCCCCGGCTTCGCCGTGATCTGGGCGGCGTTCTTCAACTTCGTCGCCGTGTTTGTCCTGGGGGAAGCGGTGGCCAAGACGATCGGGAAGGGAATCATCGTCACCGAGGCCGTGAACAACCACGTGCTTCTCTCGGCGCTCGTCGGAGCCAGTTGCTGGAACCTCCTCACCTGGTGGCTGGGGCTGCCCACCTCGTCGTCCCACGCCCTGATCGGCGGGCTGGTGGGCGCGGCCGTTTGCTTCGGCGGGCCGAGCGCGGTCATCGCCCCGGGCCTGATCAAGATCGCGATCTTCATCGTCGTGGCCCCGTTCGTGGGGCTCGTCCTCGGCTGGTTCAACATGATCGCCACGTCCTGGATCTTCCGAAAGGCGCTCCCGACTCGAGTCGACAAGTTGTTCCGGAGGCTCCAGCTGGTCTCGGCGGCGCTCTACTCGCTCGGGCACGGCGCCAACGACGCCCAGAAGACCATGGGGGTCATCGCGCTCCTCCTCTTCACCTCGGGAAAGATCGCGACGTTCTACATCCCTCAGTGGGTCGTCGTGGCGTGCGGCGTCGCGATCGCGCTGGGGACCCTCTCGGGTGGGTGGCGGATCGTCCATACGCTGGGCGCGCGCGTCACGAAGCTCCGGCCGTTCGGCGGCTTCTGCGCCGAGACCGCGGGGGCCATGAGCCTCTTCGGCGCCACGCACTTCGGGATCCCGGTCTCGACCACGCACACGATCACCGGCGCGATCATCGGCGTCGGCGCCACCAAGCGCCTGTCCGCGGTGCGTTGGGGCGTGGCCGGGCGCATCGTTTGGGCGTGGGTGCTCACGATCCCGGCCGCGGCCGCGGTCGCGGCGCTGTGCTTCGTGCTCACGAATCGGATCGGCGTCTAGCGGCGCGTACCCGCGCTCCGTTGTCGGCGGTAATCGGGTCCGCCTTCGTGTACCCTCCGACCGTGCGTCCCATCCTCCTCGCCGCCCTGCTCCTCCTCGGGGCCAATCCCGTCCACGGTCAAGCCACGGACCCGCACGCCGGGCACGTCATGCCCGACGGCACCGTGATGGACATGCCCGGCATGTCTCACGAGGGCCACACGGGCCACCACGCGCTCCCGGCCTTCCTCGGCCCGTACCCCATGAGCCGCGAGGCCTCGGGCACGTCGTGGGTCCCGGACGCGACGCCTCACCAGGGCATCCACGCGACGCGCGGCGCCTGGAGCCTCATGGCGCACGGCTTCGCGATGGCGGTCGGCGACGAGCAGGGCGGCCCGCGCGGCGACGACAAGGTGTATGGGGCGAGCATGCTGATGGGGATGGCCACGCGGCCCGTCGGCCCGGGGAGGCTCGGACTGCGGAGCATGGTCTCGCTCGATCCGGTGACGATCGGAAAGGAGGGCTACCCCCTCCTGCTCCAGACCGGCGAGACCGCGGACGGACGCACCCACCTGGTCGATCGCCAGCATCCGCACGACCTGTTCATGGAACTGGCGACAACCTTCAGCGTTTCGAGCGGGTCGCGCTCGGCGTTCCTCTACGGCGGGCTCCCCGGCGAACCGGCGCTCGGGCCGCCGGTCTTCATGCACCGCCCGTCCGGAATCGACCTGCCCGACGCTCCGATCTCCCATCATTGGCTCGATTCCTCGCACGTCACGTTCGGGGTGGTGACGGCGGGCGTTGTCTCCGGCGGATGGAAGCTCGAGGGGTCCCTCTTCAAGGGGCGGGAGCCGGACCAGAACCGCTACGACATCGAATCCCCGAAGCTCGACTCGCGCGCCGCGCGGCTCTCGTGGAACCCCACGGCGAACTGGGCGCTCCAGGCGAGCCGCGGGCGCTTGACGAGTCCGGAGCAGCTCGCGCCCGAGGTCGACACCGACCGGACGACGGTTTCGGCGCTCTACGGGCGGGCCGGCCGGCGCTCGCGCTTCGACGCGACGCTCGCATGGGGGCGGAATCAGAATCGGCCCGGCCGTACGCTGGACGCGTATCTGCTCGAGACCGCTTTCGTCATGCACGAGCGGCACCACGTGTTCGGCCGCGGCGAGATCGCCGAGAAGGACGAATTGTTCGAGGAGGGCCACCCCTTCGAAGGACGCGTCTTCACGGTCGGGAAGGCCGAGGTCGGATACCTCTACGACTTCCTGTCGGCGTCCCGCGTGGTCGTGGGGGCCGGCGCGACGGCGAGCCTCGAGTTCGTGCCGGATCGGATCGGCGGCGAGTACGGCGACGCGCCCGGCGCCGGCATGCTCTACCTCCGCGCCGTGCTTCGATAGACGATGGCGCGTCCCCGCGATCGGTCGCTCCTCTACGCCGCGGCGTTCCTCCGCGCGCTCGCCACGGGGATGATCGGCGTCCTGATCGGCATCCACCTGGCGAAGCAGGGGCTCGACGCCGGACGGATCGGCGCCATCGTGTCGGCTGGGCTCTCCGGGGCCGCCGTCGCGGCGCTTCTCGTGACGATCGCGGGCGATCGCCTGGGGCGCCGGCGCGCGCTCCTCGTCCTGGCGCTGCTCGGCGCCGCGGGCGGCGTCGCGGTGGCGTTCGCGTCCGACGCCGCGCTGATCGGAATCGCCGCCTTCTTCGGGATGCTAAACGGGATGGGGCGCGATCGCGGCGCGTCCTCAATCCTGGACCAGGCCATCCTCCCGTCCACCGTGGCCGCAGAGAAGCGAACCAGCGCGTTCGCCTGGTACAACGTGCTCCAGGACGCGGGGCACGCCTTCGGCTCGCTTCTCGCGGGATTGCCGGCGCTCTTCCAGGCGATCGCGCCGATGCCTGAGCCGGTCGCGCTCCGGGCGGCCGTGCTCGCGTACGCGTTCCTGCTTCTCGTTACGGCGATCCTCTACCAGGCATTGTCGGTGGAAGTGGAGGCGACCACCGCCCGCGTCCGTGCTCCCGTGTCCCCGGAGGCCCGGAAGGTGGTGACGCGCATCTCCGCGCTCTTCGCGCTGGACGGCCTGGGCGGGGGATTCCTGACCACGGCGCTCCTCTCGTACTTCTTCTACACGCGATTCGGAGTGGACGAGCGAGGGATGGGGCTCCTCTTCTTCGGCGCGCGCGTGCTGAACGCGGGGTCGCACCTGGGCGCCGCGTGGCTGGCGGCCAGGATCGGGCTCGTGAACACCATGGTCTTCACCCACATCCCGTCCAGCCTGCTGCTCCTCACCGTGCCGTTCGCGCCCACCTTCGCGGTGGCCGCGATCCTGTTCCTCCTTCGGGAGGGCCTGGTGGAGATGGACGTGCCGACGCGCCAGTCGTACGTGATGGCGGTCGTGAAGCCGGAGGAGCGGACGTTCGCCTCCGGCGTGACGAGCCTGGTGCGCCTGGCGGCGTGGGCGGTGGCGCCCGGCTTCGCGGGGCTCTTCATGCGGGGCGGCATGCTGGGGGCGCCGCTCGTGATCGGGGCGGGCATGAAGATCGCCTACGACCTGCTGCTCTTCGGAGCGTTTCGGAACGTGAAGCCGCCGGAAGAAGCGCGGCCCGCCCCGGCGACGATCTAGACGGAGGAGATGCCGAGCAGGCGGTCGCCACCCGCTTCGAGGAACCGGACGCGCGCCTCGCGATGCCGCTCCTCGGACATCCGGCGGATGCGGCCGTACTCGGGGTCGCCGCGAAGGCCGTCGAGCCACGGATCCAGGTCCATCGAGCGATGGCAGAGGAAGCCGTCCTTCACCACGCGCTCGAGCATTCCGAAGGCCACATCGTTTGCGTGAACGTAGGCGGCCGTCCTCGCCTGAAAGTAGAGGCCCTCCGGATCGCGGAACCCGGATTGAGCCACCCGCTCGTTCGCGGCCAGACACTCCTCCCGATTCCCCTGCAGCGCCGCACGGTGTGAGGTGAAGAGCGCCGCGGCGACCCCACTCGGGTTCTTCTGCTCCAACTCCTGATAGACGCGCAGCGCCTCGTCGAGGCGGCCGAGCGCCGTCAGGGCATAGGCGGCGGGGGATTCCCGAACATTCATCCCCTCGATCGCCTTCTCGAACTCGCCCTGCATCCAGTATGTGTAACGGACGCTGGTCGGAACGGTCGGGTCGAGGCGATGCGCCATCCGATCGGCGGCCACCGACGCCTCGAGCAGTCCGCAGTAGCGGGTCGAATGGACGAGGCCGGCGTACAACTCCGGGTCGTTCGGGTGCAGCCGGGCGCGCTTCATCAGCTCCACCGTCGTCTCGCATCCGTGCCCCAGCTCCACTTGGAGGTTCGCGCGGAGGTTCAGCGCGATCGAGAGATCCGGATTCAACTCGAGCGCCCGCCGGAACGCCTCCGCCGCGTGCATCAGGTTCTCGGAGTTGTGCTCCACGCTGTACTTGGAGAGGAGCCGGTACACGCGTCCGAGCCGCGCCCAGGCAGGGGCGTAGTTGGGGTCGGCGTCGAGACAACGGAGGTAGAGGTCGCGTGCCAGTGCCCACGACGTGGCATCTCGCGCCAGTTCGTTCGCGCGGAGGAAGAACTCGTACGCCTTGGCGCTGGCGGGCACGTCGCGCTGCAAGGAGCTTCGCTCCCGTCCCGACAGCGACAGCGACAGCGAATCCACGATCTGGCGCGCCAGGGAATCCTGAAGGTGGAAGATGTCGCCCAGGGACCCGTTGCTCGTCGTGGACCAGAGCACCGTCCCGGACGGCGCCTCGATGAGCTGAGTGCTGACGCGGAGCTGGCCCCCGCTCGAGAGGAGGGAGCCCGTCAGCACGAGATCCACTTCCGCCTCTTCGGCGACGCGCCGGATGTCCGGGGCATCCGTGCCGAACCGCGCCGCACTCAGCGCCGACCGCACGATCAGGGACTCGAAGCCCGCGAGCGACGCCGTGATGGCGTCGGGCAGGCTGTACGACAGGAAATCGACGTCGGGGTCGGGGCGGAGCACTCGGAACGGGAGCACGATGAGGCGCGTCACGGTGCGAATGCGCGGCGCCTCGGTGTCGCCGGCGAGGCGAAGGGCGTCTCGAAGCGCGGCGGCCATCGCGGGCGCCGATTCGAAGCGGGCCTCGGGGGTCTTCGACAGCGCCCGGTGGACGACGTCGTCGAGCGCCGCCACCGCGGCGGGCCCCGCCAGGACCGGGGGCTGGCCGAAGAGGGTCGCCTGGCGCACCTCCGTCGGGGTGTGCCCGGGAAACGCCGGCGCTCCGGTCAGCATCTCGAACAGGAGCGCCCCCGTGGCGAAGAGGTCGCTCCGGGAGTCGAGCGGCTGTCCCAGCCACTGTTCGGGAGACATGTATCGGGGCGTTCCGACCACGATCCCGGTCTGCGTGATCGTCGGGTCCACTTCGTCCGACTGTTGTTCGAACCCGCGCGCCAGGCCGAAGTCCAGCAGCTTGACGCCGTGGGCGGTCAGGAAGACGTTCGAAGGCTTGAGGTCGCGGTGGACGATCGAGTGGCGATGCAGCGCCTCGAGGGCAGCGAGAATCCCGAGGGTCACCTGTCCCACCTCCGGGAGGGGAGGGACTCCGCGCTTGAGACGGCTCGAGAGCGGCTCGCCCTCGAGAAGCTCCATGGCGAGGTAGAGTTCGCCGCCGTCCTCGCCGATGTCGAAGAGCTGGCAGATGTTCGGGTGGCTGACGCTCGCGGCGGCGCGGGCCTCCCGCCAGAAGCGGGCACGGGCGCCCTGGGCGCCCGGGTTCTCGCGGATCATCTTGATCGCCACGGTGCGGTCGAGGCGCTCGTCCCGCGCTTCGAACACCACGCCCATCCCGCCCTCGCCGAGTCGTCTCAGCAGGCGAAAGGTACCGATCCGCTCGCGCATCAGGGGAGTATAGCCCGGCACGGAACGGCTTTCGAGCCGAACGCGCCGGACCCCGCGCCGAGAGCGGCTCAGGCGGGGCGCTTCACGACCAGAACGCTGCAGGGAGCGTGGGCGATCACGTGCGAGGCGACGCTCCCCAAGAGGAGCTTCGCCACTCCGGAACGGCCGTGCGATCCGACCACGAGCAGGTCGGCTTTCTCGCGACGCGCGGTCTCGACGAGGATGGATCGGGGATCCCCAAGCTCCACGCGGCCCGTCGCGGCGAAACCGGCCTCGGACAGCTCCGTCGCCGCGTCTCGCGCCATTTGCTTGTGATACTGCTCCTGCTGTTGATTCATTTCCGCGATCGGCCCCGGGGAGGCCATCTCGCCGGGACTGACCCAGATGGGAGGGCAGGCGGAGACCACCACGAATTGGCTCCCCGCGGCCCACGGGGAGCCCTTGAGGTACTCGACCACGGCGGTCGAAAAGGGCGAGTCGTCGACACCGACCAGGATCTTCATGCGGCCCTCCGTTCCCTAGCGACGGACCGAGCCTAGTCCCTTCGACGCCACGCGCGATAGGCTACCAAAGGAGCACCCCGGGCCACGGCCGGGTGCGGGCGGTTAGCCCTTCTTGAAGGAGAGGGCGGCGGAGTTGATGCAGTAGCGAAGGCCCGCGGGCTTCGGACCGTCGTCGAAGATGTGGCCCAGGTGAGATCCGCACCGGGCGCAGACGACCTCGGTGCCCCCGGTGAAGGCGGACTGGTCTCCCTTCATCTCGACGTTCTCCTTCGCGACGGGGCCGGTGAACGAAGGCCACCCGGTTCCCGAGTCGAACTTGGTGCCGGACGTGAAGAGATCGTTCCCGCAGGCGACGCATCGATACACGCCCTTCTCATGGTTGTCCCAGTAGGCATTCGCGAACGCGCGCTCGGTGCCGGCTTGCCGGGTCACGCGAAACTGCTCGGGGGTGAGGACCTTCTGCCACTCGGCCTCCGACTTCACGACCTTCTCGCTCATGACGTATCCCTTCCGTTCCACGGAGTAGAGACGAATCGATTTGGCCTTCGAGACCGCGGGTCGCGCGGGCGCGGGGGACCGCTGGTCCGCAACGCCCACGGCGGCGATCGCGGCGAGCAGCGACACGGCCGCAATGAAGCCGGCGACGGTTCGAGTTGATTTCGGGTTCTCGGTTCTTGATTTCATGTGTCCCTCCGCAGGGTAGTACGCGACGAGCGGGCGATTCGTGACCGCGCTTCGCGCGGGGGGAGGGCGTCGCCCGGCTTCAGGCGGGGTACTTGCCCGTGATGTAGTCGGTGAGATACTTGATCTCCGCCTTTCGGTCCTGGGAGAGCTGCTTCACGACGTCGCCGATCGAGATCAGCCCGATCATCGCCCCTGCCTCGACGACGGGCAGGTGCCGGATCCGTCGCTCGGTCATGATCGCCATGCATTCGTCGAGCGTTCGATCCTTGTCCACGACGATCACGTCGCGGCTCATGATCTCGCGCACCTCGGTGTTCCGCGAGGTCCGGCCCTTGAGCGCGATCTCACGGAGGTAGTCCCGCTCCGTGAAGATTCCGACCGGGAATTCGGCGTCCACGACCACGAGCGACCCGACGTTGTGCCGTACCATGTCGACGATCGCTTCGTACACCGTTGCGTCGCTGGAAATGGTATAGATGGCGGAGCCTTTGGCGCGGAGAAGATCGGCGACGTGTCCCATGGGGTGCCTCCTGGGATGAGGGCCCCTGGACCCGAGCCCGCCTTTCAGCCTACGCCTGCCGGGCGCCCGAATCCACATCCACTGGGAAGGAGCGGCACGCACTCGATGCCCCGGGAAAGTCTCCGAGCGAC
>Ga0075423_10006441_pt1 | contig 11026 bp, 8 predicted proteins | sample SoiMethybrSBSTD2_FD_80114 | JGI IMG/M metagenome (GOLD analysis project Ga0075423, IMG submission 80114) | Bulk soil microbial communities from a Populus tree surrounding site in Tennessee, USA - Soil MetaG P. TD hybrid SBSTD2 | ecosystem: Environmental > Terrestrial > Soil > Tree plantation...
CCGGTCGAGCCCGACCCGCTCCTGCAGGTAGAACACCGGGCCGCGCGAGGTGAGCTTGATCAGCAGTGCCACCAGCAGGAACACCGGCAACAGCGCCAGCAACGCGAGCAGCGCCAGCGTGAAATTCAGCGCGCTATGCAGCCGCTCACGGGTTCCGCGAGGCAGCGACCGGGCAACGCTCGTCACCGCTCGCGCATAGGCGCGCGACCAGCCGCGTCGCGGCGCGAGCGGTGCCGACACCCGGCGCCGGCGGACTCCTGAAGTGGCTGTTCCCATGCGTGTGATGTCGGCTCGTGGCTCGGGTGGAGGTCGAGAGAGTCTGGTCGTTACCTTAACGGGTCCCGGACCACTCCCCTGTGATGTCTCTCACGTTTACGTGCTCGCTACGTCCGCGGCCGTGGAACGGGTGGGCGTGCGCGGGTGAGCAACGGGTTCTGCAACTCGCCCAGGCCAAAACTGGCCAGCCACTGACTGAATCGCGACCGCTCCACGGTGGGCTCCGGGGAGAGCGGCTCGGCGGTGCCGGTGGGCGAATCGTCGGTGGCGCCGTCGCTCGATGGCGGGGCGGGATCGGGCAGTGGCTGCTGGCTCATACTCCACGTCCGCGTAAGAGCTGGATGGTCGCAGGGAACCGCCAGACGCGCGTTCAAGTATGACGCCGCAAATTTCGGCGGTCCTCGGTCCCAGGGCCGGGGGGCCAGCGCCAAGGCTAACGTATTGTGAAACAGAGTTTTAGCCGTTATAGTTCTGGCCTCGGCGTTGCCGGGCTCCCGGCGGAGCGTTGTTGCGGGACCACACCCAGTCGCGTTTCGGCGCCACAACCGGTCTGTTTGTCCGGACGTGGCGCCCGTTCCCGCAAACTGTTGCGCGGTGTCAGCGGTAGGCGCGAGGCCCGACCTTGGGCGTCGCTGCTAACGCGCTACCGCGCATGTGATTGTCGGTTTCCGCGCAACCCGCACGAGTCCTGCGTTTTCGGCGGGCTCCGAACTGAATCGCGCTCCTCGTCACCCTGGCTCACTGCAATGGCAAATCCAGACAAGGCGCCAGCCTCCCCGCTCGTGCTCATCGCCAACGATCAGGAATGGTCGGCGCGATCTATCGAGAGCATCCTGGGGCCCAACGGCTATGCCGTCGTGCGGGCCTATACGGGACAGCAGGCGCTCGAGCGAGCGCGCACCTCGCAGCCGGACATCATCATCCTCGACGCCCAGATGCCGGACATGCACGGGTTCGAGGTGTGCCGAGCCTTACGGAGTGACCCGCGGTTCAGCGCGACCACGCCGATCGTCATCACCACCTCGGGTCCGTCGGGCCGCACCCAGCGGCTCGAGGCCTATCGCTGCGGCGCCTGGGAGTTCCTCGGCCAGCCGCTCGACGGCGAGGCGTTGCTGCTCAAGCTGGCCACGTTTCTCCAGTCGAAGCAACAGGTGGACGTGCTGCGGGAGGAGAACCTGCTCGACTCGGGTACCGGCCTCTACAACATGCGCGGGCTCGCGCGCCGCGCGCGCGAGATCGGCGCCGACGCGCTGCGCCGGCGGGAAGCGCTGGCCTGCGTGGTGTTCGCGCCCGACGCCGATCCGGAGAGCGACGACGAGTCACCCAGCGAGGAGGTGCTGCGGATGTCCGACCAGGTCGGGACCATCTTCCGCCAGGTCGGGCGCGTCTCCGACGCCATCGGACGCCTCGGCCCGACCGAGTTCGCCGTCATTGCGCCCGCCACCGGGCGCGACGGTGCGCTGCGCCTGGTGAACCGACTGGGCGGCGCCGTCGAGGCCACCAAGATCCCGGTGCGGGGCGGGGAACGGTCCGTCCGGATGAAGGCCGGATACTGCGCCGTGCCCGACTTCGCCGAGTCGGCGGTGGACGCCACCGAGCTGCTGCTTCGTGCAACGACCGCCTTGCGAGACCTGCGGCGCGGCGGGGACGAGGAGCGGATCCGAGGCTTCGAACAGGTCTCCCTGCAGTAACCTGCCTGGCTCAAAACCCGACCTAAGTGTAGCTTCGGCCCAACGCTATGTTGCGCCGGCATCGCTGGGCGCTGTGGTCCTGGCGCGGCAATTGCTTATTGCGCGCGGCAACCTGTGGTATCAAAGTCACCCAGTACAGCGTGCCGAGGGGGAAATCCATCACCTCCGCGGGCGACTGTTGAGCGCCTCCACAGACCGCACCCGCGGTCCTGCCCGAAGGAGACCAGGATGTCCAACCCGCTCGGTCAGCAGGACCGGTCGGGCGCACCGGCCGCCGATCCGGCGTCTCGTGATCCCTTCTCCATTCCGAGCGAAGTCAAGGCGAGCATCCGCGTGCTCGTGGTGGACGACGAGCGCACGCTGCGCGAGAGCTGCGCCAGCGTGCTCCAGATGGATGGCTACAACGTCACGCTCGTCGGCCGCGGGGAAGAGGCCCTCGACACGGTCAAGCGCCGCAAGTTCGACATCATCCTGGTGGATCTGTACATGTCGCAGGTATCGGGTCTCGACATCCTGCGCGGCGCGCTGCAGGCGTTCAGGGACACGATCGTGGTCGTCATGACGGGGAACCCGAGCGTCACGAGCAGCATCGAAGCGCTCCGCGCCGGGGCCTGGGACTACCTGCCGAAGCCGTTCAGCGCCACCCACCTGCAGGTCCTGATCGGGCGTGCGTCCCACGCGGTGATGATGTCCCGGGAGGCGCAGGACCTCCGCGTGCAGCTGATGAAGCAGCACGGCCACAGCGACAAGATCGCGCTCATCGGCATCTCTCCGCTGTTCCGCCAGGCCGTGGACCTCGCACGCAAGGTGGCTGGGACCGACGCCTCCGTGTTCATCAGCGGCGAGAGCGGCACGGGCAAGGAGGTCATCGCCCAGTTCATCCACCAGAACAGCCGGCGCGCGGGGCGGGTCCTGGTGCCGATCAACTGCGCGGCGCTGCCCGAGCCGCTGCTCGAGAGCGAGATGTTCGGCCATCGGAAGGGCGCCTTCACCGGCGCCGACCGCGACAAGCCCGGCCTGCTCGAGACGGCCAACGGCGGCACCCTCTTCCTCGACGAGCTCACCGAGATGTCGATGCCGCTGCAGGCCAAGCTGCTCCGGGTCATTCAGGACGGCGTGGTGCGGCGGGTGGGCAGCGAGCAGCAGGACGCCGTGGTGGATGTGCGCTTCATCTCCGCCACCAACCGCGAGCCGCAGGACGCCGTGGACTCGGGGGCTCTGCGGGGCGACCTCTTCTACCGGCTCCGCGTGGTGCCCATCAAGCTCCCGCCGCTGCGCAAGCGTCCCGAGGACATCCCGCTGCTGGCCAACCATTTCCTGACCGTGTACTGGCAGCGCCACCGCCAGATGGGCGACCGGGTGCCGCGCCTCAGCGACGCGAGCGTCGCCTTCTTGCGCTCACGCCCCTGGCGAGGCAACGTTCGTGAGCTCCAGAACGTCATCGAGCACGTGGCCGTCCTGGCCGAACCGGATCAGATCATCCAGCCGAACGACATCCCGGTCTACGATGACGCGTCCGAATGGCCGGCCGACAGCGCAGTGAGCTCCGGCGTCATGGACGAGGCCTATCATACCGCCAAGGACCGGGTCGTGGCCCAGTTCGAGAAGGAATACCTGACCCGCCTCGTCACCCGCGCCGGCGGCAACATGTCCAAGGCAGCGCGGCTCGCGAGCATCGACCGCACCACGCTCTACCGGCTGATGGACAAGCACGCCTTCCACCGCGACGAGAGTCCGGGGCTGCCTGAGTGACTCCCGAGGCCGCCCTGCCCGGTACGACGAGCGGCGATCGCCGCCGGGCGGCGGCGGGCAGCGTCGCGCCGGTGCGGGTATGGGATCCGGACGGACCGTCGGGCGGGGCGATCGCGGCGCCGCTGTGGGAAGCGCTCCGCGACGCGGTGCTCTGGGCGCAGGCCGAGTGGGAGCGGGCCATCGAGCACGCGGCCGGCATGGACGAGGTGACGGCCCACCTGGCGCAGGTATGCGCCGCCATCCGGCAGCAGGCCAGCGGCCAGAGCCCCGACCTGTCCGCGCTCCCGCGGAACCCCCTGTCGCGCCGCCTCGTGGGCCTCGTGCGCGTGGGCTTCCTCGAGCGGGCGCAGGCGCTCCCGGCCCTCGACTCCGGCCAGCTCCTGCGGATGCTCGGTGCCCTGGAGCAGGTGAGCCAGCGGCTCGAGGCCGACTGGTCGCAGCACTTCGCCGACCGGCTCTCCGGTCCGGACGGACTCGAGCTGGTGGTAGAAGTGGCGCACGACCTCCGCTCTCCGCTCACCTCGATTCTGTTTCTGGCGGAGACCCTGCAGCGCGCGCGAAGCGGCCCGGTGAATCCGGTGCAGGAGCGGCAGCTCGGTCTCATCTACAGTGCGGCCTTCGGGCTGAGCTCGGTGGCGAGCGACGTGATCGAGCTCGCCCGCGGCGGCGACCGGCTGGTGGATCTCGACCCGATCCCGTTCTCGGTGAGCGACATCCTCGAGTCCGTGCGCGACATCGTCCAGCCGATCGCCGAGGAGAAGAGCCTCACCGTCCGCCTGACCCCGCCGGAGGCGGATTTCCGCATCGGGCATCCCGTCGCGCTCAGCCGGGTTCTGCTCAACCTCACCACCAATGCCCTCAAGTTCACCGCCGAGGGGTTCGTGGAGGTCACGGCGCGGGAGGCCGCCGAGCGCGCCGTCGAGTTCTCGGTGCGCGACACCGGCCGCGGCATCCCGCCGCAGAGCATGGCGACCCTGTACGAGCCGTTCCGCCGGCGCCAGAAGCCCGGCGAATACGCCTTCTCGGGTTCGGGCCTGGGTCTGTCCATCTGTCGCAAGCTGGTGGAGGCGATGGGCTCCACGCTGGGGGTCGAGACCGCCGCCGGCTACGGCACCCGCTTCCACTTCGTGCTCGACCTTCCGCTGGCCGGCGAGCCCCAGTTCGGCTGATGCACCGCCCCCTACCAGCACTTCCCCACCGCGGCTAAATTCTTGATGCTGGCCACTTCCGGAACGTTCTGCCCGCGCGCCCCGGCGACCCGGCCGACCCGCGCCGAGCCTTGATCGACCGTTCCTCCCGGTGGCCTCCCAAGAGCCGACGACGACCCCTGGCGGGATCTCGGGTCCTCGCGCACTCCTCGTTGCCCTGCCGCATGTCCGGGTCCGGCCAGGCGCGTCGAGGGGATCGCGCGGGATCGCGGGTCCCGAAACCGAGCGCTACGTGACCCGACCTTTGATTCGGCCCGCCCGGCACTTGAGCCAGCCTCTGGTGCATGCCCCGAATGCGGCACTCCTGATCGACTTCGACAACGTCACCCTGGGCATCCAGAAGGACCTCACCAAGGAGCTCAGAACCCTCCTCAACAGCGACATCATCAAGGGCAAGGTGGCCGTACAGCGGGCCTACGCCGACTGGCGCCGCTATCCGCAGTACATCGTCCCGCTGTCCGAATCGTCCATCGATCTCATCTTCGCGCCCGCGTTCGGCTCCAGCAAGAAGAACGCGACCGACATCCGGCTCGCCATCGACGCCATCGAGCTGGTGTTCACGCGGCCCGAGATCGGGACCTTCATCCTGCTCTCGGGCGACAGCGACTTCTCGACGATGGTCATCAAGCTCAAGGAGTACGGGAAGTACGTGATCGGCGTGGGGATCCGGGAGAGCGCGAGCGACCTGCTGATCCAGAACTGCGACGAGTACTACTCGTACAACGACCTCGCGGGGCTCACCAAAGAGGTGGACACCCCCTCGATCCAGCGCGACCCCTGGGAGCTCGCCGGCGAGGCGGTCGGCCAGATGGCGCGCAACGGCGACGTGATGCGGTCCGACCGGTTGAAGCAGGTCATGCAGCAGATCGATCCCAACTTCGACGAGCGAAACGCCGGCTTCAACCGGTTCAGCAAGTTCGTGGTGGAGGCAGGGCAGAAGGGCGTCGTGCAGGTCACCAAGCTCGACAACGGCCAGTACGAGGTGGCTCCTCCGGGCGGCGGCGTGCCCGCGCCCCCCGCGGCGCGGACCCGCGAGGGCGCGGACGGCGCGCGCGAGGGCGACGGCCGCCGGGGCCGGGGCCGGCGCGGCCGGGGACGGGAGCGGGAGCGCACGTCGGGCCGGGAGCGCGCGGAGGAAGGCGCGGGCGAAGCCGGCCGCGAGGCACCGCCGCCACCGCGCGCGCGGACCGCCGACGGCGCGCTGTCGCTCGCGCGCGCCTTCCAGCTCATGACCCAGGCCCTGGGCGAGCTCCGCGCGCCCGTGCCGCACGAGGCGCTCCGGCTTCGGATGGTGGCCCTGCACGGGCGGGAGGATCCGCTGCTCGATGCCGGCCGGTTCCAGCGCCTGCTCCGCCAGGCCAACGACGCCGAGATCGCCGACGTGCGCAAGGTCGGCGATGACGAATACGAGATCACGCCTCACCGCACGTCCGCGGCCGCCCAGGCGCCCGTAACGCGGGAGACAGCCGCCGTACCGGCGGCCCCGGAGGCGCCGGCCCCCGGCGAAGCCGCGAGTGAGACGGCTACCCGCGACAACGGGCAGCGGTTCGGCGTCCGCTTCCGCCGCGGCTCCCGCGCCCCGCTCCGGCCGGGCGAGATCCCGCTGATCGGCGTGGTGCAGATCGAGGCGCCGGAGACAGCGGCGGTCGTGGTCGCGGAGCCGGAGGAAGAGGCGCCTGTGCCGAAGAAGCCGTCACGCCGCCGCACACCGCGGAAGAAGGCCGCCGCGGGTGCGGTCGCTGCCGCGGCGGCCCCCGCTGCCGGAGAGGTGGGTGAGAGCCCCGCGCCGCGGCCCCGCCGGCCGCGACCGCGGGCCAAGAAGAAGGCGGAGTGAGCGCCACCCGACGGGCAGCCACGCTGCCCGTCTCGTTTTTCGAGCGGTCCGCCGAGATCGTCGCGCGCGAGCTGCTCGGCGCGATCGTGGTCTCGACGCTCGAGGGCCGCCGGTCGGCGGGGCGGATCGTCGAGACCGAAGCCTACCTCGGGCACATCGATCCGGCCTCGCACGGCTACCGGCACCGGCGCCATGCGCAGAACGAGGCGCTGTTCGGCCCGCCAGGCACGTGGTACGTGTACCTGTCCTACGGCATGCACTGGTGCGCCAACCTGGTCTGCGGTGCCCAGGGGGAGGGGAGCGCCGTGCTGCTCCGGGCGCTCGAGCCGGTCGCTGGACTGGCGGTCATGCGCGAACGCCGCGGCGGCGTGGCCGACCGCCAGCTCTGCTCCGGGCCGGGCCGGCTATGCCAGGCGCTCGCGATGACCAAGGATCAGGACGGACTGCCGATGCGTCGCTCGGGCGTCCTGGTGCGCTCCCGCGAGGAGCCCGACCCGCCGGTCGCGATCGTCACGCCGAGGATCGGCATCACCAAGGCCGCCGACTGGCCGCTCCGGTTCGTGTTGGAGGGATTGCCGAGGGAAGACGGGAAGGCGGACGGAAAGTCGGGAAGACGGAAAGACGGGGAGACGAAAAGGACGGTACCACGGTAGGACGGGAAGACGGGAAGACCGGAAGACGAGAAGACGAGAAGACGGGAAGTCGAGAGGACAGCGAGACGATGAGGCGGTGAGACGGTAAGCGGGTAAGACCGAGCGGGCGGCGGATCGAGAATGATCCACCGCCCGCTCGCCCATCTCACCCTCCCGTCGTTCCGTCCTTCCGTCTTTCTGTCTACCCGTCTTTCCGTCTGCTCAATATCCCCCGGCCCGCACGTCTTCGCGCGCGCTGCCGAGCCCGATGCGGACCCCGCCCGTGAACGTATGCGTCGGGCCGTCGAGCAGGCGGCCGAAGGCGGTCGCGGTGGAGTGCTGCGTGGCGCCGCTGGTGATCTGGTACTGGCCGAAGGCCATCATCCGGCCGACCTGGAACTGCATCCCGCCGACGAAGGTCATGAAGCCGGATGACCCGAGCTCGGAGGCGTCACTCTGCAAGGCGGTGGCGCTTGCCGGTGTGGGGTTCACGACGTGAATGATCCCGTAGCCCAGGCCGAGGTAGGGCTGGGCGGCTGCGCGGATCGGGAACGCCATCAGCACGGCGGAGTACCGCCGGATGTCGTTGAAGGTCACCGTCTGCGGGCCGGCCACGTCGGTGTAGGAGGTCTGCTCGTTGGAGCCGACCGCTTCATCGAACGAGAGCATCAGCCCGGTCCGCTTGGCCACGATGAGGGTGTGGCCGCCGAACGTCGGGATCCCGGTCCGGCCCTGGTTCGGCGTCTTGAAGAACGTCACGCCGCCCTGGCCGCCGACGTACCACTGGAAGTTGCCGTTCCCCGGCGCCTGGGCCGCGAGGTGGGCGGTGCCCAACGTCAGGGCCAGCACTACGGCCGGGATCGTTCGGATGAGCGTGCGCATCACAGCCTACCTCCGTAAGGTGTCCGCGCCAGGCGGATCCTGGCGGCTGCCGTGTCCCAGTTGGCACGGGTACGTCAAAATGCGGAATCTTGCCGGAAATCGCGGGAAGGGAGGGGGAGCGGTGACCAGGCTAACTGCTTGCTGCGCGGCAGCTTATATAAGCGGTTGCCGGGCCGTCCCCACCCGTCGGAGGGCCTGGAGGTGCAAGGTCGGGGCCAGGGGGGTGAGGAGGGCGAACGGGCGAACGGGCGAGAGGGCGAACGGGCGAGAGACCGAGCGGGCGATCGGCGAGAGAAGCGCCGCCCTCTCCGCCTTCTCCGCCTTCTCCGCCTTCTCCGCTTTCTCCGCCTTCTCCGCCCTCACACCAGCCCCAGCTGCGTCCCCACCTTCCGAAACGCCGCCAGCGCCTCGTCGAGATCGTCCCGGGTGTGTGCCGCGGAAATCTGGCAACGCACCCGCGCCTGGCCCTGCGGCACCACCGGATAGCCGAACCCCGTGACGAACACGCGCTCCGCGAGCAGCAGGTCGCTCATCCGGATGGCCGCGGCGGTCTCACCCAGGATGACGGGGATGATCGGCGTCTCGCCGGGGAGCGGCCGGAAGCCGAGCTCGAGCAGCCGCTCGCGGAAATAGCGGGCGTTGTCGCGCAGGGTCTGGACCCGCTCGGGATGGGCCTCGAGGAACTCGACGCCCGCGAGCGCGCTGGCGGCCACGGTCGGCGGCAACGCGTTCGAGAAGAGCTGGGGACGCGCGCGCTGGGTCAGGAAGTCGCACGCGGCCGCGGAGGCCGCGACGAACCCACCGGCCGCCCCGCCGAGCGCCTTGCCGAGTGTGGACGTGATCATGTCGATCTCGCCGACCACGCCGAAGTGCTCCGCCGTGCCACGGCCGTGGGTGCCCAGCACGCCCGTCGCGTGCGAGTCGTCCACCACGAGAACCGCGTCGTGCCGGCGGCACAGCTCGATCAGGTCGGGCAGCGGAGCGATCGACCCTTCCATCGAGAAGACGCCGTCGGTGATGACCATCCGGGTGCGCCGGTCCCGGGCCGCTGTGAGCTTCTCCTCGAGGTCGGCCAGGTCGGCGTGCCGGTAGACGGCCGTCTGGCACTTGGTGATCGCCTTGGCGAGCCTGGCCGCGTCGATGATCGACGCGTGATTCAACTGATCGCTGATGACGATGTCCTGCTCGCCGAGGAGCGTCGCCGGCACGGCTTCGTTGGCGTTCCACGCGCTCACGAAGCTGAGCGATGCCGCGGTGCCGACCAGGCGCGCGCACGCGGCCTCGAGCGCACGGTGCACGGTGAAGGTCCCGCAGATGAACCGCACCGACGCGGTGCCGGCGCCCCAGCGGTCGAGCGCCGCCTTCCCCGCGGCCACCACCTCGGCCTGATTGCTCAGGCCGAGATAGTTGTTGGACGACAGGATGATGACCTCGCCCCGGCCCTCCATCCGCACGCGGGCGGCCTGGGGGCTGTCGAGATAGTTGAGTCGCTTGTAGACGCCGTCCCGGATGAACTGCTCGAGCTCGGCCTCGAGGCGCCGGTCGAACGGAGTGCTCATGCGGCGATCTCCAGGATCACCTTGCCGGCCTGCCCGTCCTTGATGACTTGAATGGCCTCGGCGATCGCTTCGAGCGGAAAGCGGTGGGTGATCACGGGTCGAGGGTCCAGCTGCCCGGCGCGGAGGAACCGGCGCATCTCCTCCCAGGTCTCGTACATCTTGCGCCCCGTGACGCCGTAGAGGGTCAGTCCCTTGAAGATCACGTCCCGCGCGAAGTCCACCTCGGTCGTCCGGCTCGGCGTGCCGAGCAGGTTCACCCGGCCGCCCAGTCGAGCCGCCGCGAAGGCCTGCGCGTGACCACTCGGGTGGCCGCTCATCTCGCACACGAGATCCACCCCGTCACCGCCGGTGAGCTCGCGCACGCGCGCGAGCACGTCGTCAGAGCCGGGGTTGAGCGTGACGTGAGCCCCCATCTTCCGGGCCAGGGAGAGGCGCGTCGGATTGTAATCGCTCGCGATAACCAGGGACGCGCCCGCGGCCCGGGCGACACCGACCGCGAAGCACCCGATCGGCCCACACCCCAGGACGAGCACGGTGCTGCCGGGGACCTCGGACTCGAGCACCGTGTGAACCGCATTGCCCAGCGGATCCATGATGGCGCCGACTTCCGTAGGGATCCCGTCGAGGCGCATCACGTTCGACGCCGGCATCACGATGAACTCGGCGAAGGCGCCGTCCCGGTCCACACCGATGATCTGGGTGCGCTGGCAGAGATGCGCCGCACCAAGACGGCACTGGAGACAATGGCCGCACACGATGTGTCCCTCGGCCGTGACCAGGTCGCCGACCGCGAGGAGTCCCGCCCGCTCGGCCTCGCGCCCGAGCTCCACGATCTCACCGGCGAACTCGTGGCCGATCACGACGGGTGGCTTGAGCCGGTTGCTGGCCCAACTGTCCCATTCCCAGATGTGGAGGTCGGTGCCGCAGACTCCTGCGTGGTGAACACGGATGAGCACATCGCTCGGGCCGCATGGGGGGACGGGGATGTCCCGCAGGACCATGCCGGGGCCCGGGGCTGGCTTGACGAGAGCGCGCATCGAGCCTCGGAAAGAAGTCGGGGGAATATAGGAGGGGCGGAGAGGGCGGAGAAGGCGAGGGAGGACGGAGAAGGCGGAGAGCGCGGACAGGACGGAGAAGACGGAGAGGACGGAGAGGACGGAGAGGACGGAGAGGACGGAGAAGGCGGAGAAGG
>Ga0075423_10006442_pt1 | contig 11026 bp, 8 predicted proteins | sample SoiMethybrSBSTD2_FD_80114 | JGI IMG/M metagenome (GOLD analysis project Ga0075423, IMG submission 80114) | Bulk soil microbial communities from a Populus tree surrounding site in Tennessee, USA - Soil MetaG P. TD hybrid SBSTD2 | ecosystem: Environmental > Terrestrial > Soil > Tree plantation...
CGCCGACGGCGATGCCGATGAACGCGTCCATCACGCCCAGCACCGTCCCGAGCAGCCCGAGGAGCGGGCTGACCGAGCCGAACGTCGCCAGCCAGGGAAGGAAGCGCGCGGCGGCGTCGCGCTCCGCCGCGACCTCTTTCGCGAGCACCATGCGCAGCGCCTCGAGCTGCGTCGTGGTCAACGCCGTCTGGGTCGCCACCGCGGGACCGTTGTCCTTCAGTCCCCCGGGCTTCAACTCGGAGAAGAAATTAATGCCCTCGCGCAGCAGGCGGTTGTAGGGGGACGCGGGCAACCGCATGGCGGCGTGGTAGGCATCATCCAGCCGCGTCGCACGCTCGATCTCGGTCATGAACCGGTCGGCCTGCCGGCGCATCCGGCGGAATTGCCACCACTTGAGGAAGATGAGATACCAGGACACGATGGAAAACACGACGAGGACGGCGAGGACGAACTTGGTCTCGCGGCTCGACGTGAGAACCAGCTCCCAGGGCGTTGTCGGGACCGCCCGGCCCACCTGAAAGAGCACGCTGTCAGCCCTCCCTATTTTCCGTAGCCACGCGGGTGGGCCTGGTGCCAGGCCCACGCGCTCGCGAGGATCTCGTCCAGACCGGAGTGCCGCGGCTGCCAGCCGAGGACGGCTTCGGCCCGACCGGCCGCCGCGACGAGCTCGGGCGGGTCGCCGGGGCGGCGCGGTCGCGCCACGGTCGGAATCGGACGACCCGTGATGCGCCGCGCCGCATCCGCGACCGCGAGCACGGAGTACCCGACCCCGGTCCCGAGGTTCATCGCGGTGGCCTTACCCCGTGGTCCCGTGTCGGCCGGCTTCGCCTCGAGCGCCCGCACGTGCGCGTCCGCAATGTCCAGCACGTGCACGTAGTCCCGCACCGCCGTCCCATCGGATGTGGGGTAGTCCGTCCCCAGCACCTCGAGCGCCGGCCGCCCGCCGGTCGCCACTCGCAGCACGTTGGGGATGAGATGCGTCTCGGGGTCATGATCTTCCCCGTGCTGGACGGACGCCCCGGCGGCATTGAAATAGCGCAGGCAGAAGACCGTGGCACCGTCCGCGTTCGCGAAGTCCGCGAGCAGCCGCTCGAACTCGCGCTTGGTCTCGCCATACGGGTTCACCGGCGCCAGCGGCGCGTCCTCCGGGATCGGCGTCGCACGGGGGAGGCCATACACCGCGCAGGACGACGAGAACACGACCCGCCGTACCCCCGCGGCGGCAATGCCCTCGAGCAACACGAGGCCGGCCGTCACATTGTTGGCGCGGTACTTCTCGGGCTGGGCGACCGACTCTCCCACCAGGGCATAAGCGGCGAGATGCACCAGGGCGTTACAGCGGTGCCGCCGCAGCAGCGCGTCGAGTACGGCCCGATCCCCGATCCCGCCCTCGACGAACGTCGCCCCAGGCGCCACCGCCTCCCGGTGCCCGCGACTCAAGTCGTCCAGGATCACGACCGTGTGACCCCGGGCCAGCAGCTGCTCCACCACGACGCTGCCGATGTACCCCGCCCCACCGGTGACGAGGACGCTACCGCTCATCGCTCCGCTCCAGGCCGAAGAGCCGCTTCAGCGCCTCAAGCAGGCCGTAGCCGCGCCCGGCCTGCGCGGCCTCCTTCAGGGCGATGGTCGGCTGGTGGAGCAGCTTGTTGAGGAGGGCGTGGCTGAAGTGCTCGATCTCCGCGCGGTCGTCGGGGCTCAGATGCGAGAGGCGGCGCAGCGCGCGGTCCAGCTCGGCGGCGCGCACCTGGTCCAGGCGCTCACGAAACTCCTTCAGGACGGGCACGACCACCAGTCCACCGTACCACGCCCAGAAGCGCTCGACCTCCTCGCTCACGATGCGCTCCGCGGCCGGGATGTCGCGGCGACGCTCCACCGCGGCTTGCGCCGCGACCGCCTGGAGATCGTCGATGTCGTACAGGAAGACGTTCTCGAGCTGGGCGACCGCGGGCTCCACATCGCGCGGCATCCCGAGATCGAGGATGCAGAGCGGTCGCCCGCCGCGCCGGGCGATGGCCGGCGCCACTCGGTCCCAGGTGACGACCGCGTGCGGCGCCGCGGTCGAGCTGAGGACGATGTCGGCCTGGGCGAAGTGCTCCCATGCCTCGTCCAACGGGAGGGCGCGCGCGCCCAGCTGCTCGGCGATCGCGCGCGCGCGCTCGTAGGTGCGGTTGGCCACCACCGTCACCCGCACGCCCTCGGATGCGAGGCACGTCGCGGCGAGCTCCGCCATGTCCCCCGCCCCGAGGATCAGCGCCGAGCGGCCGGCGAGGCTGGTGAAGATCCGGGCGGCCACCGCGACCGCGGCGGAGGGTGCGGATGCCGCGCCGGTCGCGAGGCCCGTCTCGCTGCGCACGCGGGCGCCCACGAGCAGGGCCGATTGAAACAGCCGGTGCAAGACGGGGCCCGCCTGGGCCTTCGATGTCTCCCACGCATCGCGCACCTGCCCCTGGATCTGCGATTCGCCGAGAATCACGGTATCGAGGCCCGAGGAAACGCGGTACAGATGACGCACCGCATCGCGATCGCGCTGGGTGTAGCCGTACTCGCTAGCGCTGCGGCCGCCACCCAGCCGCTCCGACAGAATCGCCCACACGGCCTCCGGCACGGCTTCGTCCGGCTCCGCGAGGTAGAATTCCGTGCGATTGCAGGTGGACAGGAGCACGCCACCGCGCGCGCCCGCCGCGAGCACGCGCTCGAGTGACGCCGGCACCTCGCGCCGCTCGTGTGCAAACCGCTCGCGCACCTCGAGCGGCGCCGTGCGGTGATTCACGCCGAGAACGGTGATGCTCATGGTCGGTTCACTCAGAGAAAGCGCTGGGTGCCCGGCGCCGCGAGTTTGAGCGCGACATACACCAGCAACACCGCGGTGAAGCTGGCGATGCTCGCGAACGCCGCGCGCCGGCCGGCCCAGTGGCGCACCACCCGTACCCCCACGGCCCAACCCAGGACCGCCCAGGTGAGCATACCCCATACGACCTGGGCGGCATCCACGGATCCCCCCCCCGCATAGCGGACGCCGAACCCGAGCAACACGCCCAGGGTCACCGTCGGGAATCCCAGCACGAGCGACAGATGATTCAGCTGGTCCAGCCGCTCCAATGGCGGGAACAACCGGAACACCGGCCCGAAGCGCTTCGCCTTGAGCTCGTGGAACTGGAGCAGGTAGAGCGCGGCGGCGATGAACGCCAGCGCCAGCATGGCGAGGCCGAACACGCTCACCGTAATGTGGAGGATCGACCAGGCACCGCGCTCCGGCGCGGGCGGGCCCTCCGGCGCGAGCCCGATGAGCAACGCGAGCCCGAGGAGCCCGGTCGCCAGAGGCCCCGTGAACACGCCCACGGCCGACGCGCGGAACAGGCCCTCGCTCGCCGCCTGGAGCGCCACGAGGAACAGGGCCAGCATGGAGAGCGTCGGGGCGACTCCCAGGAAGGAGGAGAGCTGCGCGACGCCGATCACATGCGCCGCGAGGCCGAGCAGCGGCACGCCCAACCCGAGAGCACGCGGTGCCGGGCGGAGCCCGGCGAACGGTGCCAACGCGAGCGCCGTGGCCAGTGCGTACAGGCCCAGCGCGATCAGGTGCGGAACGAGGACCACGGGACGGAGCGTGCCGGCGCCGCGGGACGCGGTCGCCGGCCGCCGATCAGGACGGCATTTTCCGGATGAGCCGCACCGGCATGCCCGCGACGAGTTTGGGGTGGCCGATATTCAGGATCAACCCCGAGGCCGAGTGATCGCGCGTGTGCACGATCTGGAGCACTACCTGCATCTGCTCCGACGACGTACCCGGCACCCCCACCGCCGGTCGGTACACTTCGAATACGTCGCCGGCGGTCACGCCGTCCGCACGTCCCCGATTGATGAACACGATCTGCTGCGGACCCGCCAGCACGTGGAGATCGCGCTCCGCGATCACCACGCCCTCCAGGCCGCCATCCACCGGAGTGGGGCGTACCTCGCCCGGGTCCTTGAACGGCTCGAGCGGCAAGGCGAGTTGTCCATTGTGGATCTGCCCGAACTGCATGATCACGTCGCCGAGCACCTGCCGCCGCTGCAGCTCGGTCACGCGCGCGACGCCGAGCGGAACCACGACGCCGCCCCAGCCGGCGATGTCGCGGTCGATCCGCACGATGAGCAACGAGTCACCGACGTGGTACGAGGCCCCGCGCGGCGGCTGGATCGAAATCTGATCGAACGTCGTCGCGGTCGAGCGGTCTGTGAGCCGTGGGATGGCTGGGATCGACGTGTTGCCGAGCACGCGACCGTAGGGGAATCGCTGTCGCTCGGTCAGAAAACCCGCGGCGTAGAACTCGCCCCGGCGCAACGGCCGATACGGCTGATTGGCGTAGGCCCGCAGCACGTCCCGCACTTGCTGCGTGGCCGTGCGGCGTCGATCGAAGATCGTCTGATAGCCTTCGGTGGGCTCCGGCGGCGGCGCCTCGACCACCGTCGCCGTATCGAGCAGCGGGATCGTGTCCGGCCCGACCGCGACCACAGTGTCGGGCGCGGCGTGCACGGTATCCCCCGGCACCACCGACGTCGACTCCGGCGCCTGCGCCACGCTCGCTCCCGCAGCCAGGCTCAGCTCCTGCCCAGGATAGATCCAGTGGGGATCGTCGATCTGCGAGGTGTTGAGCCGGTAGATCTCGGGCCAGAGGAGCGGGTCGCTGTAGTACAGCAGAGCGATGGACCAGAGGGTCTCCCCCGTCGCCACGACGTGCGTGGCGGGTAGTTGCCCCAGCAGGGCGGGCGCCGGCGCCGCTTGAGACGTGTCCTGCGCCGGCGTCGAGCTATCCGGTCGAGCCTGCGTCGTGTCCTGCGCCGCGAGCGCGGACGCCAGCCCCCCCCCTCCGAGCAGCCCTGCTACAAGGGCGAGCAGGGCTGCTCGTTCAAAACGGCAGATCGTCGTCCTCCTCATCCAGGGCCTCCGGGAACGCGTCGAGCGATTCCGCCTTGCCTCCCCCCTCGGGCGCAACCTTGGCGGCCGCCTTGGCCCGCGCGAACTCGCCGGACCCTTCGCCGCCGCCCCGAGACGACAAGAGGATCACTTCCCGCGCGATGATCTCCGTGGTGTACCGGGTCTGCTTCTCGCGATCCTCCCAGGTCCGGTACTCGACGCGCCCCTCGACGTAGATCCGGTCCCCCTTCTTCATGTACTTCTCGGCCAGATCCGCCAGCTGGGCGCCTTTGTTGTTCCAGCAGATCACCCGATGCCATTCGGTCTTTTCCTGCTTCTCCCCACCCTGTCCCGTCCACTGCCGACTGGTCGCCAGCGACAACGTAGCGACGCGGGAGCCATTGTTGGTGCTCCGCACCTCGGGATCAGCCCCCAAGTTCCCGATTAGCATGACTTTATTGAGACTCCGGCTCACGACAGACCTCCAGACGCATGGCGGGTCTCGAGACCAAGGGCGACAACAGTATATGACCCGCAAGTTATTCTGTCAACCAAAGATACGCCACTTGGGCTAAAGTTTTGCAGACAGGACCACCGCGTCCTCGACCGGTCGCCGGTAGTACCGCGCCCGGCGCGCGACCTCGCCGAACCCGAGCGATTCATACAGCTGCCGGGCCGCCGCGTTCGACGCTCGCACCTCGAGGTATACCGTGCGGACGCCGCGCGCCGCGAGCTCCTGGAGCACGCGCTCGACCAGCGCGCGACCGATGCCCTGGCGTCGATGCGCCGCCGCGACCCCCAGGTTCAGGATTTCTCCCTCGTCGGCGGCGCTGTGCGCCACGACATAGCCCGCGACAACCCCCTGTCGCTCGGCCACGAGGAAGGGCACCCCCGACGCGACGCACTCGGTGAAGTCGTTCGCCGACCAGGGATCGGAGAATACGGCTCGTTCGATCGCGCCGACGTCACCGACGTCAGGCAGCCGGGCGGGGCGAATCGGGCAACGGACGGCCGTGGCGCGCCTCCCATTTCGCCTGCGCTTCCGCAGGACGTCCGTACACAGGCTCCGCGGTGGCCAGGTCCTCGATGGTGCGGCCCGCGCCCTCTCGTCCCAGAAGGGCGAGGAGCAGCGTCGCCCCCGGTGGCAGGGCCGCGAGCGGCACCGGAGCGGTCCCGACCCAGCGGGTGACCTCCTCGGCGTAGCGCACCGCCCCGTCGCCCACGACCATCCGGGGACGCACCGGCGCGACGCGCGTCAGCTCGGCCAGCGTGAGCACGGCGGGCGCCACCAGCGTCTCCACCCGATCGGGGTGAAACGCGTAGAGCGCTCCATAGACCTGTCCGCGCAGCGCATCGAAGCACGCCGCCACCGGCTCGGCGTCGATTTTCAGGGCGGCTCCCGCCGCGGCGGCCATGAGGGAGGGGATGGCCCGGAGCTCGAGCCCCGCTTCCTGGGCGAGCCCCTTCGCGGCGGCCCAGCCGATGCGCAGCCCGGTGAAGCTCCCGGGCCCGTCGCCCACCACGAGCCCCTCGAGGTCGGCCGGTCGAATGCTCAGGCGGCTGAGGGTGAAATCGACGAGCCGAATGAGCTCGGCGGCATGACGACGGGCGCCCTGCACGTGCGCCCCGCTCTGCGTCGCGGGCGGCCGACCGGCCGCGACGCTCGCGATCTCGGTCGCAGTGTCGATCCCGAGCCAGATGCCACTCACCGAATCTCCTCCATCTCTCGCACGTCCGGCTCGTCGCCGTACGTCAGCTGGAAGTGGCGGTGGAGCGGCGGCAGCCACGGCCCGGCGCGCTCGGGCCACTCGACCAGCACGATAGCCCCATCGCGCACCATGTCATCGAACCCCAGATCCTGCGCCTCCGCCGGTGACCGGAGGCGGTAGCAGTCGACGTGGTAAACCAGCCGGTCGTCGGGCGTGCGGTACTGGTGCACCAGCGCGTACGTCGGACTCGTGGCCAGCCCCCGTGCGCCCAGGCCGCGGCAGATCGCCTGCACCAGCGTGGTTTTTCCCGTGCCGAGCTCGCCGGAGAGCCCGATCACCGCCGGCGCCGCCAGCTCGCGGCCCAGCGTCTCACCGAACTGGTTGAGGGCGTCCGCGGAGAGGCGCATGGCGTACGGCGTCGCCGTCGGCCCGCAGCTCGAGGATCTGATCCCGCAGCACTGCGGCCAGCTCGAAGTCGAGCTCCTCGGCGGCGGCCTGCATCTGACTTTCGAGCAGCTTGATGAGCGCGTCACGCTCTGTGGCATCGGTGGGGCGATGGACGCCCGCCTCGACCGGTTTGGCGGTCTTCGCGTCCGCGAAGCGCGTCGCGAATCGGACCTGGTCCACCGACTTGACGATCGAGCGCGGCGTGATGCCGTGCTGCGCGTTGTGCTCGAGCTGGGCCTGGCGCCGGCGGCTCATCTCGTCGAGGGCGCGCTGCATCGAGCCCGTGACCCGGTCGGCGTACAGGATCGCCCGCCCATGGAGGTTTCGCGCCGCGCGGCCGACCGTCTGGATGAGGGAGCGATCCGAGCGCAGGAACCCCTCCTGGTCGGCGTCGAGGATCGCCACCAGCGAGACCTCGGGAAGATCGAGCCCTTCGCGCAGCAGGTTGATCCCCACGAGCACGTCGAACTCGCCCAGTCGCAAGCCGCGGATGATCTCCACCCGCTCGATCGCGTCGATCTCGGAATGCAGGTAACGGACCCGCACGCCATGCTGCTGCAGGTAATCCGTGAGGTCTTCGGCCATGCGCTTGGTGAGGGTGGTGACGAGCACGCGCTCGTTCTTTTTCTCGCGCAGCCGGATCTCGTGCAGCAGGTCGTCCACTTGACCCTTCACCGGGCGGACCTCCACCTCCGGATCAACCAGGCCGGTGGGCCGGATGATCTGCTCGACCACGACACCGCCGGAGAGCTCGAGCTCCGCCTCACCCGGTGTCGCGGAGACGAACAGAATGCGGGGAACCAGCGTCATGAACTCGTCGATCCGCAACGGCCGGTTGTCGAGGGCCGACGGGAGGCGGAAGCCGTAGTCCACCAGCGTTTGCTTGCGGGAGCGGTCCCCTTCGAACATCCCCGCCACCTGTGGGAGGGTCTGGTGCGACTCGTCGATGATGCAGAGGTAGTCGTCGGGGAGGTAGTCGAGCAGGCACGCGGGGCGCTCGCCGGGGGCCCGTCCCGTCAGGTGGCGGGAGTAGTTCTCGATCCCGGTGCAGCGCCCCACCTCGAGCAGCATGTCGATGTCGAAGTTGGTGCGCGATTCGAGGCGCTGCGCCTCGAGCAGCTTGTTGTAGGCGCGGAGCTCGGCGAGGCGCTCCTTGAGCTCCGCGCGGATCGCCGCGACGGCGCGCTCGATCGTGGGCCGCTCGGTGACGAAGTGGGTGGCCGGATACACCGCGGCCCGCGCCAGCTCCGCGATGGTGTTTCCCGTGAGGGGATCGATCTTGGCGATCCGCTCCACCGTGTCACCCCAGAATTCGACGCGCACCGCCTGCTCGTCGTACGCCGGGAACACTTCGATCGTATCGCCCCGTACGCGGAACGTCCCACGCTCGAACGCCGTGTCGTTGCGCTGGTACTGGACGCCGACCAGCGCTTCGAGCAGAGCATCGCGGCCGCGCTCCTCGCCCACGCTCGCGGTCACGAGCCGTTGCCGGTATGCCTCCGGGTCACCCAAGCCGTAGATCGCCGACACACTCGCGACGATCACCACGTCCTCGCGCTCCATGAGGCTGGAGGTGGCGCGCAGCCGCAGCCGGTCGATGTCGTCGTTGATCGAGGAGTCTTTCGCGATGTAGGTGTCGGTCTGCGGAACGTAGGCTTCGGGCTGGTAGTAGTCGTAATACGAGATGAAGAACTCGACGGCGCTCTTCGGGAAGAACGACTTGAGCTCACCGTACAGCTGGGCGGCCAGGGTCTTGTTGTGGGACAGCACCAGGGTGGGGCGCCCGAACCCGGCGATGACATGGGCCATGGTCATCGTCTTGCCCGAGCCGGTGACACCGAGCAGCGTCTGGTAGCGGTCGTCCCGCGCCAGGCCGGCGGCCAGCTCCCGGATGGCGCGCGGCTGATCCCCCGCCGGGGCGAACGGGGACACGAGGTTGTAGGGCATCAGGGAAAGTTAACCGACCGGGGCTTGCGTCTGGGGGCCCGATTCACGGCGGGAGACGTCCATCACACCCTTCACCCGCCGGATCGCCCGGATCACCTTGTTCAAGTGGGTCTGGTTCTCGACCTCCACCAGCACCGCGCCGAACACCGCGCCGTCGCGCGTCGAGATCTCGGCAGAGCGGATGTTGGTACCCGATTCGCTGATGGCGGTGCAGATGTCGGCGTAGAGGCCACGGCGGTCCTCGCCACTCACGGCCAGGCGCACCACGAACGTCTCCCCCTCGGATTCCTGCCAATCGATTTCGATGCGGCGCTCCGCCTCGGCCGAGAGGAGGAGGAGGTTGGGGCAATCCGAGCGGTGGATCGAGATACCGCGACCCTGCGTCACGTATCCCACGACCAGATCCCCGGGCACCGGCTGGCAACATTGGGCATACCGTACCATCAACCCGTCCACGCCCTGGATCTTGATGCCGCGGCCCAGCCGCAGCCGCTCGATCACACGACCGAACGCGGTCGGCCTCGGTGCCTGGAGGTCCTCCGCCGGGAGCTCGGGGTACAGCGCTCGCATCATGGTCCCGAGGGCGATGTCGCCCCGCCCCAACGCGGCCTGCAGCTGCTCGGCCGTGCCGACGGAGAGGTCGGCGGCGGCGTGCTCGAGCCGCGCGGCGTCGGGCGGCTCCAGCCGGCGGCGCCGCACCTCCCGCGCCAGGATCTCCTGCCCGAGCTCGAGGCTCTTCTCCTGCTCTTCCCGGCTGATCCATTGCCGGATCTTGTGGCGGGCCCGAGCGGTCTGGACGTGGGCCAGCCAGTCACGGGACGGCTTGGCTTGCGCGCTGGTCATCACCTCCACCGTGTCCCCGTTCTTGAGCGGACGGTGCAGCGGCGCGATGCGGCCGTTGATGCGCGCCCCCTGACAGTGCTGGCCCACTTCCGTGTGCACCGCGAACGCGAAGTCGATCGGCGTCGCGCCCTTCGGCAACCGTTTCACGTCGCCGCGGGGCGTGAAGACGAAGATCGCGTCCTGGTAGAGATCGACCTTCAGGAATTCGAGGAACTCCTCGGGCGTATGGGCGTCCTGCTGCAGCTCGAGCAGCTGGCGGAACCACGCCAGATGGCGGTCCAGCTCATCCGGGCTCTTGCGGCCTTCCTTGAACAGCCAGTGCGCCGCGATGCCGTATTCCGCGGTATGATGCATCTCGTGCGTGCGGATCTGGATCTCGTACAGCTGACCGCCCGGCCCGAACACGGTGGTGTGGAGCGACTGGTAGCCGTTCGACTTCGGGCTCGCGATGTAGTCCTTGATGCGCTCCTGCAGCGGGGTCCACTTGTGGTGGATCACCCCCAGGACGTGGTAGCACTCGGGGATGTCGTTCACCAGCACGCGCACCGCGAGGAGATCGTAGATCTCCTCGAACGGCTTGTCCCGCTTCTTCATTTTTTTGTAGATCGACCAGAGGTTCTTGGGGCGACCGGTGATCTCCCAGCCGATGAGTCCGGCACCCCGCAGCTCTTCGGCGAGCGGGATCCGCAGCCGCTCGATGGTCTCTTCCCGCTCGCTCTTTTTCGCCTTGACCTTACGCGCCAGCGCGCGGTAATCCTCGGGCTCGAGGAACTTGCAAGCGAGGTCCTCGAGCTCGGCCTTCACGCCCGCCATGCCGAAGCGGTGCGCCAGGGGCGCATAGATCTCGCGCGTCTCGAGCGCGATGCGGCGCCGCTTCTCCGGGTCCAGGTGCTCGAGGGTCCGCATGTTGTGAAGCCGGTCGGCGAGCTTGATGATGATGACGCGGGCGTCCTTGGCGACGGACAGCAGGAGCTTGCGGTAGTTCTCGGCCTGCTCCTCCACCGTCGACCGGAAGGTGAGGGTGGAAAGCTTGGTGAGCCCGTCGACCAGCTCCGCCACCTCGGGACCGAAGGTGGTGCGAATGTCCTCGACCGAGACGTCCGAGTCTTCGACGACATCGTGCAACAGGGCGGCGGCGATGGTGACCGAGTCCATCTGCTGCTCGGCGAGAATGGTCGCGACG
>Ga0075423_10006445_pt1 | contig 11019 bp, 8 predicted proteins | sample SoiMethybrSBSTD2_FD_80114 | JGI IMG/M metagenome (GOLD analysis project Ga0075423, IMG submission 80114) | Bulk soil microbial communities from a Populus tree surrounding site in Tennessee, USA - Soil MetaG P. TD hybrid SBSTD2 | ecosystem: Environmental > Terrestrial > Soil > Tree plantation...
ACCAGGTGTATCCGCATCGGATGCACTGGAAATAGTCAGCTCGGTCGTGCTCGCTGACGGTCGGGAGGTGGCGACCGTCAGCCGAGCACTTGGGACAGGGCACCGAGGGACTTCCGCGCACATTTCAGAGACGGTCGATTCCTTCGGCGCGTCACTCGGGCGGAAACCTGACTATCCGAACGCCATGACCCTTCATGGGCGCCGATGCAGGCGCAAGTCAGGCGAACGCTTTGAAGCATTGGTGATGGCCCGGCCGGTGGAAGGCTCGGGGGCTCGAGCGAAAACCCGGGCCGTCGACGACGGTGGGGGCACCGGATCCCGGATCCGAGATCAGCCAAATTCAGATTGCCACGTCACAGCCTGCAGTCAACGCGGCTGACCTGCCCGAAAACCGCTACAAACGAAACGCGACTGAAGCGCCTGTTGACCTGCCAGCGTTGGTTGCTCACGGCGGGGACTGGTGCTGCGAAGGCTAAAGCGTCCGGAAGCATCGGCCGATAGCGTGGCCCATATGGCTGTCATTTTCGACAGACCCGCCGACCCCACTGAATCAGGCGATGGTGGCCCCACAGTCGAAGGGGGCAGATTCCGTCTGTTCCTGGCCCTTGCGTTGACGTTCATGCTGCCAACGCTGTTTGTCATCGCGGGAACCGTCTTTGTAGTACTGCGTGTCATCAAGTTGGTCGCGTCCTTCTGGCAGTAAGAACCGCCCCCAGCGTCTTAGCGGACTACGACACGGCTGTTCCCGATATCGCGGCTTCCCACGCGGCGCCGCTGGCGAGCAGCTTGCGGTACTTGATCAGCGCGCGCGGTTGATTCACGGCGAGACACGCCACCACGCGATCGCCGCGCCGGTAGAGCGCGGTGAGCCGCCGGTCGTCGAGCGATCCGTCGACAATCACGATCTCGTCGTGCGGCTGTGCGCGACCGATGAACTGAATCTTACGGTCGTACTGATCGGACCAGAAGTACGGCACGGACGAGAAACTCGTCGACGCCTCGGGACCGGCGAGCGCGTTCTCCGCAGCGTGCACCGCTTGCTCGACCGCGTTGGTCCAATGCTCGATTCGCGGCGCATCGCCGTGCCACCGGTTTGCGACACGGGCCACATCGCCGGCTGCATACACGTGGGGAGCCGCTTCACCGGAGCCGTCGCACACAATGCCGTTGTCGAGCGTGAGACCGCTGCCTTCGAGCCACTCCGTGTTTGGCGTGACCCCGATACCGACCACCACCACGTCGGCCTCGATCCGTGAGCCGTCGGACAGCGCGAGGCCGGCGACGCGCGACCCGCCTACGATGTCGGTCACGCTGACCCCGGTGCGAAGATCTACGCCGTGGTCGCGATGCATGGCCGCGATCATCTCGCCGAGTGTCGAACCTAGAATTGGGGAAAGCGGGACGGCAAGCGACTCGATCGCGGTGACGTGCAGGCCGCGCGCGCGGCAGGAGGCGGCGACCTCGAGGCCGATGAACCCCGCCCCCACGATCGCCACACGCGTTGCGCGCATCAGTTCGTGGCGGAGGGCGATAGCGTCGTCCAGACCCCGCAGAACAAACAGCCCCAGTCGTGGCGCAATGCCCGGGAGCATCCGGACGTGGGCGCCCGTGGCGATGATCAGCCGGTCGTAGTCAGCGAATGTGCCATCGGCAAGCGTGACGCGTCTGGCGCGGAGGTCGACCGACGTCGCACGCACGCCAAGCCGCATGTCGAGCGCGAGCGCGTCGTAGCCGTCCTTCCTGCGGAAAAACGTCTGGTCCGGTTCCCACGTGCCTTGCAGCACCTGCTTCGAGAGTGGCGGGCGGTCATAGGGGCGATGCGGCTCCTCGCCAATGAGCGTCAGCTCACCGTCGAAGCCTCGATCGCGCAGCGTCTCGACCGCGCGCAGTCCCGCGAGCGAGGCGCCAACAACCACGATGCGATGCAGCATCAGAGCTGCTCATTCTTTGATCGAAATCGCGCCCGTTGGACACTCCCGCACGGCCTTGTCCACCTTCGCGCGCAGACCCTGTTCCGGCGTCTCGTTCAGGATGTGTAAGGCGCCGTCGTCGCCAATCTGGAACACCTCAGGCGCGGCCTCCACGCAGAGCCCGTGGAGATCGCAAATGCTGAAATCTACAACGACCTTCATGTCATCTCCTGGTGTGCGACGCGACGGATCTATGGATTGCTTGGCCGGACCTTGTCCTGCTTCCGTTGTGCCTCGTCTTTCTGTTTCTTCACCTGCTGTTGCTTGTTCTTTTCCTTGTCTTTCTTGCCGCCCTTGTCTCCCATGGGTGCTCCTTGTCGGCCATTATCTTCCCACGCACGACCCTCTGCACCTGTATTCAAGCGCACAGACACGCGACAGCGATTGCCGCATGATCGGTGTGTCGGATCGCGGATCGATGGTCGCACTCTGCCGTAGACGAATCGTGGGGCAACCGTATTTTCACACCGGGAGTTCTTGATGGACCTGAGACAACTGATGAACCCCATACAGATGGCGCTCGCCGTTGCACTCATTCTGGCCGTCGTGGTGCTTGCCTCGATGTACCTGCACAGACGACGCCGAACCACGACAGCGGAGCTGCGGCAGCGTTTCGGACCGGAGTACGCGCTGGCGGTGGGAGAGCATGGGTCTGAACGCCGCGCGGAGGCGCAATTGGAGGCTCGTGAGAAGCGGGTTGAAAAACTCACGATCCGCGATCTGGATCCTGTGGAGCGGGCACACTTCTCTGACCGGTGGAAGGAATTGCAGTCTCGCTTTGTCGATGACCCGAAGGGGTCAGTCACAGAGGCCGATGCACTCGTTTCTCTCTTGATGCAGACCCGTGGCTATCCGGTCGCCGATTTTCATCAACGTGCCGCTGATATTTCCGTCGACCATCCGCGCGTGGTGGCGAATTACCGGTCTGGGCACGAGATTGCCTTACGACTCGGGAACAGTGAAGCCACTACGGAAGACTTGCGAACCGCGATGATCCACTACCGCTCCCTCGTCGACGAGCTCGTGCAAGTACCAATCGCTGTGGGAACAAGGGAAGTGGCATGAGGCCGAGCCGCCGCTGCTAAGGGTTCACCCTACGACGGCGGGGCCAATCGATTGCTGCCAGTCGTGGTCGATCGCACAAACAGGCCATCTCCTGCGCGGGACAGAAAACTCTCCATCACAAGCGCCCTGAGCATCGCGGCGCATACCGAGGGTGCCACCCCAAATAACCGCATGGCTTGCGGCTTGGTCAACGTGAGCCCAGGCGTTTCTCGGTACTCTTTGCGGACTTGCTGCAGCAGTGCGGCTAGAGGCGGGGAGTGAGGGGAGAATGCGAGCATGGCAGCCTGATTTCTGGGAAGGCCTTGATGAGTGCAGCGGCCACGGCTGGAGAACGCCCAGCGATGTGGTCGGAGTCTCAGGAAAGCATGAAGCTGACAGTCACCTTACACGTTTCCCGTGAGCGGCACAATACAAACGCCAGTCTGAATCATCGCAACGATTCATCGTTATATGAGCATCGCGTAATTGGCGCCCCGAACCGTCACGCGAAACGGGCAGCTCGACTCCAGCCGCCTCCATGATGCCCTGAGCGAGCCTCATGACTCTGGGCGGGGCTTCGCGCTCCTACATCCTTCGTTGCTCCGACGATTCCCCTTACATCGGCGAGACGGATGACGTGCCGGGCCGGATGGCGCGCACACAGGAGGAAGAAGGAAGCGCTGATTGCGAGAAATACCCGACCCGAGCTTGACGGCAGCGGCGAGTCTCGCCGCTGCTGTGCCCCGCGACAATCATGAATCGCTGCGTGAGCCCTTGATGACTGGGGATTGTGCGACGGACTACTTGGTCTGGTGCAGCACCGTTCCACTGCTGCCATTGAAGTTGGCGTCGCCCACATACGTGGCTGTGAGAGAGTAGCTCCCCTTCTTGAACTTCACGGTCCCGACCGCCATACCGTTCACGAGCGGCGCCGATCCCACGAGCACGCCGTTGACGCGGAGCTCGACCAGGCCAGTGGGGACACCGTTGCCAGGCGCAAGGGCGGAAACCGTAGCCGTCAGGGTCACGTCCTGATTCGGCTTCGATGGGTTGGGTGACGAGGATAACGAGAGCCGCGTATCCACCTTGGCCCTCACCACCGTGTAGCTGGCCGACGATTGTGAAACGTTGCCCGCGTGATCAACGGCGGTCACGACGAACGAGAACGTTCCGGGCGTTGACGTATTGAGGTTGCCGGCCTGGTTCGCTGTGCAGCTGGCGATGCCGGAGGTGGCATCGCTGCAGCTGAATACGATCGCGACCGTCTGTCCCTGCATGTAGCTCTGCGCTTGCGGCTGCGCGATGCCGATCGAAGGCAGTGTCGCGTCTCGCTTGATCACAATGTGTTCGGTGGTCTCGCCTCCGCCGCTGCTCGCAACGCACGTGAATACACTCGACGTCACGTCAGTGGTTTGCGTGCCATTCGCGCACGGCACTCCGAGTAGATCGGAGTCCGTCTCTTCGATGTTCCAGTGCACCACGACATCGGACGTGTACCAGCCATTGGCGCCGAGCGCGCCGCTGACAATGGCGGTGACGACAGGAGGCGTCTCGTCAAAGTAGTAGAAGAACGTCGGCTCAACGCTTGACACGCCGTCCGGGTTGGTGACGACAACCGTGATGCTGGTGGAGAAATGTGGCGGCGTGACGCCGCGAATCACGGTGCCCACGTCTTCGACGACGACGTTCGTCGCGGGAACGCCATCGAACTTCACGCTCGCACCATCCTGGAAGCCGAAGCCGGTGATCTGGAACGGCGTGCCGCCGGTCGTCGGACCCGAGTCGGGACCGAGAAAAAAGAGAACGGGCCTCACGATCTGCTGGAAGGTGACCGCTTCCGATCCGAGCCACAGCTGATAGGTCCTTGCCTCACCCGAGCCATTGAAGGGAATCTCGACATCTATAGTGCTAGGACCGATGCCGTTGTATGTCGAGTACAACCCGTAATCGAAGCGCGTTCCCACAACCAGCGACGCCTTCCAGAACGTGTCGGCTGGCACGACGATCTCTACTGGCACGAAGCCGCCTTCCATCGGTACCTCGGTGACGGTTGACGTGATCGACACCGCGGTCGCCACGAACACGCCGCCAGGGAAAACGAGTTCCTGGAGGATTTGACTGCCGCCGTTGAACGCGATCGCACTGCCGTCGGCACTCATCGACGTGCCGGTGGCGCCGTCGTCGCGTGAACCATCGGTGCGAACGCTGATGTCAAACGAGGCCTGGAGCTCGCGATCGATCGCGTAGACGTTCCATCGCTCGGTCCCGGCGCCATCGACCTCGTAGCCCGTGAACGCGACGAAGCGGCCATCGGCGCTGATTGCGGTGCCGTCTGCTCCAGTGAAGGCGGCGTTGACGTGCGTGAGCTGCAGCCGCGTGTTCGTCGTCGTGGCAATGTCGTAGACGAACACATCGGCGAATGCATCGGCGTCGCCAGCAACGAGATTCGGCGCGGTGCTCGTGTAGGCAAGCTGCCCGTTGTCGCTGAAGTCGGGCGCGAAGCTGAGGGCGTCCACGTCTCCAGAGCTTGGGAGCGGACGATCCACGCGTGTCGAGGTTCCCAGCATGCGGTCGTGGAGGAAGATGCGGAAGCCGATCGGGGTGCCGTTCTCGTCGAACGTGGCAGCGGAAAACGCGACATATCGCGCATCGTTCGAGATCGCGACACTGTCGATCCGCGCGATGAGATCGCCCTCGATCGTGCCCACATCAATTGCTGTTGTGGTGACGGCGCCGGGTTCGTCGAACACGCCGTCCTGGTCCGCATCCCGATCGCGCAGCCATAGCAGCGATCCACCTGCGACGCCGAAGTCGGCCGCGAACAACACGAAGCGGCCATCACCGCTGAGTCGCCCCACTGGCAGTGAACAGGTGCAGGTCAGGCGCTGGCCGGAGGGCGCGATCGTGACGAGCGACGTCACTCCGGTGTCGAGATCGCGGACGTACAGATCGGAGACGCCGTTGGTGTCGGTCGGATCGAAATTCGACGCCAGTGACTGAAACACGACATGACGACCGTTCGCCGAGATCGCCGGCCACGTGCTGTGCGAGTTTCCCTCGGTACCGTCCGTCGCGACGCTCACGCGCGTCAACGCGCCGGTCTGTCGATCTCGAACGAAGACGTCCAGGACACCATTCGTGTCGCCGTCGACGAGTGTCCGGTCCGAGTCGAAGACGAGGAACCGACCGTCGGCGCTCATGCCGCGCTGTCGCACGACGCTGAAGCCGGGGGACGAGCCCGCCGCCTGCTCCGCATCGTCGCGGATGACGCCGGTCCAGTGCGATGGGGTCTGGGCCCTTGTCGCGTGAGCCGACAGCAGAAATAACAGCAGCCCGCACGTCCGTACGCAACACGAGTGGTGGTTTTTCAAACTCATTGTGCTCCCGCAGGATTAGATGTTGATGGATCCGTCGAACGGTTGTATCGGCACATTGCAATGGATCCATGCGAGCCGGCCGAAGGGACCGTGAACGACGATGAAAGTGAAGACGCTAGGGCAGCTCACGCTCGACGTTCGCAGCCACGTGCCTGCCCTGCGAGCCGACGAAGTCGATGGGCGAAGCGCTAGCGGTTGGCGATCAGAATGGCTGTCAGCGGAAAGGTGGCGACAGGTCGGATCCGTACGCAGGCCTCTCGGCGTGCGGTCGAAGCGCGAGTGCGAGAGAAATCGTGGAGTCGAGCGAGGAAAGAGGCGGTGATTGCAGGCGACCTCACGCTGGTGAAACAGTGTGAGATCGCCCGCGTCGATGCGTGCTAGTGGCGGATCTGCGACGAGATGTCCTTCAGCTCGTAGACCTCGCAGTTGCCGCGCTCGGGCAGCAGGCCTGCCTGGGCATTCGGATTCAGCCGCATGATCCGCGGCGTCATCACCCACGGCTCCACGAGGACCTCCGGATCGTCGACGGTGACCTCGTACTTGATCTGATTCCCCTGACGCGTGAACTTCTCGACCACCTTCATGTCGGCGGAGTGGAAGAACCCGCCGCGCGCCAGCCACGTTGAATCCACGAATGAGATCGAATCGAGCACCAGCGTGTCGCCTTCCCAGCGGCCCACCGTGTATCCGAAGTACTTGGCCTCGACCGCCTGACGTGGATCGTGCTTGCGGTTGTCGGTCGGCACGATGCGGTATTCACCGGCCCCGCCGCCGCCATCGGCGTACTGGCCGTAGAACATGACGACGTCAGTGGGCGTCTGGATGATGCGGCGCGGCGCGCCGTGCCGCGGGATGCCGAGCGGCTGGCACGTCATCACCGGATCTTCCTTGTTGGTCCACATGTCCAGTTGCTGAACCTTGTCCCAGTGCTCGGGTTTGTACAGCGGCCGACTCGGCCCGAAGCGTGACGGCGCTTCGAACTCGAAGTCCATCGTCTGATTGATCGCGCGCGTGCATTCGACCTGCGTCGGGCCGCAGCGGCGATTGCCATAACGCCAGTTCATGCCTGCGGCATTCCAGTTACCCGTGAGATCAGGGTGCCCGTCGGCCGTTCGTGGCGTCGGTTCTGGACCCGGTGCGGGCAGCGCTTGAGCCATCACAGCAGGCTGCGTCGTCGGCTTCATCGCTTTCTTCACGCTCGCCGGTACGGGCATCACTACATACACGCTGCCTGTTTCCGTTTCGGTCGTGGTGAGATCGCGAACGGTCACGCCGTTTTTCTTCTCGGTCATCTTCCCGGCGTACCAGGCCTCGACCTTGTTCAACGCGTTGTTCCAATCCGCGTAGTTGCTGTAAGTGAACTCGGTGGTCGTCGCCCCTTGTTTCACCACCACGCGTTCGGCCATGAACTTCGCGTCGAGCGTGGCCGTGGCAGTTGCATCAGGAAGGCCGGGAATCGGGAACGTCACAACCGGCTTGCTGCCTTCCCACGTGAGCGACGTCTTGCCGACGGTCGTCTCACTGTCTTTGAGCAGCGTGCCTGGATTCGGACCCAACTCTTTGTTGACGTCCGCCGCCGCCATGATCGCGGCCTTTGGCGCGCCTTGCGGGCTCGCCCAGAAGCGGATGATCCGTTCCTGCACGGCGGCAGGCATCGGCGTGGCCTTGCCTTTTCCAGAGATGATCTCGGCGCCGGGGATGTCTTCGTTCCACGCGTACCCTTCGCTGAGTACCTCAACCGCCGAGTACGGCTGACCGTTCGCTCTGGTGCAGGTGTACTGAATGCGCTGACCAGGGAGTTGGTAGTTCGTGCTGACGCGATACTTCGTCAACGTGCAGGGCTGTCCGTCTACCTGCATCGTGCCCTTGCCCTGGTACTCGAGCGAGACGATCAACTCGTGCTCGTCGACACCTCGCAGCATGCCGAGATACCAGGTCCAGTTGAAGAGCACCGAACGCAGATCCTTCGCGCCGGCTGCGGGACGATACGGTGCCGCGGGCTCACGGAATTGACCGGGACCCTGTCCACCGCCGGGCGCCTGCGCGCCTGCGGGCGCTTGTGCGCCAGGCGGCGCCTGCGCTCTGGCCGTCGCCATCGCGGCAACCGCGAGCGCGACGCCGATCGCGACTCTCGTCACGATCCGTCTTTGTCGAAAGGCCATGACGATCCCTGCTGACTAGTCGTTGGCGTTGCCAGCCGAGATCTGGATGGTGTGTCCATCCGCATAGGTCACCGACTTGAGGAAGCCCAACGGACTGCCGTTCCTCGCAGGGATGAACTTCACGCTGATCTCGTCCCCGGAATGGAGCGCATTCGGTCCGGTCGGGCCGACGCCGCGCTGCGCGAGACCGGTTGCGGAGCCGAGCGTGAAGACCCATGGAGTGGCCGTGCCATCCGTGTTCTTAACCTTGATCGTCAGCGACCCGTGGGGGTTGGAGAACTTGATGCTTTCGACGGACCCCTTCAACTCTTTCTCCGCCTTCATGTCGTAGACGCCGGCGAGGGAATGATGAGCCTGCAGCGAGGCGCTGGCCACCAGCCCGCACACGACGAGACATCCGAGAATTCGCCCAATCATTCCTGCCTCCGTGAAATAGTGATCGGCATCTATGCTGCCACCGTAACCATCGTAAGGAATAGTGCCGCCGGTTGCCAGAGAGTAGCATCCACCGCTTCCAGGCTCAAAAACACTGCGCTCTGCGAAAATACGCCGCCCGGCCCGGAAACATTGACGCCTAGTATGGGGACAGGTCGGGGACGCACCCGGGCCTGTCCCCGACCTGTCACCGCCTACCGCGGCTGTGGATACGCGAATACTTCCACGGTGGACAGGTTGGCGGATCCGGCAATGCCGTGTCCTCCACCGGGCGAGAGCATCGCCATCCCGACTTCGTCGACGCGGCGCAGGTCCGGGTTGACCACCTCGGTCAGCACGACGACCTTGTTGGGATCGAGCCCGTACCAGCGCATGCCGCTGAAAGCCACTTCGACGGTCAGATACTCACCGTGCGTGGTGATCTCACGATCGCCGACGATGAGCCGTCCGTCCGCGAGCTTGACGACGGGGTGAAGCGAATGGATGGCGTTCGTCCTCACGATCCAGCGAAGACGAGCGGCCTCGGTGAGGTCGAGCAGATTGCGACGGTCGCGCAATGTCACGGCGGTCGGCGACGTAGCGAGGCCATTCCACAAATCGGTGCGCTCCTCGTGCGTCGCGGCGCGAATGACTTTCGCGTCGGATCCATACAGCTTCACTTCGAGGTTTGGGTTGGTGACGACGGCAGGTGTCACGCGTGTGTTCTCGTCGGTCTGCTCGCCCGCATAAGGTGGAAGCTTCCACAGCTCGCTGAAGAGGAGTGGTGGACGCGGCGCCATCCCCGGCTTTTGCGTGCCAGGTGCCGGCCGCGTCTGAGCGGCCGCTGCCAGTGCGCCGACGAGGAGGCACGTGATGGTGAGAGTTGTGCGCACGGCTCAATCCTCCAGAGATGCCGAGATAGTAGCGCACCACCGAGTATGATGTGCGGCCATGTTGCAGATGAACGTCGTGAAGATCGGATGCGCCGCGGCTGTCGCACTGTTCCTCGCCATGTCGATATCGTGCGTGCGGACTGCCGCGCCACCCGCCGCATTTACCAGCGTCGGCCGCGGTGCCCCCGTGGCGCCGGCCATCCCCTGGGAGATGTGGCGGAATGCCGACGACATCGAAGCGATCCCCCCGCAAGAGATCAAGGGCTACCCCGAACGACACTGGCTCGTCGGTCCGCTCGATAGTGGCGCAACCGGCGATCGCCTCAAGGGATTCCTCGGCGCGGCCCGCGACGGCGCGACCCCGAACGGTATCGAGCCGCTGAAGGTGGACGTCTTCACGTCGAAAGACTTCTACGCCGATCGCGCGCTCTGGAGCGACAAACGCTACTTCCGGTGCAACAGTCCCTATGGTCTCGAGCAGCAGTGGCGTGGAGGGATGATCGGGAAGACGCCGCCGGCCTCGGCGGCGTGGGGCTACTGCGATCGCGACTACCCGCGCGAGGGGATGGTCAGCCCCTACAAATTCAAAACGGCGCAAGCCCACTACGAAGCGCTCCTCGATGAAGCGCGCCGACGCGGCGGACCAACGCAACACACCTACGCCACCGTGCCCGGCGAGTGGAGCGGGCGTTACGTCTGGCACCGCGGACAGAACTGGTACGCCGAACTGCTCTGGAGTCAGTACCCGACGCTGCTCTCGCTCCTCACCGACGAGTACAAGCAGCGGATGGTGCAGGAGGCGTATCACGACGCCCACTCGAATGCGCCGCAATGGCCGGCGCAGTATTGTTGGCCCGAAGGCTTCATGCGGCGATGGCACTACCATGCCGTCACCAACCAGCCGCATTCAGTCATCGTCACGCCGACGCTGGTGCAATTCCTCGCCGGCGACGCCGATAACTTCATCACCAACGTTCACATCGGCCGCTCGTTCGACATGAGCGGTGGCGGTCCGCATCTGGGCGCCGAGGTGCCGCACTGGTACGGCGACACGATTGGGTTCTGGGACGGCGACGCGCTGATCACGTGGACGTCGAACGTGCAGGGCTGGAAAGTGCACGGCAATCCCGAGTTCTCCAGCAAGCTGCAGGCGATCGAG
>Ga0075423_10006447_pt1 | contig 11016 bp, 7 predicted proteins | sample SoiMethybrSBSTD2_FD_80114 | JGI IMG/M metagenome (GOLD analysis project Ga0075423, IMG submission 80114) | Bulk soil microbial communities from a Populus tree surrounding site in Tennessee, USA - Soil MetaG P. TD hybrid SBSTD2 | ecosystem: Environmental > Terrestrial > Soil > Tree plantation...
ACTGCGGTACAGGTACGTGAGTGGCACAGAGATTCTCTTGCAGGGTGGACTCGTGCTCGTGGAAGTCCCTTCCAGCGAGACAGTGGCTCCATTTTCGTCCGAGGGGAAACCGTAATTAATTCGGGTAGGACGTTCGTGCGCCTGATCACATCGCGAGACTCACGCGGGGCGCAACCTTCGAGACGTTGAGCAAGACTTCGACGATCGCTGCGGCCAGATGCGGTTTGTGGCGGACTTTGATCCACCGATTCACCCATCGACGATTCGTGGCTCGCCCTCGTTCCTGAGTTTAATGGTTCTCTCGCTCTCGGGAGTGTGCGGAGGCAGTCCACTTTCAAACAAGTTTGATCAGCGGGCGCGACGCATTTCTCTTTCCGCAATTCTCGACCTCGCGCATTGAGCGACCGCCTCGTGGCCAGTCGACAACGTCACCGAGATCCTCGCTATACTTGCGACTTGGCTCCAGTAAGGGGGGAGGAAGATGCACCGAGTCGGGTACATCACGAATTTTCCCGGCTCCTACGTTCTGGCGGCTCTTTCGCTGCCGCCGACGACCGCGTTGATTTTCGTACACGGCTTTGGTGGCGATTCGATCGGCACCTGGCAGCATGTGCAGGAATTGGTCGACGTGTCGCCCTACGACGCGATGCTGGCATCGTCCGATTTGTTCTTCTATGACTACGAATGCACGCGGAACAAAATCGAGAAGTCCGCGGATCGACTGAACGGCTTCGTCACGCAGATCCTCCGCGACCGATCGTCCATCGGCACGAACCAGCCTCCGTATCAGAGCGTTCACCTTATTGGTCACTCGGCAGGCGCCGTGGTTATTCGAGATTGACTGCGGTACGCAGATGACAACGACCACACGGGAACTGTAGAAGGATCGGCAAGCGTCACTCCTCTTGCGGAGCAAGAAGAAGAGTGAGCAGCGCCTGGACAATGAATTGAACAGAATCGAGTACCTGTCGGATGTCGACGATATCGACGGCGAGCCCTGACATGGAAACGGCCCAAGGATTATTCGATAGAGCGCGGCAGCTGGAGGACGACGGTGATACTCAACAAGCGCTGGAGACATGGAGACATCTGGCTGCTGTGCATCCCGATGGCGCTGTTTACTGTCGTTTGGCGAGGCTTGCCCGAAAACTCGGGCTCACGAGCGAGGCGAAAGATGCATTCGAACGGGCGATAGGCGCCAATAGACGATTACCGGTCGCCTATATCGGCCTTGCCTCCATTTTGATAGACGAAGGTTATGTTCAAAAGGCGGATGCGCTTCTGTCCGACGTACTGGCGCTGGAGGAAAGTGCCTTGGCGTACTGCCTACGCGGAGTGGCTCGTCGAGAGCTGGGCAATGATGAGGCCGCTAAAGATTTCAAGAGAGCGATCGAAATTGACCCGTCGTACGAAGAGTCCTACTTCAATTACGGAATGCTCATTCGAGACACCGACACAGAGCATGCAGAGAAGCTGTTTCGTTTGGCACTGCAACATAGCCCAGACTACGCTGACGCCCATCGAGAGCTAGGATGGCTACTTAGCAAGAGTCTCCATAGTGCTGATGCGGCATACCACTTACGGAGCGCAACGTCTCTCGACAAGACAGACGCGTGGGCGTATGTGTACTTGGGCAACCACCTCTGGCGCAATGCCGAGCCTGATGCCGCTCTGAAGCAGTTTCAGGAGGCGATTGCTGCGGCTCCCGAGCGGGCTTTCCGTTATGGGCTTTGGCGACGTTTTACGAAGACCAGCAAGAATGGGAGGAAGCCCGGCGTCTCTATCTCCGGGCCGTCGAACTAGAGCCGGATGATCCGGTGGCGAATATGACATTCGGCCGAATGCTAAAGAAAGTGGGCGAAACCGAACTCGCAAAGCGTTACGTCCTGAGGGCGTTGAACGTGAATCCGGAATACGACGCTGCGAAGCGCCTTCTGGCCGAGCTGAACTCGTGAGACCGCATCCCGTATCGGAGTCCGATCACAGCGTTCGAGGCTAGTCGCCCCGGCCACGTTAACCCGAACTCGGTCGACGGTCCGAATACTACATCGACGTAGAGGTCCAAATCGCGCAAGGCGCCTTTCGCGGATTGACCAAAACACGGTCACCGTCGAGAATCGCGTTCACCTTGACCTGCCCGCAAAATTCGCTACACGGAAAGTGAGAGGTCCTCGAGTTTAAGTCCCTCGTTGGTGCGAGCGAACCGTGGCTTGCGAGCACCCCCAGAGAGCGGGGCAAATTGCTGCGGCGTACGACCGGCCAGCAAGCTGTGGGCCCGCACGGTGTTGTAATCGATGCGCCACGCTTCGATGGCGGCCTTGGCATCCGCCACGCAGAATTATCGGTGCCGTGGTGGCCCGACGTCTTGCCGGCTGCGCGGGATAATACTAAATTCCGCATCGAGATCAGAAAGGGCTTATGGGAGAGATGTTTCTGCCAAGCCGGGTGAAGGGGCGACTTCTTCTTCTCCTCGGCGAAATCGAGGAAGAGATCATCGGCGAGATACAAGTGCAGGCGGAAGAGGACGATCCGAAGGCCGGTCCGTACTCGTACGTTGATGCCCGACGAGAAATCGTCAACCATCGAGATCGCGTGACGCACCTGATCGATGGGAAGCTGGCGCATCAGAATCCTAAGCTTGAGGATAAGGGCATGTGCCCAGCGATTCCCATCAGTGATGCCGATGCCACGCGTCCAAGTAGTTCGGCCGCACGCCCGCTGCGGATCCTCTTGACGCGTACGGTCTTCCCGACGAACTGAAGAATCCGGCGCGTCTTGCTGTTGTGTTCGGCAACTAGCGCTTCGTGCTCCCGCTCGGACGGATCAACGGTACGCGAACCGCGCCTGATGTACGCAGGTCCTGAGAAGTGCGGGCGCTTGTCGCTGCCCGTAACGATCACACAAAGATACTCTTCACACCGTCCTCAGGGACGACGCGCGCGCAGGCAGTGACGAGTGCCAGCGCACGGCGAAACTGCTGGATCTTCAGGCTGACGCAGGAGCCGACAAGGAGGGTCAGAACGCGGTCAGAGTATTACGGAAGCGTAGTCCGGATGCTTTGTTGGGCTTCGACAAACGATTTCCACTCAGATGTTACAGCGGGCTCAGTCCCAGGAAGCAGAATGCCCCCCTGCTTGAACCAGTCGAGAGCTGCTGGCCCGACGTAGCCGCGCAGCTGCACCAGTGGGTTCTTCGCGAAGTGCGATCGAATCCAGCCACTAAGGGCTGTGTACCAATCGGCATAACTCGTCGGTGCGCCGTCGAAGGAGAAGCCATATAACCGCCCGCCCAGTAAAGCCGGCTGGCCGCTCCAGACCACTCGCTGCGAGGGGGACAGTTCGAGTACCGGCAAGGAGTACGGAATTCGATAGTAATCTGGAGCCGGCGGGCGCTTGACAAGGTCGCGCCGAATCATCGGAACCACCGCCCTATTCCATAACGTCATTACCCGAGTCTCCTCCGCTGGATTCACTAGGTCCTCAATTCCATTCTGGTCAGAGTCCGTCGGAGTAGCTGTCACGGGGTCACGCGACGAGACAAAGTCGAGAAAATGTCTCAAATCGGTCTCGAGCGCGTGAAAGAGAATCTGACGACCCATGTTCAATGAACCTCCTCTTCGGGCGACTTCTTCGGTGCCGGCAGCGGTCGGACTGGAACCATCGTTGGTTTTACACCTGTGGCCCTCTCGATATCCGCCGCGGCGTCCTTTTCTCGCTTCGGGACATTGCCGGCTGGTGTGGGGCGGTACACTTGAACGATCTCGGGTGCGCCGGTTTCAGGATTTGTGCCCACAGCATCAGCTATGCGGACGTCTTTCTTACCGCCTAGCGTTGGTATAAAACGTTCAGGTCGGCCTGCGATTCTTGCGGCCTCCTCTTCAACGGTCGCCCTATGATCTGGCTTTCCGAGCCTGCCTGGCCTCGTCTCTGTCGGGAACCACGAACGCACACCTTCCGTCGCAGTAGTGACCATCTGTCCAAGGCTACTAACCATTACTCTCAGTTGCTCTTGCCCCTGAGGTGATTGAAGGTAACCAGCGACGTCCTGAGTCGCCTTTATCGCCAACAAACCCATAGCAAACTCGACTGCGCAGAGGTCCTCGACGCACCGACCATCAGGGTCCGTATACCTCACGGGGTTGTTGAGAACATAGGCGTACCGATTCCACTGTTGCGGATCGCGAATAGCCGTTTGGATATTCAGCAACGGGTCCACCGTCGTAAACCGCCCGCTGATGCTGTCGTAGTAGCGCGCGCCAAAGTAGTCTAGCCCGGTATCAGTGTCGCGTTCTTTCCCGGCGAATTGATGCGTGTCCGGTGACTGCGCGGTGCAGGGCGGATTGGGGGCACAGTCGCCGCCGAACGACAAATAGTCGTACCTCGTGACTACGCCCCCGTTCGCATCGGTGATCATCCGCACCGACCCGATCGCGTCCGTGTGGTAGTAAATCACCGTGTCCTGAGCGCTGGCGATGCCCGCGCTGGTCAGCAGAGTCACCAGCAGAAGCGCAGAGAGCCGAGTCATGCCAACCGCCTTTCCGAAGGAAGCTGAACCCGTTGCCAAACGTGCCATCCACATCGTCACTCCCCCTACGGACTCGTGACCTGTACGGTGATGTTGCCAGTAGCCGAGGAACTCGGATCCACTTTTACCGTATATGTGCCACTCACGAGTGTCTGGGGCGTGAGGTTAAAGCTGGACGCGAATGAGCCGCCGCTCGTCTGCAGTTGACCATTCGGCTTAATCAACGAGACGGACGCGTATCCGCCGCCTCCTGTGATCGTGTTGGCAGTCAGGCGAACGGTGACGGACTGGCCCTGTGCCGCCGTAAAGGTTAGCGACGCATTCTGCCCAGGCGTCGTCAGCGCGACCGGAACCGAGTCGCCATTGATGGTCAACGTGCCTGTCACATCCGCGAGCACGTTGTACAGGTTCACGGATGCTCCGCCTGTAAAGTACGTCTGCGGATCTACTACGAGGGTGTGTGTCCCCGTGGTCTGCAGCGTCCACGGTTCGAAGAACGTCGTGTTGTAGCACGAGGGCCGATCGGTCGCGAGCGGCGTGTTGTCCGGCTTCAAAATGCGCACATTCCAGATACACCCGAAGGTCCCGTTGGTGATGGTGACCGTGGCGCTGACACGTTGCGTGGTCGTACCACCGAAGGTCAGACGAGCGTTCTGACCTGGGGTGATCACCGCGATCGGAACAGCAACGCCATCAGCCGAGATCGTGCCGGTCGCATCAACGACTGTATTGAGTTGAACGGTGGCCGTTCCAGTCGCGCTGCCCCCAGGGTTTATGACGACGACGTAGTTCCCATCGATGGGCAGGGGGACCGGTTCCAGGAAGCCACTTTGTAAACAGGACGTTGCGGGATTGACGCCGGATGAAGGGGTTCCGACCAGCGTGTCAGTATCCTTGCGTCGAATTTCGATCGACCAGGGGCAGCCAAGGTTGCCGCCTGTCACCGTTACCCACACGCTCATGCGCTGGTTTGCGAGACCGCTGAATTCCAGACGGGTATTGCGGCCAGGAATGGTGAGGTCAACCGTCATGGCTGGAGCACCTGACGTGATCGCTGTGGTCACGTCGGCCACGTCGTACAGATGCACCGCTGCGCTGCCGACGGAATAGCCCACGGGATTGACGACGACGACATACTCAGCATCCGATGGTAAGACGACCGGCTCCAAGAAGTTGCCGCTGAGGCAAGAAGTCGCGCTCATGCCAATCAAGCCATCGGTGTCCTTCCGACGAATCTCCGCTTTCCACCCGCACCCGAAATTCCCGGAGTCGGTGTTCACGAGCAGGCTCATGCGATGACCATTCGTGCCGGTGAACGGAAGGCGGGCGTTCTGTCCGGGCGTGAGCAGATCGACGGGCACAGGCAATCCATCGGAGGTAATCGGCGTCGAGACATCGACGACATCGTAGATTTGAATATTCGCCGAACCAATGCTGCCGGCCGCGGCTCTCACGGTCACGCTGTACAGCCCGCCGATCGGGAGTTCGACCGCGTCCAAGAATCCGACCGAGAGACAGGAGTTCGCCGGGCCAATTACCAGCGCATTCGTGTCGGTGCGCCGGAGTTCAATGTACCAGCCACATCCCAGACTGCCGCTGGTTTGCGTCACCTTCACACTCACGCGGCGGCAGCCGCTGCCCTCGAACGTCACACTTGCCGACCCACCCGCCGTGCCGATCGTGATTGGGATGGGTGTGCCGTCGGGCCGCTCCGCGCCACCGCACCCCGATGGCAGCGGCGTCGTTCGGTCGATCGCATTGATCAGTCGCCCTCCCGCATACACGTAGTCGCGGGCACGCGTGCCGGAGGACGTGTAGTGCCATTCCGTCAGGACCTCGTTCGCGAGGCCGCGCGTGTAGAAAATCTTGTCATCCGGTGTGGTCCGCTTGGACCGCCAGCCGTCGCTGTCGTAGACGTAGGTTCGCGTCGGACCCGGCAGTACCGCAGTGGCCAACCAGTTCTCGGGCGTGTAGGTGAACGAGTTCGGCCCTGCCGTCTTCAAGTTGCCATTGTTGTCGTAGGTATAGGCGATGCCACTCCGTGACTGCAATCGCAGCGTCCCTTGCGGCTCGTACGTGTAGGTCGCCCCATTGGCGTTGGTGCGATTGCCGTGTACGTCGTACTCAAAGACCTCGCTGACCGGACCGGTCGCCGTCTTCAGGCGATCCAACTCATCGTACGTAAACTGCTGGTTCATCCCGGCGCGTGAGTCGGTGACGGTGCCGACATTGCCGACGCCGTCGTAGTTGTCATAACTGATCTGCAGCGCACCCGACGAAACGCTGCGAATCCAGTACCGCTGGAGGTCGTAGCTGATGACCGTTTGAATGCTGTTCCCCGCTGTATACGAGCTCAGCGCTCCGGACGGGTGGTAGGTAAACGCCGATGCGTAATCGCGAGGCGGCGTGATCGGCTCGAACACTCGCGTGACGCGGTTCTCCGAGTCGTGCTGATACTGGATCTCGCGGTGAGAGGGATAGGTGATCTGCACGATGTTGTCGTTCGCGTCGTAGGCATAGCGCGAGTAGAACACATACGCTCCGATGGCATCCTTCCGTTCCGTGATTCGGCCCGCCTCGTCATAGACGTACATAGTGGATGCATTGGGTGCAGTGATCGATTGCTTGTGATCGGAGTCCGGCTCGTATGTGATGTTCGTCGATTTGCCGCCGACCGAGATGGTCGCAAGGCGCCCATTACTGTCGTAGGTGTACGTGAAGCTGTTGCCGTTCGCGTCATCCTTGCGTGACAGCAGATCGCCAAGATAGAAATACTGAGTCATCCCGGATTCCGGGTGGGTCTCCCTGATGAGTAGATTGTTATTGCTGTACTCCCACGTCCGAGATCTCCCGTCTGGCGCGGTGACCGACTTCAGCGATCCGACCGCGTTGTAGGTGTAACTCCAGTGCTGACTCTTCGCGTCAATGACCTCGGCGAGCCATCGATCATCAGGATGCCCAAACGCCGCCCATCGTTGAGTGGTCTCGCGCGGCGCGTTTTCGTCTCTGAGTCGCACCAGCGGACCTGCGTACACCCACTCTTTGTACGAGCCATCTGGATTGGTGCGCTTCGTCACTCGACCGAGCGCGTCGTACTCAATCTGCGTCCAGAGATTGAGCCCGGTGGAGTACGGGATGCCCTCGTGCTCGACTCGCCCTTCGGCATCGTACGTCGTCGTCGTCCTCACTCCGACGCTGTTGACGGTCGCGATTGGCCTGCCGAAGCCATCGAGCGTTGTGCGCGTCCACGAATTGCCCCGTTGGACAAGGACGGACGTTCCCTCCGCCGTCGTCTCGTAAGTGGTCTGTGTGAAGTTGCTACCTCCTGGCGGTGTGACTTTCGTCGGCCGCATCAGGTCATCGTAGGTGTACAGCGTGGTTCGAGCGCCGCGCGTTTCGGACGCAAGCGTGCCATCAGCATTGATCCCGCGCGTGATCGTGTACTTCGGGGTCTGAATCGTCGTGGGCTGACCATAGCTGTATGTGTACGTGGTCACCTGACCATGGGGATCCGTTACCGTGGCCGCGTTTCCCTCGGACGAATAGGTGTACCGAGTCGTCAAGCCAGGCAGGGTCACGGATTTCACAGCTCCCGTATCGTCGAAATAGTCCCAGAACGTCCAGAAGTCCTGTTGATCGCCATCGACATGAATCTGTCGATTCACTGGGAGTCCGACTCGGTAGAGCGTCGCGGTGTTGTAATGACGGTAGTTGAAGTTGGTCGTTCGAGTGAGCTCACCGGTCTCGGTGATACTCGACGGGCGATGGTACTGACTGGGAAAGAGTGGGTCGTACGTGAACGTCGTCGTGTATGTGGTGGCGCTCTCGTTCGGCCTTCGAAGAGTGCGTTGCCTCACTTGTCCGGTGAGGACGCCCCAATTGGTCGTCTTAACGCCCACCGCGCTAACGTCTTCTGTTTCGAGCTCAATTCCTGCTGAGGACTTCACGGTTCGCTTCGTGACACCAATAACGCCAGAGATAGCATTATTGGCATCGACGCCGACGTACGGACCGAAAGTGAACGTAACCGAGGCCGCCGATGGCATTGTAATTGTGGTCGACCTTGAATACGTGCCGTCGTCCGGGCTATAGTCAACAGCCCAAACCCCGTGCGCAGTTCCGGTAGGACCACTGCTCGTGATGTGCTCAGACAGACACATTTCCCAGCTACTCTTAGACTCATCGTTCGGATAGTAGGGATCAAAGCGTCGCCTTGAAATGTAATGGTAATCCACGTGACCAAGAGTGGGCGAAGTAACACTTGTGAGGTAAGGCAGTAATGCGGGAGCGTTCCATTCGTACGTAAATAGCCATGCGATGTTCTCCGGCGTGGTGACCGAGGTAATTTCTCGTCTGCCTCCAATATCATCGTATCCATACTCCCACACTCGTTCTGGAACCGCTGGAAGAGGGCGATATCTCATCCGGGTAGGTCGCTTATTACTGTCGACGTCAAAGACGACAACACGTGTCTCCGCACCGCCTAAATACTGAGTAACCACCAGTTGCCCGGGAGTACCGCGATCGAGCGTCACGATGTTACCGAATGGGTCTCGAATCTCAGCCAGAAATCCATCCGCGTCGTAAGTGCATCGTGTGCCATCTGGCATCCACAGCTGGTTATTGACGATGTCGTATTTTTTCAAATCGCCAGATATCACCCAACGGCGCGTCGCCGGATCGTTAGTCGGCTTCTCGACAAACACTGTCGCCAACTCAGACCCGTCGGCCATCAATAACTTTGGCGAGGACGCGATGAGGTAATCCAATTGCTTGTTCTCATAGTCGCGCGTCAGAACATCAGCGTATTTCACGACGCGCATGACCATCCCTGGGAATCCGAATGTCCACTGAGACGTGCCGAATTGGAAAGTTTGACTGAGCCTTGAAAAGGTGTTGTTCCACGTTCGCTGAAACGCCAGATCGCGCCCCGCGTTCCCAGACAGGACCAAGTCGGTAAAAGTAAGGAGCAGATTGCCGGTCATGGGATCGTAGTGTTCCCATGGTTCTGGCGAGAAGTAGCTACGCTCTGCGTGGAAGCCCCCTGACTCCGCCTCCACCATTGCTGGTGGCAAGGGTGTTGGATCTTGCGCTCGCAATGGCGAAGCGAGCATTAGTGAAATCAGTCCGGCGATGAGAACCGATCTTCTAGGGGAGATGAGCACGGTGTGCACAGCGCGACTCCATCGACGGATGCCATGCGTTTCGATGACCGAACGTCAGGACAAAGTCCACCCATTCGGTCGTTAGGACGTGTGTGGCGACATACTCAGGAGGCCGCCGGAGTGAGTCAAGAAGAATCGTCTACGCTTTGCACAGAAAAGTGCAGGGTCCTGGTTGAGACAAATGAACCCGAGTTAACTAACGTTTGCGATAGTGATTCCGAACGGCGTCTCGGATTGCGCGCGTTGGGATTATGGACGGTTCTGTCAGATTCGTAGACGCAGTGAGCCGGACTGCTGCCAAATCAATGTCTCGACGCGGGCAACTAACCGATTGCCAGTGTCATCTCGGAGGTCTTCTGGCTGGTACTGCGGTCTGGTCCGAACTCAGCGTCGGCAGAAGTCGGTTGCAGCGCCTCCGCTGCCAGCGCCGATTTCGGGTCGGCCAACCAGTGACGGCAACGCGGCGAGGCGACCGAAGAGCACTAAGTCGGGCAAATCTAGAAGCCGAAGGAGTCGGCAAAGCCTTGGCGAATGGCAGCAAACGGTTGATAACCGTTTACATTGAATCCCTGCTTCCCAGTCATGAGCAACGCGCCCAGGCCGGCCGCGATGTAGATGATTCTGTAGTGCGCGCCCGCACTTGGATTCCACAGGTATCTACAAGCGGCCGCACTCGTCTCGGCAACACGCTCAATTCAAATGAGTTGCAGGCAACAACCTGCAACATGTTTCAATGAATGGCAAGATTTGGTCTTGGGCGCAGGGGGTCGCTGGTTCGAATCCAGTCGCCCCGACCAATCAGATCAGGGTCCATTCCGGTCACATGGGTGACAGTTCATTCCGGGCACATAGGTAACACTTTCAGCCCGAAGGGATTGTCGCTCGTACCGCGCGCGACGAATCCTTGCGCGACGGCTCGTTTAGAAACAATCGGGTTCTAATACGCCGTGCGTGCCCGAGAGATTGGCCTCGTTCTGTGCCTCGCTCTGACCACAGTGATACCGCTGCTCGCGCAGACCGCTCAAGAGAAAGAGGCGGAGGCATTTCGACAGAAGCTTCTCGACGCGCTAGCGACATCGGATCGCCACAGTGTCGCCCGGATGGTGCGCTATCGGCTCGTCGTCGATGCCGGCGGCATGGCGGTGCCCATCGTTGATCAAGCCACGCTGCTCAAGTTGTGGGATGTCGCGTTCCCGCCGGAAGTCCGCTGCCTCATCGAGCAGAGCGCAGTGCCGCGTGTCGGATCTGTGCCCGCGAAGTACGCGATCGGCGTCGATGCGGGAGGCATGTTCATCGGCGACGGCCGCATCCGCGTCGATCGCGGCGC